>MWWE01000008.1_pt1 | contig 32189 bp, 36 predicted proteins | sample 1047301 | NCBI WGS metagenome assembly MWWE01 (sample SAMN06349973, study PRJNA376086) | soil metagenome | isolation source: MS1-1 sample Antarctic (ecotone) soil | place: Antarctica
TATACATCGGCGGGGAAAACCGGCACGGCTTGGAAATATGATGCGAAGATCAAAGCCGTTAATCCAAATAAATATGTTTCTTCATTTATCGGATTTGCCCCGGCGGATGATCCGCGTGTAGTTATTGATTTCCTGATATTGTTCTTCGTCCAATTTGCGTGCAATCCAGATAAATCTTTTTTCCTTTTCTTTGCCTGCCTGTAAATCTTTAATAATCTCTTCCGGCTTAATTTTCAAAATATCCGCGATGCGTTTCGCCGTATATTCAATATCGTCAATTTCCGTCGGATCGGCATATAAAGATTTGACCTTGATGCTCATCGCCAGAGTCCGTTCATTGCGGTCAAAGACCGTGCCGCGTAGCATCTTGCTTTTATACTCGTAACTTCGTTGGTCGAGAGCCTGTTCGCGTAGCCATTCGTGTTGATTGACTTGCAAATGAACCAGCCGCACACCGATTGCCGCAATCCAGAAAATAAAAACTGCAACGATCAGCATATACCGCGTAAACGCAGTCTGCATTGAAGTCTTTTTTCTTTTAATTTTTCGTGAACGCTTGGACATTTTTCTCAAATTATTTTTTAGCAATCTGTGTTTTTAAATTTCCGTCTTTCTTAAAAGTTTCCTGATTTTCTTTTTTTTCGGGCTTTTTATTTTCCGATTTATCTTTGTCTGTTTTATCGGATTTTGTTGAAGTTTCTCGTTTATCTTTTTTCTTTAAGTCCGAATCGCTTTTTGGTTCTGATTTGGATTTCACATCCCGATCATTTTCTTTTTTATCCAAATTTTCAAAAGATTTTTCAACGGGTTTTGTTTCTAAAACCTCGATATTTCTCGCGGTCATCGTCGTTAGTCCGAATTTTTCAGCGGCTATTTTTATTTCGGCGGGCGACAAGGCGATTTCCCTGGCAAGTTTTAAACGGCGTGCTTCCGATTGCAGATCGTCAATCTGCTTGCGAAGTTCGGCATTTTTCATCGCATACTCCATCGAAGAAAAATGCGAGCGTGCCGCATAAAAAAATCCGACTACCAGAAGCAGTCCGCAGGCTAATGTCAAAAGACAATACTTCCAGGGAATCGGGTCGCGTTGGCGATTCACTTTTGAATTTTTTGTTTTGTTTCCGGGCAGGTTTCTTTTTCTCATTTCTATTTCTCTCTATCTGACAAAAGAATTAAATTTTTCGGCAAGCACGAAGTTTCGCACTCCTTGAACGCGGATTTTCCCTCTGTTCTTGTTCACTCGGAATAATTGGTTTGCGTGTCAGAATTTCGATTTTCTTAACTGCTCCGCAAACGCATTTCGGAAATTTGGGAGGACAGAAGCAACGTCCGCTTAAATTCTGCATCGTCCGTTTAACAATTCTGTCTTCTAGGGAATGAAACGTAATAACTACAAGTCTTCCATCGGCGTTCAACAAATCTACGCTATCACGTAGAAAAGTTTCTAAAATTTCAAGTTCACTGTTTACCGCAATCCGTAACGCCTGAAAAGTTTTTGTGGCAGGATGAATTTTGTCTTTTCGGCTTCTCTTAACGGAACTTTTAACCAGTTCAGCCAGTTCAAATGTCGTTTCTATGGGATTACCCATTTTTCTTCTTTCGACAATTCGGCGGGCAATTCGTCTTGAAAATCTTTCTTCGCCGTATTCATAGATCAGGTTCGCAATTTCTTCTTCAGAAAGTCCGGCAAGCAGCTCGGCAGCTGTTTCAGTTTCAGAATTTTTGTCCATACGCATATCGAGCGGTGCGTCAAAACGAAAACTGAATCCGCGTTCCGGGCTGTCAAACTGCAACGATGAAACGCCCAGATCAGCGATAATTCCGTTAACTTCTTCAATCCCGGCTTCCTTTAACACTTGCTTAATTTCAGAAAAATTCGCCTGAAGAATTTTTATTCTACTGCCGAATTTGTCGAGTCTTTTTTTCGCAAATTCAATCGCTTCAATATCCTGGTCTATTCCGAAAACATTTATTTTTTCGGAAACCGACAAAATTGCTTCCGTATGTCCGCCCAAACCCAAAGTCGCATCTACGATATTTTTTTTGCCCGAAGGCTCAATAAATTCAATGCTTTCCGCAAGTAATATGGATTTATGCAAATCTTCGGTTTGTGTTTCAAGTTTATTCAAAGAACAAAATTCACCTAAATCTATATTTCTTAAAAATACTGTTTGTTTTTTAATTTGAGTTGGCTTTTCATTTTTTGCTTTTGTGATATTTAACCGTCTTTTTGCTCCAACTTTTTCAAGATTAAAACTTTAACTTTCATCTTTTCAGGGAAAACTGCTTAATTTTTTAAACACTTTTTTTGGAAAGTTACCTTGGCATCTGATTTCCATATCAGACTGCTTTCATCTAATTAATATGAATTTTACGCTGATTTTGGAAGTTATGTCAAGATTATTTCTGAAATTGTTTTTTAATCACGTGTTTAAAACCGTTTTTTATAATTTTTACTTTAGTGATTTATTAATTTCTAACTCAATGTCATAATTATCCGCATTAACATTTTGTCTTTGTAAGGTTTAAGATTTTATGCAAATTACCTTCATTCAATTATTAATATTCGGAATCATCGTTGCGTTGGCAACCGTCTTTGGCGGCTGGATTTTATTTCCCACAGGAATTCAAACAATATAGAAAATTTCTTAAATATCTGCTTGCTCTCGGTGCAGGTTTTATGCTTAGCGTAACTTTAATAGAGATTCTGCCTGAAACAATCAAACTTTGGCAGAATCCGGAATTTGTGCCGCAAACAGATGAAGTTTTTTATGTCCCGATGCTTCTGCTTCTGGGCGGCTATATGCTGACGCAATTTTTTGAACACACCATCGCACCGCATTTTCATCTCGGCGAGGAAGTTCATTCCGACCATTTAATTTCAACAAAATCCGCCTACACGGCAATCGGCGGACTTCTTATTCACGCATTTTTTGACGGCGTTTCGATCTCCGCCGCTTCGCAAGTTAATTCAAATGTCGGAATTCTGATGTTTATTGCAATTTTTCTGCATAAATTTCCCGAAGGTTTTACAATTGCTTCAATGATTCTAGCAGCCGGAAAAGGATTTAAGGAAGTTATGTTTGCTACATCTCTCGTTGGACTAACAACTTTGATCGGCGTTCTTGGATTTTATATAATTGGAATGAATCTGCAAAACTCAGTCGCGTATGCCCTTCCCGTTGCCGCAGGTGTTACATTATATGTGGCGGCAAGCGATCTGATTCCCGAAGTAAATCACCACGGCGGAAAAAATCCGCTCGTTTCCTTTTCAGTCTTCGCAGGTGTAGCATTGTTTTTTGTTCTGCATTTGGCATTGCACGGAATTTTGGAAGGCTAGAAAAAGTTTTAAATAAATGAGTAGAAATTTTACAAAAATTTTAGGTTTGATTTTTCTTTTGTGCAGTTTGGCACAAATCTCTCTTTCGCAAACAGGCGAACCTTTCACATTAGATAAATCTCCGCTTTCAGCACCGACAAGTCCCGTAATGGATTATGCGGGAGTTTTGGATTCAGCCGCCAAACAGAGAATTGAAGATCAGATACGTGAGTTCGAGAACACTTCTAATCCAAAGGTTCAGATCGGCGTGGCAGTTGTTGATACAACCGGAGATCGTCCGATTTTTGATTATTCTTTAGCGGTTGCCAGGGGCTGGGGAATCGGCTCACGTGAAAATGATAATCCGGGGGCTCTGCTTTTGGTTGCCGTCAAAGACAGAAAATATTTTACGCAGGTCAGCCGCGATTTAGAAGACGAACTTCCCGACGGCTTAGTCGGATCTCTGCAAAGGCAGTATCTCGTGCCGCAATTCAAACGCGGAAATTACAGCAAAGGTATCGAAGATACGATTGATGCTTACATACGCACAATAAAAGCTAAACAAACCGGTGAAACTCCGGTTAATCACAACGATGATTTTCGCGGAAATGATGATAGACGTTATAACGATTCAGATGAATGCAGCGGATTTTTTGTTTGTTTGATTATTATCGGAATAATTATTTTTATAATAATATCGAACTCCGGCGGAGGTGGCGGCGGCGGAAGACGACGCAGAAGAAACAGCGGCAGCGATGTGGCTGGCGATATTTTATCGGGCATTCTGACGGGAATTGTTCTCGGCGGCGGTTCGGGCGGCGGTTCATCAGGCGGTTCGAGTTGGGGCGGCGGAAGTTCCGGTGGCGGCTGGGGCGGATTCGGCGGCGGCGGTGATTTTGGCGGCGGCGGTGCAGGCGGCGGTTGGTAATTCAATTACTAAATACAGATTATGAATTATGAAACATTATTTTGACAATTTTATTGATGATTTAAAACACACGCACGGCGGAAATCTGGCTTCGGTAATTTTATACGGTTCGGCGGCGGCGGGTGATTTTATTCCGCAGGAATCGGATTACAATTTACTGATCGCTCTGCACGAAATTACGCCGAATGATTTGCGGAACGCTCACGCCTGTATGCGTGAATGGAATAGAATGGGACATCCGATTCCGGTTTATTTTACGGTTGATGAAATAAAACACGCCGGCGATGTTTTTCCCATAGAGTTTCATTTTATGGAACGTGCGAGAAAGGTTTTATACGGATTTGATGTGTTGGAAGATGTAAAAATTTCCGATAAATATCTGCGGCATCAAACCGAATTTGAACTTCGCAGTAAATTGATAAAACTCCGCCGTGAGTATATTCATGCTTCGGTTTCGGCAGACAGCTTGATTAATTTAATGGCAGAAAGTCTGACGAGTTTTTCCTCATTGTTTCGTGCCGTGCTTTTGCTTTTGGGTTATGAACCGCCAGTTACAAAAGAAGAAATCGTCGCTTTGACCATTCAAAATCTTAAAATAGACGGAAAACCATTTGCTAAAATTTTCGATATTCGGGAAAATACAAAAAACGAACCGTTGACGGAAAAATCTGCCAATCAGCTTTTTGCAGATTACATGGAGCAGATTGAAAAAGTTATCGAAGCGGTTGATAAAATGAGTGAGGAAAGTAAAAAGTAAAAAGAGTTATTTTCGTAATGATTTACGATTTACAATTTACAAAAAAACAGGAGAAATATTATGAAAAGAGCAATTTTATTATCGCTCATAATGGTTATTGCATTCGGTTTATCGGGATGCAGTTACAATGACTTGACGGCAAAACAGCAAAATGTAAAAGGTGCTTGGGCAAATGTCGAAAGTCAGCTTCAACGCCGGGCTGATTTGATTCCGAATCTAATTAAAACAGCACAGATGGCGGGCGTTCAGGAACAGGAAGTTTTCGGACAGATTTCCGAAGCCCGCTCGAAACTCTTAAATGCGTCGCAAGCTGCTCCGCCGACGGAAAAAACGCCGGAACAACGCCAAGCCGTAATGGATGCGGCAAACAGCTTCGGCGGAACAATCGGCAGACTTTTGAGTTTGCAGGAATCGTATCCCGATCTAAAATCCAGCGAGGCGTTTATGAAAGTTCAGGATGAACTTGCCGGAACGGAAAATCGCATAGCAACCAAGCGTGAAGATTATAATAAGATCGTGACGGAATATAATACGACGCGAAATCAATTTCCGGCTGTAATTACGGCGGGTTTATTCGGTTTTCCCGAGGAAACTCAATTTAAAGCACAACCCGGATCAGATGTTGCACCTGATGTTGGCGATCCGAACACGATGCGTAGAAATAATTCGACGACTGCTCCCGCAAATACAACAACTAATTAAAGTAAATAATTAAAATCCGTGTGAATTACACATCGAACAATGATCGCAAGGCTTGCCGTTTGGTTCAAACGTGCAAGCCTTTTCTTCCTGATAATTTTCAAATACTTCATCAACAATCGCTTCGATGACGTTGTATTTTTGTTGGCTGGGATGTTTCTTAGAGTGGAGAGTAGCGAGTGGAGAGTGGAGAGTGTTTTGGTTATCTAATTTACTTTCGATGCCGTCCAATCTTTGATTGATTTTTTCGATGCTTGTTTGCAGAGATGAAAAATCACTGTTTTGCGATTCATTCTGCAAAAGATTTGCAATTTTCTCTGCTAAATTTTGAGTATTTTTTTCGGAAATCATTTTTGCCTTTTTACTTTTTACTTTTTACTTTTTTCTCATCCGGTAATAAATCAACATAGTCAACTACGCCGATGATCGCCGAATCAATCGCCGCTCCCGGACTCCCCGTGGCGGCGGTTGAAGCACTCAAACCTTCCTGAACGACCAAAACTATATCGCCTTCTCCGGCATTAACCGAATCGAGTGCCAGCATAGTTTTATTCGTGTCTTTACCTTCGGGCGTAATTTCCCGGCACAGCATAATCCGCGAACCTTCGTAACGCTGATTCTTCTGCGTCGCAACTACATTTCCAATAACACGGGCGATAAACATTCTTTAAAGGGATGAAGGATGAGGGATAAAGGATGAAAGTTAAAAAAACAGACTTCATCCTTCATCCTTCATCCTTCATAATTATAAACGTGTGATTCGGAATCAACTATTCCGACGATTGTGCAATCGGTTGGCGTGGCATCGCGTTTAAATGGAAAAGAGGCTTCTTTTCCACGACACCAGAAAACCAGTTCGCCGACTCCCGCACCGATTGCGTCCAATGCAACCAGCGGTTGACCAGTCGGCTGTAATTTTTCGTCCAGATTTTGCACAATCAAAATTTTTCGCCCTTCGAGCGATTCATTTTTAATGGTTGAAACTATATTTCCGATAACGCGGGCAAGTTGCATAAAAGAGTGGTGAGTAGAGAGTAAAGAGTCGAGAGTCGGAAGAGATTTTCTTTCTCTCTACTCTCTACTACTAATATCTATTGTATCAATCACACCGATAATCGCCGTATCTACGGGACAATCTTTATTTCCTTCCGCCATACGTGCCGACGACCCCGAAACAAGCAAAACCTTTTCATGAAAACCCGCACCGACGGTATCAACCGCGACGACATAATCATCGCGGTCAGTTCCGTCCAAATTTATCGGCTTGCAAATAAGCAGTTTTTTGCCATTCAGACGTTCATCTTTTTGTGTGGAAACAACTGTTCCCAAAATTCTGGCGATACGCATTTTTTGTAAGTGGTAAGTGGTAAATGGTAAGTGATAAGTGAATTATAGTTTTCAATTAACGACTGACAACAAAACCACGAACAAATTTAACCGGTTAATCCAATAGGTAAAGCGTCATCAACGGCGGAATGCGGACGCGGGATAACGTGAACGCTGACGAGTTCGCCAACCCGACGAGCCGCTGCTGCTCCTGCGTCCGTTGCCGCTTTAACCGCCGCGACATCGCCGCGAACAATCGCCGTTACAAAACCAGCACCGATCTTTTCATAACCGACAAGCTGCACATTTGCCGCTTTAACCATTGCGTCCGATGCTTCGATCATCGCCACAAGTCCTTTTGTTTCAACCATTCCTAATGCTTCTTGCATCAAATTATTCTCCCAAGTTTTTAATCTTCAATCTTGCTTCAAATTTACAGTTTTTTGCGATAAATAACCAACTATAAAAGTATTTTTCTATTTTAAACCAAACAATTACAACCACATTCAAGTTCTATAAAGGTTGGAGAGGTAAATTCATTTATTCCGTCTGCTCTAAAATGAAAAACCTCATCGGTATAAGGATTTAGCACGACAACATCCTGAACGCCGTTTTCGAGATAAACAGGTGGTGATATTTCCAAATCTTTTGCTTCATATCCTTTGCTGATAACTTCTATAACCGCTGTTGGAACCTGCTTGATCGCATCTTCCATTTCTTCCGGCTCACGGCAAAAAATAGAAATATCGGGGCGTTTGAGGGAACCGTCGGGAAATTGCACATAAACATCGGCAACATCAAGGCACTCGCAATTAGTATCGCTATTTTTAGTTTTTTTGATTGATTCACGAATGCGGTCAACTTCTTTTTGGTGTTTATAAACAGGCGAGGCTTCCCAAATCGGCAACCCGCCGACTATCTCCAACCTGATTCCGAGTTCTTCTGCCCGCAAAAATTGAGAATCCATAATATTATCTTGTTAAACTGAATTCATTTATGATTCAAAATTTATACCTTGATAAATCTCATCAACATCTAATTCACATTCAAGCGATTCGAGTTTCAAAGTTTCGCCCTCAACATATTCGCTCTGAAACCAAAACTTTTGGTTATGTTTAGTGTAAAGCGTAACGAATTTCCTATCTTGAGAAACAAACAAATATTCCCGCAAACTTTCGATTGATTTATAAGCCTTATTTCCCAACAACGAGTGTTCGGGACCTCCGCCGCTCATTTCAAAACCTTTACCGTCAAAATATTCATAACGACCTTCGGCGTTGTAGTCAAACTCCAGATATTCTTCCAGAGTCATTTGTTCGCTTGTAATTGAAATTGCAGACATAACTTTCTATTTAACATTTGCAGCTTGTGCAAGCAGTTCGATCAATTCTTCCCGCGTAAATGAAATTTTCTCGCCGTTTGAACTCCCGTTTATTTGATGCTCATCAAGGTCGCAAGTGATATTCGTATCCTCCAAATATCCGCACGATTGGCAACGTGCTTCTCTGCCCAAATAACCCGCTTTTTCGCGTATGTCAACAAGTTTTTCGATGGCTTCTTTCGGTAAATTATTTGAATTTCCCAAAGCCTTCGCAAGTATCGCAATCTTCGCTGTATGTTCGAGTGTTTCCATCCGGTCAAACGCTTCCCACAAATCTTTGCCGTATGCGACAGCACCGTGATTTGCCATCAGAAGTGCGTTGTGATGCTCGACAAAAGGCTTCATTCCTTCGGTTAATTCATCCGTCGAAGGTGTGCCGTAATCAGTCAGAGGAACGCAACCGAGCGTCAAAACAACTTCGGATAAAATCGGCTCTTCAATCGCCAAACCCGCTACCGAAAAAGCAGTTCCGTGCGGCGGATGTGCGTGGCAAACTGCGTGAATATCGGGACGCATTTTGTAGATCAAAAGGTGCATCGCCAATTCCGAAGACGCTTTATTTTCGTTCAAAGCCTTGCCGTCCATATCGGTTATCGCCAAACCATCAACCGTCATACGCCCTTTTGAAGTCATCGTCGGAGTCGCCAAAACACGATTTTCGTCCAGTCGTATCGAAACATTGCCGTCCGAAGACACCACATAACTGCGTTCATACATCAAACGCCCGACCTCAACTATTAATTCTCTTGCTTCCGATTCGTTCATAACAAAATAAGAAACCACAGATTAACATATCCGAACACGCTTAGAAAAATTATTTTAACGTATTCGTTTATGCAAATCTGTGGCTTTTGATTTTTAGCTTAGATCCGTTTATTTATTTTTCTTCTTTAACTCTTCCCTTAAAATAATCGTTTCCGGCGGAGTCGGCGGAAATAATTTATCTTCAAACGCTTCCGATGCCGGCGGTGGAGGCGGCGGAGCAACGGGCGGAGCGGGCGGCGGAGGCGGTGCGACCGGAACTGCCGGAACTTCGTCCATAATGTCGTGATGTCTTTTCATCTTTTCAAAACCGCAACTCGTCCGCGTATAATTGGTTTCCTTTTCAAGCCGATTATTATTGATCGAAGTTGAATTTGTCGAACTGTAAAAGAAACTTGCCAGGAAGATTCCGATAAAGAAAGTTATTAAAAATGGAATTATTTTTTTCGTAGAATTTTTGCAATACATATTTTTTTCCTTAGATATTTATTTTGGTTTGTAGTTAATAATAACAAACTTATTAATTTTATTTCGATATTTGAAATTTTCTTTTAATTTTGCCTTTCTAAATTTTACCATTATTCCGTGGTTTTGATAAGAAATACGACAAACTTTCCAATGAAATCGTTAAATCTATCGTTTTCAGTTTCACATCCTTACTGACTTTCAAAGGTGTCGGTGCAAAGTTCATCACGGCTTTTATTCCCGCATCTACAAGCTCTTCCAAAACATTCTGTGCAAATGCGGCAGGAACAGCAATAACCGCAACATCTATTTTATTTCTCTTGGCAATTTTAGCAAAATCCCTGAAATCAAAAACTTCAACCTCACCGATTTGCTGACCGATTTTCTTTTTATCATTATCAAAAAGTGCGACAACATCAAAATTCGTCTGCGTAAATGCGTAATAATCCGTCAGAGCCATTCCTAAACGTCCGGCACCGATAATCCCGACGCGATGATCTTTATCCAATCCAAGAATTTTTTGAATGTGATCCCGTAAATCCCCGACATAATATCCGACTCCACGCACGCCGAATTCCCCGAAACACGCCAAATCTTTACGAATCTGTGCCGAATTCAAATGAAAACGCTTCGCCAATTTATCCGACGAAACGGTTTTTGTATTTTCCGCCAGCAGTTCATTCAAACAACGCAGATAAACGCTCAGGCGATTCGTAGTCAATTCTGATATTTTTTCTACTTTCATCTTGTCAGCTAAATTATATGTTATTTTTTCGAACTTGTGAAAAAGATTACAAACTTAAAGATGTCGAAAACACTTTATATCGTTGCCCTTAAATTCAATTTACATTACAATTCTTGTTTCAAGTGTGAAACATTATGATTGGATATTTATCGGGAAAACTTTTAGAAAAAGAAGCAAACACGGTCATCGTAGATGTCGGCGGGGTCGGTTATGAGGTTACAATCCCGCTCTCGACATTTTATGACCTCGGCGAGATCGGCAAAGATTGCAAACTGCGGATTTTTACTTACGTCCGCGAAGATACGCTCCAACTTTTCGGTTTTAAAACGATGCGGGAAAAAGAACTTTATTTAAAGCTGATTTCGGTTCAGGGAATCGGTGCAAAGTCTGGAATCTCTATGCTTTCGGGAATGAGTGCGGATGAAATAATCGTCGCCATCAGAACGGATAATCTCGCCCGCCTGACATCAATTCCCGGAGTCGGCAAAAAAACTGCCGAACGAATCGTCATCGAATTGCGTGATAAATTAGACGATTTAACCACAGGCGAAACCGTCGGCACAATGAGCGAGAACGCAAGACCGCTCGAAGGCGTTGACGCAGTTTACGACGATGCACTTTCCGCCCTCGTAAATCTCGGCTACCAACAAAACGCTGCAAGCAAGGCGTTGAAAAAAGCCGTGCAGGAAGGAACAGAAATGTCCGTCCAAAAATTATTGCGACGAAGTTTGCAGTTGTTGGCGAAAGGTTAAATTTAAGTTAGTTTCATTGCATCAAACAAAAAAATCTGTTTTCAATAGCCTTATTTATTATGAAAAATTTAATTTTTGCTTTTATAATTTCCGTTTTTGTTCTCCCTCAAACTGTATTTAGTTGCACTTTGGGACTTACAGCACTTTCTAAATTTGATACGAAAGAATATATTTTTATTGGCGAAGTTGTTGGATACACAAAAGTTATAGAATCGAAGAAACTAAATTCATCGACATACGGCTTGATTATCAAAAATAAAGAATCAGTATATTTACCAAAAACATCGAAAGGAAGTTTTGAAGTATTTCCATTTGGCTTGGGAGCTGATTGCTCATTATTTGGAACAGATATAGAAGAACTAAAAAAAGATTTTCCCTTAAATTCCGAAGTTCGTGTAATTGCAAAGGAAGCTAAAGTTATTCCAAAGACAAAAACTAATACTATCCGCCTTGAGAAACGTCCCGACGAACTGAGCAGCATTGCATTAAATAGTGATGAACAAGGAAATCGAATGACTTCAAGTAAATCTGTTTTTGATTATAAACCCTTTGAATATCAAGAAGATGATTCCTTTTCTAAATATCTGCTCCCCGAATTTGAAATCAGAAAAGATTTGCTTCGTCTTAAAATGACTAAAAATCAAATTGAACGAAATAAAATCTTAGACAGACTTTTTTATGCTCCTGTTTATACGGATTTAAATTTTGGCGGTTTATTTCAAGAACATACATCTTCTATTTCAGAATATGAAAGATATTACGAATCACATTTGAAGATGACTGATCCTGAATTTTACGAAAAACAATATTTGGTTTATAAGGAAACTCTTGCTGAATTGCTTAAACTTGGTTACAAGAAAAAAGTAGCAGAAAACGCTTTGGGAAAAGCAATTGAAAAATCCGACGATTTTTCAAAAGAATCTTGGCTAAAAATGAGTTTGCAAATTCTCAAAAACAAATAAGAAATTAAAAATTAATAGATGGCAAATGATTTTGAAATAATTGAAACCCGTGAAACAACTATTGTGAATGACGAAGAACGACAATTTGAAATGTCTTTACGTCCGACACATCTTGGCGAATATATCGGGCAGTCGAAAATAAAGGACAATCTACGAATTTATATGCAGGCGGCACTCAAACGGCGTGAGGCACTCGACCATATTTTGCTCGCAGGTCCGCCGGGGACGGGGAAATGTATCACGGCGGATAGTCTTGTGCAGACTTCTCGCGGGTTGGTTGAGTTTTCCGAACTTATTCCGCCTGATTTGGAGACTGATTCTAGTTTGCCGTTTAAAATAAAAGTGTTTGGAATCAACGGTTTAGAAGAAACTTCCGATATATATTTTAGCGGAGATGTTCCGACTTTGAAGTTGAAAACCCGTTCGGGATTCGAGATCGAAGGAACTCCGCATCATCCGATTTTGGTTGCTTCTGAAAAAGGTCTTACTTGGAAGACACTTTCACAATTGGACGAGAATGATTTTGTGGCGGTTGGGAAGGATTTGGAATGTTGGAGCGGTAATTATCAGCACACATTCTGGCAATCAGATTCGTCGGAAGACAGGCGTTTGCGGACTGAGAAAATTACGTTTGCATTGCACTTTGTCTTGAAAAATCAACTTGGCAGAAACCCTTCGGCGGGTGAAATAAGTGAAGCATATCAAACGGCTTATGACGCAAACGGAATCATCGCACAAACAACAGCACATCAAATCGGTTTGCCTTTATCGGATTCACGAAAAATCGGCAGAGTGCGAGATTTTGATTTTGATTTGCCAATTTTTGAAAAAGAGGAACGAAAAATCAGACTCGATGCGGATTTGGCTTATTTGCTTGGAGTTTTAGTTGGCGACGGAAACATTGAAAAAAATTCAGGCTTCCCTGCTTTTGTGATTACGTGCGAAGAAAAAGAAATTCAAAAGGAACTGCAACGAATCACGAAAAAACATTTCGGTAGGACACCAAAACTTTCCAAATACGGCACGAAAGCGACGAAGTTGCGTTTTAGTCAAACAATCGGGCAGGTTGCTTTGGATTTTGGAATCACGCCCGTTAATTCTCACGAAAAGGAAATTCCTAGTTCGATTTTACAAAGCCCGAGAGAAGTTGTTATCAGATTTTTGCAAGGTTTGTTTGATGCCGATGGTTATGCAGACAAGAAAAATAATTTGGTCGAACTCGGCAGTCGTTCAAAAAAACTTATCTCGCAAGTTCAAATCGTCTTGGCAAATTTCGGCATAATTTCTCATCAAACAATCAAAATTGTAAAAGACAAAGAGTTTTATATTTTACGTTGTGGCAGTTTTGATGCGGTTAAATTCTATGAAAAAGTCGGTTTCAGACTTTCACGAAAACAAGACGGCGAAAATGCGATAAAAAAAGTAAAACGCGGTTGGAGCAAGAGCGAACAAATTCCATTTGCAAATGAATTGCTGACAATTTTATTTAACAAATCAAAACCTGTTCCGCACAAGGCTCATAAAAAGTTTGAGCATATAACTTATAGAAAACAGATGCCGAGTCGTTCACAGATTTTGAAATATATTTCGATTCTGCCCGAAGAAATTCAATACGAACCCGAATTTCAAATTCTTGCAAATTTGGATGATAAGAATATTTATTGGGATAAAGTTGAAACAATTACGGAATTAAAAAACGAAGTTTATGATTTTGTCGTTCCTGAAACTCATTCATTTATTGCCAACGGAATTTTTAATCACAACACGACTTTAGCCGCGATTATTGCAAATGAAATGGGTTCGGAATTTAAATCAACCGCTGCTCCGGTGATTGAAAAGGCGGGCGATTTGGCGGGGCAATTGACGAATTTGGAAGAAGGCGATGTGCTTTTTATTGATGAGATTCACCGTTTGAATCCGGCGATTGAGGAGATTTTGTATCCTGGAATGGAGGATTACCAACTCGACATAATGATCGGGCAAGGGACGGCGGCACGTTCGATAAAGTTGGAATTGCCGAAATTTACGCTCGTCGGAGCAACGACTCGTCCGGGAATGATTACCGCACCTTTGCGTGGGCGTTTCGGGATAATTTTTAATCTGGATTTTTATTCGGTTGAAGATTTGCAAACGATTGTCGAGCGTTCGGCGGGGATTTTAGAAGTCGAGATTGATTACGACGGAGCAAGACAGATCGCCAAGCGTTCACGCGGAACGCCGCGAATTGCGAATCGTCTTTTACGACGAGTTAGAGATTTTGCCGAAGTTGATTATGACGGAAACATCACCGAAGCCGTGGCGAAAGACGCTTTGAATCGTATGGAAGTTGACACTTACGGTTTGGACGAAGTTGATCGCAAAATGCTTTTGAATATCATCGAAAAATTCGACGGCGGTCCCGTCGGTTTGGGAACAATTTCCGCTTCGATAAGTGAGGAAAAAGATTCCATCGAAGAAATTATCGAACCTTATTTGATACAGATCGGTTTCTTAAATAGAACACCACGCGGACGGATGGCGACGCGGCTTGCTTATGAACATTTTGGTTTGGATAATTTGTTAAATCGAAATCCAAATACGCCGAATTTGTTTGAGTAGAAATGAGTCCTCATCTCAAAAAATATTTGATCGGAGATTTTAGCTTCAAGCGTCTGATTCGTTCATTTCTGATTATTTCGGTTTTGCTATATGTTTTGATTATGGTTTTTGCTTTTTCATTTGCGGATAAACTCATCTTTCAACCTCAAAAATCTTTTTACATAGATGATGATTCGATAATTAAGATCGAAACTGAAAATGGCGAGAAAATTTCAGCAAAATATTTTGCAAACCCCAATGCTGATTTCACGATTTTGTTTAGCCACGGAAACGCTGAAGATATTGGAATCTCGACACCTTTTTTTGAAGAATTAAGAGATGCGGGATTTTCCGTTTTTGCTTACGATTACAGAGGTTACGGCACAAGCGACGGCACACCGAGTGAAGAAAATTCTTACAAAGACATCGAATCCGCTTACAAATATTTAACTCAGGAATTAAAATTATCTTCCGAAAAAATCATTATTCACGGGCGTTCTTTGGGCGGTGCGGTTTCGGTTGATCTGGCTTTGCGGACAAAGTGCGGCGGGTTAATCGTTGAAAGTTCGTTTGTTTCGGCATTCCGGGTGATGACGAGTTATAAATTACTACCTTTCGATAAATTTGAAAATATTAACAAAATTAAAAATGTGAAATGTCCCGTTTTGATTATTCACGGAAAAAGAGATTCGCTAATTCCCTTTTGGCACGGCGAGGCTTTGTTTGAAGCGGCAAATGAACCGAAGTTTTCGCATTGGGTTGATGAAGCAAATCACAATAATTTATTTCAAGTTTCACGCAATAAATATCTTCGGGCAATTCGGGATTTTTCTGCTAAGATAGATTCAAAATGACTTCTCTTTCTAATCCGTTCAAAGAGATTTTGACAATGCTTTTCAATCAAACTACTCTCAAACCAACACTTCTTTAGTAAAAAATAAAAATATGAACTACGGCTTTGTCATAGATAACCGCAAATGTATCGGCTGCCACGCCTGCACGGTGGCTTGTAAATCGGAACACGATGTTCCCATCGGCGTAAATCGGACGTGGGTAAAATACGTCGAAAAGGGCGAATTTCCCGATACGCGTAGGCTTTTTAACGTGATGCGTTGTAACCATTGTGCCGATGCTCCCTGCGTGGAAATTTGCCCGACCGAAGCACTTTACACACGCAAAGACGGCATCGTGGATTTTGATGACCGCCGTTGTATAAGTTGCAAAGCCTGCACGCAAGCCTGTCCCTATGATTCGATCTACATCAATCCCGATACGTTTGTTGCCCAAAAATGTAATTATTGTTCGCATCGAACCGACATCGGTTTAGAACCGGCGTGCGTTGTCGTCTGTCCCGAACACGCGATTATTTCAGGCGATATGGACAATCCGAACACGGAAATTTCGTATCTGCTTGCACGGGAAACAACCACAGTTCGCAAACCCGAAAAAGGAACGAATCCAAAACTTTTCTACATAGACGGTGATCGAATTGCTTTGAATCCAACCGCAACGGAAGTTGAATCGGATTATATGTGGTCGAGCCAAGCGGCGGGAGTTGGAAAATACGCCAAATATGCTGAGCAAAGAATCAACGAATCGCCTGTCAAAGAAGAATTTGCCAAACAAAAACAACAAAATTTCGTCCAAATTGAACCTCGTGTAAAAGATAAAAAGAAAGCAAAAAGAGTTTATGACGCCCCCGCCAAAGGTGTTCTCTGGGGTTGGGAAGTTTCGGCTTATATTTTGACCAAAGCCATCGCCGCCGGAGCATTTTTGATTCCCATAATTGCAGGTTATCAAATGTTCGTTCCGGATTTATTAAAACAAATTGGAGCTGTTGTTTCGTTTATTTTCCTTGCAATTACGGGCATTTTGTTGATTATGGATTTAGGTCGCCCTGACAGGTTTTTGTATGTTTTACTTCGCCCGCAATGGAAATCGTGGCTTTCACGCGGAGCATATATCATTACGGTTTACGGAGGACTTTTAACTACTTGGCTTGCTGCATCTTTTCTCGGCTACAATGAAATTCTAAAATTCATAGAACCATTCGCCATCGTCTTCGCACTACTTTCGGCAGTTTATACAGCATTCCTTTTCGCCCAGGCAAAAGGACGCGATTTCTGGCAATCACCGATGCTTGGAGTTCATATGATTCTGCATTCATTAATGGCAGGTTTAGCGATTTTTTTGATCGCAAATCTATTTCTCGAAAACCTGAATGTCGGATTAATATGGATTTTAACAGTCGCAGCAATCGCCGCTATCGTTTTTCATTTAATCACCCTTGCCATTGAACTAACCACAACGCACACAACCGACGATGCCCACAAGGTCGTTGAGATGATTATAAGTGGACAGTATTCAACGGCATTTTGGTTTGGAATGATAATCATCGGCAACTTTATTCCATTGGTTGTTTTGCTGACGTTGGAAAATTATGTCGCATTGGGAATTTGTGGAATTATGATAATGATCGGTTTAGCTTTTGCTCAACATATATGGGTTAAAGCACCGCAGCAAATTCCGCTTAGCTAAAACACTGCTATAAAATAATTTGAGCAGATTTTGTTAAAAATTTTAATCAACAAATGTTACGCGATTAATCTCGTATAAAGTCGTCAATCCCTGATAAGCCTTGTTCAGAGCGGATTCCCGCAAACTGCGTAATCCTTCCTTTTCGGCTTGGCGGCGAATTTCCGAACCCGGACGGCGTTCAATAATCATCTCACGAATCGAGTCGGACATATCGAGTAATTCGTGAATTGCCGTTCTGCCGCGATAACCCGTGTGATTGCAGGCATCACAGCCGACATTCATAAAGAAATTTTCGTTTTTTACTTCTCCCGTATCCAACCCCGATTCGAGCAGCTCTTGTTCGGTAGGTTCATAAAGCCTTTTACAGGTCGGACACAAAATGCGGACAAGTCTTTGAGCCAAAACGCAGTTTAATGAAGATACGAAATTATAAGGCTCAACGCCCATATTCAGAAAACGCCCGATAACATCAATCACATTATTGGCGTGAACGGTTGTAAACACGAGGTGTCCGGTAAGTGCCGATTGAATAGCGATTTGGGCGGTTTCTTCATCGCGGATTTCACCGACCATTATTTTATCGGGATCGTGCCGCAAAATTGAACGAAGTCCGCGTGCGAATGTTAAACCTTTTTTCTCATTAACGGGAATCTGGACAATTCCGTAAAGTTGATATTCAACCGGGTCTTCAATCGTAATAATTTTATCTTCGTCGTGGCGAATCTCATTTAAAGCTCCGTAAAGCGTGGTCGTTTTACCCGAACCCGTCGGACCCGTTACCAGAACCATTCCGTATGGTTCTTTGATGTAATGACGAAAATTTTTCAAATCCTCATCATCAAATCCGACTACTTCCAGACTCAAATTCTTAAATTCTTCGGAAATCTGTTCTTTGTCCAAAATACGTATGACCGCATCTTCGCCGTAGATAGTCGGCATTATCGAAACACGGAAATCTACTGTTCTGCCTTTATAACGCACACGAAAACGTCCGTCCTGCGGAATTCGCCGTTCGGCAATGTCGAGTTCCGACATAACCTTGATACGCGAGATTAAAGTTTGATGATAAGCAATATCAATCGGATCAACCTTCTGATACAAAGCCCCATCAATCCGAAATTTTACGCGGACTTCCCTGTCGCCCGTTTCTATATGTATGTCGGAAGAACGGGATTCCATCGCGTTATAAATAATCGTGTCAACAAGTTTGATGATCGGCGACATATCCGAATCGGCTGCCAGACGGTCAAGGTCTAAAACTTCTTCGCCGTGTTCGTTTTCTTTAACCAGCGAAATCTTAAAACCCGAAGCCGCTTCCTGCATCACACGCTGTGTTGCGTCACCTTTTTTCAATATGACATCAATCGCTCCCGATGTCGCAACATAAGGCACAATACGAACATTCAAAGCATTTTCCAGTTCATCAAGCCGCTCCAAATTAGTCGGATCGGACATCGCCACGTGAAGATTATTTCCCTCACGTTTCAGCGGAACAAACAGATTTCGCAGCATCAGATCAACCGGAATTACTGCTAATTCTTCATAATCAATTGGCGATTCCTGATCCGGCGGAAGCAGATCAATATACGGCAGACGATAACGCTTTGCCAATGTTTTAGCTTCCGTAACCTCCGGCGGTTCGTTTTCCAAAAACTCACTTACTTCTATGTTTGGTGAAGGCGTTATTGTGTTATTTCCATTCGTTTGATTTTCCATTATTTAAAAAGTCCTGCTCTAAAGTCCAAATTCCAGATAAAACTTAACCGATTGCTGCTGCCTATTTTAACTAGAACTATCTTGCTCCAAAAGGTCCTGATGAAATAGCTTGAATTATCGGCAGGTAAATAGCCAACAAAATAGTTACGACAATTCCCGCCATAAAAACTAAAATTATCGGCTCTAAAAGTGTTGTCAGTTGCTCAAGCCGAACTTCTGATTCGGCATCGTAGAAATTAGCGACTTCATCAAGCATTTCTTTGAGACTGCCTGATTTTTCGCCTATTCCGATCATATCGAGAGCAAGTTCCGGCAGCCAATTTGCTCTGTCGAGCGATTCCGTGAACATACGTCCTTCACGAACCATCGGCAAAACCGATTGACTTCGGCGACGCAATTCGAGATTCGTAATTGCTTCGGAAGAAATTTCCCAGGAATCGGGAACGGTGATTCCGCCCAAAATCAAAGTTGAAAGCGAGCGTGCCAGTTGTGCGGTTGTCATCTGTCTGATCAGAGCCCCAACCAATGGAAGTTTCAAAAGAAATTTATGCAAAACCAGCTTTCCGCTTGGGCTTCTGAGCCATATAACGAGTGCCAGAATCAAAATAAAAAACAGCGGCAGAAACCACCAGAAATTATTTGCCAGCGAGGTTGAAATCGTCAGAACGATAACGGTCGGAAGCGGAAGTCCTTTTGAGGTGTTTAATCCTTCGAATAAGCTCGACATACGAGGTATAACGTAAAGCACCATAAAGGTAACCATCGCAGTTGCCGCAACCATTAAAAACGCGGGGTATGCCACAGCACTTCTGAGTTTGCGGGCGATGCCGACGCTTCTTTTTAAGTAAAGCACATAACGTGCAAGAACATCATCCAACGCTCCGCTTCTTTCACCGGCTAAGATCGAAGCCGTGTAAATTTTCGGGAATACACCCTGCGATTCAAACGCCTCTGAGAGCGGCGTTCCGCCTTTGATCTCTTCTTCGACACTTTCCAGTATCAGCCTCAAAGATGAAGATGCAGAACGCTGTCCCAAAAGATTGATTGCCTGCAAAACGGGAATTCCCGCCCGCAAAAGTGCGGAAAGCTGTTGATTAAAGAGCAGAAAATCGCTCGATTTAACCTTACCTTTTTTAGAAATTCCGCTCGCCGAAAAAACAGCCGACAAACCCTTTTCGACATTGGAAACAGTAAAAACCCGAAAGCCTTGGTTTTCCAACTTCGACTTTGCTTCTTTTTGAGTGGCTGCCTCGACAACCTTTGTAATCATTTCGCCGGAAGGTGTTCCCAAACGACAAATATATTCTGCCATCTTTATTTGAAAAAAATCTTTATTTTGAATCTGTTAGCTGAAAAACCTCGAATCTGAATTCGTCAACAATACAAAAGTATAACACGCTTTTTTCCGTGTAAAGTTGCAATTTAGAATATATTATTGGGAATAATTCCCCCTAAACAACGTATTAATATTAATGAACATCAAAGAAATATCTTGCAACAATGCGAAGGGTTTCTTACTATATAAATAAACAAGGTTTATTTTTTTTGGAGATATTATGGCTGTTAATGAATTTGTAATACGATTAAAGTTGGTTAATCGGTTAAGTTTTGTGATTCTCTTACTTTTATTCTCATCAATTTCGGTTTTTGCCCAAGACCAACAACCCGAAACTGCACCGACTCCACCGACCCAAGGCGAAGATATTGACAAGAAACCAATCAAGATTGATACCGATTTAATTACTTTAACTCTTACCGTTACTGATTACTTCGGACGTTATGTTTCCGGTTTGACCGAAGATGCTTTTACCATTTATGACAATAAGAAAGAGCAAAAAATAACATTTTTCAGTGATACCGATGCTCCCGTTTCCATTGGAATTTTATTCGATGTATCGGGTTCGATGAGTGGTGAAAAAATTGCCAAAGCCAGAAATGCACTTTCACGCTTTATTAATACAAGCCATCCGCGAGATGAATATTACTTGATCGCATTTAATAGCCGAGCACAACTTTTATTAGACAAAACCCGCGACGGTGAAGCGGTTTTGAATAAACTCACGTTGGTTGAACCTAAAAATAACACGGCACTCTACGATGCCTGCTATCTGGGAGTTGAGCGTGTTTCCCGCGGAACTCATCAAAAGAAAGCACTTTTAATCATCAGTGACGGTCAGGATAATTCTTCACGTTACAGCTTCAAAGAAGTTCGCCGATTGATGAAGGAATCCGATGTTGTGATATATTCAGTCGGAATTTTGGACGGAAGAGATTCGGGTTCAATGACGGGAATGCAGGGACAGGCGTTTCTTGACGAACTATCCAGCGTAACGGGCGGAAAATCATTTTATCCGACTACCACCGTTGAAATGGATGAAATCTTTGAGCGAATTGCTCTGGAACTTCGCAACCAATATTCTATCGGCTACACGCCCGATGATTTTGAGCCGAATGGCGAATGGAGAAAAGTTAAAGTTAAAATCAAACCTCCTCGCGGTCTTCCGCGTCTAACAGTCAGGAGTCGTGAAGGATATTACGCAACTCCGAATACTGATTACAGATAATTCGAGTTTTAATAACTTTTTAAACAGTTAAGAAAATGAATAAAAAAACAATGAAAACTTTGTTACTCTTTCTTTGTTTAGGTTTGAGTATTAGCTTTGCTTTCTTTAATAATTCGTCTGCGGCTGATGCACAAACAAACAAAACAACTCCGAAGCCGACACCGCCATTGCCGCCGCTTGAACCGCCCCCGCCGCTGCCGGTAATTGATGATTCCGGTCCAATTATAATTGATACGGAGGTTGTAAATCTATATGTTCGCGTCGTGGATAGATATAACCGACCTATCGGCACTTTATCAAAGGATGATTTCACGGTTTCCGAAGACAAAGTTCCGCAGAAGATCGAATCTTTTTCATTGCAGGAAGTTCCGACAAATTATGCGATGGTGATTGATAATTCCGGTTCGCTTCGTTTCCAACTTGAAAAAGTTATCGAAGCGGGAAAAATTATTGTCGGAACAAACCGACCGGATGATGAAACGGGCGTGATACGTTTTGTCAGTTCAAATAAAATCGAAGTTGTGCAGGATTTTACGGCAAGTAAAGAGGATTTAAATGACGCACTCGACAATCTATTTATTGAAGGCGGACAAACCGCAATTATTGATGCGATTTATTTAGCGGCTGAAAAGGTTGACGATTATGAAAAAACTCAAAATCCATACGACCGCAAACGACGGGCATTAATTTTAGTTTCCGACGGTGAAGATAGAAGCAGTTATTATAAGGAAGAACAGCTTTTCAAGTTATTAAGAGAATCAGATGTGCAGATTTATACGGTTGGATTTATCAAAGAATTGGACGACGGCGGAAACTTTATCCGCAAAAGTCCTCAGAAAAAAGCCAAAGAGTTTATGGAAAGACTCGCTACCGAAACCGGCGGTAAATCATATTTCCCGAATACGATTGGTGAATTGGATAGCATCGCCAGAGACATTGCCAAAGAACTGCGAACACAATATGTTCTCAGCTACACGCCTACGGATGATCGCAACGGCAATTTCAGAAACATCAAAGTGGATGTAAAAGACGGACCGAACAACCAAAAGAGAATTGCAATTTCCAGAACAGGAAGAGTTGCAACACCGAAAGAAGGTGCTAAACCGACTTTGCAAAAAACAAACAGGTAAGAAAACGGAAAACGGAAAATGGAAAATTAGAAGAATAGCACTTGCCGATTTTCTTCATTTTCCATTTTCCATTTTCCGTTTTCCATTTATCTAAGATACATTGCTAGAAAAAACATTCCCAAAGCAAGCAAAACTAAAAATAGAGCGACGATTAAAAATATGGTGTTCGGAGCACCTTCGCGTTCTTCCCAAATTACTTCAATTTTTCCGGTGCGTAGAAATTTCCCTCTCTTCCGAAGTGCCGAAGCAGACCTGAGTTTTGTATTTCTGATAACATTTAATTTTGACCCGGCGGATTTTTGATCTTCTACAACTTTAAAAGTTCCCGCTTTTTTTTCAGATATTTCCTTAATTATTTTCTCTGTATTTTTTTTCTTATTTTCTACAACAGTTTCTTTTTCGATTAATCCATCCGGCTTATCATTTTCCGGTAATTCAACTTCGTCTTTTTGAGTTTCACTTTCAACTATTTCCTTTCGAAACCACACATTGCTGGTCGTGATTTCATTTTTCGAGCCGACTTCCTGAATTACAGAATTCCCGCAGTTATAACAAAATAATGCTCCGGGACGGGCTTCTGCACCGCAAGATAAACAAGTTCTGTTTTCGACCATCGTTTCCGCCATATAAATGCTGGGAGATAGAAAAAGTTTAAGAATTAAACGATTTATTTATTTATTAAACTTTTGCAAAAATTTCCTTTTCTTCACCTAAATCTTTTGCCGAAGGCGTAATAATTGTTTTTTTATTGATATAAATCTTTTTGCCGTCAGCCAACGCATCTCTGACATCATTTTCGCTGACAAATTCCACAGCAACAGGTTTCGCACCATTATTCTGAGGCTTGCTTTCGACTTGATGAATTATCGTTTTTGCAGTCTGTTCTTTTTTCGGACTTTCCAATTCAGGTTTCGGCGAATCTGCCAGTTTTTTGCTCAAAAACTTATCTACAATCGAAGCGATTTCTTCTCTTTTAATACTTCGGTCAATGGTCTTTGGTCTTTGGTCTTCGTAATTGCGACTGCCGACTGCCGACTGCCGACTGCCGACTACTAACGGCTGACTGCTAACCGGCTTTGTTTCAAATGCAACCCGCTTAATATCCATCAAATGATGCGGCGAAACATTGTCCGATGTAACATTCCCGCCCCACGAACCGCATCCTAAAGTCATAGAAGGCGGCAGATCGGTTGAAAAACCGATTGCTCCGTGAGTTGTCGGCGAATTTATCACGACACGCGAAGCGGGCATCTGTTTGCCGTAGCGAACTGCCGCATCACGATTTTGTGTGTGCATTCCGGCGGTGTGTCCCATTCCGCCGAACTGCAAAATTTCCTCGCAGCGATTTGCTCCCTGCTCGATTCCGTCAACGACAAAAAATGCCAGCAGCGGCGAAAGTTTTTCAACCGACCAAGGGAAATCCCGTCCGACTCCGCCGCAATCGGCAATTAAACATCTCGTCCCATTCGGAATTGAAATTCCTGCTAAGTTTGCGATAACTTCGGCAGATTTGCCAACAATGTTCGGATTTAAGGTTCTCTGCGGAGTTAAAATAATTTTGCCGACCTTTTCCGCATCCGATTCACTCAAAAAATATCCGCCCTGCATCTTAAATTGTTCGCGGACTTGATTAGCAATCGGTGCATCAACGACAACCGATTGTTCCGAGGCACAAATCGTTCCGTTATCAAAACAAGTTCCCGTTAAAATATCTGCTACTGCTTTCTTAAAATCGGCACTTTTTTCAATAAATACGGGAACATTTCCGGGACCGACTCCGAAAGCGGGTTTGCCCGATGAATAAGCCGCACGAACTAAGCCTGTTCCGCCCGTTGCTAAAATCACAGCTGTCCGCTTGTGTTTCATTAGAGTTTCCGTGCCTTCAATCGTCGAACTCGTCAGGCATTGAATTGCATCATTCGGTAAACCTTCATGGACGGCGGCTTCACGCATTATACGTGCGGTTTCGGCAATACATCTTTGAGCCGTTGGATGTGGTGATAAGACAATCGTATTGCGGGATTTGATAGCGATAATGATTTTGAAGATTGCTGTCGAAGTCGGGTTTGTCGAAGGAATTATCGCCGCCACAACTCCGCGTGGACTGACGATCTCGACAATACTTCCGTCATCTTTAACTACGCCGACGGTTTTCAAATCACGAAAATAATTCCAGACATCTTCTGCCGCAAAACGGTTTTTTTCGCCTTTATCGGCGGCAATTCCATAGCCCGTTTCCTCACTTGCCATTTCACCAAGACGCATTGATTCCTGCAGAGCGATTTTTGCCATCGCTTCGCAAATCCGATCAATTTTTGCTTGGTCAAATTTTGCAACAGTCTTAAATGCAAGATGTGCCGATTCTACCGCGTCTCTGGCTTGCTGTTGTGAAATCAGGTCTTTGTCAGCCATTTGTTATTTCCGATTTCCGATTTGCAATTTGCGATTGTCAATTATTTTTACGTAAAAAATCTGCGACGAATAAAACCAAATCAATCGCAAATTGAAAATCGAAAATTACTTCTTACTGCTTTTGGTTTTCGTTTCTTGATTCGCCGTTTTATTGCCGTCACCGGAACTCAATTGTCCACGTGAACCGGCGGCACGAATTGATTTACCTTCGGTAACGCCTCTGCCGGGCAAAACTTCTTCAACTTCGCTGTGCGGACGCGGTATGACGTGAACCGAGATCAATTCACCGACACGCCTTGCCGCCGCCGCTCCTGCATCTGTCGCCGCTTTAACCGCACCGACATCGCCACGAACGAAAATCGTTACATAACCGGCACCGATATATTCTTTACCGATTAATTCAACATTTGCGGCTTTAACCATCGCGTCAGCGGCTTCAACCGCACCGATAAAACCTTTTGTTTCAACCATCCCAAGTGCTTCGAGAGACATTTAATATTCCTCACTTTTTTAATTTAATAAATAGATTGTAATACAAGAAAAGTATAACGCCTAAAAGTATCACGCAGTTTGTTAAATAATCAAGCCCGATAAGCATAAGAAAAACCTATAATCTAATTGACATTGCAATATCATCAGCGATATATTTCAAAGCTAAGACTACTAATGGTTTACATTTAAAAAGGGACGAAATAAAAAGATAAAAAATGCCGGAATCTTTGGGTGAAAAATTACGACAGGCTCGTGAGGAACAGGGCATAACTATCAGCGAAGTCGCCGAACAGACACGCATTTCTGCTCTTTATCTCGAATCAATAGAAAATGATGATTACCGGACACTTCCCGGCGGTATTTTTAATAAAGGCTTTGTTAAATCCTTTGCCAAATATGTCGGAGTAGATGAAAACGAAGCCCTGCAAGATTACGCCGTTATAATTTCCAGTCAGGAAGGTGAAAATTCCGATGAACCTAAAACCTATCGCCCCGAGGTTTTAACCGATGACAGAAACGGCGGTTCGATGCTTCCGACAATTATTATTGCAATTATTATTTTGGGCTTGATGACCTGGGGAATTCTGGCTTTGGTCAATTATCTGCAAAATTCGGGAGGTCCTATTTTTAACAGCATTTCGACGAATAATAATGTGAATGTTTCCGAAAATGCCAATGTCAATACAAACGTAAATACAAATCAGACAGATGCGGCATTGCCTTCAACCGATGAAATAAAAGTTGAATTAAAGGCAGCGGGTGATGACGTATCAGTTACGACAACTGCTGACGGTAAAGTCTCAAACACATTGATTAAATCCGAAACTCAGCTTGACTTAGAGGCTGATAATTCACTTAGAATCAGGTTTGCAAGATCCAGAGCAATGTATCTGGAGATGGTTTTAAACGGAAAAAAAATAAAAGTTCCCCGGCAGCCAAAAGTTTCCAACTCGAATATAATTGATTTTGAAATAGACAAAAATAATATTAAAGATATTTTAAGAAGCGGTGAAATCACATTTGATTCTCCAACCGCAGGCAATACGAACACAACAGCGAATGTTCCTTAGAAAGAAAAATATGCGGCTTTTAATAAAGCTGAAAAAAAGTAATCCAAACAGTTTGAGCGAAATAACGCCCGCAAAAGTAAGTGCGGGCTTTTTTAATACATAAAATTATGAAAATCGAAGAAATAAATGAAGGCTTAACCTTTGACGACGTTTTATTAATTCCCGCCTATTCGGAAATTGTGCCGAGCGAAACGGATACGAAAACCAAATTTTCCCGAAATATCAAGCTAAACATCCCGCTTTGCTCATCGGCAATGGATACCGTAACGGAAGCAAATCTGGCAATCGCTCTCGCCCAGCAAGGCGGAATCGGCGTAATTCATAAAAATTTATCTATCGAAGAACAAGCCGAAGAAGTTGATAAAGTTAAACGAAGCGAATCGGGAATGATCGTTGATCCCGTTACAACCAGCGATAAGGCTCTTGTTTCAGATGCTCTGGAAATTATGAAACGCTACAAAATCAGCGGTGTTCCGGTTGTGGATGAAAATAATTTGCTCGTCGGCATCATCACCAACCGCGATTTGCGTTTTGAAACCCGTTTCGATATTCCCGTGTCCGACGTGATGACTCCGCAGCCGCTTGTAACAGTCCCAATCGGCACAACTTTAGACGAAGCAAAAGTAAAACTGCAAAAACACAAAATTGAAAAATTGTTGGTCGTTGACGATGAAGGTTTGCTCAAAGGTTTAATCACCGTCAAAGACATTCAGAAAGCCATCAAATATCCAAATGCGGCAAAAGACGCTCTCGGACGCTTGCGATGTGCAGCGGCAATCGGTGCAACTGGCGATTACCTCGAACGTGCCGAAGCATTAATAAATTCAAGAGTTGATGCAATTGTTATTGATACAGCTCACGGTCATTCTTCGCGTGTCATTGATGCGGTAAAAACGGTTAAATCAAGATTCCCCGAAATCGAACTTATTGCCGGAAATGTTGCTACCGCTGAAGCCACAAAAAAACTTTTAAGTGTTGATATAGATGCAGTTAAGGCTGGCATTGGACCCGGTTCGATTTGCACAACTAGAATCGTTACGGGTGCGGGAGTTCCGCAAATAAAAGCGATTATGGATTGCGTCGCAGCGGCAAAAGGAAGCGATGTTCCGATCATTGCCGACGGCGGTGTAAAATTTTCCGGCGATATTTCCAAAGCGATTGCTGCCGGTGCAGATTGTGTGATGATCGGCTCGCTTTTTGCGGGAACGGAAGAAGCACCCGGCGAAGTTATTTTGTATCAAGGTCGTTCCTTCAAATCTTATCGCGGAATGGGTTCGATCGGTGCAATGAAAAAAGGTTCGAGTGATAGATATGCTCAGGAAGGAACAGTTTCCGACTCAAAATTTGTTCCCGAAGGAATCGAAGCCCGAATCGCTTACAAAGGAACGCTTGAAGAAATGGTTACACAATTAGTCGGCGGCTTACGTTCGGGAATGGGTTACACGGGTTGCCGAACGATTAATGAATTACAAACGAATGCAAAATTCGTCCGCATAACTTCAGCAGGCTTACGCGAATCGCACGTTCACGATGTAATTATTACAAAGGAAGCCCCGAATTATCGAATCGAAAGTTAGAATTTGGTTATTTCAAGTTTGTTACTTTTGGTAATAGTAATTTTATAATTCTTATTTACTGGAGAATCAAATATTTTGGAATCTTGAAAATGTTTCCCATCAATAAATTCTCCCTCTACATAAATATGTTTATCGTCACCTTTTGGAATTGAATTCGGCAATATCTTTTTAGCTTGGGGCTTTAAATCAAACAAAAGGAAAGTATCTTCTGACCAAATTTCTATATATTTTATAATTTTGTCCGAATCGTTTACTAATTTAAACAAATCTGCATTTTCTGTAGAAAAATGCTGTTGGTAAAAATGTAAAGTGTTCTCATCTAACCAATTATTTCCTTTGTATTTTAATTCAAATGAAATATCAAAAGCATCGCCGGAATGTAAATACTTTTCTGAAATAAAATGTTTGTCATTCTTTAAAACGCTGTAATAAACTGAGGAAGTAAACCAAATAGGTCTTTGTTTATGTCCATTCAAAATAACTTTATAAACAGCATTCGGCGAACTGGTTTCAAAAAAAACTGGTGAGTATATTACGAAATTATAAAATATACTCAAAAATAAAAAACCAATAATAGTAAGTATTAAATTAGATTTTTTCATAACAATTGTCATCGTACTAAGATTACAACTAGAATTCAAATGAAAGTCTATCGCTTAAACTCTTAAATAATCACCACGCCAATTTTTGACGGCAAGTTTAATATCTTTTGGCTTTTCAAAATCTCCGTTCAGAGTTTTTTGAACCAATTCTGGCAATTCCTCACCGCTTGCAAAACGCAGAGCGATCATTTGCGAAGTTTTTAATTTTATAGTCTTTTCCGCCAAATCCTTAGGCAAAACTTTTTCATAACGCAATTTTTCTTCCAGCCGAATCAAACGGTCTTGGACACGCAAAGCATATAATCTTGCGACCAAGGATTGAATCGCCAAAGCTAATGCTAAAAACAAAAGCATCGTCCGATCAACATTCGGGAAACGCACCATTTGAACTATTGTATAGATCAAAAATGCAATCAACATCGGTGTTAGTACAAAATGCTGTAAAGGATACCAACGTGTGTGATTTTGATAATTTTGCGTTTCTGTCATTAATTTTTCTCCTTTTTTTTGAAAAGCGAGCATTCTGCAAACACTTTTTAATTAACACTTCCCGAAGTTGCAATTTCCGGTATAAAATCTTCGCCGGGATTGATAAATTGATTTTTCTCGAACTGATATTGTTTATCGTAAAGTTGTTTATAACGTCCGTTCATCAGCAGTAATTCATCGTGCGTTCCGCTTTCGACAATTTTTCCTGCTTCAACGACCAGGATATTATCGGCACTGCGAATTGTTGAAAGTCTGTGGGCAATTACAAAAGTCGTCCGACCTTGCCGTAAAGTTTTTAAGCCTTCCTGAATCATCATTTCGCTTTCGGAATCAAGACTCGAAGTCGCTTCATCTAAAATCAAAATCTTCGGATCAGCCAATAAAGCCCTTGCAATTGCTATGCGTTGGCGTTGTCCACCCGAAAGTTTTACGCCGCGTTCGCCGACGATTGTTTCGTAGCCTTTTTCAAATTTTTCGATAAATTCGTCGCAATATGCAATTTGACTTGCCCGTTTGACCTGCTCAAAAGTCGCACCTGTGTTTGAAAATCTGATGTTGTCCAAGATCGTCCCGTCGAACAAAAAGTTTTCCTGCAAAACAACGCCCAAATGTTGGCGATAATCACGCAGTTTGATTGATTGAATATCTTTACCGTCAACAAAAACTCTACCTTTATTCGGTTGGATAAAATTCAAAACCAAATTGAGAATCGTAGATTTTCCCGAACCACTCGAACCGACGAGTGCGGTTGTCGTTCCCGCTTCCGAATGAAAAGAAATCCCTTGCAAAACAGGCGTATTTTCTTCGTATTCAAAATAAACATCTTCAAAAGCTATTGAACCTTCAATGTTTTTCAAAGGCTGTTTTGCTGAGTCCTGTTCGTCTTCCGTAATCGTATTCATCACTTCACGAATTCGGTCAAGCCCTGCAAATGCTTCAGTTATCTGTGTTCCGATGGCAGTAAATTGAATGATCGGCATCGCCATCAAACCCGTAAAAAAGATATACATAAACAGATCGCCGAGCGTCATCGTTCCCGCGATCACGGAATTTCCGCCGACCAGGATCATCACAACGCTGATCGCTCCGATAACCACGGACGAAAACCCGCTCATCGCCGAAACGCCCGTTAAGGACTTGGCAACATTGCGAAAAAGTCTGTGAGCTCCACGAGCAAAAACGAATTCCTCACGCTTTTCCGCCGTGTAACTTTTGACGATGCGGATTCCGCTCAAGGATTCACTCAAACGTCCTGTAACTTCAGCGTTTATTTGTTGTCTTTCGCGGAAGATCGGACGCAGTTTTTTGAACGCATAATATAAAGCACCGCCGAAAACCGCTAAAACAATGATCGTTACGGAAGTTAAACGCCAATTGAGCCAGAATAAGACGCAGATTGAAATTATCGCTGTAACAACACTTCCGACGAGCTGCACCAAACCCGTTCCGACCAAATTTCTGATGCCTTCCGCATCCGACATAATTCTGGAAATAAGCTGTCCCGATTGAGTTGAATCAAAGTAAGAAACAGGTAAACGCTCAATCTTTGCCTGAACTTCTTTACGCATTTCGGTAATCGCATATTGAGCCGCCACGCCCAAAATCTGCGAGAGTGCAAAAGATGTAACCGCTTGTACGAGCGTCGCCAAACCAATGGCAAGTGCGATCCATTTGAGCAGTTCAAACCGTTGTTTGCCGATCACTTCATCAATCAGATATTTGGAAGACGCAGGCAAAACGAGTCCGGCAAGCTGACTGATAATCATCAAAACCCCGCCCAACGCAAGCCGCGAACGATGCGTCCGGATAAGTTCCTTTGCATCTTGCCACGCCCCTGAAAGCGTTAATTTCTTTTTCTTTTTCTCTTTTTTAATCTCACTCATTATTTTTTATCAAACAAAAATCTGCGGGAAGTTTTTTCCGCACTTTGGTCATTACATCGAGCAAAGTTATGCTCTGCAATTTTTCGATCAAACTATTTTCCGCTTCGTCTAAAACTACTTTCAGAACAGGACGAACTAATTTTCCGACTGAACATTCGTGTGAATCTTCCAATTCAGGCACGTTAAAAATCTCACCTTCTTCAAGTGCCAAATAAATCTCAGCCAAAGTTATCTCGCCCGGTAAACGTGTCAAACGCGAACCTCCGCCCGTTCCCATTTTCACTTCGACAAGTCCGTGCTTTACCAAATTTCCGATAATCCGCCGAATCACAACGGGATTCGTATCAACACTTTTTGCAATATCAGTTGAAGTCATTGGTATCTGTTCGCCGAAAGCTAACATTCCCGCCGTGTGTATTGCTATCGCTAATCTCGAATTTGAAGCCATAATAAAAGTCTGCAACCAAATTAGTTACACTTTAGTCTGTAACAAAAATAGTTACAGTTAATAAATAAGTCAAGTAGATAATTTACGTTCAGAATTCAAATCAATTCAATTTCTCTAAAAGTTCTTCCCATTCGGAATATAGATTTTGGATTGATTTTTCAGTCTGTTGATATTGTTTGGTTAGATTTTGAAATTCATTTTGATTAGCAACAATTTCGGAGTTGCTCATTTGAAGTGTAAGTTTTTTGAGATTTTCTTCGGAAACTGCAATTTCTTCTTCAATTTTGACAATTCGTTTCTCAATTTTCTGTCTTTCGTTTTTACTTAGATTTTCGTTGGTCTTCGGACTTTGGTCTTTGGTCTTTGGTAAATTTTCTTGAGGTTTTGAATTTACTGATTTACTCTCCACTCTCCACTCAGTATTCGCTACCCGCTTCTTCTTCCATTCGTGATATTGCGAATAATTTCCGTTGAATGGGCGGCGAAAGAAGAAGACGAAGTTCAATCAGTCCGGCTTTTTGCAAAAACCGAAGACCGCACGGGAATGCTGGCGGGAATAACAAATGCAATTTCTGATATTAAAACGAATATACGC
>MWWE01000009.1_pt1 | contig 29705 bp, 31 predicted proteins | sample 1047301 | NCBI WGS metagenome assembly MWWE01 (sample SAMN06349973, study PRJNA376086) | soil metagenome | isolation source: MS1-1 sample Antarctic (ecotone) soil | place: Antarctica
TAAAAAGAGTAGGAAGAAAAGGTCGTCAGAGAGTAAGCAGCTAATGAAGAGGTAAGGTACATGATTTTATAAGCAATAAATTTTTTAATCGTTGATTTATTTAAAGCTTTTACTTTGCCCATTGCAGTTTTTGCTGCAGCTAACAATTATGCTTATATATATTTTATTTGTATTAGGTTTTATTGTTTTAATAAAAGGTGCCGATCTTTTGGTTGACGGTGCTTCGTCCGTTGCTAAAAAACTGGATGTTTCTGATTTAATTATTGGACTAACGGTTGTTGCGTTTGGTACGTCTGCTCCTGAATTATTTGTAAACCTGTTAGCCAGTATTGATGGCAATACAGACCTGGCAATAGGAAATATACTTGGAAGTAATATTGCCAATATTCTTTTAATACTGGGTGTAGCATCTATTATTTATCCTATTACAGTTCAAAAAAGCACTATATGGAAAGAAATTCCATTTAGTTTATTAGCAGCATTGGCAATGGGAGTATTAGCTAATGACAGGTTAATAGATGGAAAATCATTTTCAGAACTAAGCCGGAGTGACGGACTTATTCTGTTTGGGTTCTTCAGTATATTTTTATACTACATAGTTGAAGTAGGAAGAAAAACTGTAAGCACTAAAGATGATGAAGTAAAACAACTGTCAACACTAAAATCAATTGTATTTATTTTAATAGGATTGATTGGATTGGTTTTAGGAGGTAAATGGATTGTTGATGGGGCCATTGCAATGACCTCCGATTTTGGTGTGAGCCAATCTTTTGTAGGATTAACTGTTGTTGCTATTGGAACATCATTACCGGAGTTAGCCACTTCCGCAGTTGCTGCATATAAAAAAAATACAGATATAGCTATTGGCAATGTTGTCGGTTCAAATATTTTTAATATTTTATGGATACTTGGATTAAGTTCTGTTATTAAGCCTTTGCCATTTAGCCCCGCTAATAATACCGATATATTAATGACAATTGTAGCGAGTGTATTATTGTTCTTTTTTATTGGAAGAAATCATTCATTACAAAGATGGCAGGGAATTATGTTCCTGTTGATTTATATACTATACACCATCTACTTATTTATGTACCGGTAAAACAGATTATAGAGAAGATAATATTTCTTCTATGTTTATTTGTTTCAGGTAAGGGTCTAACTGCTTTGTATTTTTAAAACTACTTACCCGAGTTACTACGTTAAAATGATTATGGCGATACACTTCAACATAAAAAGAACCTACCTGGTATAATTGTACAGAGCAAAATTTTTCTTCACGTTCTGCAATTAATTCTCCCTTCACATCAACTATATCAGTTTGTTCTGATTCGTGTTTGGATTTGAATTGATAGAGTGTCATAATAGCAAGTATGTGTACTATAAAGTTATAACATAAAAAAGGCAACACTGGAATAAAACCTCTAAAGTATTATAATTTAAAAATCATAACCTACTGCAGCAGTAATCATTACCGGTAGCTATTGATGAGCTTCATGGATGCAAAGCAAATCATTTAATATATTCACAGTAAGCTTATCTTGGCTTCTATGGCACAAAATTTTCTTTTATGTCGTTTTTAAGCCCTTATGAAAAAAAGAAAATTTTATTCCAGGCTGGACAATTTCACAGCAACAAAAGAACGATCACAAAAATTTCGTGTGATGGTGCTTGTCTTATTTACCTCAGCCATCATTATAGCTTTTATTGCACTTATAACAAAGGCAACTGAATCGTAATTTCTATTCAACTTCTTTAAGAATGAAAGGACATAGCAATGATGTAATACATATCCTTCAATATTACAACATAGAATTTTGTCAAGTGAACGATAAACAACTGTATTCTAACTAATAGTGGATAAAAAAAATAAAAATTATTTGCAACTTGCGCCCCATAAACCAATCCAATGAACAGCCTTTTTACTACTCAATCCATTAAAAGCATCGTAAAACTTTTTGCAGTCATTCTTTTACTTTTCATGCTGAACCAGATTTTTGCTTAAGTTAAGGCAGCCAGGTTATGCATTATCTTCTGAAGATCTACCGGTTTTCCTAATACTCCGGTAAACAGGTCACCTTCTGCTTGAATGCGCTGCATCATATTTTTCATGGTAAACTGCTTCATTTGTAATCCCGGCTTCACTTCACTCCAGTCAAGGGGAGCTGAAACAGTAGCACCCGGCTTTGGACGCACTGAATAGGGTGCGCTTATAGTTTGTATAGGCCTGTTTTGCAGGTAGTCAATATAAATTTTATCCTTTCTCTTAAGAGGATTTCTTTCAATACTTGTAAAATCAGGTAATTGCTGATGTACCAGTATGGCTATCAATTCAGCAAATTGTTTGGATTGTTCATAGGTATAACGCTCTCCAAAAGGAATATAAATATGTATACCGGTTGAACCTGAAGTTTTTGGAAATGAATCAACACCAAGTGCATCTAAAACCTGTTTTACCATCAATGCAGTTTCAATTACTTTTTCAAAAGAAATTGCTGCAGGATCAAGATCTACAACACTCCAGGTAGGGTTATCGGGAAACTGAACTGTGCTGTGCCATGGATTCATTTCTATACAACCCAGGTTAGCCATGTAAATAAGTGTTGCCTCATCAGCACAAACTAAAAAATGCTTTGGTTGATTGCTGGATTCGCTTACCCTCCTAAAGGTCTTAAGCCAACTGTCAATTTTGCCCGCCATATTTTTTTGGTAAAAACTTTCCGACTCACTTCCATTGGGAAAACGATGAAGCGACTGTGGTCTGTCTTTCATATAAGGCAGCATGTAAGGAGCAACCTGGTAATAATAATTTAATAAATCTCCTTTTGTGTATTTTTCTTTGACCCAAAATATCTTTTTGAGGTTTGTGAGTTTTAAAGTTTGACCTTCTACTTCTACCAGTTTTTTTTCTTCTTCTTTGGTAAATAAAACTCGTTCATTGCCTGTAGGTGTAGGAGATATATCAACTCCACGTTCATCATTTAAATCAAGTATTGTTTTATCTTCTCTTAATCCCTGGAATGAGGCATGACGCATTACACCTTCTTTTGTAAGCTCGGTATATTTTACTTCACATACCAGGTGCGGACGAAGCCAAACTACAGGATCTGCTATTGGCGGATCAGAAGTAAACGGGCATGTTGCGGTAGTGAGTGGCCGCATTTTTTTCAGCAATTCTGCCTGTAACTTTTGTGTAAACCCCGTTCCAACCTGACCTATAAAAGTAAATTTATCCCCTTCATTTACACCCAGTATTAAAGAACTAAATACACGATCGGTATCTTTCTTTTTGGTATAGCCGCAAACGACTGCTTCATGTCTTTGTTCAGCTTTTATTTTAAGCCAGTCCTTTGTACGCATGCCTGCGTCATAAACAGAATCTTTTTTTTTAGCAATGATGCCTTCTAAATTATTTTGCTGTGCAATTTTAAAAAATTCTGATCCCCATTCTTCAATATCATCACTAAACCTGATAATGCCTTTCTCAGGAAGAATTTTTTTTAATAAACTTCTTCTTACAAATAAAGTTTTTTCCCTCAGGTCAATACCATCCAACCAAAGCAAATCAAAAACATAATACAGCAATTCCCCTTCTGTTTTGGTATTCCAGTATTGCATTGCATTAAAATCAGATTTTCCTTCTTCATTTAACACAGCTATTTCCCCATCCAAAACAGCGTTTATACCCCATTTTTGTAATTCATTGGTAATGGGATGGTACTTTTGGGTAAATGATAAATTATTGCGGGACCGCAGTTGCACCTTCCCGTTATTTACATAGGCTAAAGATCTGTATCCATCCCATTTAATTTCAAACTGCCAACCGCTGTCATTAAATGCTGTGTCGGAAGATGTGGCTAACATTGGTTTAATATCTTCCGGCATGGGTGTTACCGGTTGTTTTTTGAATTCTCTTTTTATTAATGAAAGAGCTGAGGTATAGTTTTTTTCCTGCTTAAGATCAATAGTTACATCATCATGAACAGATCTGTTTTTGGTTGGTGATCTTTTGACAGGATATGCTTTTAATTTCTTTTCTGAAGCTGCAATTTTTCTTTTCTCTGTATTGGTTTTTGTTTTTTTTCGCGGGCTTTGATGGCTCATATAATAGCAGTTAAAAACTGTATGCCAATTGAAAGTTTTAATTTAAGAAACTCATATTAATTAGCTGACTATGAGAACTTTAAAATTTATCCACATCAAAGATAATGGCAACTTTTCTGAAGAAATTATTTAATTTTTATCCTGGACCTTTTTTTATTTATTACCTGGTTGTCTTCTTCTTTACTATCATAAATTTTGTTTCTAACATTGCCCTTTATATCATAGGTATCATCTCCTTCACCACCATAAAATTTTAACCTGATGGTAGAAGATGTTCCTTCTTCTACAATAAATACGTCTTTTCCTCCCAGCCCTGATACAGTTATTATTTTTGTGTCGTCCGGATCAAATGATCTTTTATAAAACCGTCTTCCTTCTACCCCATCTTTTTTATCAAAAACAGTGATGGTTAAAAGATTTCCTTCACTTTTTATGCGGAAAATCTCAGCATCATCTGTTCCAGTAACTTCAGGGTCTACAGCTAAAAATTCATAATAATCCATAATACCTCTGTGCATGTCGTTACGCCTGCTCTTTAATTTTGATGTTAAATTCTGTCCGTTGATAGCATATATTTCCGGTGGTAGTTTTTTAACTGCATTTTCAATTACTTCATCTGTAAGTTGAGCTTGTGACAATTTTATAGTACTGTCCCATTTATTCCTGTCAAGCTGATTAAGAAAAATTCTATCGAATTGCCAAGATTTAAAATTTAATTGTTTCATTTTCTTCATATCATCTCTAAAACCCACCATGTGACGTAAAGCAATTAGACGGGCAATTTTTACCAATAAACCTTTTGACTGAAAAAAGGCCTGGTCACGGTCTCTGGGAATAGCATAATAATAATCCATCCCTCCTGTTTCAAATTTACCCCATCGCCATTGATCTGCATGCCTGTCCCAATCAGCAATAAGCATATCTAATAATCTTGCTTTAAGCACAGCCTGCTGAATTACAAGATGATCATTTTCTTCAAATAATTTTTCTACTACAGAGGCTGTACTTTTTGTATCTGAATTATCGGGTGTTGGTTCACGTTGTTCCAGCATTACAACCTGGTGAGCAAATACATCTTTGTGTTCTCCAAATGCCGGATCATCGGGGATATAATAAAAAGTGGGTTCTGGTACAATTATACCCATAACTTTTGCAAGTGGAGGAATGATAAGTGGTGAATAAGGATGCGCTGCAGAAACCATATCCTGCACCACTTTTTTGGCTATAGTATTTCGTAAAAATAGCGGCAGTGCTTTTTGCACATCTTTATCTATGGTTCTCAACACCCATTCTCTTCCTCTTTTATCTTCCATGCGCAAAGACTTGGTTTGTTGCCCGCCACCCAATTCAAGAATTTTAAAATCGAAATTTTTTATATAAAAAACAGGCAGTGTAACGGGTGTTTCCCACTCTTGCCTGTAATTTTTACCTAAAATGATTTTTTTAAAAAATGAAGGGTCACTGTATTTGATGCTGGTGGATATATGAACTGAATCTGCACCGGGTGTAATAGTTTGTGATAAACTAATTAATGGTGTGCTTAAAACAATTACATATAAAATTCTGAATAGTCGTGTGGTCATTTTTTGAGAAAAAAGATTTATTTCTTTTATGCAAAAGCTGTACTAACTAAAGCCAGATTTATTGTGGACTGGCCACCCTCCTCCATGTTTGGATTAATTCTGTACTGTACGTATTTGTTCCTGTTACACGTACTTCATCATTTGTAAGTACAGTTAAGGTAGCAGGTCTATAAATAACATTACCCTGGCATGCGTTTATAAGATTGTCAATGGTAAAGGTTCCACTTTCCATTGGTTTAATAGATCTCCAGAGAACATCCCTTTCCCTTACACAATAAGTATTGTTGTTTAAAGTACGCACAGTAGCATTATCTACCCCCGGAACTACAGTAACAATCGTTCCTTCCATAGCACGATTTTCAGAACTGGTTATTAATTGCCAGTTACCGTTTAATGAAAATAATCCTCCACTGGTATTGGTGGGAATACTTTTGATGGTATTACATTGTGTAAAAACAAATACTACCAGAGCAGCCAGTAAATAGAAATATAACCTCATGTTTTAGAGTTTACTAAGTTTATTCATTAACTATGCCAGACTTGGCATAAGAACAGCTTATGAAATTATCGTTTTGGGCTATTGGAAAACAACACGAAGCATATGTAAAGCAGGGGGTGGAAGAATTCACCAAACGCATTAGTAAGTATTACCCGGTAGAGTGGCACATTATACCTGTTCCAAAAAATTCAGGTATGCTTTCAGAAATGGATCTGAAGAAGAGGGAAGCCGAAACAATTTTGCAATGGCTGAAGCAGGATGATTTTCTGGTCTGTCTTGATGAGAATGGAAAGCAATTAACATCGGAAGGTGTTGCTTTGTTTCTGCAACAAAAAAGCAATGCAAGCATAAAAAATATTGTTTTTCTAATAGGAGGTGCTTTTGGTTTGGATGAAACTATTCTGCAAAAAGCAAAATTTAAATGGTCGTTTTCACAGTTGACATTTCCGCACCAGTTGGTAAGATTGATACTTGCTGAACAAATCTACAGGGCATGTACTATTATAAGAAACGAGAAGTATCATCATAAATGATTAACCACGCTACCTACCATTTGCTATTATCTTTACCCCAAAATATTTGAAGAAGTATGGAAATGTCTATCACCTTAATTATTATCATAATAACGGCAATAATTTCTATCAGTGGCTTTAGTAACCAAAATGTAATTGAAAAATTCATTTTCTATCCTCCTGCTGTTACCAATGATAACCAGTGGTACCGTTTTATAACCTGTGGTTTTATACATGCTGATTATGGACATCTTATTTTCAACATGTTGTCTTTGTATTTTTTTGGACGTTATGTAGAAAATTCATTGGTTGATATTTTTGGAGAATCAGGAACCTGGCTTTATATAATATTATATTTATCTGCTTTATTTGTTTCGCTATTACCTACTTATTTTAAAAACAAGAACAATCATAACTACCGCAGCCTGGGAGCTTCAGGTGCTGTAAGTGCTGTAATTTTTGCCGGATTAATGATTGCACCTGAAACAGAAGTTTTCATATTTTTTATTCCTATACCTATACCGGGTTTCATATTTGCACCACTATATTTATTAATATCAGCCATGATGGATAGAAAAGGTGGCAGTAACATCAATCACTCCGCACATATCTGGGGAGCTGTTTATGGTTTAATATTTATTATTGTTGCAGGGAGAGCTATTGGCTATGATGCTGTAGGAAATGGATTTGAACGCATTAAACAATATATGCAGATCAGGGGATGGATATAGTTAGTTGAAGTACTTCCCCTGAATTGGCTGTTAATTTAAACCGGTGATCAATTCTATATCCAACAACCCAAATAATTCTCTTGTGTGATTCAAGTACCCATGTTTTTTCTTTTTGTAGTTTTGATAATTTCTGATCAATAAAAAAACGGGCAATCTTTTTTTTCTTTCTCATGCCAAGCGGATAAAAATAATCACCTTCCCGCCACCTTCTTAATATTAACGGAAACTCAATTTCACTTGCATCCAGTTGAGCATTGTCAGGCGATGTGGAAATAGTTGTTTTTTCTTTTTGAATCAATTCAATTTTTAAAACACCTCCGGTAAAAGGAATTGTTTTATCTTCTTTTAGAATAACAATGGTTTTAGCCGCCTGTTGTTTAGGTGAAAAGACAAACCATGCTCTGTCTCTTAATAAAATATAATCATTATTAGTTAAAAATTTTCCGGTTTCACTTTGAGCCAACTTCATTAATTCCGGTACTTGTTTTTCTGTAAAACCAAAGTCTTTTAGAATATCATAAAGTAAAGAGGTATTCTTATATTTCATAAGTTCCTTTACAGAAAAACGAGCTTCGGGCGGGGTTCCTTTATTTAATTTTTTCTTTAGCTGATCTGCCAGCTGATCATGTAAAAGAGAAGTTTTTTTAAGCCTTTCAATTGCATCTAAAATATTTTCTTCTACCTGTGGATAGATACGCTTCAAAGCAGGAATTAATTCATTCCTGAAATAGTTCCTTGTATATTTTGCTTCTGCATTGGAAGAATCCTCAACCCAGGGTAAATTATGTTTTTGAGCAAATTCCTCAATCTCTTTTCTTCTAACGCTTATCAATGGTCGCATTATTTTTTTACTGTCATAGTAAGCAGCCATGCCTGTCAAACCATTTAAACCGGTGCCTCTAAAAAAATTCATTAAAACCGTTTCAATGTTGTCATCGGCATGATGAGCAATAATAATGTGTGAAAAATTATTTTCTTTCCTCAATTCATCAAACCAGTCATACCTTAATTTTCTTGCAGCTTCCTGTATGGATAACTTATTTTCTATTGCAAATGAGTTAGTATCGAATTGCTTAATATGAGAAGGAATATTATATTTTTCAGCAAATTGTTGTACAAAACCTTCATCTCTTTTACTCTCCTCTCCTCTTAAATTAAAATTGCAATGAGCGATAGAGAAGTTTAAATTGGCTTGTTTGGCTAATTCTGTCAACACCACTGAATCTACACCACCGCTAACTGCCAGTAAATAAGTTGACGTTGGTGACTTACCATGAATTTGAACTTCTTCTAAAAAAATATCAAGCAATTCTGTTTGCATTATAAGTAAAGATATAGTTGTGTAAGAAGTTATCTAAAATTGGAAGAAGTACTTTACTAAGTAGTATCAGTATGTCAGATCTTCATAAGCAGCCTGCAGTTCACGGTAAGCATGATCATCACCGGCTTGTTTTGCTTTTTCCATTCCTTTTATATAAACAGCAATAGCATCAACTTTTGCATTGCATTGTTCGTGCAATTTTGCAAGATGATAATAGGAGCCAATATAGTTTTCATTTTCACGGAGTAAATCTTCAAAGCACTCTTTGGCAGCTTCTACATCGCCCTGCTTTACATATTCCAAAGCAAGTGCATGTTTTAAAAAGCTGTCATGCGGACTGGTCGCCAAAAATTCTTTTAAACGTTCAATTCTATCCATCGGTTTTTCAGTTTGGCTATCTTTGCGCCTTATATTTGCAGCTTTTAGTTGCATAAGCAACTAAATTTTTACTCTTAATCAGATAAATATGAAGATACTGGTTTGTATAAGCAAAACACCTGATACAACGGCAAAAATAGCCTTCACAGATAACAACACGAAATTTGCAGAAGCCGGTGTGCAATGGATACTAAATCCATACGACGAATGGTATGCTCTTGTCAGAGCAATTGAATTAAAGGAAAAAGATGCATCTTCTGTTATTCACCTGGTAAATGTGGGTGGTACAGATGCAGAACCTATTATCAGGAAAGCTTTGGCACTTGGTGGTGATGAAGCTATCCGTATCAATGTCACTCCTACAGATCCCTTTACAGTAGCCACTCAATTGGCTGAAGTTGCAAAACAAGGTGGTTATGACCTTATATTAACAGGTAAAGAAACAATAGATTATAACAATGGCTCTGTAGGTGGTATGTTGGCCGAAATGCTGGAGATACCTTATATAGCTCTTGCCACAAACCTGCAGATTGATGGTACAACAGCCACGGTAAAACGTGAGATTGAAGGTGGTGAGGAAACAGTTGAAGTTTCATTACCTATAGTTATTAGTGCACAAAAAGGAATGGCAGAAGCCCGGATTCCTAATATGAGAGGTATTATGGCCGCCCGGTCCAAACCGTTAAAAGTTGTTGAACCTGTACAGGTTGAACCTCTTGCTAAGGCAGTGGAATTTGGTTTACCGCCGGCAAAAGCGGGTGTAAAACTGGTTTCTCCCGATAATGTTGAAGAACTGGTTAGACTTCTGCATGAAGAGGCCAGGATTATATAAAAGTTAGAGGAGGAAGTAGGAAGAAAAAACAATTTAACTAATTAACGAATTAACTAAGAATACATGCAAGTATTAGTTTTTATAGATCATGTTGACGGACATATAAAGAAAGCCTCTTTGGAAGCGGCAAGTTACGGTGCTAAAATAGCCGAACAAACAGGTGGCACAGCCGAAGCTGTAGTACTGGGAAATCCTGCTGACATAGATTCATTAGGAAAACAAGGAATCAAAAAACTTTACCAGCTACAACATGATAACCTTCAGGCAATTGATTCACAGGTTTACACTAAAATATTAGAACAGGTTGTTCAAAAAGCTGGATCCCAGGTAATTGTGTTTTCAAACAACAGTACAGGAAAAGCTATTGCTCCACGTTTGGCAGTACGTTTACAAGCCGGTTTAGTTTCAGGTGCTGTTGCCTTACCTGATACTTCAAATGGTTTCACTGTTCGTAAGAATGTATTTTCTGGAAAAGCTTTTGCCCAGGTTTCTGTAACTTCTGATATAAAAATAATTGCTTTAAATCCTAATTCTTTCTCCATTACAGAAGGAGATGGAGCGACAGAAATAGTTCCTTTCGAAGCAACAGTAGATGCTCCCAAAATAAAAGTGACAGGTTCTACAAAAACGAGTGGTAAAGTGGCCTTAACGGAAGCCGATGTGGTAGTGAGTGCCGGCCGTGGATTAAAGGGTCCTGAAAACTGGAAAATGGTTGAAGAATTAGCTGACTTACTTGGAGCAGCTTTGGCTTGCAGCAGACCGGTTGCAGATGCTAACTGGCGTCCTCACAACGAACACGTTGGGCAAACAGGAATTGCCATTGCACCAAACTTATATATAGCTATTGGAATAAGTGGAGCCATTCAACATCTTGCCGGGGTAAACCGCAGTAAAGTAATAGTAGTAGTAAATAAAGATGCTGAAGCGCCTTTTTTTAAAGCTGCAGATTATGGTATAGTAGGCGATGCATTTGAGGTAGTTCCAAAAATAATTGATGCAGTAAAAAAAATAAAAGGTATTAGTTGATCATAATTATGGTTAATGCCGGGTCATTAAATTGACCTAAAATCATTAGGTTTGTAAATAGCCAAGCTTTAGATTTTTAAAAGGTTATGAAGAAAATAGAATTGGAAATTGTGGCGCTATCGCATAGTATTACTCAAACACATTCTTATGCAGTTGTATTAGGCGAGGTAAATGGTTTACGAAGATTACCCATAGTAATTGGAGGTTTTGAAGCACAGGCCATAGCAGTGGCTTTGGAAAAAATGCAACCCAGCCGCCCCCTCACCCATGACCTGATGAAAAATTTCATGACAGCTTTTAATATTGATCTTCACGAAATAATTATTTCAGACCTCCAGGAAGGAATATTTTTTTCTAAATTGGTTTGCTCATCAGATAACGATACTATAGAAATTGATAGCCGCACTTCTGATGCACTTGCACTGGCAGTACGTTTTGGTTGTACCATTTTTACTTACGAACACATACTTGAAAGTGCAGGTATCATGATGGAAGATGCAGGTGCGACTAAGAAAAAAAAATCAGCTACAGGTGAGGAAGAGGAACATACTGTTACAACCACAGGCAGTAAAGATGATTTGAAATCCATGTCATTAGAAGAGTTAAATACACTTTTAAATGAAGTGCTGGAGCAGGAGGATTACATAAGAGCCATTGCTATAAGAGATGAGATAAATACCAGGAAAAAATAAATTTTCCTTTTTCCCAATGTCCTTTACTGATTGTAAGTTTCACTCATTATGATATCTTTTCCTAATTGCAAGATTAACCTCGGACTTCGTATTTCAGGAAAAAGAGATGACGGATTTCATGACCTTGAAACCGTATTTTACCCCCTGCCATGGAAAGATGGTTTAGAAATTATTCAATCCCAAATATTTTGTTTCACCTCTTCCGGAGCATCAATTCCTGTTTCGGCTCAAGAGAACATTTGCACCAAAGCATATGAACTGCTCAAAAAAGATTTTGACCTGCCACCGGTTTATATGCATTTACATAAAGTTATTCCTACAGGTGCGGGTTTAGGTGGTGGTAGTGCAGATGGTGCCTTTACCCTGCTCCTATTAAATAAAAAATTTAAAATAGGTTTAAGTGAAGCACAGTTGATTGATTATGCATTACAACTGGGAAGCGATTGTCCTATATTCATTATAAACAAACCTTGTTTTGCCAGCAGCAGGGGAGAAAAACTAATTCCTGTTGAACTGGACCTTTCTTCTTACAAAATTGTTCTTGTACACCCTGCTTTACATATTCCCACCGCCTGGGCTTTTAAACAATTACAATTAAAACCAAAAGGCATCTCCATAAAAGAAGCTATTCATAAACCTGTACTTGAATGGAATGATATTATTGTAAATGATTTTGAAGAACCCGTCTTTCAACATTATCCCGAAATAAAATTTTTAAAAGAAGTGCTGGTATCTACAGGAGCTTTATATGCATCATTAACCGGAAGTGGTTCTGCTGTTTTTGGAATTTTTGAAAAAGATGCTGAACCCGATTTAAAATTTCCGGAGCACTATCAATATAAAGTATTTAATGAGCTAAAGCCAATAAAGCATTAATATCCAAAGCCTCAGTGATCATTTGTAAATTACCTTCAGCATCTAAAGGCCATGTTTCTTTGGGCTTGTCCCAATACAATTCAACGCCATTTTCATCAGGATCATTTAAATAAATAGCTTCTGAAACTCCATGGTCAGAAGCGCCGGTTAGAGGATAGTTTTGATCCATTAATCGTTTCATTGCTACTGCCAGTTCTCTTCTTTCTTCAAACAAAATAGCCACATGATATAAACCTGCAGTATTGCGGGGAGCCGGAGGTGCGTCTTTACTGTGCCAGGTATTTAAACCAATATGATGATGGTAACCCCCTGCAGATAGAAAAACAGCGCTGTTTCCATAGTACTGTGTTATTTCAAAACCAAGTAAATCACGATAAAAGGTTAAAGCCCTGTCCAGGTCAGCTACTTTTAAATGAACATGCCCAATACGGGTGGCGGCGGGAATTTTATACTCCATTTTTTATTTTTACATTTGCAATAATGAACAGGCAAATTTCCTTTTTACAGGCTAATCTTGATATTCTCAATCACTAAGTTGTTCCGCTTCCTGCTGCCGTTAGCTCATTCAATTAACTATTAAATTTACTATTATGCCTGCTACAACTTCTGTTGTTTTCGATACTCAATATTATTTAGATCTCGAAGAAAAATTCGGTGCCCATAATTATCACCCCCTACCGGTAGTACTCCAAAAAGGTGAAGGTGTTTTTTTATGGGATGTGGAAGGGAAAAGATATTTTGATTTTTTGAGTGGTTATTCAGCAGTTAACCAGGGACATTGTCATCCTAAAATTGTTGATGCCCTCATTCAACAGGCCAAAAAACTCACCCTCACTTCCCGGGCTTTTCATTGTGATGTTTTAGCTGAATATGCTCAATACATTACTGCTTACTTCGGTTATGATAAAGTACTGCCCATGAACTCAGGAGTAGAAGCGGTTGAAACGGCTATTAAATTATGCCGCAAATGGGGATATGAAAAGAAAGGAATTCAGGATGAAGAAGCCCTGATCATTGTTTGTGAAAATAATTTTCACGGAAGAACCACCACAGTTATTTCATTCAGTTCCGACCCAAGCGCCTATAATAATTTTGGTCCATACATGCCTGGCTTTATTCAAATTCCATTTAATGATCTGAAAACGCTGGAAAATGTTTTAAAAAATAAAAATGTCGCCGGTTTTTTAGTGGAGCCTATACAAGGTGAGGCCGGTGTAAAAGTTCCTGACGAAGGTTATTTAAGAAAAGCATCAGATTTATGTAAAGATGCAAATGTGATCTTCATGGCAGATGAAATACAAACAGGTTTATGCCGTACAGGAAAAATGCTGGCTTGTGATCATGAAAATGTAAGACCTGATATTTTAATTTTAGGAAAAGCCTTAAGCGGTGGATTATTACCGGTAAGTGCTGTATTAGCCGATGATGAAGTAATGCTTACTATTAAACCCGGTGAACATGGTTCAACATATGGAGGAAATCCATTAGCATGTAAAGTAGCCATTGCTGCACTTGAAGTTTTAAAAGAAGAAAATATGGCTGAAAATGCTGTTGTATTAGGAGAACAATTCAGAAAGGGTTTAGAAAATATAAAATCAAAGCATATAAAAATTATAAGAGGTAAAGGATTACTTAATGCAATGGTAATTGATCATCCCGATAAAGAAGCAGCCTGGAAACTTTGTATGGAACTGAAAGAAAATGGTTTGTTAGCCAAGCCTACCCAGGGCGATAAAATAAGGTTTGCTCCTCCCCTTGTTATTTCAAAAGATCAAATTGAGGAATCAATCGAAATCATTGAAAAAAGCATTTCTGTTTTAGATTGATCTTATAAATGGCATTATAAATAAAAAATCCATTCCTTATAGCTTGAATTCTTTATCAGGAAAATAAACATTTACTGTTCATTAGTAATAAAATCTTCAGTTGCTTTGAATGGCACCTTGATTAATAAAGAAAACAAAAGCATCAAAACAGAAGAAAGTAAAGCAACATAAAGAGCAACCTGCTTTACCGGGCATTCGCCTCCGTGGCAAGCAGAAATAATAATGAAATTTCTTATTGACCATGCTATATTAAATCCTGCGAAAAAAATAGCTGCCTTATGACTCCATGATTTATTCAAAAGTATAAACATTAAGTACAAACCTGCTAAAACAAAATGCATATAACCTGGTTTTCCAAAAGAAGTTCCTTCAGCAGAAATACCACTTACTACAATGTTCTTATTTTCAATAATTACCCATGGAAAAAAGCAGGCAGATAATAACAATAAAGCAGCTCCAATAGCTAACCAACGCATGTTCATCAGGCGAAGTTACTGTCATACCTTAAAGTTCAAAAAGTAAAAAAGGATCAGAAGAATTATTGATGTGTTCGTACATAAGGCCGTACAGGATTATTATACCACATACCATCAATCTCTTTTACGAAATTTTCTATTTGCCTGTCAATTGTATTTTGAGTATTATATTCCTGCTTAAGGCTACTGCCAAAGAAAAAAGCGACTGTTTGATACATTCTGGCATTTAAACCACCCTTAAATTCTTTGATGATTTCATAGCAGTTATTGTTGGTTTGCCTGTTTATTAATTTCATTAATACCTTCCCCTGGTAAACGGATAAATTTGTTAAAGGATCGGCAAACTGTTCCCTCAATTCCTTTTCACGCGATTTTATATACTCTTTTCTTGCTTTTATTTTTGGAATTTTTGAAAGATTATTATTTACATCATTTAATGTTAGTCCGGCAGTACGTGCATATGGATAAGTAACATAAACTGCATTGCGGAGGCGATTATATTTTGCTATTTCCTTAGCTAGTTTATCGGGGGGCAGATTAGATACATATACCATCTGCAGTTCCTTATAAGGAAGTCTTTCACCCCGGTAATTAATTACTTCAACAATAATGGTATCTTTTTCACCCCATTCAGGTTCACGATTATCCTGTGCAGAAGCCACTTGAGGAATGCTTGCCAGCAATGAAATAAAAAATAATATGGGTATAGACCGGAACATATAGAAAAATACAACCTGTTTTGCAATTATCAAACAGACAATGAAACTATAACAAAAGCTGTTTAAAAATACCTAAATTTTATGAACAGGCACCCGGTTTAGTTGTACCCTTCTAATTGAACTCATTATTAAACCCGCTACCATTATTAAAATTCCCAGCCAAAGAAGGTTTATAAAAGGAAAATTATAAGCCTTTAGTGTAACGTATTGCATTACAGAATCAGATTCTTTTATACCAAATTCAGCTTCATTTCCCCTTATTTTTTGCAGTTGTACCACCAGATTTTCAGCAATTAAAGTATCGGGGTACGACGATAACTGACCTCCTTTATTTACAAGCAAAGGTTCCATTGTAAAAAGGGATTGGCTTTTTGCATAAACTTTTAATGTAGCGATAGTGGCAGAATCAGTAGGTTTAAAGCCCGGCTGAGGAATATTATCCCTGGAATTGATATTATCAAGAACTGCATATCCTTTTGAATAAAATAAAGTATCTCCCACTTTAATAGTTTCTGTTCTGAATGATGCAGTATCCTTATTTTTTTCGGGGTCAGGTAAAGAAGTGATGTATGTAAATATATCGTGCGACCAATAATGCTTGGCATCGGGGTTAGCCATCAAACCTTCATTGCCTTTATAGTTTACAAAAGCATTGGGTTTTAAAACAAAATTTTCTTTACCATCTTTTGTTTCAAATCTGAGGTGGTAAAACCACAGCGGCTTTTCGGGATGAGATTCTTCTTTTTCATAGGTAACCCAATACTTACCCATATCGGTACGAACACCTTTTATAAGAGTGAGGTTTTCACCCGGTTTTTCTTTGCTTTCTTTTCCAAAATTGATCAGGATACCACTGGTGTTATAAGAAAGAACTTCTTTTTTTGAAGAAGATATTAATACTCCTAATAACATCAATCCAAATCCTAAGTGTGCAATGGAACCTCCGGAAATTTTAAGCTTACCCTTAAGACCAATCCATATATAAGCTGCATTTGCTATGATGGTAAATACAGCGGCTACAATTGCAAACCATATAGCTCCTAAGTAACCAATACCATATTCATCATAATTAATATTTCCAAATGCCAGTATTAGAGCCCCAATTACAACTGATGCAATAGCAGGATATAAAAGTTTTCTGGTTACAAAAGCTTTTGGAGTGCTTTTATACTTGAAGTATTGAGAAATGGCTGTTAATAATCCAATGATAATAGCGACAAAAATTTGAATACGGTTATAAGCAAAAGCTGTATCCTCGCCAAAAGCAAGTGGCTTAAACAATTCTGTTCCTTCCCCTGCAAAGGCACTTGCAATTTTATTGATGACAGGTAGAGATGTCATCAGGATGATGGTGAGAGCCGATAAAAAGAAAACAAGTGAACCAATAAACATCAGGAACTCTCTTGATGATGATTCTTCTTCTTTTTTAATAAATGGGATATTCTTATACCTCTGTATATAAAAAATAGCAGATGGAAGTAAGAATAACAACAAGAATGTTCTTAGCTGCCACTTCATACCCAGATCGGTAAAGGCATGTACAGAAGTTTCCTGCAGATCGCCACTGCGGGTAAGATAAGTTGAATATAAAACCAGTAAAAAAGATAAAAGGATAAATAAGAATGAAGCTCGCAATGCATTACCTGTGTGCCGGAAGATCAGCATGGTATGTATACCAGCAATCAATATAAGCCATGGAACAAGCGATGCATTTTCAACAGGATCCCAGGCCCAGTAACCACCAAAATTTAAGGATTCATACGCCCATGCGGCACCCATAGCAATTCCCAAACCTAATACAGCAGCAGCAAATAAAGCCCAGGGTAAAGCGGGTTTAACCCATCCCGTAAAATCTCTTTTCCATAAACCACTTATAGCATATGCAAAAGGTATTAATGTAGCTGCAAAACCAAGGAACAACACCGGTGGATGAATAACCATCCAATAATTTTGTAGAAGCGGGTTAAGATCATTTCCATCCTGAACCATCATTAAATAATCAGGACGTGAAAAAATGGGTGCTTCCAGTTCGTTACGTAATAATACAAATGGATTGGACCCGATTTTCAAATTTAAAAATGCAATACCGGCAATCATGGTAGCAAGACAGAACTGCATAAAACTTACCACTGTCATTACAGGTGCTTCCCATAATTTTTCTTTTTTCATTATTACCAAACCCAATATGCAATGCCAGAAACTCCAAAGTAAAAAACTGCCTTCCTGCCCTTCCCAAAAACAACTAAGCAGGTATTTCATTTCAAGCGACCGGCTGCTGTGCTGCCATGCATATTTATATTCAAACAAATGATTGCTGATAATGAAAAAAAGAATTGCAAAAATGGAAACAATAGAAATGGTTTCAGCAATAAAAAAAATCCTGGCAAGATTTCGCCACTTTAATTTATCATCTGGATTTGTTTTTTGTGCACTAAAAAAATAAGCTACTGTAGCGGCCAGCGAAGCAATAAGAGAAATTAGTATAAAGAAATGTCCCAGTTGACCGGGTACCAGGTTTTCACCAATAAAATCCATCAGCGATTAGTATTTGTATTCCAGTTTTTCGTTTGATGCGGAAGGAAGATTTTTTTGTGCAGCATTCATATCATCTTTATACTTGCTGGGGCACTTCATTTGAAGTTTTGTGCATTCAAAATAGCCATCCCTCATATATCCGTTTAAATCAATTCCTTCACTTCTTTCAATATCTGTTGGCTTGGAATTGTTATAAATTACTTTGCTTTGTTTTCCATCCTGGTCAACTGCATAAAAGATCGTTTTATTAGGATCTTTCATTTCGTCATACTCAATGGGATGTGTTTTATCCAACTGCACCTTTACAACCACAAACCTGTCCTTTTTACCTGCTGCAGAATCAAAAGTTTCATAAGTAGTAAGGTCTTTAATAAAAAAAGACATGCCTACAATACCGGCAATTACAAGGAGCAGTAGAATAATGTGAATTTTTTTCATGTTTGTATCAGCGCTGCAAAGGTAGTTAAAATGCTATTTAACTTTCAAATACAATAATGATTCTGATCAGTTCTTTGCACTTTTTCACAAAACAATAGTTATTACAACGTAGTCAATTTTTGCTACCACGTATTTCAAGATTAACTTGCACCGCCTTTAAATCATGTATAAATGATAGATTTATCTTCTTTTGATCCTAATAGCGCCGGTAACCCAAATAACAACATTTTTGGATTGCCTTTTTCTGAGGAGGATGCAAGGTTGGTTCTGCTGCCTGTGCCGTGGGAAGTAACAGTAAGTTTTGGGTCAGGTACAGCACGTGCTGCTGAACAAATAATGAAAGCAAGCCTGCAGGTAGATCTATTTGATCCTGAATACCCCATTAGCTGGAAAGAAGGAATATTTTTTCGCGAGCAGGATAAAAAGATTTTACTAAGAAGCGATTATCTGCGAAAAGAAGCTGAATTATATATCGATTATATATCAAAAGGCGAGGTGGTTGATGAAAATCAATTTATGCGCAAAACGCTTAGAGAAGTAAACGAAGGTGGATATTTTTTAAACAATTGGGTATACCAGCAAACTAAAGAAATGCTGGATTCCGGAAAATTAGTTGCTCTTGTTGGTGGTGACCACAGTACTCCTTTGGGATATTTAAAGGCTATAGGTGAAACATATGGTGATTTTGCCATTTTGCAAATTGATGCTCATATGGATCTGCGCGAAGCCTATGAAGGTTTTGTTTATTCTCATGCCAGCATCATGTTTAATGCTTTAAAAGAAATACCACAATTAAAAAAAGTTGTACAGGCAGGTATACGCGACTTTTCTGAAGGTGAATGGGAATATGTAAAAGGGGAAGAAAGAGTAAAAATATATTTTGAAAAAGATATTCGTTTTAGATTGTATGAAGGTGAAACTTTCAGGCAAATAGTTGATGAAATGATTGAACAGCTTCCACAGCAGGTTTATATTAGTTTTGATATTGATGGTTTAGATCCTAAGCTGGCTCCTAATACCGGAACTCCTGTTCAAGGTGGCTTTGAAACAGAACAAGTGTTTTACATATTTGAAAAAATAAGAAAATCAGGTAAGAAAATTATCGGATTTGACTTAAGTGAAGTAAGCACCAGTGAAAATGGATGGGACGCCAATGTAGGAGCACGAATTTTATTTAAATTATGTAATATTTTAATTGCCTCTAATCCTGCAAAAAATGTATAAAATAGCAGTAAAAATTGAGGGTATTGAAAGAAGAAAAAAGAGTACGGGAGTACTGCATATTCTTGCCGGTTTGTTTTTACTGATTGCTACAGGAACTTTAGTAAAGTATGAAGCATTCTCAGGTTACACACAGGTATTCCTTTTATATGGTGCTGCTGCAACCAGTTTAATTTATGGTTTATTTAGAAAACGCATTGATCCTATAGCAAAACAAAACCATTGGATAAGGTTGATACAATTTGTAGCCTTTGCAGTTATAGGCATTAGTTTAATTAATAAAGCAGGTACAGTATCTGTTATATCATATTTTCTGTGGGCGGCGGTAGTAGTTTTTTTAATGTTTACGGAAAGAAAAGTTTTTCATGATACAGATATCCTGATTAAGAAAGAAGGCATTTATATACCGGGATATTTTACCAACCACCAGTTACCCTGGCATATTATTTCCGAGTTTATAATAAGGCAGGATTTTGTAACCATCACCAGGAAAAACAAAAGTTTTGTTCAATTGGAATTACTTCAGAAAATAGAAAAAATGGAAATAGATGCTATTAATGAATTTGCATCCAATCAAATTGCACAGCACCTTATTGAAGTAAACATATAATGTTATCATCATCACCATATGTTCTTTATTCCGATGGCAAGGGAAATATTTTTGAAGATGTTTCTCTTTATGCTGTTGGCAGAACCGGCTGGGATGCGGTTCCTGTACCGGAAGACGAATGGATAGAATTACCGGGTGGCGGACAATTATATGAATTACCCGGAAGAAGAGGGATTGGTATTGATGTAAAAACAGGTGATATGCGGTTGTGTGTTAAAGGTTGGGCCGTTGCTGCTTTTATACCCCCTGCACATACCGGTTTTTATGTTGCAGCATATGAAGCCTTACCTGATGCTCCAACACTTCCTTTGTTTTGTTATACTGCTGTAGGTTGGCATAATGAAAAATTTTATGTTCCTGCTGTTAGAATTGAACAGGATATAAGACAGGAATGTGCTGGATTTAATGAAGGCGAGGTTCACAGTGGTGTAAAAAAACTTATACAAACCTACCCTCACAACAGGCTTGTAGCACATCTTGCAAACAATTGTGCTCTAACATATCATTGTCCTGCTGCAAGAAATTTTTTTATTGGCAGATGGGAATGTCCTGTCCCTTCCTCTCCTGCCTGTAATGCCAACTGTCACGGTTGTATTTCTTTTCAACCCGAAGAAGAAACAATTGTTTCAACACAGGACAGGCTAACATTTAAACCTTCGGCAGAAGAAATTGTTGAATTCACAGTTCCCCATTTAAAATCTGCACCTTATCCAATTATCAGTTTTGGACAAGGATGCGAAGGTGAGCCATTATTAATGTGGGAAACGATAAGAGAAGCCATAATTGAAATCAGGAAACATACAAATAATGGCAGTATCAACATAAATACGAACGGATCTAAACCAAATGCAGTAAGGGCTTTGTGTGAAGCAGGCTTAAACAGCATCAGGGTCAGTACCAATTCAGCACGTACAGAAATATACACTCCGTATTACAGACCTAATAATTATGTGTTTGAAGATATTGTTGAAAGTTTAAAGGTTGTTCGTGGCTATGGAGGGTGGACATCAATTAATTATTTTGTATTTCCTGGGGTTACCGATTCAGTTGCAGAATATGAAGCACTTAGAAAATTAATTATTGACACGGATCTTCAAATGATACAATGGCGCAATTTTAATATTGATCCGGATTGGTATTTAGGTAAACTGGGTTTAGTAGATACAGGAGAAGTTTTGGGAATGAAACAAATGCTCCATTTAATAAAGGAAGAATTCCCACACTTGAAATTTGGTTACTTCAATCCTCCTATAGAAAGAATAAAAGGTAACTACGAGACGGATTTTGCGCATTAAATTTGTTGATGCCTGATGCAGCTACAAAACCTTATTACTTATTTATAATAGTTCTTGCTCAATTTGCCGGCACATCACTTTGGTTTGCCGGTAATGCTGTAATTGGTGATTTAAATAATGAACTTGCAAATCCTGTTAACATTGCCACCATCACATCTGCGGTTCAATTTGGTTTTATAGCAGGTACTTTAATTTTTTCTTTTTTACATGTAGCAGATAAATATAAAAGCACTGAAGTTTTTTTATATTCTTCAGTCATTGCTGCCCTGGCCAATGTACTAACTGTTGTTGTACCCATGACAGGATTTTCGTTATTGTTACTGCGTTTTACAACAGGTTTTTTTATTGCAGGCATCTACCCGGTAGGAATGAAAATAGCAGCAGATGTTTTTCCCGGTAAAATGGGTCATGCTTTGGGATATTTGGTAGGTGCGCTGGTTCTGGGTACTGCTTTTCCACATTTATTACGATCTCAATTTGCATCTTATTCCTATTCGCTGATTATCATTTTTACATCCGTATTAGCAGTAGCCGGTGGCTTATTAATCTATTATTTTATACCTGCAAAAAAGGCATTAACAGGCTTTACATTCAGAAGCAGTACCTTATATAAATTATTTAAATCTGCTCCCTTTCGCTCAGCAGCATTTGGGTATTTCGGTCATATGTGGGAGTTATATACATTATGGGCTTTTATTCCCATTGCCATTATTCATTTTAATTTATTAAACAATAGCAGCCTGCCTGTTTCTTTATTAAGTTTTTTTATGATTGCTGTCGGAAGTATTGGTTGTGTAACCGGGGGATATGTATCACAAAAAACAGGAAGTAAAAAAGTGGCTGTTATGGCACTGATTATTTCCGGTTTGTGTTGCTTTCTGTCTCCTCTATTTTTTGAAACTTCTTCTATTATTTTTATATCATTTTTCCTGATCTGGGGATTTTTTGTAGTTGCCGATTCACCACAATTTTCCGCATTGGTAGCTGCAACAGCACCACAGGAGAATAAAGGAACTGCATTAAGCTTAGTGGTTTCCATTGGTTTTGCGATTACTATAGTAAGTTTAAATGTGGTGGAACGTGTAAGTCCTGAATATTTTAAATACAGTTTTTTATTACTGGCTCCCGGTCCCATTATAGGTTTACTTGCCTTAATGAAAAAGCGTTCTTTAAAAAGTACTGTTGATACTTCAAAAATTAAGGATTCAATTCCTGTATAAATGTGAAAGATCCAAAAAAAATAATCATCATTGGTGCCAGTTCCGGAATAGGAAAAGAGGTGGCTCTTTTATATGCAAAAAGAGGTGATAAAGTAGGTATCACAGGAAGAAGAGATCATCTGCTCCATAATATAAAATCTCAATATCCGGATCATATTTTTGCAAGCTGTTTTGATGTAATGGGACCTGATAATATTACATCAATTGAAATATTAATACAGGAAATGGGTGGACTCGATTTACTTATTTACAATTCCGGATATAGTGATGCTTCCAAAGAACTTAGGTGGGAAACAGAACATACAACTATAAAAACTAATGTTGTTGGTATGGTTGAAATAATAAATTATGCTTTCAATTATTTTAGCAAAAAAGGATGGGGGCAAATTGCAATAACATCATCTATTGCAGCTATTCGGGGAAATAGTTTTGCTCCCGCTTATAGTGCCAGCAAAGCTTTTATCAGCAATTATGCAGAAGGTTTGCAGATGAAAGCAGGAAGATTAAAAAAAGATATTACTGTTACAGACATTAAAGCAGGATTTATTAATACAAAAGAAACACCTATAAAAGTGCGCTTTTGGGTTGCATCATCCCACAAAGCTGCCAGGCAAATTGTACAAGGAATAGATAAGAAGAAAAGGGTTTTGTATGTCACTAAAAGATGGCAGTTGATAGCTATTATTATGGCAGTTTTTCCATTCCGGATTTTGAAAAGAATAGTTTAATTGTTAAAACATAAGGTAAATACTTTCTGGTTTGAGCAATTTTGCTAACTTTTGCTTCGTTTTCCAGTCCTAAGATCAACTTATTTACTATGACCAACTATATCCTATTATCTGCCGACTTTGAAAGGCAAAAAAAGATTCGTGCTTCTGCAATAACTTTTGGGGTAGCCGGTGCCTTAGTATTCATTTTTATTTTGATCAAGTGGCCGCTACCAACTTCAGCACCGCCACAATTTGAAGAACTTATTGAAGTGAACCTTGGAAGTAGTGATTTTGGTTCAGGTACCGATCAGCCCATGTTACCCGGTACACCTGCCCCGGCGCAACAGGTTGCTTATACACCACCGCAACCCGTACAATCAAATGTTTCTGAATCAAAAGATATTGATACTGATGACAGGGTGTCGAATACCGCACCTGAAATAAAAAGACCTTCTATTGCCAAACCAAATGCAACAAAGATTGATAACGATAATAAAACTGCAAAACCTGTAGCCAATCCACAGCCGGTTGTGGCTCAAACACCTCCACGTCCCAGGGCCGTTATGGGTTCAACAATGGGTGGAACAGGAAATGGTGGTAATGGAGCTGAAACTTATAAACCGGGAGCAGGTGAAGGTGTTGCCGGCGGACAAGGCGACCAGGGAAGAGTTGGTGGTAGTCCTACCGGTACAAATTATTCCGGTACACCCAGGAATTTTGGAGTAAAGGTTTTAAATATCCCTGCCCAAAGTTTTGAAGATGATTTTAATGAAAATGCAAAAATTGCCATGGATGTTACAACAGATGCGAGCGGTAAAGTTGTTTCAGCAACCTATCAGCCACGCGGGTCTACAACATCAAACAGGCAAATGATCGACATTGCACGCAGGCGTGCTTTTGAGTTAAAAAATATCAGTGCCGGTGAAGGCCCTGCAAAAGGAATTGTAATATTTAGTTTCCAGGTTAGAAGTTAATTGAGTGTAAGCAGATATTTTTGCTTCGTGACATATGCCGAAACTTTAGATTTTTTATATACAAAACTGCCCATGTTTAGCCGCGTGGGCAGTTCTGCTTTTAAAAAGGACCTCACCAATACTATCATTCTTTTAGAACATTTAGAAAATCCACACCAAAAATTTAAATCTATTCATGTTGGTGGCACCAATGGTAAAGGTTCTGTCAGTCATATGATGGCATCTGTTTTACAAACAGCAGGATACAAAACCGGGTTATATACTTCACCACATATACACGATTTCAGGGAACGTATTAAAATAAATGGAGTACTGGCTGACGAATTTTTTGTTATTGAATTTGTTGAAAAAATTTCAGGTTTAATTGACCAGGTAAAGCCATCTTTTTTTGAAATAACAGTGGCCATGGCATTTGATTATTTTGCTCAAAAGAAAGTGGACATTGCTGTAATTGAAGTAGGACTGGGTGGCAGGCTGGATAGTACCAATGTTATTGACCCTGTTTTATCTGTTATTACCAATATTGGTTTTGACCATATGAACATGTTAGGAGATTCACTTTCAGAAATAGCTTTTGAAAAATCAGGTATTATAAAAGAAAACACACCTGTTGTTGTTGGTGAGAGAAATGCCGAATCGGATGAAGTTTTTTTACAGGCTGCGGCTTTACATGATTCTGATATTCTTTTTGCTGAAGATATTTATGCTACAACAAATTATCAATGGAAACAAAACCATCTGATAGTAGAAGTTCAAAACCAACTGATTCAAAATGATCATCAGTTTAAGCTTGATCTTAGCGGTATTTACCAAATCAAAAATGTTTGTACAGTATTATCAGCTTTTGATGTTTTATATGATAAAGGATTCATCATTAAAGATGACATAATAAAGGAAGGCTTAGCAAATGTTGTTACTAATACAGGTTTGACCGGCAGGTGGCAGGTGATACATAAAGAGCCATTGATTGTCTTGGAAGTAGCGCATAACGAAGATGGTATACAACAAATGCTGAAGCATCTTAATGAACTTACATTTCAAAACCTGCATATTATTTTTGGAATAGTAAAAGATAAAGAGATAAGAGCTATACTTCAGTTATTTCCTCCACAAGCAAAATATTATTTTACCCAGGCCGATATACCAAGAGCTTTACCTGCAAGTGAATTAAAATCTATAGCTGATAAATTAAATTTGAATGGAGATGTATTTACTAATGTAAATGAAGCTATGCAAAATGCATTGTCAGTTGCCGGTAAAGAAGATGTTATTATAGTCTGCGGCAGTATATTTCTTATTGCTGAAGTGAATATAGAAAAAATTACAATGTCGCTTCTTTAAGATGAAGTAAAGCATACAATATGCAATTAACATGAAGGCTTTGAATAATTTTATTTTCTTTCACCAGGTTTTTTACAACTCCCAGGTCAAGTAAAATTGTTTCGACATCTTCCGCATCATCTAATTTTATTTCATGCAGTTTTTCACCACCTGTTGCCAAAAACATGTGCACGTAATTATTTGTTGTTGACGGGTTAGCACAAATTTTTCCCAGGTATTTCCATTCCTTAAATTCATAACCTGTTTCTTCCTTAAATTCTCTTTTTACAGCTTCTTCCATCGTTTCTCCTTTTTCGGCTACGCCTCCCGGTACTTCTATACTGATCTCTTTCAGTCCGTGCCGGTACTGTTTTACCATTACTACTTGACCTTCTTTAGTTAAACCCAATGCATTCACCCATTCAGGATATTCCTGCACATAAAATGAAGGGATAACAGTTCCATCAGGCATCTCGCATTTATCCTTTCTTATAGTAAGCCATGGCTCTTTATGTAAATATTCACTTTCTAAAACCTTCCATTTCATTATACCTTTTTTTAATTCTTCGGTAATTAGCTTCACTCCCAACCCATTCTTGTTCTTAATGAAGTAATATGTGCCGTATGGTGCCTGCCATGCCAGGCATACATACCCAACAAGTGCCAGAGTGTAAAAGTTTTTTTATGCTCAGGGTGATAGATAGTCTTATTCCAGCCATCTTCATTAAATGATGACAACAGTTCTATCCACCGGCTGTGCAACGCAAATAATAAAGTAATTGAAATATTTACAGGAACATGTTGTACATCGGCAGTACAAACCCAATCATTTTCATTGTATGGTTTAATGGTTGGATTATCTTCTGTATAGCCTGCTTTAAACCTAAAGTAGGCATTCATGTGACTGTCTGCAAGATGATGTATCAATTGATGAACCGTCCAGCCTCCTTCCCTGTATGGAGTTTGTAGTTGCTTCTCATCTAAATTTTGAATAGCTGCTTCTACCCCATTTGGACAAAAACTAATATCAGCAATCCATTCATTTTTTAAATTTTCTGAATAAGGTTGCTGAATGTATTCTCCTATCGGATAACGAAGATCTTCCTGCATGTTAACTAACGATTTCTATTAACTCAATTTCAAATACCAAAGTAGCACCACCCGGTATGCTTCCTCCTGCACCACGGTCACCGTATGCAAGATCTGATGGAATCCATATCTTCCATGTACTTCCTTCCTGCATTAGTGGTAATACCTGTTGCCATCCCCGTATCAGGTTGGAAATGGGAGCAACAAATGGTTGACCCCGCTTAAATGAATTGTCAAATTCTGCACCTGAGAGCAAACTGCCTTTATAATGTGCTTTTATAGTTGATTGTACAGAAGGTGATCTGCCGGTACCCGGTTGTAAAATTTGATACTGAATATTACCCGGCAATGTTATAACTCCGGGTTCTTTCGCATTCTCCTGTAAAAAAAGATTTCCTTCTTCTTTTTGCTTGTTTAGTTTATCATCACCAAACTGTTTTAATTTATCAAATAATCCCATTATGATTCTGTTTTTAATGAATGACCTGTTAGTTTTATAAATACATCTTCAAGATTTGCTTTCTTCACTTCTTTCGGACGTTCAAAACCTGTTGCCACTAAGTTATCAATTAATTGATCCGGTGAATCAAGAGCAACAATTTCACCACTGTCTACTATTGCTACCCTGTCACATAAATATTCAGCTTCGTCCATATAATGTGTAGTGATAATTACAGTTGTTCCTTTACTTCTGATCCTTTTTATAAGCTCCCAAAGATTTCGCCTTGCTTGCGGATCTAAACCCGTTGTGGGTTCATCTAAAAAAATAATCAAAGGATCATTTATTAAAGTAGTGGCAACGGAAAAACGCTGCTTTTGTCCACCGCTCAATTCCTTAAATTTTGATTTTGACTTATCTTTTAAATTTACCTGCTCCAATAAACCCATCGCATCTACCTTTCTGTTGTACAAACCTCCAAAGAGTTCTATTAATTCAACCAAAGTAAGATTGGGATAAAAACCACTTGCCTGTAATTGTACACCAATGATTTTTTTGATTTTATCAGGTGATTTATCAAGATCAATATCATGTACAATTACCTTACCCGAAGTTTTTGTTCTTAATGTTTCAATGATCTCAAGTGTGGTTGATTTACCTGCACCATTGGGTCCCAGTAAACCAAAAATTTCTCCTTCGTAAACATCAAAGCTAATGCCTTTAACTGCATTAAAACTTCCATAGTTTTTTACTAAATCCTGCACAGAAATAATCACTTTTTTCATGCTTCTCTTTTTTCCTTAGCTGTTGCAAGACAATGTTCTAATTCTTCCATCATCTTATTGCTTCCTACAAAAAATGGCGTACGTTCATGTAATTCAGTAGGTTCAATATCTAAAATGTGCATAGTACCATTAGTTGCTTTTCCACCGGCCACTTCCACAATAAATGCAAATGGATTGCATTCATAAAGCAAACGCAATTTTCCTTTTGGTTTATCTGTAGTTCCAGGGTACATAAAAATGCCACCTTTGATAAGGTTTCGATGCACATCTGAAACCATACTTCCTATATAACGTTGCGTGTAAGGTCCCCCTTGTTCTTTTCTTTTATTCTGGCAGGTATCAATATATTTTTTTACTCCATAATCATACAAAAAGAAATTTCCATGATTTACCGAATAAATTTTTCCAGATTCCGGACATTTTATATTGGGATGGCTTAGGCAAAATTCTCCAATAGCAGGATCAAGTGTGAATCCGTTTACACTTCTTTTTGTAGCATATACCAACATGGTAGATGAGCCGTAAACAATATAACCGGCAGCGACCTGGTTTCTTCCTTTTTGAAGAAAATCTTCCTTAACTACAGGTGTTCCTAATTTACTGATGCGGCGGTATATGCTGAAAATGGTTCCAATAGAAACGTTCACATCTATATTACCACTGCCATCCAATGGATCAAAAAGACATACATATTTTGACTGGTTACTCACTTCCTCATCAAAAGCAACAAAATCATCCAGTTCTTCACTGGCAATACCGGCACAGCTTACACCTCTTTGTAATACACTCACAAATTGGTTATTTGCATATTCATCCAGTTTTTTTACTTCTTCACCCTGCACATTTACCGTACCTACATCACCAAGTATATCAACTAAACCTGCTTTATTTACTTCTACATTCACACGCTTGGAAGCAAGACCAATATCACGTAATAGCGTACTTAATTCGCCCGTTGCATGCGGAAACTGGCGTAATGACTGTATTGTAAATTCATCTAAGGTTAAAACTGTACGGTTTGGAATCATAAACTTTTTTTAATAGGTCAGCAAAAGTAAGCATAGAGGCACAATTAGTGCAGGAATTCATATCATTCAGATTCAAGTAACTCCTTTCATAAATTATTTTTTTAAAATCAAATCAAAAGGAAGATTAAGCATCTTTGTCCAAAACAGGCAGGAAATGAAGGTATTTAAATTTGGTGGTGCCTCAGTTATTACGGTTGAAAGAATTAAAAATGTTGGATTCATTCTAAAAAAATATGAGAATGAAAAGTTGCTGGTGGTGATTTCGGCAATGGGTAAAACTACAAATGCACTGGAAAAAGTTGTAAATGCATTTTATGAAAAAGATAAGTCATCAGCTTTATTGCTTTTTGAAGAAATTAAAAAAACTCATTTAGAAATTGCTTTTGATCTTACAGGAGAACCAATACATGCACTGCAGGATTTTTTTACAGAAATAGAATGGCTGTTGCACGACAACCCTGTAAAACCG
>MWWE01000010.1_pt1 | contig 29247 bp, 26 predicted proteins | sample 1047301 | NCBI WGS metagenome assembly MWWE01 (sample SAMN06349973, study PRJNA376086) | soil metagenome | isolation source: MS1-1 sample Antarctic (ecotone) soil | place: Antarctica
GGTTCACGCCGAAAACTTCCCGTTAATGGAAAAGAAATCGAAGTATTACCTTTCGGTTTAACATTATCCGAAATTACGCCGCAGCTTGTCAGAACCTACCGTTTAAAAGAAGAAAAGGGATTGGTAATAAGAAAAATTGATCCGTCAAGTTTTGTCGCCGACGTAAAAAATTCGCTCGGCAACCCGGCTTTGAGCGAAGGCGATTTAATTCAAAGAATCAACCGCGTTCCGGTTACGGATTTAAAAACCTTTAGTGCAATTGTCGGTAAACTAAAAGAAGGTTCATCCGTAGTTCTGCACATTTCAAGTTTTGACGGCAGAAGCCGCCGAATTGTTCCGAACATCGTTCAATTTACCGTGCAGTAAAAAAATCAGCAGTTGATTGTTAATGGTTAATTGGTCTATTTTAGATAGTTCAATTAACCATTTTTAGTTTTTAAAATTAATAGAGAGAAAAATATGACACAAGCAGCAGAATCAGCACAAAAATACAATAATTATATCGGCGGCGAATGGGTGGAAAGTTCGTCGGGGGAATTTTTTGAAAATATAAATCCGGCGGATAAAAACGACATCGTTGGATTATTTCCAAAATCAACAAAGTCAGATGTTGACAAAGCGGTTGCGGCAGCAAAGGAAGCGGCGACTCGTTGGCGTAGAACTCCGGCACCGAAACGGGCGGAGATACTTTTTCGGCTTGGCGAAATTTTGCGTGATAACAAGGAAGAATTTACACGCGATATGACCCGCGAAATGGGCAAAGTTTTATCCGAAGCAGGCGGCGATGTGCAGGAAGCGATTGACTGCACATATTACACGGCGGGCGAAGGTCGAAGGCTTCACGGTTTTACGACAAAAGCGGAAATGCCCAATAAATATGCGATGTGTGAACGCCAACCTGTCGGGATTTGCGGTTTAATCACGCCGTTTAATTTTCCAATGGCGATTCCATCTTGGAAATTGATTCCGGCACTTGTTTGCGGAAATACGGTTGTAATTAAATCGGGCGAAGATGTTCCACTTTCAACAATAAATCTTGTTAAAGCGTGTGAAGAAGCTGGAATCCCGAAAGGCGTGATAAATGTCGTCAACGGTTTTGCAGAACCCGGCGAAGCACTTGTTAAACACGACGATGTTCGCCTTATTTCGTTCACAGGTTCAACCGACACGGGCAGAATTATCGCCGAACAATGTGCGAGAGATAACAAAATCGTTTCATTGGAAATGGGCGGCAAAAACGCGATTATCATAATGGACGATGCGAATATTGATAATGCCGTCGAAGGTTCATTGTGGGGAGCATTCGGAACTTCGGGGCAGCGTTGCACGGCTTCCTCGCGTTTAATAATTCACGAAGACGTTTACGAAGAATTCACCGAAAAATTAGCGGCAAAAGCGAAAACTCTAAAAGTTGGAAACGGTTTAGATGAATCGGTGCAAGTTGGTCCGGTTATCAATCAACAAGCGATGGACAAAATTATGGACTATATCGCAATTGGTAAAGATGAAGACGGTGCAACAATCGCCTGCGGTGGAAACGCCCTAACCGACGGTGATTACGCCAACGGATTTTTCATCGAACCGACAGTTTTCACAAACGCTACAAGAGATATGCGTATCTCGCAAGAAGAAATCTTCGGACCCATTACAACCTGCATCAAAATCAGCAGTTTAGACGAAGCGATTGATGTTGCGAACGATGTGAAATATGGTTTGAGTTCAGCAATTTATACGCAAGACGTAAACCAGGCGTTCTACGCAACGCAAGAACTTTACACGGGAATTTGCTACGTCAACTCAGCCACCATCGGTGCTGAAGTTCACTTGCCATTTGGCGGAACAAAAGGAACGGGCAACGGACACCGCGAAGCCGGAACGCAGGTTCTCGATATTTTCAGCGAATGGAAATCAATCTATGTTGATTATTCAGGCAAACTGCAAAAGGCTCAGATTGATGAGGTTGAAATTTAGTTTGAGATTTGACTGCAAAGTAATAATTGGGTGATGAGTTATGTTCTCATCACCTTTTTTAATTTTTCATTTCTTCGGTGAAATTCTCAAAAGTTCGCCGTTTCCTTCGTCGGTTAAAATATATAGAAAACCATCGTTTCCTTGTTTCACATCACGGATGCGTTGTCCGCGATCTTTTAACAGATGTTCTTCACCGATAACTTTATTGTCTTTGATTATCAAACGCACAAGACGTTGGGATGCGAGTCCGCCGATGAATATGTTTCCTTTCCATTCGGGAATTGCCGAACCTGTGTAGATTTCCATTCCCGAAGGTGCGATGACGGGATCCCAGTAATAGATCGGGTCAACATAGCCTTCCCGATGAGTTTTTGCATTTGGAATCGGCTGACCGGAATATTCCTGACCAAAAGTTACGACCGACCAACCGTAGTTTTTTCCTTTTTCAATTAAATTTAATTCGTCGCCACCTCTTGCTCCGTGTTCGACCGTCCAGAGTTTTCCGTCTGCATCAAAAGCCGATGATTGTAAATTACGGTGTCCTAAATCCCAGATTTCGGGTTTTGCTCCTTTTTTATTGATGAATGGATTATCTTTCGGAACAGAACCGTCGGGATTAATTCGCATAATTTTGCCGAGATGATTGTCGAGTTGCTGGACTTTTAGACGATTCGGACGGTCAAAACGATCACCGGTTGTTATATAAAGTTTTTGATCTTTTCCGAAAGCAAGGCGTGAGCCGAAATGTAGTCCGTTATCATAAGTCGGCAGAACGCGAAAAATAACTCGGATATCTTCGATCCTTTTACGATCTTTACTCAATTTTCCGCGTGCGACACTCGTTCCGCTTCCGCCTTCACGCTGCTCGGAAAAACTCCAGAAAATAGTCTGATCTTTCTTAAAATCAGGACTCAAAGCAACATCAAGCAAACCGCCCTGACCGCGTGCCGTAATCGGCGGCAAACCACCTTGACTACTCACTTCTGAAAGTCCGCCCTGCCCGACGGGAAGAAGTCCTTCAAGCGATTCACCGATTTCACCTTTTGCCGAAATGATTCGCATTTGTCCGCCTTTTTCCGTGATAAGAAAATCACCGTTTGGCAACGGCTCAACCGCCCAGGGTTTATTTAATCCTTTAGTAATAACGGTTACTTCAAATTTTGTTTTTGATTCTACCGAACAAGCTCTTGTTTGTGCGGGAAAAGTCGGTGATTGATTTTCCGCATTCGGCGGTCTGGTCTCAATAGGTTTGCAACCGATTTTTGAATTTGATTGTGCTGTTGAATTTGTGCGTGTGTTTTGTCCGCAAGCAGTAACAGCAAATGTTAATAACAAAATAATAATTAATACGAGCCGAATTCTATACATAATATTCCTTCAAAAATAAATCTATATATTATTGATTTTAAAATTTTATTTGGATTCCGTGCAAATAACTAAAACTCTTTAACATGAATTAGACATAAAAATTATAAAATTATAAGCATTTCTAAAAGTTTTCCAGATTTCCAATGCGGAAATTCAATTTCCATTTGGCATAACAATTAGGTGCGACTAAATTTCGGTCTTTTAAAAAAATTCAAACTATTTGGGCAAAGGTTTGAGCCATTTTCCGTTTGAAAAAACTGCATCGGGCGGGAATTTATTTTGAAAATCTTCGGCGTTCCAATCTATATTTTTCGTTATTTTGTAGAAAAGCAATTTGCCGTAAATTCCTTCCTTGATAAATCCTTCGTCTGAAATTATGTAATAGTTTTGGACATCGAATTCGGTTAAGCCCCGATGATTTTTAAGTTCGCCGATTCGGCTGATAAAAGTTGGCTGGTTTTTGAATTCGTCACGGCGGCGGACTCTTTGAACGGCGACATCGGCGATTAATGGTTTGAAGATTTTTTCGACTTTTGGTTTTTTATTTAATTTATCATTTCCTGATTCTTTAGATTCGTTTTCGTTATTTAATTCTTTATTTTCCGATTTTTCGACAGGTTCAACAAATTGGACGACTGTGGCATTGCGAAAAATATAATTATGTAGATTTCCACTTTTATTTTCAGGGAGATTTTCATAAATGCTGACATCGGCATTTTTTTCACTGCCGTCCACGAGTGATTGAAGAGCAGTTAGATAGGCGATGAAGTTTAATTTGATGAGATACATTTCGTCCTTTTCGTGCAGACCGCCGGTTTCGATCAAGATTGTCGGTGTGCCGAGGTCGGAAAATGTGTCGCCGAAAGCGTTTGGCGTGTAGCTGTCGTCGTAGCTTCCGATGTTGCCTTTGATAAATTGTTCGAGTGCCTGCACGATCAAAGATGTGATTCGCCGATTGCGTTTTTGTCCTTCGGAAACGGGCGTTTCGGGATTGGCGGCGACGGCTAAAACTGAAATTGTCGCTTGTTTGAGAGTATCGCCAACGCTGGTTAATTCCTGTTGATTGTGCAGATTAAAACCGATGTCGGGCTGCCATTCATTTCGTTGTTGCAAAAGAATATTCGCTTCGGGCGTTTTAAGATTTATCGTGTCGCGGTTGATATCTATATTTTGAGCATTACGACGCTGAAAAAGTTCCGCACCGTCCGGGTTAAGCATCGGAATTGCACGAATCGTCAGAGTTTTCTCAAGTCTTTCTATCCATTTTAATTTTTTACGATTCTTCTGCAAAAATGCGAACATATCCATCAAAGCAGGAGTTGCCGTCGGCTCATCACCGTGCATCTGCGACCACATGAGAACCTTTGTTTTACCTTTGCCCCATTCAACTCGATAAATCTCGCGTTCTTCAAAAGACCTGCCGATCTCCTCAACCTTTACGCCGAGTTTTTTTAGCTGTTCGAGATAATTTTGAATATCCTTATGGCGATTATTTGAAGCGGGTTTGTTGGAAATATGCGTTTTTTCCCAAACTGCGGCGAACTCCCCCGGCGTTTGTGCGTCTGTGATGTTTGTCATTAAAAACATTAAAAAGATGGAAAAAATTAGTAACGCGGTTTTCATAAGTATAAAGATAAAACGGTTTGCGGTTTTGTTCAAATTATTTGAGGTTGATGTAGAAGAATTCTTTGCCTGCGAAATAAGCAGAATGACACGAAGACAAGGAAAAAGGTGAGTTTTTCTATAATAAAAAACTCACCTTCATAAATTTTATGGTGGCGGGGGAGAGACTTGAACTCTCGACCTTCGGGTTATGAATCCGACGCTCTAACCGGCTGAGCTACCCTGCCGCAAAAACAGATTATAGATTTTGATGCGAAAAGGTCAAGTGAAATTACGAAAAAAACCGTAAAAAGTTTATCCGCGAACAAATAATTCGACAAATTCCTGTCTAAGCCAAAGCTGTTTTGAATTTTTCCAAAGCACCTTCCAGAATTTCATCTTCACGGGCGATGCAGATTCGCATATGTGCGTCCCATCTATCGCTGTCGGCAAAGGCACTTCCCGGAACTGCTCCGACTCCCGCTTTTTTCATCAGCATTTCGTTAAATTTCAAAGCATCATCATACGCTTCGGGAATCCGCGTCCAAAGGTAAAAAGCCGAACCCGAATTATATATATCAAAACCCAGATCGGTTAATGCTTCGGAAACCATTTTTCGCTTCCCGTCGAATTTATCACGTAAATTTTCGTAATAATTTTCATCCGCCATCAATACCCGCGAGAGTGCCGATTGCAAAGGCGTAACCGGACAAACGTAAGCGATATTTATGCTTTTATTAACAGGTTCGAGCAGTTCGCCTTTGCCGTAGCAATATCCCAAACGCCAGCCCGAAATGTTCCACGATTTTGAAAATGAATTAACCGTAATCGTTCTATCCCACATCCCTTCGAGACTGGCAATTGGCGTGTGCGGATTTTCGCCCGTGACGTAGTGCTCGTAAACTTCATCGGAAATCACCAACAGATCGAGTTCCTGTGCAACTTCGGCGATGGCTTCAAGTTCCGTTTGCGATAAAACTTTTCCACTCGGATTTGCCGGTGTGCAAACGATAATTGCCTTTAGCGGAAATTCCGCACGGTCTTTTAATTGATTGCATTGGATTTTCAAAACTTCCTTATTAAAGGTCAGATTCTCATCCATTTCAAAAACTTCCGTTTTCGCCCCGAACTGTTCCAGAATCTTGCGATGATACGGATAATAAGGTTCAAAAACAAGTGCCGAATTCCCCTGCAAATAACTCTGCGTGATCCCGATCAAAGCTCCCGTTCCGCCCGTCGTAATCAATAATTCAAACGGTTTCACCTCAACATCAATCTCGATGCCGTTATATTTCCTGATCTTCGCCGCCACAGCCTTCCGCAAATTCGCATCGCCCTCCGAACCGCCGTAATGATTCTTGCTCGCATTAATAATCTCAAACGCTTCCTTAGCCAAAGTCGGATCAATCGGCAAATCAGATTGCCCTTGAACAAGGTTTCCCTCACGCGAAACAAGCCGCGTGATCGCCCGTATATCGGGTTTATTTTTTACCGGTAATGGTTGTGTCATAACTGCTTTAAATTAACAGTTTTTTAGCAAAAATTCTAAGTAAGAACTTAAAATTACACACAAAAAAATTGTCTTGCCGTTTTTACACAGCAAGACAATTTGAAATTCACAAGAAAAATTTTTAGTTATCAAACATTCCCTTAATATCCCCTGACTGCACAACCACACCCGAACCTGAACCCGTTCCAAAAATATCTTTTTGAACATAATTGGGCTCAAACAAAATCCAACAATGCCATTTTCCGCCGCGTCCTAAAATCGGCGATTGCGAAATTATCTTGTAATCTTCTCCACCGTAAGAAAACGTAAGTTCGTTATTCGTGATCGTTCCGATCTTTTGAAATGGATAACCTTCACGCGAAAAAGGCGACATTATAAAACGTCCTTTGCCGGGTAAGTAAATCGCAATGTTTCCACCGCTTCCGCCGCCGCCGCCGCTTTTGTAAACACTTTTATCATCAATTTTGATCTCATATTTGTTTATCTGCAATTCGACATCATCAAGCGTAAAATCTTCCGGTATGTGTTTTGAAGCAAATCTTGGTCCCGTGCTTTTGCTTCGAGTAACAAGAACAAAATCGGTAATTTTTTCCTTAGTTTTGGGATTTTCAAAAATATCAAGCGTAATTATATCACCGTCATCGATCATAATTTCGTCGGGATATTTGGGCAGAGGAATAAAGGTAAATTTTTGTCCTTTAAACATCCAACTATCCGATGTTATCGAAAGCGGTTTTATCAATATCTTGAACTTGGTTAAATCTTCCTGTGGAATAACTTCCAAGTCGTAACCCGTGTAAGTTTTATTTGTTTCATTAATAAAAGCCTGATGAGAAACAAGACCGTTTTGGATTGACGATGTTCCGCTGGCATAAAATTTCCCCGACAGCGTATTTCCGTAATCCGTCGTATGAGCAACGGTAATTCCATTCGCAAATCCAACACTACTTTCAACCTGTCCGTAAGCAAACGCAGTAAAAACTACGATTGCCAGTTGCGTTAATAAAATCTTCATTAAATTTTTAATATTCATTGGTTTCTCCTGCCTTAATAATTTTGGGTTTAAGTTCGGAAACTATTCGGTATTTATTTATCTCCGCTTGAGCAAAATTCTCATCATTTTGAGTTTTGCTTTTCACGATAGCTTTGTTTCTGTTTGTCCGTTCTCGTTCTTTATAAACAATTCGCGTAACGATTTTCTCTTTAATTACGGGAACTTCGATAATTTTTTCCTTGATTACGGGAATCTCGATAATTTTTGTATTTTCATCTTTTGCAACATTATTTTCCGCAACAGTTTTGCTCGGCAAATCATTTACAGATTTGTTTTCTTTAATTTCGGGCGAAATAATAGTAACTTCGCTTGCCGAAATTTTGCCGATTTGAAAAGCCGTGATTCCAATTAATCCAAACAAAATAAGTGCCGCCGCAAAAGCGAATTTTGGAATGCCGAACCAGCCGATTTTTTGCGTTTGTCGTTCTTCTGTCGGAATTTCCGCAAGTTTTTCGTTTTGAAAATCTTGAAAAGCGTTCAAAACCTTTTTATCAAGCAAATTCGGTGCGGAAACGGCTAAATTTTGTTTCATATTTCCGCTGATAATTTGCATATTTGCAAAACTATTTCGACAAGAATCGCAAGATTCAAGATGTGTTTCGACTGTTGCTTTTTCCGACAAACCGAGTTCGCCGTCCAGCAATTCGCTTAATTTTTGTTCAATGTTAATGCACTTCATAAACATTCTCCTTTTCACTTTTCAAATAAGAACCAAGTTCGCCCGCCAGAGTTTTTCTTGCCCGATACAGGCGACTTTTGACGACTCCAATATCCGTTTTTGTAATCTCTGCGATTTCGTCGTAAGACAATTCTTCCATTTCCCGCAAGATCAAAACTTCACGCTGAAACGCCGATAAATTCCCGACACATTTTTCCAATTCAACCGAAAATTCCTTATCCAAAATATTTTTTAAAGGTGATTTTCCATTGCGGTTTATGCGATTTTCAAAACGCTCGACCTCAAAATCGTTCGACTCCAATCGCGTTCCGCTTTTTTTCAAATGATTTAAAATCTTATTTCTCGCCACGCCGCAAAGAAATGAAAAAAACGAACCTTTTTGTGAATCAAATTTTTCGGGAAACTTTATAAAAAACATAAAAACTTCCTGCGTAATTTCTTCGGCAATCGCTTCCTGTTTCGTCATCCGAACCGAAAAACCATAGATCGAATCCCGAAGCGTCTTATAGATTTCTCCAAACGCCTCCGCATCGCCGTCAATGGCTCTTTCGATCAAATATTGTTTAATTTCCCGTTTCAATGTTTTTTGCTCTCGCGTTTGAAGTTCGTTTTTTGTTTCTCTACTACTAATTTTCCCGAAACACGAAAAAGTTACGCTGTGATAAAAGTTTTTTATTTTTAAATCTCTAAAGAAGTATAATGGAATTTTATTATTTGGCGGCTTTATTTGTAGATTTCGGCTCATAAAGTTACCATATTTGTTTGAATTTATCTGATCGGGGAAAATTTTATGTCTGGAAAATTAGAAGTCAGTTTTAACTCGCCGCAGTGCGGTTGGATGTCTGTCGGGTTTTATGATGGAATGAGCGAATTTCATACGACGACGGCACACGCTCCGTATTCGTCTGTTTTGTCGGAACTTTTGGAAACTTTGAGCAGTTTGCTTGAGAAGGAAGATTTTTCGCATATTTTGAAATGGAATCGCAACCCCGAAGAATTCGATTTTGTTTTCAAACGCGACGGCGAAAATGTTTTGTTTGAGATAATCGAATATCCGACGGACGAGCGGGATTTGGCAAAAGGCGAGAAAAAATATGTCTATGTCGGCGAATTCAAACAGTTTGCCGAATCGTTTTATGAAACTTTCGAGCAGCTTTATGAAGAACGAAATGTTGACGAATTTGAAGACAACTGGCATCAGAAATTTCCGCTTGCGGAATTCAAGAAATTAAAGTCTGTAATTAATGCGTCAAAATAGTTTATAATAACCGAATATGAGTCAGATTGTTTTAGCGGAAATCGAACAAAAAATTTTTAATCTGCCCGTTAATGAGCAGCTTTTATTAATTTCGCGAGTGGCTGAAAAACTTCGCACGAAAGTTGATAAGAATGTCCTGAATTTTCAGGAATCGCTGGCGGAAATGGCGAATGATGCGGATATACGCGGCGAAATAAAAAGAATCGAACGGGATTTTCTTCACACGGAACTTGACGGATTGGCGAAATGATTCATCGCGGAGAAATTTATTTTGTGGACTTGAATCCGACACGAGGACGCGAGCAGTCAGGTCATCGTCCCGTTTTGGTATTATCAATTGACGCGATAAACAGCTTACCTTTAGTTATAACGGTTGTCGTCGGGACGAAAGGCGAAAATGTGAGGAAAGATTACCCGACCAATGTTCGCATTTCGGCGGAAGAAAGCGGTTTGCCTTTGGAAACCGTTTTTATGTGTTTTCAAGTTCGTTCTATTGACGGAAATCGTTTTTCGCCGAATGCCGCCGGAAAAATCTCCGACGAAAATTTAGAAAAGGTTGAAAATGCCGTCAGGTATTGTTTCGGATTGTGAAAGAAAAACTTTTAAAATTACTTGCGTGTCCGGTTTGCGGCGGAGATATTCTGCTGGCTTATGCGAGTAAATATGAGAAAAAAGAAATCCTTGAAGCGGTTTTAAGCTGCAAAAAATGTGAACGCGAATACAAGGTCGTGCGTGGCGTTCCGCGTTTTGCCGAACTTGATAAAATTGAACAGGACAAAGCGGATACGGCAGAGAATTTCGGTTGGCAATGGAATAAATTTACGCAAGTTGATAAAAAATATGCCGAACAATTTCTTGGCTGGCTGCAGCCTGTCGAAAAAGAGTTTTTCGCTGGCAAAATAATCTTGGAAGGCGGTTGCGGAAAAGGTCGCCACACGATGCTGGCTCACGAATGGGGAGTAAAAGAAATTGTCGGAATAGATTTGAGTTCAGCGGTTGAATCGGCTTTTCAGGCGACAAAACATCTGCCGAATGCACACATTGTCCAAGCCGATATTTTCAAACTTCCCTTCAAAAAAGACGCATTCGATTATGCGTTCAGCGTCGGCGTTCTGCATCACACTCCTGATCCAAAAAAGGCTTTCACATCGCTCGCCTCAAAAGTTAAAAAAGGCGGACACATTTCCGCATGGGTTTACGGCGAAGAAAATAACGATTGGATAATAAATTACGTCAATCCTGTTCGCAAAGGTTTCACTTCAAAGATGAATCAGCCGACGCTTTATCAACTCTCAAAACTCCCGACAATCGGCGTTTTTCTCGCTTCAAAATTGATCTATAAACCATTAAACAAAACCTCAAAAACCGTTGCCGACAAATTATTTTACAATGATTATTTGAATCATCTCGGTACATTCGGCTGGCGTGAGCAACACAATATCGTTTTCGACCACTTGGTTGCACCGACGGCATTTTATATTTCAAAAGGAGATTTCGAGCAATGGTGGCAGGAAATCGGTGCAAGCGATGTTAAAATAACCTGGCATAATCAAAATTCCTGGTGCGGATTTGGTAGAATCAATCGGGACAAATCCAAATTATGATCGTTCACTTTCTTAGAAAAATCTCGGTGAAAACTTATAACAGTATTGCACTTTTTTTACTTGCATTTGCCTTACGCTCTTTTTACTGCATCGAAAGAGTTGTTATTACTCCAGACTCCAAACAATATATTAATATTGCAAAAAATTTGTATTTTTATAATTCCTTTGCATTTTCGGGCGACAATGGCAACCTCATACCGACTGCTTTCAGACCTCTTTTATATCCATTTTTTATCGCTGTCATCAACGGAGCAAATAAAACTTACGAAAATGTTTTGTTTGTTCAATGTGTTTTAGGGGCGGCAACCGTGGTTCTGATTTATTTAATTGCATACGATAGCTTTGGTTGTTTTGTAGCTTTGATCTCCGCTTTGATGCTCGCTTTTGGTCCTCTGACAATACACTTTACCGCAACAATTCTGACCGAAACTTTATTTACCTTTTTACTAATTTCAGGAATTTATTTTTGGGGAAAGAGAAAGTTTTATCTGACCGGGATTATGTTTGGTTTGGCGGCTTTGGCAAAACCGATCATATTTCCATTTCTTTTTTTTCTTGTTGTATTATTTATTTTTTCGGAAATCAGAAAAGAATGGAAAAATTACTTAATAATAATCGTATTTGCCTTTATAATATCTGCTCCGTGGATGATTCGTAATTCGATGCTTTTTAATCGCATAACTTTGACTCAATCTTCCGGTTTCGGAACTAATTTATTGGTTGGAACAATCGAATCGCCTTTGTGGGGAAACACTAATCGGGCTTACTCAGCTCCGATACTGAAATCAACAAAAAAATCAAATGAGATTGAACAGGATCGCTCAAGATTCAAAATTGCCATTAATCGTATAATTATGAATCCTTTAAATTGGATAAAAGTTCGATTTGAACAATATCCGAGATTGTTTCTTGATAGTGGTGATTATCTTCTTGGAGAATATAATGTTGCAGTCGGTGAGGCTCTAAAAGACGGTAATTTTTTACTCGTTGTATTTAAGATTACTTTTATACTTGCAAATTTACTTTTTTACAGTTTAGCCGTTATAGGATTTATCTTTGCCGGGAAAAAAATTGTATTATTACCGCATATATTTCTTTTTCCCATCTTTCTTGCCTTATTACATATACCAATGTGGATCGAAACGAGATATTTTTTGCCGGCTGTGCCTTTAGTTTGTATAATTTCAGCATTTGGAATTCAGCAAATTCTTATCAAACAGAATATTATTAATCTTAAAAGAATTTCTTTGCAAAAAAATATGAATACAAATCTTCTTCAAGAAATGCAGGAAAATGCCTGAGCAATTATAGATCGCATAAAGGATTCGCATCGTTAGAATAATGTATAATTCGTATTATTTATAAAAAAACTTCTTAAATTTGATTTTTATAGTGCGAGGCTTAAATGAAAAAAATAAATAAATTCTCATTATCTCTAATCTTAATCTTTAGTTTTATACATACGGTTTCCGGTCAAACTCAAACCGCTCAGGAAATCTTTGAGGCTGGAGTTAAACTTGCACAGAATAATCAGTTTGAGGAAGCATTGAAACTTTTTCAAAAAAGTGCGGAACTTGCTCCAACTCAACCCGCTCCGTTTTTAGCAATCGGGCAAGCATTGGTTCTTCTAAAACGTCCCCAGGAAGCCATTGCTCCATATCGTAAAGCGATTACTTTATTGCCGGAGAATGCCCAAGCTCACGCCGGATTGTGCAGAGCTTTGAGTTATATCAACAAAACCGATGAAGCGATAAAGGAATGCCGGGAAGCATTAAAATTTAACGAAAACTCTTTGGAAGCGAATACAAATCTCATTCTCGCCTATCAAATTGCAAAACGTCCCCAAGCCGAAATCCTTGCTCTGACCGAAAAGACTTTACAGAAATTCCCAAACGATATAAATCTTTTGAATGTTGCGGCGGCGGCTTATGCCGAAACGGGTGAGTTTTTGCAGGCGTTGGAGATTTATCAAAAATTAGCTCAAATGCAGCCGCAAGTAACTTTATATAAAGTTAGAATGGCAGAGTTATATTTGAATCGGGAAAATGATGCGGAAGCAGTTGCGGCGGCTCACAAAGCTCTTGAATTAGAGCCTGATAATGCAACGGCTCACTATTTTTTAGGTCGTATTTATTTTGCGGTCGGGCAGCACAGCGACGCAAAAAAATCCTTTAGACGAGCCGCAGAAATTTCGCCTGATATGCTTAATGCCTGGTATTTTCTAGGCTTAAGCGAAACCAGAAGCGGAAATGCGGAAGAAGGAATCAATGCTTTGAAAAAAGCTCTGGAATTATTACCTGAAGATTTCGTTATAAACGAAGAATTGGGATCAAATCTATCATCTGCCGGAAGATATAAAGAAGCTGTTCCGTATCTTAGAAAAGCACTTTCAATTCAGCCCCAAAACTTTTCGGTAAAAGTCAGTCTCGGCTTGGCACTTTTTGAATCGGCACAACACGAAGAAGCAATAAAATTATTAATGGAAGCAAATCGGATGCGACCGGATAATGAAATTGCTAAAATGTTTTTGAGAGTTTCACGAGTCAGATTGGAAGATTCTGCAAGGCTTGAAGAAACACGGCGGGCGGCAGATAAAAATCCGCGTGATTTGGATTTGCAACTTAGTTTAATTCAAACACTCGGCTATGCCGGGCGAATTGATGAAGCCGAACCCTATATTCAGAAAATTCTTCAGATAAATTCTGAAGATATAGAAATTTATCAAAGAATCGGCATAGTTTATTCTACTGCCGGAAAATATGACAAAGCATCCGAACTCTTTAAAAAATCATTGGAAATCAAAGAAAATCCGGGAGCTTACCTAAATCTGGCAGGCATTTACACGAAAAACGGAAAAATCAATGAAGCGATTGCAGCCTTTGAAAAAGTTCTGAAACTCAAACCAGATGTTCCGAATACAATGACTATTTATGCTAATTTGTTACGCGATAACGGTAAATACCGTGAGGCATTAGCAATGTATAAACGATCTTTATCGTTACTCCCGACAAATGCTCCGGCACTTTTCAATGCCGGAATGCTTTCCGTAAAATTTGGCGAAACCGGAGTTTCCCGTCAATATCTCGAAACATTGAAATCACTCGATGCGGAATCAGCTAAGATACTTGAAAGATATATTAAATTTATGGATAGATAATAAATTGAATTAAAAAAATGACCGAACAAACACTTACAAAAGAAATGCAGGAGCACACCTATGCGATTATGAATCGTGTGGAGGATTCGCATTGGTGGTTTGTCGGGCGGCGGGCGATTCTTGAATCCTTTCTTGAGAAAATAATTCAAAATTCAAAAGAACAATCCAAAATCCAAAATCTAAATCCTAAAATCCTCGACGTGGGTTGTGGGACGGGAGCAAATTTGGAGATGCTTGCTAATTTCGGTGATGCGGAAGGCGTTGATGTTTCGGATGAGGCTTTGGAATTTTGCCGTAAGAAAGGTTTGGATGTTCATAAAAGTTTAGCGGAAAAGTTACTGTTTGAAGACGAGAATTTCGATGTTGTTACGGCTTTGGATGTAGTTGAACATTTGGATGATGACGTGGCGGGTTTAAAGGAAATGTACCGCGTATTGAAAAAAGGCGGTAAAACTTTGATATTTGTTCCGGCGTTTATGTGGCTGTGGGGCGTGCAGGACGATATTTCAAATCACCGCATACGATACACAAAAAAGCAGATCGTCGAGCGTTTGGAAAAAGCAGGATTTCAAATTGAACGGGCGACCTATGCGAACATTACATTTTTCGCACCGATTTTGGCGGGCAGAACTTTGATGAAAATTATCGGCGTAAAACCGGAATCGGAAAATAATATAAATGTTTCGGCGTTAAATGGCGTTTTGGGCAAAATTTTTAGTGCAGAGAAATATTGGCTAAACAAATTCGGATTTCCATTTGGAGTTTCGATTGTAATCGTGGCTAAGAAAAAATGAAGGATTTGATTTCCAAAATTAAAAAATGGCACATAGTTTTAATTTTATCGTTTCTACTATTTATGCCATTTCCAACTGAGATGGTTCCTAAATGGGAAATGCAGGTTGTTGATAGTGAAAATCAGCCTATGGCAAATGTGCGAACTGAGCAAAGTTGGCAAAGTTATACTTTTTTCTTTACTCGCGGATACGATTCGAGATGCACAGATTCAAAAGGAAAAATTGTTTATCCAAAAAGATATTTATGGGCAGGAATAATTTCCAGAATTGTTTCACCAATTTGGGCAAATGTAATGACACTTGCCCATGGAAGCACTGGAACAGACGCAAATATTCAGGTTTTTGATAACCATTACATTTCTGATAATTATTACTGGCGAGAGCGAGAAAAAATTTACACAAGGAAAAGAGGTAAATTGCCTCAAATAGCTATTGCTGAAAAACGTAATTCTTTAAGACAAAGTTATGATTGCAAATAAAACTATTGCTTTTTGTCCTCTATCATAATCATTCCCACAAAATAATTTTTTCTGTTATTATTTCAATTCACAAATCTTGTTTTTTAACCACTAATGAGTCAAACAAAATTAAAAATTGTATCTAATTTGGAAGAAAATGAAGAGAAACCGGAGTTGTCGCTTTTTCTGCCGGTTTTAAATGAAGAAGAAAACCTGCGTCCGATGCACGCGAAGATTTCCGAATCATTGGAAAATTTAGGCAAGACGGCGGAAATTATTTATGTTGACGATGGTTCGACGGATAATTCTTTGCAGGTTTTACGGGAAATTGCGGCGGGAGATGAAAGAGTTCGGGTAATTTCTCTGCGTCGAAATTACGGGCAGACGGCGGCGATGGCGGCGGGGATTGATGCGGCGAAAGGTGAGATTTTAATTCCGATGGATGCCGATCTGCAAAACGATCCGGGCGATATAAAAAGGCTGCTTGATAAATTGGATGAAGGTTTTGATGTCGTTTCGGGTTGGCGGAAAAACAGACAAGACAAACTTTTTACGCGAAAAATTCCGTCTTGGATTGCCAACAGCATAATTTCAAAAATCGGCGGCGTTCAGCTTCACGATTACGGTTGTTCATTAAAAGCATATCGGCGGGATGTCATACAAGATGTAAGACTGTATGGAGAAATGCATAGATTTATTCCTATTTACGCAAGTTGGGCAGGGGCGAAAGTTGCGGAAATTCCCGTCGAACATCATCCGCGAACGATGGGAAAATCGAAATATGGACTTTCCCGCACCATCAAAGTAGTATTTGACTTGATAACGATAAAATTTTTAGCGGCTTATCAAACCAAACCTTTGTATGTGTTCGGTTCGTTCGGTTTGATTGCATTTGTTATTTCAGTTATTGCGGGAATTTTGGCGTTTGTTCTGAAATTCATTTACGGCGTGTCTTTTATTTTAACGCCGCTGCCTTTAATTGCCATTGTTTTGCTGGCAATAAGTGTTCAGTTTTTTTTAATGGGTTTGCTGGCGGAACTTCTCGTGCGGACGTATCACGAATCACAGGACAAAGCGATATATTCGGTGCGTGAAAAAATAGGTTTTTCAAACGCGGAAGACTAAGATGAAAATCCAAAATCCAAAATCACAAATCCAAAATTGAAATATGTGTGGAATTGCAGGTTGGGCAAATTTAAATTCCGACAAACCGCCGTTGTTTGGCGACGAAGTAATTCTGAATTCGATGTGCAATCGGATGCGGCACAGAGGACCTGATTCGGAAGGGCTCTGGGTTGGAACAGGCGTTGCACTCGGAATGCGTCGGTTGGCGATTATTGATTTGAAAACCGGTGAACAGCCAGTCTGGAATGAAGATAAATCCGTTGTCGCCATTATGAACGGTGAAATTTATAACTTTCAGGAATTAAAAAAAGGTCTGGAAGAATGCGGACATAAATTTATAAGTCAGACGGATACGGAAGTTATACCGCATTTATACGATGAACTCGGAGAGGATTTTTTAGACGTTTTAAACGGAATGTTTGCGATTGCCTTGTGGGATACACGCTCAAAAAAACTGATTCTGGCACGCGACAGATTCGGCGAAAAGCCTCTTTATTACGGCATCTTTAATGATAAACTTTACTTTGCCTCCGAGCCGAAAGTTCTTCTCGCACATCCCGAAATAAATCCGAATATCAATCTGGAAGCTCTCCAGCATTATCTTTCCTACGATTATGTTCCCGCACCGCTTTCGATCTTTGAAGGAATTTACAAACTCCCCGCCGCACATAAACTTATTTGGAAAAATGGAGAATTTGAAACCTCCCGTTACTGGAATTTGAGTTTTCAGAAAGATGAAAAAAAACCGTCCGTCAATGAAGCGTCGGAAAAACTCCGGGAACTTTTATCCGAATCTGTTAAGCTGCGTTTGATTTCCGATGTTCCGCTCGGCGTTTTACTTTCGGGAGGTGTTGATTCCTCAGCGGTTGCGGCTTATGCGGCACAACATTCGACACAAAAAGTAAAAACTTTCTCGATTGGTTTTGAGGAAGATTCCTTTGACGAGTCAAAATATGCACGCGAGGTGGCGACACATCTCGGAACGGAACATTTTGAAGAACGTCTGAGCGTTGAAACCGCCGGAAATTTAATCACCGAAATTGGGAACTGGCTTGACGAGCCGCTTTCGGACGGTTCGCTGCTTCCGACATTTTTGCTTTCGCGTTTTGTCCGCAAGCACGTCACGGTTGCACTCGGCGGTGATGGCGGTGATGAGATTTTTGCCGGTTATCCGATGTATTACGGACATAAAATGGCTAAAGTCTATGACGCAATTCCGCGTTTTGTGCGTTCCGGCGTGATAGAACCGATTGTCAATAATTTATCCGTCAGCACTGATAATCTTTCATTCGATTACAAAGCCAAGCGTTTTGTTTCATCTGCCAATTACGATCAGGTTGAACGTCATCATTCCTGGTTCGGTTCTTTTTCCAAGGAAGAAAAACAAAAACTTCTCGGCAAAAATTTGAAATCCGCAATAAAGAATTTAGACGTTTATGAATCCGCCCGAAAACTGCTGATAAATTGTGATGCCGAAGACGAGATCGAGCAGATGCAGTATTTGGATATGAATTTTTACCTGGCGGAAGATATTCTGACAAAAGTTGACCGGGCGAGTATGGCGGTTTCGCTCGAAGTTCGAGCTCCGTTTCTTGATCATCACGTTGCGGAATATGCCGCTTCGCTTCCTCTCGAATATAAATTAAAAGGCAAAACTACAAAATATATCTTAAAAAAAGCCGTCAATGATCTGCTTCCGAAATCAATTGCCAAACGTCCCAAAAAAGGATTCGGAATCCCGATTGCAAAATGGCTGAAAGGAGATTTAAATCCGCTTCTGCACGATATGCTCTCAAGCGAACGTCTGATTCAGCAAGGTTTTTTTGATGATAAATTCGTGCAAAAACTAATAAGCGAACACGAACAAGGTAATGCTAACAACTATAAACAACTCTGGACTCTGCTTGTTTTTCAACTTTGGTATGAAAATTTTCTAAGCTAATTAGTCATCGAGAGCAGAACTTTCATCACGTTTTTCTGTCCCGCTTTTTCCATTGCTTTGATTCCATCGGAAAGAGGAAATTCATCCGAGATCAGAGTTTCCACATTTATTTTGCCTTCTTTTAAAAGGTCTAAAGCGGGCGAAAATAATCCGCAGCGTGAGCCGACAATCGTAATTTCATCAACCACCACACGCCACGCTTCCCACGTCGGTTTGCCTGAGAAAGTGGATTTTAAAACCAGTTTTCCGCGTGGTTTTAGTAAATCCAGAGCCGTTTCAAAACCGCTTTCAGCTCCCGACGCTTCAACGACGACATCGAATTCGCGTTTCATTTTTTTTGCGTCATCAAGCAAAATACCTTCGACATCTCCGCTCTGCTCCGCCGTATCCAATTTATTTCGATGCTTACCGATAAGTTTCAAATTGCCGCTCTTTAACGCTAAACTCCACGCACACAAAATTCCCAATTTGCCGTCGCCGACAACCGCAACCTGCATTTCGGGCAAAATTTCAACCTGTTCGGTAATGCCGTAAGCCGCCGCCAAAGGTTCGGCAAAAACGGCTTGCTCGTCCGAAACTTCGTCGGGAACTTCAAAAAGATTCCGCGTCGGTAAGTTAAGAAATTCCGCGTGGCAGCCGTCGCGTCCGATTATTCCCAAAACCGTCCGGTTTTCGCAATGCCGCGAATCGCCTTTTCTGCATCTGTCGCACGTGCCGCAGCCCGCATTTATTTCGCCGACAACTCTTTTGCCGACTAATTCGGGCGAATCTGTCGCTTCTTCGACTACACCGACAAATTCGTGTCCGATTGTTCCTTCAAATCCTGCATAACCACGGACAATTTCCAAATCCGTATTGCAAATTCCCGATTTTACAACACGAATTAATGCTTCATTTTTTCGATGCGGCTTTTCGATTTCGGCTAATTTTAATTTGTTATCTTTAAAACTCAGTGCTTTCATATATTCATTTTTCAAAATATGATAAAAAAAATCGTCTTTTTCGTAGTTAAATCTTTCAATATGTATTATCATATTTTGCCCGAAAGATAACGGGAAATAAAACAGATAAACATCAGATTTCGAAAAGGTGGGGATTTTAAAATGAAAAAAAATGCGTTGGCAGCCTTCGGGCTTTTAATTTCACTCGTTTCAGCAGGAGTTGTTTTTGGAAATAATGTTTCAACAACCGGCAATATTAATGTCATTAAACAAAATAAAATTACACTCGAACAAGCCAAAAAAATCGCTCTGAAAAAAGTTGAAGGCAAGATTGAAGATGAATATACGATAGAAAACGAGGACGAAGTCGTTATCTCTTATGTTTTTATAATTAAAGATAAAGCGGGAAAAACTTTTGAAGTCCAAGTTGATGCAGACGATGGCGAAATTTTAAGTTCTGAAGAACAAACCGATGACTTAAAAGATCAGGATTCGCAAAAACCGCCTCAATTTAATTTCAGCTAAAAACGGCTTAATGAGCGGATAACGGATAATATTTTTTCTCTTTATTTTCCATTTTCCGTTTTCCATTTTCCGTTCTCCAATTATTTTCCGTTTTCCATTTTCCATTTTTCACTTTCCATTATTTTTTCATCAACGCTTCGCAGATGCAGATCTCTTTGCGGAAATGGAATTTCGATTCCGGCTTCTTTCAATATGGCGTGAACTGCGAAAGTCAGATCGCTTCTGATATTTACCCAAGTATCGTGTTCCGTCCACGCACGCAGTTGAAAATCGAGTGAGTTATCGCCGAAGCCGACAAAAATTGTTCGCGGTGCGGGTTCGTCCAGAACTTCTTCATTATCCAAACCTACTTTTGTCAGCAGTTCCATAATTTCTTCGGGATTGCTTCCATAAGCCACGCCGACATTTATTTCGAGTCTTCGACGCGGATCGGAAAATGTCCAGTTCGTAACTTCTTCAGAAATCAATTGTCCATTCGGCACAATAATTTCCGAACCGTCAAGCGTGCGAAGAACGCTGGCACGTAAGCCGATCTGCTGAAGATTGCCCTGATGAGTGCCGATTTGAACAAAATCACCCACTTTTACGGGGCGTTCAAAAAGCAGAATTAAACCCGAAACAAAATTATTGACGATATTCTGCAAACCGAATCCCAAACCGACACCGACTGCACCCGCGAGAATTGTAAATTTCGTCAGGTCAATACCGAGAGCGGCAATTGCAAAAACGAATCCGCCAACCAGCAGTATGTAATGAAGCACAGTCGAAATCGCATAAGGAACGCCGCCCGCCAGATGCACACGCGGATAGACATCTTCCTGTAAAATAAAACGTATGAGCCGCGAAACCGCAAACGTCAGCCAGATCGTAACCGCAAAAATGATGACATCGCTCAGAGAAATCGCAACCGAACCGATAACCAGTTCGGTGGTTAGCCATTTATATAAATAATCAAACAGAGTTTGGCGGATGGAAAGCAAATTCAGCGTCAGAACCGCCCAGAGAATAATTGCCGCCCATTTTAAAACCTTGAAAATTGTTCTTTCAACCAGTTCGGGATAATTTTTGACCATTCCCAGCTTGGAAAGCGGACCGATGTGAAACGCAAAAGTAAGCAGACTTCTGATTATCTGAACCGCTGCATAAAGAACCAATGCAATATAAGAACTTCCCAGAATACCGTTGCCGATAAGATTTGAAAGACTTACAAAACCGAGCAGATTAGCGATCAAAGCGATTGCCAATATACCTAAAAAATACGGAATTACTTTTTTAACAACGATGAAAATGCGTTGGTGTTTGACTTCGATCTTGCTTGAAAGCCTTTTTGAACGCAGAAACCAAACCAGAAAAATTATCGCTCCCGACATTTCCGCTAAAAATAAAATCCGCGAGAGCAGCGGCAGAGTAGCGGTTATTTGCCGAAGTTGGTCTAAAAAATAAAAAATCACCAGAGCGTTGAGAATCGGAAAAAGCGGGCGTTCCAAAATGCGGCGTAAATAAATTATTCCGGGAATCAGAGCCGCCGCTCCGAGTATTGCGGAAAGCATACGCGGAGCTTGCGGATAAAACCAACTGCTCAACATTATTGAAAGTATCAAAGCTCCGACAACAGGATAGCGGAAGGCGGAAAAAGCGGTTTTTAATTCCGGGTCTTCCTTAACCATTGGACGCAGACGCTTTCTTGCCCAGAACAATATTCCCGTAAACATCAGAAATATAAGTCCGTGAATAATAAACCCGTCGCTCCGCCGGTTAGCATATTCGCTCAAAGCATTAATTTGCGTAGCGTAAGAATCTCCCGCTTCCGTAACCATTCCGCCCAACGAATCAGTGCTTCTGCTTGCGTTCCAAATCGGCGGACTGTCTTTTACAAAAAGGTGTGTTAAGGCTTCTTGCCGAACCTCGGTAATCGAAGCCAGCGTTTCCTTTATCCTTGTTTCTTCCTTTATGACACGGGTTTGCAGAGTCAGAAGTTGTCCGCGTTGGGCTTGAATCTGTTTTTCGGTTTTTTCAATTAGAGCAAATATTTTATTTATTTGCTGCAAAATCTCGGCGGGAATTTCCGTTGCGGTTTCGGTTGATGTGCTTGTCTGAGAATTTGAATTAATGCTCTGATTATTTGCGTTAATACTTTGCGTATTTACATTAATATTCTGATTGGTTTTATCAAATACTTCGGATTTATTGAGCGATTTTAAAGTTTTTTCCCACAATTCTCTGTAATTTCTTAATTCTTTCAGGTAATTATCCAAAGCGGTAATCTGTGTTTTCAAATCGCCTTGCCAGACGGGTATATTTTTGGCGAGCCCCTTCCAATCCTGTTCCACAACACGAAGCGTTTCGAGCGAAGGACGTGCCGTCAGCAGATTTGTAGTTTCCGAAACTCTCGAATCAAGTTCTTCTTTAAGTTTCGGCAATTCAGATTCAATCACCGAAATACTCGGACTGTCATCAATATCGCTTTGGATTTTCCTTAATTGTTTCGCTGTTGCTTCGGCTTCAGTTATGACATCAGAAATAGGAACGGGTGTCGGAACGGGTGTCGGCGTTGGACTTGGGCTGGATGCAGATTGATTCGTGTTGCTTTCCGATTTCTCATTTTCCTGTGCGTGAACAGAAAATCCGAAACTCGGCAAAATTATAATTATTACCGAAAATATAAAAAGTTTTGGTAATAATTTATTTGTTCTGATTGATGTCATATCATTAAATTAAAGCAATTTAGATTTGAAAACTTATAATCCTCCTTTGCGTATTTGACGGTTTGGCGGGAACTAAATTCTTCAGCAAGTAATACTCCCGCAAAGCAGCAAAGGAGCAAAGAAAAAATCAAAGAAGATTTAACTTATTTTTACACGAGTGCTTATCAATTATATTTTAGTTTTCTTTCTGCAAAATAATAACTTAACAATAATTTCTATTTAAAAGAAACGTCCTAACGAAAAATAGACCTTTCTGCGTCCGCCTTCGCCGAGACTTCCGCCGACAAATATGGGACCGACGGGAGTTTCCAAAAATGCTCCGCCCGTAATGCTTTGGCGATAATTTGCCGAACCGAATCTCTCGAAAACTGTTCCGCCTTCATACCAACCGCCGAGATAAAATTTTCCGCCGATAAGCGACGGCAGAGCATAAGTTTCACGTAAAAAACCAAAACCGCCGCGTACGAAATTACTGCCGCGAAACTCCTCACTTCCATAACCGCCGACATTGAATAAACCGCCGACTGTAAATTGCTGAAATGTCGGTGCGGTTCTGCCGAAAGTAGTTCCGCCCGCACCGAAGCCGAGAGCGATGTATTGTTCATTTATCGGACGACGGGCATTAAATTTTATTTCGGCTTGCGGAAATCCGCCCGTTGCTCCGGGAGCATCAAAATAATAATTCAACGAACTGTTTAACCTTACGCCGCGTGTCGGAATCTGTGCCTTGTCCGCTCCGTCAAAATTATATTCAAGCGAAATGGCGTTGGATAAGCCGCTTAATTCCGGCAGAAGCGGATCGCCGATTCGCCTTGAAACGCTTTGATAACCGATTTTATAACCAAGCCGCACTTCACTTTTAGGATTGATCGAATAGCCGAAATCAAGTCCGACGTTTGCCGTTTTGAATGAAAATTCCGCAAGTCTTTCTCCATCTTGATAAAATCCGACTTTTCTATTTTGAAAAAGTGCATTCGGTGCAATAAAAAAGCGGCTTTCGCCAACGGGACGAAAATATTCGCTGGCGAGCAGAGTTCTTGAACCGATGCTGAAATCATTTCGCCATTCAGAACCGAAACCGCCGACATCATAAAAGGTTAAACGTCCGCGAGCATTGAAATTCGTTGTGTCCGATTCGCTGTTATTTACTTCCAATCCGACATCGAGATCGGTTTTTCCGGCGGTGCGTTCCAGCGAATCGTAAACTCTTATGAGCAGACCGTCTTTTCCATTTTTGTTTGTTAATTCATAACCTAAACTCTCAAATCTTTTTGTCCCGGTCAGTTCCGTCAGATCGGTTTCAACCGCACTTTTATCAAGCGGCTTATTTATAAATTCTCCGCTTAATTTCTCTCTGATGATTTGCCTTTCCTTTGACGATTCTTCTCCTTCAACCGCCAAAAAATCAATTCTCGGTGTAGTTTCGGGAATTTGCCGACTGCGGCGTGCGGCTAGATGTGCCTGCCATTCGTTTTCATTAAGCGAAAGACTTTGCAAAAATGCGGCTTTTTGTTTCGTTCCTTCGTATCCGAGTTCGATAATTGCTTTGCTCTGGTTAAAATCCGACGTAGTATAATTTTTTAAATCGGGTGCAATAATAAAATCCGCCTGCCGCAAACTTCGTCTGGAATTTTCAATCGTAGCGACAATAAATGTCTGACCTAAAATGCTGATTAATGTATTTAAAGATTCCCGATTCCCGATTTGCGTTTCGATATTGACAACGATAATTATGTCCGCTCCCATATCTTTAGCGACATCGGTTGGAATATTATTAAGGATTCCGCCGTCGGCAAGAATTTTTCCGTTAATTTCAACGGGAGTAAAAACTCCCGGAATCGCCATCGTCGCCCGCAGGGATTGCTGCAAAGAGCCGCTTTTCAACACAACCGTTTCGGCATTCAGCAAATCCGTTCCGACGGTGCGGAACGGAATCGGTAAATTGTCAAAATTTTCAATCTCGCTGTAAGGCAAAAACAAATTATCTATCGCCAAACCGATTTCAAATCCCGGATTAAGACTGTTCGGAAGTTTCAAACCTTTCAGATTTCGCCCTTTTAATGAAAGGCTTCCCGGCAGATTCCGGCGGTCTTCCTTGCGGCGGTAACTCAATTGTTCGTAAGAAGGCTGTCCGCTCAAAAGTTTGTCCCAATCGAGCGTCGCGACCAATTGCTCCATCTCGGCAGCTGATTTTCCCGTCGCATAAAGCGATCCGACCAGCCCGCCCATACTCGCCCCCGCAATATAATCAATGGGAATTCGATTTTCTTCCAAAACCTTTAAAACCCCGATATGTGCAAATCCTCTCGCCCCGCCGCCGCTTAAAACCAAACCGATTCTCGGACGTTTCGCCGGCTTGTCGTTCTGGCTGGGATTGATACTTTGACCGTGGACGGCAAATAGAGAAATATGCAGAAGGATAATAATTAATATTGCTTTCATATTTTAATTCCCGAATCGTCTGTTTTTATTATTGTCCGGCGAACGGGTTAGGATGCCAAAGTTTCGATAATGTTTTGCTTGAATGTATAAGGAATAAAAAGGCAAAAAGCAAAAGATAAAAGGCAAAAGCAAGAAACACAATATTTCCTAGTCTTTATTTTTACCCTTTTACTTTTTACTTTTTGAGGCTTTCCTCAAATAATTTTGCTGAAACGGTCAAAAAATCGTGGGCAGTAACGATGCCGATAAGTTTATTATCTTTAACAACGGGCAAACATCCGATGCCTTTTTCACGCATAATTTTTAGGGCTTCCAAAGAATCTGTTTCGGGCGAAATGGTTGTTATGTCCGTTTTCATCACATCGCGGACGGCGATTGGAGCTTCGTTTTTTAGTTTGTCATTCGCCAGAATTTGCAGCAATTCGCGGCTTGAAATAAGCCCGACCAGATTTCCCGAATCATCCTCGACGGGAACGTGGCGGATATGTTTCCAGTTCATCAAGCTCGCCGCAAAATCAATTACATCTTCAGGACGCACCGTAAATAAATCCTTCGCCATAAAACGCTCGACGGTGCGGTAATTATCTATCCAATCAGTTTTTTCCGTGATCGCTGCAAGTTCCCATTTATGAACTGGTTTTTTGCTTTCCTGATTTTTTATAAGTGCGTATGTAACCGCCCGCATACGCACATTCATTTTTTCATTCTCATCCATTTCATCAAACGATTCGAGCATCCAACCAGCTCCCGTCCTTTGTGCTTCGGCACGTTTTTCGATCACGCCTAAATATTTTTCAATATCCGTATTATTAACCCCAACGCTCTCTAAACCATTTTTCGCAAGCGGCAGAAGTTCATCTAAAATCAGACGTTTCGCCCGATAACCCTGTCCGTCAAGCCAGACGATTTGAGATTTCAAACCGTAACGTGCAACGCTGAAAAAATTCTCCTTCGCATCATCAAACGACATTTTTTTTGTTACGTCACCGTATTCCTTCGGCAAAGCGATCATCAAACCCAAAAAGAAAGCCGCATTTGCCATCTCGTCCAAAATCGTCGGACCCGACGGAAGGAATCTCGCTTCGACACGAAGACTCGGTTTTCCATTCATCACGCCGTAACAAGCCCGATTCCAACGCCAAACCGTTCCGTTGTGCATTCCCCAGGCATGTAATTTCGGAATCCCGCCGTTTCTTAAAACTTCCAGCGAATCTTCCTCAATATCTCTGGTTAAAATAATTCGGAAACGGGTCAGGTCTTCGTGAAATAATTCGAGCATCGAATCCTTCACCCAATCGTCGCCGAAATTTACACGAGTCGGCATCGAGCGTGCCTGATGAACGGGCGAGCGTGTATCGGTGGCGTGCTGAAAAAGTGCGATGCGTGTTTCGCTCCACAAACGATGTCCGAGAAAAAGCGGCGAATTAACCGCACTTGCCAGAACGGGTGCGGCAATCGCCTGCGACCAGTTGTAACAGTTGATAAATTCGCTGATCGGAACTTGCAGATGCACCTGAAAACTTGCGTTACAAAACTCTGTAAAAATATCCTGCAAATGTAAGGTCAATTCGTCCAAACCTTTTATATTTATAATGCGGTCATCGCCCTGCATTTCGGTTAAGATTCGGTTTAATTCCTGATAACGTGCGAAAGGCGTGAGATTTTTAATAACTAAATCCGACTGCTCGATGGTCGGCAAAATTCCGACAAGTGCCACATCACCGTCAAATTTCTTTATCGAATTTTTAACTTTTCCGATCAATTCATAAAGTTCATTTTCCAGTTTGCTCAAACAATCGCCCGTAAAATCCAGCGGCGTGAGATTTGCTTCTAAATCAAATAGTCCGATTTCCGTCGTCAGGCGTTTATCATTCGCTTCTTCAAGAACTTCCAACGCAAGCGGAGCAGGCAGCATTGCCGAATCTACAAGAAACATTTCCTGCTCCGCTCCGATTCGCAGAGGTTTGTCTTCAAACATTTTCTGCTCGAACATCTTTTCAAGAGCCTGCAAATCATTGAGAACCGCTTTTGTAAATTCACGCAGTTTGCTTTCATCGGCTTGAGTTGTAACTTTCGGATCACCCATATTTTTTTTTAATTATTTCCCATTTTTCTTTGAAAGGCTACTCTGCATATCCAAACTCGTCAAGCCGAACACTTCGCGTTATAATTAAATCAAAATTTAGATGAACAAGAGGAAAATTATGACGGAAATTAAATTTACGAAAGAACAATTGGAAAAACGCCGCGATGAAGTCAGAAAACAATTGGGCGAAGTCAATGAAGATGAAAGAATCGAGCTTGATAATGATATGGAAGATCAGGCGATTCAGATGGAACAGCACGAAGTTTCCGTTACGATGGAAGAAAATCTGCGTAAAGAATTAATTCAGATCGAAGATAAATTACTTGAAATGGATGAACGAGAAGCGTAAATTTGAGCAGAAAACTGGAATAAAAAAGAAGCTGCCCACGCTTTTACGTCCAATAATTTTTGTTAGGCTTTTCTTACGGACAGGCAAGCCCTTTGTTTATGCTAATCGCACATTAGACTAATCCGCAACCGATTAATTTGGTAATGGCATTAGATTTGCAAGTACAGCAGTTGAAAAAAAAACGTATTAAAAGAATTCACTTTTAATACGAACAAATATTGATTAAATTTCCTACATTCGTTATTGGGTGTAGCTTTTTCAAAAACAGGGGAAGAATGATTATGAAACTTTTTAACTTTTTTAGATTTGCAAGGATCGGAGCGTTAGTTTTTTGCTTAACGATTTTGACGGCTGTTTCGGCATCCGCACAAAATAGTAACGCCAACGTAACCGGTATGGACCGAACAGAAGTTCAAACCGTCGAACGCGATAACGACACAGATTGGGGTTGGCTTGGATTACTCGGTTTAGCTGGTTTAGCCGGATTACTGCCGAAAAAGCGTGCAGTTGAAGTTCGCGAAAATCGAACCGTCCGCGATGACTCTACTACAAACAGAACTTAAAATTTTGTGTATAGATAGACATAAAAATAAAGCCGCGAGAGCTCATTTAGCTTCGCGGCTTTATCAATTTAGTATGCAAAATGCGGGCTGGAAACGTGCTAAATTCAATACTAAGCGGCACGATGGGTGTAATTGATGCCCCAGAGAACTTTGCTGACTCCATATTCCGCTTCCTCACCAAGAGTTTATGTAGTCGTAGACAAGCTAAAATTAACCGTACAAGATTATTAAGAGAAGCTGTTTTACCCTCACGTCCAATGATTTGTTCGACAGCCCGTTATTGCAGAGACACCGTTTTATTATTTGGTGCATACCATTTCAAATGCCCGCCTTCAGACCACAGATAACCAATATGCCGCTCGATTGGAATACCTTTTTCTAAAATGTCCGCCGCGTAAATTTCTCCCGAAACTTCAAAACCAATCAAGCCAAGATTGAAAGGCACAATTGAAAATATGTGCGTTCCAATGTCCTTCAACCATTCATCAACGAGAACTTGCCAATCTCTGTGAGCAAAGCCAGCCGCATCGAAGGGATAACCGCCTAGGTCATAAGCCTTGCCCAACGCACCTGTCGGAAGATAAAAATCTAACCAATCAGAACCGTCGTCTTCACGAATGACACAACTTCCGCAAGCTACTTTCTTTCCGTCAGGCAGTTGTGCCAAACCGTAAAGGTGCATCCGGTCAATTACTGACGGCGACGGTTCAACTTTCTTCTGCTCGTCCGGCTCAACGTCGTTTTCAAGATAGCAACCTTGCAAAGATGGGTATTCCCACAAGACTCGTAATGCTTCAAATAATCGTTCGTCAGATGGTTCACCAAGTTCAATAGCAAGTTCATAGAAACCGCCAAACCAAACATTTTGAGGCGTGAATTTCATAATCGTTTAGGAACAAGCGAAGCTGTCGAACTTTGTATTCTCCCGAATTAAATTTGTATTATACAGAATTGTTTATATTCTATTTTAATTTGAAAAGTCAATAAATATCTTGCTTTAGAAGTTATTTTAAAAGGAAACTTGCGATTCCGCATAAACAATTACCGCGAATTATTAAAATCTCCTTTAAAACCGCCGAATAAAATTTATATTGGAAGAAGCTAAACGATTCCG
>MWWE01000011.1_pt1 | contig 27426 bp, 26 predicted proteins | sample 1047301 | NCBI WGS metagenome assembly MWWE01 (sample SAMN06349973, study PRJNA376086) | soil metagenome | isolation source: MS1-1 sample Antarctic (ecotone) soil | place: Antarctica
TAGCTTTGAATTCAGCTTTATAAACTTTACGTTTTTTAGTGGTTCTCATAATGTTAATTTTATCGGTTATTTTAACATCATTTTCCACCTTAACTACCTGTCCAGTTTTTGGGGTTCATTATACAATCACAATTTAAATCAATTAATTTCCCAAACTTAAATTATTTAAAGTTCAACAAACACAAATCCGACACTAAGTTTTACAAAATTTTTTGCAGGGTTTTGCAACATTTATTTTTTAATTGGCATAGATATTGCCTTTATTGTCAAAATATCAGCAGAAAAACTTTACCGGAAAGACAAAGCCGATAATGGAATTTTAAATATATTATGTCGTTGAAAATTGAAAAAATATTTTGCCCGATTGATCTAACATCAGTAAATGATACCGCTCTGAATACTTCAATTAATTTGGCTGATTTGTTTAAGGCTAAACTATTTGTATATTATTTTGCCCTAAAGCAGGACTCTGTAAACAACGGTAACGGAGCGGAAAAAATTGATACATTCGATCCGCCGCGGCAAACCTTACCGGCAGATTCTTGATTTTGCCTCAAAAAATAAGATCAGCCTGATCACGATGGGATCACACGGAACTGATTTCGGTTTGAACACATTATTCGGCTCGAATGTTGACCGCGTTTTGCGTCAATCTTCCTGTCCGATTCTGGTTGCCAATCCTTTGAAAATTTCTTCCGATTCACAGGCGAAAAGTGTCGTTCAGGAATCATATTCATATTTTAACCCCGGTCTTTCCCCGATCCGCAGTTCAATAGTTGATTAATTTTTAATTATTTCACATTCCTGTAAGCCGCATTTATCACGCGGCTTTTTTTTGTCCAGCAAAATAAATTGTTGTAATTAATTTATATTTATTATACATTGTTTATCAACCGATTCTTCTCTTGGTTCTTTTAATTAATAGGCTTCTTGCGAAATTAAATTGATATTTGAAAAATTAGATTAAAGATGCCACAAATAATTCATTGGAGCAAATCTTATGAAATATAAAAAGGCAAAGAAGTTAAAGGATAAAGATTTCAAACGGTTTTATGGTGTTTGCCACGAAACATTTCAGTTGATATGTCAGGAGGTTAAAGAAATCAAGAATCAGAAAACTAGTGGAAGACACTCGGATTTATCTGTGGAAGATCAGGTATTACTTGCACTTAGCTATTGGCGGGAATATCGGACGATGTTTCATTTAGGGCAGGATTATGGTTTGCACAAGTCGATGTATCAAGAATTATCAAAAAGATCGAAGACATTTTGATTAAGTGCGGAAAGTTTTCATTGCCGGGTAAAGACGTTTATTGGAAGAAGATGAGTTGAGTTACACGATAGTGGATGTGACGGAAATGCTGATCGAAGTCCAAAAAAAAACAAAAGCGATATTATTCGGGAAAAAAGAAGCGACATACATTGAAAAGTCAGCTAATAATTTGTGAAGAAAGCGAAGAAGTAATTGCGACGTTTTTCGGGAAAGGCAAAACACACGATGCAAAAATATATGAAAAAAGCAAAGTAAAATTGAGCAAACAGATTGAGATTAAAGCCGACAGCGGTTATTAGGGATTACAAAAGAAACACGCTAAAGTGGTGATACCAAAGAAGAACAGTAAATTAAGAAGGTTGACGAAGGAAGAAAAAAGAGCGAATCGGGAGTTAGCGAGAAAACGAGTAAAAGTAGAAAATGTGATCCGCCGATTAAAGATATTTCGGATATTAGCAGAAAAATATCGGAATCGAAGAAAGAGATTGGGACTCAGATTCAATTTGATCTCAGGAATATATAACTACGAACTCAAAGCTGGTCCAGCCGCAGGTTTTCGCTTTGAGCCGGGAACATCCAACAAAATAACTTACTCCGGTGGTACTTGTACATCATCAGTCGATTGTGTTCCTTCATTCGGCTTAACAAATCCTGCTAATCTTGATTATGTTAATTTAAATCCTCCGGGAGGTGATCCCCTCATATGAAGCCGCCGCCTGCTTTGCTTGATCCAAATAGTGTCCCTGATTGGCAAAGAACCCCGGCGGCATTGGATGCACTAGTTCAATATTATCGGAACGCTGCTAAGGGTTCAGTAGGAAGTTATTTCACTAATCCCACAGGAAATGATCCAAATTTTAGTGTTGGAAGTAATAAAAATCCGCCCGGTAATTTTACTGATGGAACGGGAGTCACCTTTTGTGAAGGAAGCTGTAAATTGTCAGCGGACGGCGGCGGAACTCTTATTGTAACGGGAAAATTAACCAACATCGGTGGTTTTAGTTTCAGAGGTTTGATAATTGTTATAGGAGAAGAAGAGTGGGAAAGAAATGGTGCGGGAAATGGAAAAATAATCGGTAATGTAGTCATTGCTCCTTATAATAGAAAGAACTATATCCCGCAAAATATCTCTTCAACATTTCTACCACCGCAATACTATGTAACTGGTGGTGGTGGTTCTGAAGTAATTTACGGTGATATCGGTTCAACTTTGAATAACACATCAGGAATTAAGGATTTTATTAAGGAAATTGCTGAAAAATAATGGAGATTATGTAAAAAACATTAGATACTTGTGTTTTTTTCTTTGATCTTTGCGTTTTATAAGTCCTTTGCGGTAAAAATAATATCTATGGATATAAATAAGTTTCGAGTTACCGAAGGCGAAAAACTAAACCTTAAAGATCACTCAACTGATTTCACAGGAGATTACACAGCTAAAGATGATGCGGTTAAAGATTTAAAGAGCAATATCAAACGCTTAAAAAAGTTGCAGAATGTTCTTTATGCGGATGATAAACACGCACTTCTGATAATTTTTCAGGCGATGGATGCGGCAGGCAAAGACGGTGCGATAAAGCACGTAATGTCGGGCGTAAATCCGCAGGGAACGCAGGTTTTCTCATTTAAAGCTCCGTCGGCGGAAGAAAGAGACCACGCCTATTTATGGCGTTGTATGAAAGCCACGCCTGAGAAGGGACGCATCGGGATTTTTAACCGTTCATATTACGAAGATGTTCTCGTCGTGCGTGTTCACCCAAACATTCTGCAAAACTCGCAATTGCCCGACGATATAAAAAACAATCCGAATATCTGGGAACAAAGGTTCGGGCAAATCCGCAATTTTGAAAAATACTTAAATGAAAACGGCATCGCGGTTTTGAAATTTTTCCTCAATGTTTCAAAGGAAGAACAAAAAGAACGATTTCTCGCTCGAATAGACACGCCCGAAAAAAACTGGAAATTCTCCACCGCCGATATGAATGAACGCGGCTTTTGGGACGATTATCAAAACGCTTACAAAGAAGCAATTCAGGCAACTTCAACCGAAAACGCCCCGTGGTATATTCTGCCCGCCGATCACAAATGGTTCACACGCCTGGCGGTTTCGGAAATTATCGCCAAAAAACTCGAATCTATGGACTTAAAATATCCGCAGGTCAGCCAGGAACATATTGATAGATTGCAGGAAGCTAAAAAAGTTTTGGAAGGGCGGGATTAAAATTATTCGATTTCTTCAAACTCGATGCGGTCATAAATATCTGTGAGAGTTAAACGAACATTGATTGATTCGATTGCAAAATTTTTATCTAAACCATGATATTCCTTGAGCAGCCAATCACCGCTTTCCTGTTTGATATAATGTTCGACGATAGGAGCATTTTGCGAAACTAAGATGTAATCGGTTAAGGTCGGATTCCAAAGTCTGTAACGCATAAATTTATCACCGCGGTCAAAACTTTCGGTAGATTCGGACAAAACTTCGACGATTACTTTTGGATTGAGAACGATGTCTTTCACTTCATCGTGAAATTTCAGTTCACCGCAGATTACAACCAAATCGGGATAAGAAAACAATCCTTTTTGTGTAAAAGGATTCTTCTTTCCAGCACCGCTCAAAATTTTTGTATCTTTGATTCGTCCGCGACAGTCCGTGCCTTTTAGCTGATTTCCAAAAATTGCCGATAAATTCATCGAAATATCGCCATGTTCACTACTTTCGCCAGCCATTAAGAAAATTTCACCGTCAAGATATTCGTAGCGTTCCTCGGATGAACGGTCTATTTCCAAATATTGTTCGGGTGTAAAATACGGTTTTGATTTCGGTTTTTCTGTAACCATAAATAAATCAAACTTCACTCAAAACAACAATTTCGGCACGGGTTCGGGCATTGTCGAGAAAAGTTTCGATGTCGCTTTCGACCTTTTGCTCGGTGAGAGTTGTATTAATTCTGGCACGAACTTCGTCAAACGGCGGAAGCAGCAGACCGGGATTTTGGCGGCGAAAATCGGATGTGAAAACCTTCTGGTAATAATCTTTTTCGTCTTCGGGTGTGATGACGACGAATGAACGAAAGCGGAATTCGATATATTTTTCGGTGGCTACTCTCTGCCGCATAATTCGCTGAAAATTTTCGTCATCAATTGAATCAAAGCCGACAATATTTAAGCGTCTGACAAATTCCGATGTTGATGGAAACAACGCCAAAACATCTTTGATCTTCGCATCAATTTCTTCTTTGGTCGGTTCTGCACCCGGCAATCTTTCCGCATCCAATGCGATAAGTCTTTGTCTGATAACAATTTGCAATGCTCGGTTTAAATCTTCGGAAGTCGGCGGCGTAAGCGGAATATTCGGGACTAAGGCAAGTTGCCATAGCAGATCGGAATAAGTAATCAATTCCGTCCTGACTCCGTCGCTGACGGTTGCAACTGTTTTGTCAACAACTTCCTGAGCTTGCACCTGAACACAAAAAAAAGAAAAAACAAATAGGAATAAAAGCGGAAAGAAGATGGCTTGTTTGAGTTTTTGAAAGGGTTTTTTCATATTGAAACTTACTGATTTTTTAACAGTTTTTTGGTCGTGTCAAATACATTTATAAAATACCCGTTTAAACCGTTGACAAAATGTTAAAAATTGTTTTATTTTATATGTAGGAGTTATTGCATATCTTACCAAAAAGATATGCTGCGTCCTGCCTCATTTCAGATGACAAATTCTCATAAAAGTTTGTCGTAATATAATTATCAAACAGTCTTAACACAGTTAGCAAAAAAATGTTGTTCCCTAAAGAAACTAATCAAAAAGCAGAATTATTTTTCCCGAAAGGAGAAGTAGTAGATTCTTCGTCTGAATTAAGATTTATCACCGAACTTGGACGAAGTTTACTTTTTGCCGTTCACCCGAAAAAAATTGCATCCCGCGTTGCCGAAGAAATTCGGAGCGGAGTGAATGCCGAATGGTGTGCGGTTGCAGTAGAACTCGAACATATCGGTTTAGTTTACAGCGTTTTTAGCGAAGAAGGCGAAGATTATTCCGGGCAATTTGAAAAGCAAAAATTCAAACAATGGACAAAATTGCTGCCGCCGCAGGTTTCATATGAAACGGGAAACCGTGAAGAATTCTTTTTTCTCGGTAAAAATCACAAAACCGAATACATCTCGCCGATACACATCGAAGGTGAGGTTAAAGGTGCGGTTATTGTCGCTTTTCGGGACAAGGAAGATTGCACGACAAATCTACAGCGTCTGATTGATGCGGCAACACAAATGACCACTTTGAGCATAAACCTGACGGCTCATTACGAATCAACACTTAATACCTCGATAAATCAAGCCAAAGAGGAACACCGCAGATTTACCGAATCCATTTTAGATACTCTTCCCATTTCGATTTATGTAATAGACCGGAATTACAATATCGTTACGTGGAATAAACATCGTGAGATCGGAATACAAGGGATGCCGAGAGATGCCGTTATCGGGCGAAATGTTTTTGATGTTCTGGCAAAATATCCGCAGGGAAAATTAAGAAACGAATTTGAAAGAGCCTTTAAGACGGGAAAGATCGAACGCATCGAACAAAAAACAACCGATGATAAAGGCAATGCACAGCATTGGCTGGTCAGCAAAATTCCTATGTTTGATGAACGAGGCGAAGTAACTCACGTCATTACGGTCGGCGAAGATGTAACGATGCGGGTGGAAACGATTCACGCTGTCGGGCGTGCGGAAAAACTTGCGGCAATCGGCAGACTTGCAGCAGGAGTAGTTCACGAAATAAACAATCCCGTTGCCACAATTTCCGCCTGTGCCGAAGCACTCGAATCAAGAGTTGATGAAGGTGTTTTTGACAGCTCTCCTGATATCGGAGATTTAAGAGAATATCTCGGATTGATTCGAAGTGAAGCATTTCGCTGTAAAAATATTACGAACGGCTTACTCGATTTCAGTCGCGTCCGCACGGGAAACCGCCACGAAATAGACCTCGTCGAAATTATCAAATCATCGGTAAATCTTTTAACCCATCAAAAACGCGGTGACAATATCGAATTCAAACTGGAAATTGCCGAAAATCTGCCGCTGATAAAAGCAGACGAGGGTTTAATTCAACAGGCAGTTATTTCCCTTGCAACAAACGCGATTGATGCAATGTCTAAAGGCGGAACACTCACCTTTAGAATATTTACCGAGTGACATCGGGTTGTTATCGAAATAGAAGATACGGGAATCGGAATTTCACCGGAAAATATTTCAAAAATATTTGAGCCTTTCTTCACAACCAAAGAATTCGGCAAAGGAACGGGACTCGGTCTGGCAGTTTGTTACGGAATAATCACAGATCACGGCGGACGGCTTAATGTTCGGTCAAACATCGGCAAAGGCACAACTTTTACAATTTACTTACCTAGAAAATGAGTAGAAAGGAGAATTTTTAATATTATGTTTTGAAATCAAAATTCAAAACTTCTCCACTCTCCACTTAAAAAAAATATGGCAAAACTATTAGTAGTTGATGACGAAAAGAACTTACGGCTTGTCGTGCAGAAGGAATTAACACGGCAGGGACACGAAGTTGAGGTTGCGACCAACGGCGAAGAGGCTTGGGCTTTGCTGGATGAACGCGATTTCGATGTGCTTTTGAGCGATATTGATATGCCGCGTCTTGACGGTATGGCTCTGCTTCGTCGTTTACGCGAAAAATTGCAAAACCCGCCCGAAGTCATAATGCTGACGGGACAAGCCACCGTCGAAACTGCAATTGAAGCAATGAAACTCGGTGCTTATGATTATCTGACAAAACCTTACCGCATCACCGAACTTTCCGCACTCGTTACACAAGCCACCGAAAAACAAAAACTCAAAATTGATAACCAGAGATTAAAGGCACAGGTGCAGCGTAATAATCAGAATATGCCCGAAATCATTGCCGAATCTCCGCAGATGAAAGAAATTTTGCGTTTCGTTCAAAGAGTTGCTCCATCCAACACATCAGTTTTGGTGACGGGCGAATCGGGAACGGGCAAGGAACTCATCGCACAGGCAATTCACCGCTTGAGTCCCCGCAGCGATTCGACATTTATTGACTTAAACTGTGCCGCTTTGCAGGATTCGCTGCTTGAATCCGAACTTTTCGGACACGAAGCCGGTGCATTTTCAGGTGCGAAAGTCCGTAAATTAGGACTTTTTGAAATCGCCGATGGCGGAACGCTTTTTCTTGATGAAGTTATGGAAATGCCTCCACAGCTTCAATCAAAACTTCTTCGTGCATTGGAAACACGCACATTTTTCCGCGTCGGCGGCGTGAAAAAGGTTGAAGTTGATGTCCGCCTCGTCGCCGCAACCAACCGCAATCCGAAGCAAGCCATCGGCGAAGGAATTTTCCGTTCGGATCTGCTTTACCGGATTAACAGTTTTGAAATCCACATTCCGCCGCTCCGCGAAAGACGCGAAGACATCGAACCGATTGCCCGCCATCTTCTGCAAAAAATCGCCGGAGCAAATGCTCCCCAATTAACCGACCAGGCAATTCAATCACTTGAAAATTACAGTTGGACGGGAAACGTCCGCCAACTCCGCAACTGCCTGGAACGTGCGATTCTGCTTGCCGATAACGGCAAAATTACCAACAAAGAACTCTCGCCCGAAGTCGTTTTCAACACGAATGAACCGAGCGTTTCCGTCAGCTATAACACTCCGCAGGAAAATGGAACAAGTAATTTTCAAAACGCATCTGCTCCGAGTAATTTAAAAGACGTTGAAAAACAACAGATCATCGGTGCTTTGGAAAAAACAGGCTGGCATCGCGGCAAAACCGCTGAATTATTAGGAATTTCACCTTCAACACTTTATCGCCGTCTGCGTGAATACAATATGGCGACAAGATAGGAAGTAAGACAAAAGTAAAAAGGTAAAAGGTAAAAGTTACAATCTTATTTTTGTCTTATTACTTTTTTTTGCCCAAAATTTGCAAACTGTTGTATTCTTAAAACATTCTTTCCCGAAAATTTATTTAACCGAAAAGGAGAATGTTTTTAATGAGATTGCTGATTTTTGTATTTATTTTCGCCGTAGCTTTTACATCCGTTTTTGCTCAAAACAAATCAAACAATTCCGAAGCGACCAAACAGCTTTACGCACTTTTTGATTCTGAGTGGGAAAACAATTTGCGTGAAAATCCGACGTTTGCATCTTCACAGGGCGACAGGCGTTATAATGATAAGTGGTCTGACAACAGCCTTACAGCGATTGAAAAACGGAATCGAGAAACGATTGCCACGCTTGAAAAAATTAAAAAAATTGACCGTTCAAAACTGACGGTTTCCGACCAATTGAATTATGATCTATTCAAAAAAAATTACGAGCGAAGCATTGAAAGCCGTAAATTCAAAAGCTATTTGCTGCCGGTAGATCAGCAGGGCGGAATTCAAACCATTCAGCAAACCGCAAAACGTATTCCGCTAAACACAGTCAAAGATTATGAAGATTGGTTGACTCGTTTGAATAATTTTCCGACTGTTATGGAGCAAACCATCGCTTTGATGCGTGAGGGAAAACGCGAGAAAATTATGCAGGCGAAAAAGGTTCTGGAAAGAGTTCCGGGACAAATTGACCAGCAAATTGTTAATTCTCCTGAAAAAAGTCCTTTTTATGAAGCGTTTGAAAAATTCCCGAAAGATTTCTCCGAAGCCGATAAAATGCGTTTGCAGACGGAAGCAAGAAAAATTATCTCGACAAAAATAATTCCCGAATACAAAAAACTGAAAACATTTTTCGTCGGCGAATATCTGCCCGCAAGTTATGAAAAAGCCGGAATCTGGCAGCATCCGTTGGGCGAAGAATATTATGCGTATCTCGCACGTTCCTACACGACAACAAATTTAACACCGCAGGAAATCCACGAAAAAGGCTTGTCGGAGGTTAAACGAATCCGTGCGGAAATGGAAAAGATCAAAATCAAAGTCGGCTTCAAAGGCGATTTGCAGGCGTTTTTTAATTTCCTGCGAACCGATGAGAAATTCTTTTACAAAACGCCCGAAGAATTGCTGACGGCTTATCGTGCGATTGCCAAACGAATTGATCCTGAAGTGCCGAAAGTCATCAAAACAATGCCGCGTATGCCCTACGGCGTGATCCCGATTCCCGACCAGATCGCCCCCGACACAACCACCGCATATTACAATCGCCCGGCGGCGGACGGTTCGCGTCCGGGTTATTATTACGTCAATTTATACAAACCCGAAACCCGCCCGAAATGGGAGATGATGGCACTTTCCATTCACGAAGCCGTCCCCGGACATCACACGCAGATCGCACTCCAACAGGAATTAGGCGAAGTCCCTAACTTCCGCAAATACGGCGGTTTTACGGCATTTGTCGAAGGCTGGGGATTATACAGCGAGAGTTTGGGCGAAGATATGGGATTATACGAAGACCCGTATGATAAATTCGGACAATTAACCTACGAAATGTGGCGTGCCGTCCGCCTCGTCGTGGACACGGGAATCCATTTCTATAAATGGGACAGACAACGTGCGATAGATTTCTTCGCCGACAACGCCCCGAAAACCCAGCAGGATATTGTCAACGAAATTGACCGCTACATCTCCGATCCCGGACAAGCATTAGCGTATAAAATCGGCGAACTAAAAATAAAAGAACTCCGTGCCAGAGCAAAAAGCGAATTAAGCGACAAATTCGATCTGCGTGAATTCCACGATGTCGTGCTTTTATCGGGAGCAGTTCCACTCGATATTTTGGAACGAAATGTTGACGAATGGATTGCGAAGAAAAAAGGCAAATAGATTTTATTTGTTTAGAAAATTTAGAAGTTTGTTTTTGAGTTTATCTAAATCTTTTATTTCGCATTCCCAGACAGTCAAAACTTTCCAACCTTCTTTTTTGTATGCGGTTAGGTTTTGTCTGTCTCTTTCAACATTTTTAAATCTCTTTTTTTGCCAGTATTCAGTATTAGTTTTCGGCGTAACATTTCCGCGTTTGCAGTCGTGCATATGCCAGAAACAGCCGTGAACGAGGATGATTTTTTTGTGTCGTGGGAGAACGATGTCGGGTTTGCCGGGAAGTTTTTTGTCGTGCAGGCGGAAGCGAAAACCCATACGGTGAATAATTGAACGAACAATTTTTTCCGGCTTGGTATGACGGCTTTTGATTGCCGTCATATTACGTTTTCGTTGTTCGGCGGTGAGATTATCAGCCATTATACTGGGCGTTCGTGATGAACAATTCGAGAGTTTTCATCTGTGATAATCATTTCGCCCGTCCAGCCGCCGAATTTTTCTTCCATTTCGGGAGCGATTTGAAAATAATTTGTGAGTAGTTCGGCTTCAAAGTTGGAAATTTCTTCAAGAAAATCACTTGTTTCGCGGTCATTATCTGTATCGTAAAGTGAAAATCTATATTTATGATGACAGGCGATAAAAGCCAGATGGTTTGAATTTTTATCAAGCAGTTGGATGATTACTTACTTTTTTCAAATGAAGATAAAATCACTTTTAACTTTTCATTCTCGGCTTCAAGTTCAGCAATTCTACGATTTTTTTTGTTGATTTCAGAAACCGCCCATTTGACTTGTCTGAAGCTGATATCAACTTCATCTGAAAAAACAGGTCGTGTTAATTTGTCATGACAATCCAAGCAAAGATCATCATCACTTGGATATAGTTCTTCAACATTTTCCCAACAATAACTACAAAGAAATTCACTCATAAATATCATTTTACTTCAAAAGCAACCTAAAATATATCTACCAAGACAATGACTTAGAATGATAAGAAATCTGTTGCTGAGTTCTTACTTGCTTATCTAAAACCACATTTTCAATTGGATTAAAAATTGGTGTCATTTTAGGGACATTTTCTAAATTACTGACAATCACTAAACCATAATTATATTTATGTTCCGTGGCACGAGTAAATTCTTTTTCAGTCATTCTAAATGCACCGTAAGTTGAGCGAACACCTTTTACATCAACTAAAAAATACTTTGTTTCAATTTGGATTTGGAAATCATAACCATCTCCTAAAAGTCTGGCATCTTCTAAATTACCATCTTTGAAATGGTCAATTTGTTGATAATTCTTTTTAAAGAAAAGTTCTGCTTCTTGTCCGGTTAATTGTAATTGTTTAAATTTGCTTTTGATTATTGGACTGGCTTCGTCGGTTTTGTATTCATCAATTCGGAAATTGTTCTTCAAGTAAAGTTTAACAATGCCCACAAAGTTCTTTACATTATATTCCCCAAATAAAGAATCAATAAAATCCTTTCGATGAATGTAAGTATCGCCTTTTTGCCACCAACCTTTTCTTTCATTCGGAAAAAAGGGATCAAATAAATCTTGACGGTTTTTGATTACTCCTGTTGTTTCTCCAATACCACGATTTACCATTTCATTATAGAAATCAGTTTTAGTCTGAAAACCAAATTCCTTGACGAATTTCATGTCAAATTTAGCCAAACCGTAACCAATTAGATTTAAAATTTCATAATTTTCGTGCTTATTGTCGGACATAAGAATTTAAGGAAGTAATGCCATTCCGATTTGTTTTCTAACACTTTCTTTTGAGCCGCAAAATTCAAAATCATCTGGAAAAGTCTGCAATCTGGCACGTTCGCGGTTTGTTAAAGCACGCGGTTCTTCCCAATGATAAACGTGTGTTCCGCCGCCGCCGCTTCCTGTTACGGTGTAAGATGGTTTTGTCGGATCAAGTCGTTTATAAATTTGGCTTATCTTTGCACCTTTTACATTTAACTGTAAATGTTTCGGTATATCGGCAGTAAAAGCGTTTTCTCCCGGCTTGATGTGTTTTAGTCTTTCGACAACTGTTTTCGATTGATTCGTTAAATTATTATTCAGTGCATTCTTCGGAATTGGAGGAACTTCAATTGCTGTTTTGCAGGTATTATCAATATCTTTGTATGGTACAGGCGACGGAACTCTGAATTTCACATCCAAATCTTTCCTGATGCCGATAATTATTATTCGATGTCGTGCTTGCGGAACACCGTATTGCTCGAATTTACACAGATGCGGCACTAGATTATAACCCGCATCGAACATTTTATTGAGAATCATTTGGAGAGCATTTCCGTCGTTGGAATTTCGCAGACCGCCGACATTTTCCGCTAAAAACCAATCGGGTAGAAAATAATTTAAGACATCAATTCCGTATTGATATAAAGGACCATAAACGCCGTCAATCCCTTTCTGCTCGCCGACGATTGAAAAATCATTGCACGGAAAACCGAAAGCAAGTGCGTCAATGCCGGAGATTTGTTCAAGTTTTGCTTCAAGACCGGGTTTTCTAATATCTTTGTGGATAACTGATTTCGGACTGTCAGGACAAATATTAGTTCGATAAGTTTCGCAGGTATCTTTATCATAATCCGTCGCCCAAGCGTGAGTAATTGAATATTCTGCGTTTTCAGACTTTACTGCTGCCTCTTTCGCTCCGAGTGCGATGCCGCCGGGTCCGCAAAATAATTCACCTAACTTATATTTGACGTTCATTTAAATATTCCCTTGAATTTTTTGATTTTACAGTTAAAACTGCTTTGATATAAGTTAATTGATTTACTGTTTTTAGACAAGTTTTGTAAAATATTTGAAAAATTAAAATGAAGAAAAATAAGATTATTTAAAGAATGTAAATTGAAAACAACATTTGTTTTTCTTATAAATTTAACTCATGTGATTAAAATTTTTCATTTACATAAAAATCTAGTTTCCAGCCGCACTTTTTATATCCAAAGTCTATTACAGATTTAATCTCCAAACAAAATATACAGAACAATTCCGATTCCGACCAACAACCAAAAAATAGATGCCCCGGAATTTTTTGAAGGGGTATTTTGTTGTTTAATATCTTGATATAGCTTATGTTCAGCCGGATTTTCTTGAATCGCAGAAAAATTTTCCCGCAGAGCCGATTTTGGAATTTCCAAATTTTTGTTCTTTTCCAACTTCTCAACCGCTTCTTTCGCTGTTTTTAAGTCCGTTCCAAAATTTTCACGAAAGGTTTTTATCGCTTCGACTTTTCTGCCCAGATTGAGTTCGTTTTGAATCTCGGCGAGTTTTAATTCTTTTTGTTTACGCAAAGCGAATTCGGTCGGTCTTGCCGCTTCCATTTCAACCTGATGAACCGCCGTCGAAGGCACGATGATTTTTCCTTTGCAACGATAACAAGTCTGAAAAGGCGTGTCGCCGTTTGTATATTGCAAATTTTTTAAACACGATGGACATTGAAATGTAACGCTTTTCATAATTTTATTCACCCTTTTTTATTGATTCAAAAATTGCGAAATATCAATCTCTTCGCCGCGTTCGATTGCTTCAACCGTTTCTTTCGCATCCCGCAAACTCGTGTTAAATCTACTGCGGAAAAGCTTTATTGCTTCTATTTTATCACCCGTTTGCAGTTCGTTTTTAACTCTTGCGATAATCGGATTTGTTGGCGATTGAGAAGTTTGCGTTTCGGGTATTTCCAGCGAAATTGAGCCATCTGCATTTGCAAGTGGTGAAACGGTTTTAAAATCCGAATCCTTTTTCGGAGCAACAATTTCATCAACCGCTTTTTTTGTTTTAACGGCGTGTGTACCGATCTTTTCCTGATAAACTTCAAACTTTTCAATTTTCGCATCAGCGTCAATCGAATCTTCATCTTTCGGCAAACCGCTTCCCGGCGTTAATTCATTTGTAACCTGTTCGACATCAACGGGTTTGTCATTGAGAAGGCTCGCAAAATCTTCGGATGCCAACTTTTGCTCATTTTTATAAAGCAAGTCCGAAGGAACGATGACGGGTGCGTGGCACGCTTTGCACGTCTGAAAAATTGATTCGCCGCCCGCAAATTCCATCGGTTCGGTACACGAAGGACAATTAAATTCTTTTGGCATAATTTTTTTTCCTTAAAACTTCTTATTGCATTATTGCAACTAAATTCTTTTGAGTTAAAATTCAAATCAAAATTAAATCTTAAACGAGGAATAAGAGCAACAATGATAAAATATTTTACACACACTTTATTTTTAATTCTAACATTTTCTTTGGCAGGTTTCGCCCAAAAAGCGGGTAATGCAAAAAACGATGCTTTATTGAAAGCACAGGAAACAGAAGTCAAAGCGGCTTTTGACCGCCTTGTCGAAGGAATCAACCAGGCGGATGCGGACAAGGTTATGAGTGTCTATTACAACGATCCGAAAACTTTGTTCTTTAATTATAACGGCACGGCGACAATCGGTTGGCAAAATATGTATGACAACCGCAAATCTTCTTACGCCAAACGCTCAAACGTAAATCTGGAAATTACGGGTTTGCGAATCGAAATGCTAAGTCCGACGAGTGCTTATGCTTCGTGTAAATGGAAACAAACACAGGAATTTGAAGCGAAACTCGAACAATCAACAGGACGTATGACGCTTGTTTTCAAAAAGATCGGCAAAGACTGGAAAGTTCTGCATTTGCACACTTCGCCCGATTCTTTTCCATCTGAAGTTATAATTCCGCCGTCGGAGAAAACTGACAAAGAGAAATGAGAGAAGGAGAGAGAGAGAGAGAGAGAGAGAGACGGAAGAAACAATTGAGATTATTTAGCCGGAATTGAATGGAATATTTTGCTATGGAAAGAATTCGTAGTTTTAGAGAATTAAGGGTTTATCAGAATGCTATAAAAGCGGCAATGGAGATTTTTGAAATTACGAAATTGTTTCCTGCGGAGGAAAAATTTTCGATGGTTGACCAAATGCGTCGGTCTTCACGTTCTGTTTGTGCAAACTTGGCTGAGGCTTGGCGAAAACGGATTTATGCAAAACATTTTGTCAGCAAATTAAGCGATTGTGCAGCAGAAGCAGATGAAACTCGTGTTTGGTTGGAAATTTCTTGGCGGTGCAAATTTATTTCAAAAGAAAAATTTAAAGAATTTGATGCAGATTACGATTTAATTATTAGTCAACTTGTAAAAATGATGTCCGAACCCGATAAATGGACAATCAAATAAATCTTCTTTCTTTTTTCTCTTTTTCCCTCCCTCTCACTATCTCTCCATCCCTACCGTCGCTCAAATATGACCTGAGCAGTTGCGTGTTCGGTGGTGTGTGAAATTGAGAGATGCACATTTTCTGCTCCTGAATCTTTCAACAATTTTTCCGCTTCGCCGCTGATATTAAAATTCGGAACACCCTGTTCATCATTTATGATTTCGATGTCGTGCCATGTTATTTTTCCACGCCAACCCGTTTTTAAAGCCTTCAAAAATGCTTCTTTCGCGGCAAATTTTCCCGCGTAAGATTGTGCCGCCGCCGCACCTTTGTTGTCGCAATAAGTTCGCTCTTTTTCCGTAAAAACACGCTCGACAAAACGCGGGGTTCTTTCGATTGTTTCGCGTATGCGGTAAACTTCAATTATGTCTGTGCCTATGGATAAAATCATAAATCAGCGGTCAGCGGTCAGCGATCAGCAGTCAGATTTGCCTGATGAAACTTTAACAGAAAAAGGGTTTTATTGGCGAGAGAAAAACGGTGTCAAAGTTTTAGTTTGCAAGGCGTTGGAAGGAAATGGTTTTGCAAATGGATTTTCGACGCGGCTTGGCGGAGTTTCGGCTTTTCCTGAAAATGATTTGAATTTAGCAGGTTTCGGCGAAGATTCGAATGAAAATATCGCCGAAAATCGTAAGCGTTTTTTGAATGTTTTAGATGGCGAATTTCAACTTTCAACCGTTTGGCAGGTTCACGGCGACGGAGTTAAAAAAGTTTCCGATCTGGAAGATGCAAAAAATACTGAGGAAAAGTTTGACGGTTTAATTTCCGATTTACCGGATTTACTTCTCGGTGTAAAAACCGCCGATTGCGTTCCGGTTTTGATCGGCGACAAAAAAACGGGAAGCTATTCCGCCGTTCACGCAGGTTGGCGTGGGACGGTTGAATCAATTGTCGTCAAGGCAATTAACAAAATGAAAACCGAATACGGCACAAACTCCGCAGATTTAATTTGTGCCATCGGTCCCGCCGCAGGTTGCCGGAGTTATGAGATCGGACAGGAAGTAATTAATGCTTTTTCCGCAAAGTTTTCCACAGGTGGAAAACTTTTTACACAAACCCGTAAACGACACGCACTAATAGATTTACATCTTGCCAACAGAGAACAGATGTTAAGTATTGGAGTTCTTGAACAAAATATTTTCACAACACCTTTCTGCACGATGGAACGCACCGATCTGTTTTTTTCTTATCGCGTTGAAAATAAAAAATTCGGCAAAACGGGGCGTTTGATGTCTGTCATCGGAAAAACTCAGCCTTAAAGTTTTCAAAAATTTTATTGACCTTAAAGAGAAAAATTTGTAAAATTTTTACGATCAAAACTAGATTTGAAACTCCTTAAAAAATATGAAGTTACGCTATTTAAACCTTGCTCTGCTCTGTATTCTGCTTTTTTCATTTTCAACTTTTGCAAAAGAATCCGTAAAAGATGAATGGATAAGCGTCCGCTCGAAAAACTTTTTCCTGATCGGCGATGCGAAGGAAAAAGACATCATCAAAGTTGCGACAAAACTTGAACAATTTCGTGAAGTTTTCAATCAGCTTTTCCCCGGAACAAAATTTGATTCCGCAATTCAGACGAATGTGATTGTCTTCAAAGATTCAAAATCCTACAAACCTTTTAAACCTAAAAATGCAAAGGGCGAAGCGGATAAATGGATCGCCGGATATTTTCAGTCCGGTGAAGATGTCAATTACATAACGCTTTCGACCGATGGCAATCTGGAGGACACTTACGGAACTATTTTTCACGAATACGTTCATTATCTGCTCAATACAAATTTCGGAGAAACTGATGTTCCGCCGTGGTTTAATGAAGGATTAGCCGAATACTATCAAACATTCAGTATAAAAGACGATCAGATAGTTACGCTCGGCGGTTTGCAGGACGGACATTTATATCTTTTACAGAAGAGTCAATTAATTCCGCTGAAAGATTTTTTCACCGTCAATAATTATTCACTTCATCAAAACGGCAATCATTCCCGAAGTGTTTTCTATGCACAGGCGTGGGCTTTGATTCATTATTTGATTCAGGGAAACGGCGGAGCTAATTCGCAGGCGTTGGATAATTTTTTGAAACTTGTCATAAATGATGTCGAACCGGAAAAAGCCTTTAAGCAGGCTTTTAATACGGATTATGAAGCGATGGAAAAGGAATTGAGAAAATATGCCAAGCAGAGAACATTTAAAACTTCGCTGGCGACTTTTAAGAATAAACTCATATTCGATACGGAAATGTCCGTTGTTCCGCTTTCCGAAGCCGATGCGAATGCGTATTTAGGCGATTTGCTTTATCACACCCACGAATTGGATGATGCCGCAATCTATCTGCAAAAATCTCTTGATCTGAATGCAAATCAGAGCCTTGCAAACACTGCTTTCGGTCTTGTAAAAATGCGTCAGGGAAAATTTGACGAAGCAAAAAGATACTTGGAAAAAGCGGTTACCTCCGATCAAAACAATCATTTGATCTATTACAAATACGCATATATTTTGAGCCGCGAAGATTTGGATGAGTTCGGATATATTGCCCGATTTCCCGACGCAAAAGCAGAAATGATGCGAAAATCCCTGCTCAAAGCTATAGAGATAAACCCGCAATTTACACAAAGTTACAGTTTACTTGCATTTATCAATATGGTTAATGGTGAAAAGTTGGACGAATCGGCTGCCCTTTTGAAAAAGAGTTTATCAATAAAACCCGGTGATCAGGATGCACTGCTTCAACTGGCTCAGATTTATCTGCGGCAGGAAAACTTTATAGAAGCCAAAAATGTTGCGGAAAAATTAATAAAATCGGCGAGTGAAGAATCGGTTCGCAAAAGTTCCGAAAATCTTTTGAATTCCATAACACAAATGGAGGAACAGAAAGCGAGAATCGAAAAATCCCGCAGCGAATACGAAAATTCACGAACCGAAGCAAGAAATACGGAAAATTACGAACCGACGAAACTCATTCAAAGAGATTCATTGAGCAAAGAAGAGTTGGAAAAAATCGAGCGGGAAGAAGAAATTTACAATATAAACAGACTTTTAGAAGCTCCAAAAACTGGCGAAGCCGTGATTCTCGGCTACATCCAAAAAATCGCCTGTATCAACAGCGAAGTTATCTACACAGTTAAAACTAAAGCGGGAAACATTATTTTACAAAGCAAAGATTTTCAATCATTGACTTTAATGGCAAGCACCGAGGTAGCGGAAGATAAAATGGTCGGCTGTAATGCTCAGTTGCAGGATATTCACAGCGTTATAACTTACCGAAAGGAAATAAATCCCAAAATAAAAACACAGGGAACTATTTTAGCAATTAATTTTGTCCCGGACTTTTTCGAGTTCAGAACCGCTGAGGAGATCGTCGCCAAAAAACCTGTCGTCATCGTAGATGAAGATATTGAACAAATGCGAAAAGACGCGATGATGCAGGGAATCAGAGATGCTCTGCGAAAACCGCAGGCGGGCGAATTGCGTGGTATCGGAATAGCTGAAAGCATCGAATGCGGACGCAAAGATATAACTTTTAACGTCAGGATTGGTGATAAAAAATTAAAACTCAAAGCAGATTCGCCGCAGGATGTATTGGTCGGCGGCTTTACACGGGAAATGGAACAGGTCAGACTCGGCTGCGGAGCAAAATTCCCACCGATAAAAGTGGTTATTACATATCGTCCCGACGATAAAAAAGCTGATGAAGGCAAAGCCGTTTCGCTGGAATTTGTTCCAAACAGTTTTGAATTCAAATAAATATGCGAAATTTATCTTATCTTTTTCTTTGTACAAATAACTTTTTTTAAAATCTCACGTATAAATGTTAGAATACATCTATCACTTTAAGACAAAAGGAAGTAAATATATGAAAATTAGAAATTTTTCAAAGGCGATTTTTGCGTCGTTTTTGTTGCTGACATTTACGTTTGCAACATTTTCACAAGCGATGATGAAAATGCCGGACGGAGTGAAAAAGATCACATCCGTTGAAGGAATTACCGAATATCAAATGGATAACGGGCTGAAAGTCTTGCTTTTTCCCGACAATACCAAACAGACAATTACGGTAAATATGACTTATCTGGTTGGTTCACGCCACGAAAATTACGGCGAAACGGGAATGGCTCATTTGCTTGAACACCTCGTTTTTAAAGGCACACCGAAACATCCGAACATTCCGGCAGAACTTACTTCGCACGGAGCGAGTCCGAACGGTTCGACCAATGCAGACCGCACGAATTATTTTGAAACATTTTCGGCAACTGACGAAAATCTGAACTGGGCTTTGGATTTGGAAGCTGATCGAATGGTCAATTCTTTCATTGCTAAAAAAGATTTGGATTCGGAATTTTCGGTTGTCCGTAACGAACTCGAATCGGGCGAAAACAATCCGATCCGCGTTATGTTCCAACGCAGTTTGGCGGCAGGTTATGATTGGCACAATTACGGAAAAACAACTATCGGAGCAAGGTCTGATGTCGAAAATGTTCCGATTGACCGTCTGCAAGCCTTTTATAAGAAATACTATCAACCGGACAATGCGGTTCTGCTCGTCGCCGGAAAATTCGACGAAATGAAAACGCTGAACATTATCAAAGAAAAATTCGGCGTTATCCCGAAACCGGAACGCAAACTTCCTCCGAATTATACAATTGAACCGACACAGGATGGCGAAAGAAGTGTAACCATTCGTCGGGTTGGCGACATTCAGGTTGTCGCAGCCAGCTATCACGTTCCTCCGGCATCGCACCCGGAAGCACCGGCTGTCGAAATTATGGGCGAGGTTTTGACCGATGCACCTTCCGGCAGACTTTATAAAAATCTGGTTGAAACGAAAAAAGCCACCGGAGTTTTCGACATCAATTTTGAATTCAAAGAGCCGAGTTTTTTGATGTTCCTTGCTCAACTGAGCAAAACTGCTTCAATTGATGCGGCACGCGATACGCTGATCGAAACCATCGAAAAAATAGGCGACAAACCGCCGACGAAGGAAGAAGTTGATCGTGCAAAAACTTCGATTCTTAAAAATATCGAATTGACGTTAAACGATCCGAACCGCGTCGGTTTGGGAATGAGCGAATATATTGCGATTGGCGATTGGCGTTTGTTTTTCCTATATCGTGATCGTGTGGAAAAAGTTACGCCCGAAGACGTGGCGATGGTTGGAAAAAAATACTTTAAGCAGTCAAACCGAACGATGGCGATGTTTATCCCGACCGAAAAACCGGATCGAGCCGACATTCCGAATGTAACGGACAGCGAAATTACGGCAATGGTTAAGGGTTATGAAGGTAAAGCGGCGGTTGCTCAAGGTGAAGCATTTGATCCTTCGCCTGCCAATATTGATTCGAGAACAATGACTTCGACAATCGGCGGCTTAAAGGTTGCATATTTGCCGAAGGAAAATCGCGGCGACACGGTTTATGCAAGAATGACGTTTCGTTTCGGTGATGAAAAAACCTTAATGAATCGCGGAGAAGCCGCAAGTTTTGCCGGAAGACTTCTGATGCGTGGAACAAAAAACAGAACACGCCAGCAGATTCAGGATGAATTCGACAGACTTAAAGCAAGAGTCGGAGTTTCCGGCGGAGCGACGAGTGCGAATGTTTCAATCGAAACCACACGCGAAAATCTCCCGGAAGTTCTAAAACTCGTAGCGGAAATTCTGAAAGAACCGGCATTTCCCGAAAGCGAATTTAATTTGATCAAGGAAGAAAGCATAACAAATCTGGAAAGCCAGCGAAGTGAGCCGACAAATGTAGCAGTTTATGCAATGAACAAGCAGTTTAACCGTTACAAAAAAGGCGACATACGCTATAACGGAACTTTGGATGAAGAGCTTGCCGATACGAAAGCCGTTACGCTTGAGCAGGTAAAAACCTTTTACAAAGACTTTTACGGTGCTTCAAATGGTGAACTGGCAATCGTCGGAGATTTTGATCCTAAGCAAATCACACCGCTTGTTACACAACTTTTCGGAAACTGGAAAAGTCCGGGTAAATATGAAAGATTATCAAATGATTTTGCCGATATTCCGTCGGTTAATCAGACATTTGAAACACCCGACAAAGCCAACGCATTTTTCATCGCACGTTTGAACGTTAAATTGCGTGACGATAATCCTGATTATCCGGCACTTTACGTCGGAAATTATATGCTCGGCGGCGGTTTCTTAAATTCACGTCTGGCAACACGAATTCGTCAGCAGGAAGGTTTGAGTTACGGAGTCGGTTCAGGCTTTAGTGCAAGTTCTTTGGACGAAACCGCAGCATTTTCCGCAAGTGCGATCTATGCACCGGAAAACGCCACAAAACTGGAAGCGGCTTTCAAAGATGAAATCCGCAAAGCGACGACCGAAGGGTTTACCAAAGAAGAAGTTGAAGCGGCGAAAAAAGGATTATTGCTTGCCGCCCAACGGAATCGGGCTTCGGACACCGGATTAGCCGGTGCTCTAACGAACGATCTTTTCTTAGGCAGAACATTTAAATGGGACGCGGATTTTGAACAGAAAGTAGCAAATGTAACGGCTGAGCAGGTAAATGCCGCGATGAAAAAATACATCACGCCCGATAAGATTTCAATCTTTAAAGCTGGTGATTTTGCCAAATCAAAATCTATGAAGTAGATTAGCTTTGATTTAAAAACTCAAAAGGCGTGATTCATTTCACGCCTTTTTTTTATTAAATTCTACTGAATTACTGTCTCTATCAACTACCGACCAGACTCATCTTCGTCTTTTTCTTAAAACTTCCAAAACTTTATCCAGTTTAATATCTTTCCCGACAAGCAGCATTATAAAAAAATAAAGCACATCGGCGGCTTCGGCTTTGAAAAGTTTATCGTCCGAATCTTTTGCCTCGATGGCAAGTTCAAATGATTCTTCACCGAATTTTTTAACAATTTGATTGATTCCTTTTTCAAAAATCTTTGAAGTGTATGAAGATTTTTTCGGGTTTTGCTTGCGGTCTTCGATAATTTCCTCCAGTTCAAACAGAAAATTACCGGGCTTATTTTTTTCCTTAAAACAAGTGTCTTTTCCGGTATGACAGACCGCACCATTCGGAACTGCCTTAATCAGAAGCGTATCATTATCGCAATCAATCAAAATCTTTTTGACCGTCAAAAAATTCCCGCTCGTTTCACCCTTTTCCCAAATTTTCTGCCGTGAACGTGAATAAAAAGTAACTTTTCCGCTTTTTTTCGTCTTTTTGAGTGCCTCTTTATTCATATATCCAAGCATCAAAACTTTATTCGTATTCGCATCCTGAACAACTGCCGGAACTAATTTGTCGGGCGATTTCTTGAAATCAACTTTCATATATTTGTTAAAGTATAAATAGGTGGTTTCCGAAAACAATTATCCGGTTTCCGGTTTTCATTCTACATTATCTTAAATTCTCACTGCTATATTTCGTTCTTTCAAATAATTTTTCAAATGCGGAATTTCGATTTCGCGGAAATGAAAAATGCTCGCCGCAAGTCCCGCATCGGCTTTGCCAACCGTAAATGCTTCGACAAAATCTTCTTCGCAACCTGCACCGCCCGAAGCGATCACGGGAACATTTACGCTTTCGGAAACTCTCCGCGTCAGATCAATTTCAAATCCGTCCTTAGTTCCGTCGGCATTCATCGAAGTCAAAAGAATCTCACCCGCACCCGCATCAACTCCGCGTCTGACAGTTTCAATCGCATCCAAATCAGTTTCAACCCGTCCGCCATTTAAGAAGATTTTCCAATTTTCTCCAATTAACCTCGCATCAACCGCAAAAACAATACATTGCGAACCAAAATTCTTTGCTCCGTCAGCCAAAATCTGCGGATTTTTCACCGCCGAAGTATTTATCGAAACTTTGTCCGCACCCGACTCCAGTAAAATTTCAATATCCTCAATGGTATTTATCCCGCCGCCAACCGTAAAAGGAATATTTATCTCGGCGGCAATTTTTTTAACGAGTTTCGATAAGGTTTTACGCTTTTCATTAGTCGCCGTAATATCGAGAAAAACGAGTTCATCTGCACCTTGCCCGGAATATAATTTGCCAAGTTCGACGGCATCACCCGCATCCCGCAGATTTACAAAATTCGTTCCTTTGACCGTCCGCCCGTCTTTAACATCAAGGCAGGGAATTATTCGTTTTGCTAACATTTGTTAAGTAATAGGTGATTGGTAATAAGTAATTGGTAAATCAAAATGCTAACTACTAATTACCAATTACTTTTTTAATTCCTTCTTTCTTCCAAAAATCTTCCGCGACTCAATTTCGTTAAACTTATTCGATCTTCATAAATTGCCTTGCCGATAATTGCTCCCGCACAACCGATTTTTTCGAGTTTGGCGATGTCTTCAATCGAATCAATTCCGCCCGAAGCGATCAGGTGAAGTCTTGGTAAATTTTCTAAAATTTCCGCGTATAAATCTTTTGCCGAACCCTCCAAAAGTCCGTCTTTACTGATGTCTGTTACAAAAACTTTTCGCACACCTTTCGCATAATACTTTTTCAAAAATGGTATCAATTCCAATTCCGTCGTCGTCTGCCATCCGTTGATCGCCACCTTTCCATCCTTTACATCCGCACCGAGCAGAAGTTTTTCGCTCCCGTATTTTTCCAGCCACGCATCGAATTTCTCGGGTTCTTTGACCGCAACGCTTCCTATACTTGCCATCTTTGCACCCGCATCAAAAACCGATCTTATATCCTCGTCGGTCTTAATTCCGCCGCCGAAATCAATAGTTAAATTTGTATTAGTTGCAATTTGCTCAAGAACTTTTAGATTCGTTACCTTCCCGATCTTCGCACCATCCAGATCAACTATGTGCAGACGCTGCAAGCCGTGTGCTTCAAACTCTTTCGCTACTTCCAAAGGATTTTCATTGTAAATCTTTTTTTGCGAAAAATCGCCCTGCTTCAGACGCACGCATTTGCCTTCGATCACATCAATTGCCGGAATTATTTCAATCATAATTAATTACAGAAAAGAATTTAACCACAGATTTACACGGATGAAATCAGATTAGAGATATTTTCTTATCTGTTTTTATCAGTATTCATCTGTGGTTAAATTCTTAAAAAGTTTTCCAAAATCTTCTCACCAACTTCGCCCGATTTCTCCGTATGAAACTGCACCGCGTAAAAATTCTGATATTGAATCGCTGCCGAAAATTTCAACGAATAATCGCAGGTCGCAGTCGTTTCCGTTCCATTTTCGACGTAAAAACTATGTACAAAATAAACGTAGGAATTATCACTCACATCGGCAAATAATTCACCTTCTAAACCCGAAATTGTGTTCCAACCGATATGCGGAACTTTCAAAGTTTGCGATTCAAACAATCGAACTTTATACGGCAAAATTGCCAAACATTTTGTGTCATTTTCCTCCGAATAATCACACAAAAGCTGCATTCCCAGACAAATTCCCAAAACAGGCTGCGACAAAGATATAATAACTTCATTAAGCCGCCGCTCACGCAAATATTCCATCGCCGTTGACGCTTCGCCAACTCCCGGAAAGATAACTTTATCCGCTGATTTCAAAACTTCTGCATCATCCGAAACTACTGAATCAATTTGCAAACGATTCAAAGCATTTTTGACCGATTCAATATTCCCCGCATTATATTTTACGATGGCAACTTTCATAAAAATTGAAAATGTAAAACGGAAAATGGAAAATTTTATAAAACGGTATTTTCCACTTTCCATTTTCCGTTTTACATTTATAAACTTCCTTTCGTCGAAGGCAGATTATCGCTTGCAATATCACGTTTTACAGCCATTTTTACAGCTTTTGCAAATGCTTTAAAGATTGCTTCGATCTTATGATGTTCGATAGAACCTTCCGCCTTTATGTTCAGATTTGACAAAGACTTATCCGAAAACGATTTGAAGAAGTGAAAAAACATCTCCGTCGGCATCTTCCCGATCATTTCGCGTTTAAATTCCGCGTCCCATTCGCACCAATTTCGCCCGCCGAAATCAACCGCAACTTGTGCCAGACAATCATCCATCGGCAGACAAAATCCGTAGCGTTCCATCCCGCGTTTATCCTGCAAAACCAAATTAAACGCCTCGCCCAAAGTTATCGCTACGTCTTCGATTGTGTGATGTTCATCAATGTGCAGATCGCCCTTCGCTTGAATTTTCAGATCAATCAAACCGTGCCGGGAAATTTGCTCGAGCATATGATCGAAAAAGTCTAACCCCGTCGAAATCTCTGATTTTCCGTCACCATCCAAATTGAGTTCGACCAAAATATCCGTTTCCTTCGTTGTCCTTTGATGAGAAACTTGTCTTGGCGGCAATTTCAAAAATTCATAAACTTCTTTCCAACTTTCCGCCATAAAATCAATCTTGTCAGCATTTTCCGCCGAATCAAAGAATTCATTTTTGATAAAAATCGCTTTTGCTTTCAAATTTTCCGCCAACTTCATATCACTCAAACGATCACCGATGACAAATGAATTTTCAAGATCATATTCACCTTCAATATATTTCTCCAAAAGCCCGGTTCGAGGTTTTCGCGTCGGTGCGTTTTCGTATTCAAAAGTTCGATCAATCAAAACTTCCGCAAAGTTAATTCCTTCGCTTTCAAGCATTTGCATTATAAAATTATGCACAGGAAAAAACTTGTCTTCGGGATTTGAATCAGTTCCCAAGCCGTCCTGATTTGTGATCATTACGAGTTCAAAATCGAGCTCGCTCGCAATTTTCCCCAAGTATGTAAAAACTTTTGGCAAGAATTTTAACTTCGAGAAACTATCAATCTGATAGTCTTCAGGTTCAAAAATAAGTGTCCCGTCACGGTCTATAAATAAAACTTTTTTCATATTTTTAGGTAATAAGTAACAAGTAATTGGTAATTGGTGATATAAAAATTATTACCTGTTGCTTATTACAAAATTCTTTAATTCTTTCAAGAGCCTTTCATTTTCTTCCGGCGTTCCGATTGTAATTCTTAAACAGCCTTCGCACATTTCGACATTATTGCGGTTTCGCACGACGATTTTTTCATCAATCAAATGCCGGTAAATCTTATCTGCATCAACCGTTTTCACCAAAACAAAATTTGCATCGGTGGGGAAAACCTTTGTAACAATTTCCAAACCGGATAAATTCCCGATCAATTTCTCACGTTCGTCAATAATTTCCGCAATTGTGTTTTCAACTGATTCTTTATTTTCCAACGCTTCCAAAACTGCATCTTGAACAATTTCCGAAACATTATAAGGCGGCTTAACTTTGTTAAATAATTCGATGATCTCAATATTCGCAAAAGCCAATCCGACACGCAAACCGGCTAATCCCCAAGCCTTTGAAAACGTCTGTAATACGACGATATTTTTGAAATTATTTATCTCTGAAATAAATGATTTTTCATTTGAGAAATGTATATATGCCTCATCAATTACAACAATTCCATTGAAAGTTTTTGCTAATTCTAAAATTACATTTCTATCCAAAGTGTTTCCCGTCGGATTATTCGGCGAACAGATAAAAAGCATTTTTGTATTCGCCTCAATCGCATTTTCAATTCCTTCAAAATCAAGCTCAAAATCTTCTGTCAGGTTCGCTTTTCTAATTTCAATATCATTAATTTCCGCCGAAACTTCATACATTCCATAAGTCGGCGGACAGATTAAAATGTTATCTTTTTGAGGTTCGCAGAAGATTCTAAAAAGCAGATCAATCGCTTCATCGCTTCCATTTCCGATAAAAATTTTATCCGTTTTAACATCATTCCAAACCGCGATTTTCTCTTTAATTTTATACTGCAATGGATCAGGGTAACGATTGTAATTTTTCTCCAAAGGCGAACCGAAGCTGTTTTCATTCGCATCGAGAAAAATATTCGCCGTCCCCGTAAATTCTTTTCTCGCAGAAGAATACGGGGTAAGGCGTTTGACGTTTTCACGAACTAAATTTTGCAAATCCATAACATTTTTTGCCACGAAAAAAGACGAAATAACACGAAAAAATTTAATCATCGGTTCATATTTTATCTTATGTTTGTTTGCGGCTGATTTTTTTTAGGCGAACAGAAATCGCATTTTTGTGTGCCTGCAATTCTTCAGCTTCCGCCATTAATTCAATAGTTTTGCCCAAATTTCTGATGCC
>MWWE01000014.1_pt1 | contig 26610 bp, 29 predicted proteins | sample 1047301 | NCBI WGS metagenome assembly MWWE01 (sample SAMN06349973, study PRJNA376086) | soil metagenome | isolation source: MS1-1 sample Antarctic (ecotone) soil | place: Antarctica
GCATTAAACGGTCAAAGATTTTCTCCGCCATCGTTGCAACCTGCAAAGCGTGAGCTTCTTCATAGCCGAAACGTCTGCCGACGGCGAAAACATCCCGCAGTTTAATATCTTCGACATCGGGAACGGGCGGTAATAATTCTGTTTCGGCTTTGAGCAGATGGTCAATTATTACGCCTTCCCGCAGAGCATAACCGCAAGGTTCGAGCGTTTCGATTTTCAAAGCCTTCATCACGCCTTCGAGAATTTGCCCGCCCGCGATGATTACTTCCGCACGTCTTTCATTGATAACGGGAATCCGAGAGCGTCTTTCAAGCGTAAGTTTAGCTAAAATTTTATTGAGTGCGACAAGGCGTTTAAAATGAATTGTCGGAAGTTCGTCCCCATTGTTGGAAGATTGGAAATTGAGAAGCGTTGCAAGGCTTAAAATTGTTCCCGATGTGCCGCTTGAAAGTTTCCATTTTTCACCTTTTATTTTGCGTTTCGGCTGGGCGAGTGCAAATTGTATCTCTTTTCTAAGTTTTTTGATTTCCTTTTTGGTCGGCGGGTTTTGAAGTAGAAACTTCTCAGTTAGACCGACCGAACCTATTTTCATTGAAAATAATTTTTCAGGTTCGCCATTTTTCATCAAGGAAATTTCCGTTGAACCTCCGCCGATGTCTATGTTCAAAAGCGTTGAGTCTTCCTTGCCGAAGTATTGTGAAGCTGCAATTCCAATCAGCCTTGCTTCTTCGAGCGACGGCAGGATTTCGACGTGAACACCCGTCTGTTTTTTAACTTCTTCGACAAACTGAGCTGCATTTGTCGCTTCGCGGACGGAAGCTGTGGCAACTGCCAGAACCGTATCGGCTTCGCGGTTGGCGGCGATTGAAGCAAATCTATTGATTGCTTCGATTGAAAGTTTGATCGCTTCGTCGGATAAAAATTTATATCGAAGCGTGTCGTGTCCGAGCCGGACTCGTTCACGATCTTGCGAAATAATCGTAAAAGAATCACTTGCGGCGGCTTCGACAACTGCCAGTTTTAAGGAATTTGAGCCAATATCAATGGCGGCGAGTCTTTGTGTGTTCATCTATTTGATATATTAAATCTTAAAGTTAAAATCGTACATTGGAGAATAAATTATCTAAAATTATAATTTTAATAAAAATATGAAAGTAAATAAAATAATGACAAAAAATGTAGGCTTTTGCCAAGCCGAAGATGATTTTACCAAAGCCATAGAGATTATGTGGCAACGTGATTGCGGAGTAGTTCCCGTTGTAAATAAAGACTCGGAAGTAGTCGGAATAATCAGCGACCGGGATGCGGCAATTGCGGTTTTTCTCAAGGAAAAACCGGCGGCGGATATATTGATCAGTAATCACATTAGTGGAAATATCGTAACTTGTTCTGAAAAAGACAGTGTCAAAAGTATTTTGAAAAAAATGCGAAAACATCAGATCAAAAGACTTCCCGTTGTTGATAAAAAAGAAAAATTAAGTGGAATCATTTCGATAACGGACATTCTACTCGCCGCCGGGAAAGATAAATCTTTGAAAAAGAAAATTCTCAAAACTCTCGAAGCTATCGCTAAACCGCGTCCGATTGTTTTAAAAGCCGGGTAAAATCAAATTTTCACATATTATGGAGTTATAAAATGAAAACACTTTTTGTTTTACGCCACGCCAAATCGAGTTGGGATTTTCCCGAACTTTCCGATTTTGAACGTCCGCTCAATGAGCGAGGCGAAGAAGCCGCACCTTTTATGGGCGAATTGATGAAAGAGAAAAATCTCATTCCTGATTTAATCGTCAGTTCACCAGCCGAAAGAGCAAAACAAACGGCGACGCTGGTTAAAAATTCGGCAGAGTTTGATGCTGAAATTCGGTTTAATGAAAGAATTTATGAGGCGAGTCCGCTGAGTTTGATTCATATAATTTCCGAATTTGATGATAAATTCGATTCGGCGATGATTGTCGGACACAATCCGGGTTTTGAAAGTCTGGTCAGGATTTTAAGCGGTGAAAGCCGCAGAATGCCGACAGCAGCTTTAGCTTTAATTGAACTTGATATTGAAAATTGGAGCAATATTTCTGCAAATTCCGGAAAGTTAAAAGAATTTTTTATACCGAAAGAAGAAATGGAAAATTTCGGAGCGGACTGGAAAAATTAACACTTTGTTAATACTTTCGTAATATGCAATTAAAGTTGATGAAATATGCTGAAAGTTATTTTTCTGAAAAATCAATTTTCTAAAAGTGTAACCACAGACAATTTATGAGGCATTATATTTTAATTGTAGAGGACGAAGCGGACATTGCGGAGAGTTTGAAATATAATTTTGAACGCGAAGGTTTCCGCATTGCAATAGCTGAATCCGGCGAAAAAGGCTTGCGGCTTGCACTCGATGAACATAGACCGCCCTCATTGATTCTACTGGATTTGATGCTTCCCGGAATGAGCGGAATCGAACTTTGCCGAAGACTTCGCCGCGAACCCGTTACAAAGAAAATTCCCGTCATAATGCTGACCGCCAAAGCCGCCGAAATAGACAAGATCAAAGGTTTGGAAATCGGTGCGGATGATTATATTACAAAACCTTTTTCGGTAAAAGAAGTTGTTGCCCGAATCAGAGCGGTTCTGCGGCGTGTGGATTCCGAAACCGTTTCAAAATACAAAGACGAAAAACTTTCGGTTGATTTTACCGATATGCGTGTGTTTTGCGAAGAGGATGAAGTGAAACTCACACGAAAAGAATTTGCACTGCTCACATATTTAACAAAAAATTCCGGCAGAGTCTCCACAAGACAAAATCTTCTCGATAATGTTTGGGGTTACAGCTATTTCGGCGATACGCGAACTTTAGATGTTCACATCCGCCGTCTGCGTCAAAAACTCGGCGTTTGCGGCGATTGTATCGAAACGGTCGTCGGAGTCGGCTATCGGTTTGTCGGAACTAAATGAGCGAAATAACGGAAAACGGAAAACGGAAAATGGAAAATCTATGCGAATCAGTAATCGCAAATCGCAAATTGAAAATTGCAAATACTTAAAATGACAATTTTAAGTAACTTTTTTACAACGCCCGAAATTATGCGAGAAACTCCACGCTTACATCTTTCAGATATTCTTGAAACAATGCGTGAAGGCATTTTGATCGTCGGGGAAGATATGCGTGTGGTTACTTCAAACACCGCCGCTCATCTGGCGTTTGCCCGTTATGGCGAAACTTTTGATGGAAAAAGACTTAGTGAAATTATACGGGATTTTTCTCTTCATAATGCTTTTACCGAGGCTCTAAAATCAAAAAAATCTTCGCAGGTCAGAATAGAAATTATAAATCACAACACACGGATTTTCGATGTTCGTATTACGCCGCTTCAAGTAGGTGATACGAAGCAGGTTGTCGGGGTTTTTTATGATGTAACTCAGGTTGAACATCTGGAAAGAGTTCGACAGGAATTTCTTTCAAATATCTCACACGAACTCCGCACGCCTTTAACTTCTATTTTAGCTTTTGTTGAAACTTTAGAAGACGGTGCGATTGATGACGAAGCAAATAATCGTCGTTTTTTGAGTATTATTCAAAAAAATGCCGAGCGAATGCACCATTTGATCAATGATATTTCCGAACTTTCTTCGATTGAAGCTGGAAAAGTAAAAATTGAAGTAAGAAAAATAAATTTATTTGCGTTGGTTAGAGAGATTTTTGCAAGTCTTTCAAATAAAGCAAAACAGAGAAATGTTTTGCTGAAAAATGAAGTTTCCGAAGAAACTTTTGTGATGGCAGATGTAATTAGACTCGAACAAATGCTGACGAATTTGGTTGATAATGCGATTAAATTTAACAGCGTCGAAGGAATGGTGATTGTAAGCTACGAACAGCAGGATGTGATGGATATAATCAATGTTTCCGATACAGGCGAGGGGATTATGAAAGAACATCAACAGAGAATCTTTGAACGGTTTTATCGAATTGACCGAGCAAGAACCCGCGAAGTCGGCGGAACGGGTTTGGGACTTGCCATCGTCAAACATCTTGCTAAACTTCACGGCGGCGAGGTCAGCTTAGATTCGACTTTGGGCGAAGGTTCGACCTTCAAAATAAAACTTCCGCAAGAGACTCCGCATCTTAATAATAATGTTTAACAATGTTTTTGTTGAATTCTTTTCAAAATTCCCCGATTTTGTGTTATAATCTAAACATCTTATGTTAAACAAAAAAACAAGTCAGGAAATCATCTGATTCATCCCATTTTTTTTAACAATTATTATCTGGAGGAAATATATGGAACTTAGTGTAGGGCAGAAAGTTGCTTATCCGAACCAAGGTGTTTGTATGATCGAGGATATCGAAAAGAAAACAATTGGCGAGAATCAAATGAAATTTTATTCGCTGAGAGTTTTAAGCGATAATTCTACTATCTTCGTGCCGATGGCAAATGCTGAAACGGTTGGTCTTAGACCAATTATTGGCAATAAGCAATACAAAAATCTTTTAACTCATCTGGGAGCAGATTTTGAAAATGTGTCGGATGATTGGAAGGTTCGCTCGCGTGAGTTCAATGAAAAACTCCAGTCAGGTGATATTTTTGAGGCGGCGGATGTTTTGAAGAAATTAACATATTTAAGTAACGAGAAAAAACTCTCTTTCCGTGAACAAAGTCTTCTGGAAAAAGCCAGATTCCTGCTTGTTTCAGAAGTTAGAAACGCCGAATTTGGAAATGAGAATAAACTGGAAAAGAAGATTGATAAACTGGTAGAAGATGCTTGCGATAATCATAGTGATGAGGATGAAGCCGAACTAACAGAAACCGCAAAAGCCGTAGCGGGACATTAAGAAGTTGGCAGCGGCAGTAGGCAGTAAAAAATAAATATTATAAAAGGTTCTTGATAAGTTTTTATCAAGAACCTTTTTGAATGTGAAAATCGGAATTTTTCTTAACTGCCTTCTGCCAACTGCTACTACCAACTTCCTCAAAACTGCCTACTTCTTTGCATAACTCGTCCGCACAACCGTTTTAATATTTCCACGAACATTAAAATCACCTTCGATTTCTAACTTTAAAGGATCGCAAGCCTTGACGAAATCATCTCTGATAATATTTATAACGTGCTCGTGAAAAACCTTTATTTCCCGAAACGAATTGATATAAAGTTTCAGACTCTTCAATTCGATACAACGCTCATTCGGAACGTATTTTAATTTGATCGTCGCAAAATCGGGAAAATCCGAAAACGGACAAATCGCTGTAAATTCAGCTATTTCAAATTCAATCCAAATCTCATTTCCGGCAAATTCATATTTAAAAGTATCAAGTGGAAAAAGATTCATTTCCTCACGCGGAGTCGAGCGTATATCCAAATTTTGCTGATTTGTCGGCGGTAAATTCATTTCGTCTAACATAATTTCAATATCAAAATCCTAATTTATCAAATTCAAAGTAAAACACAAATCAGTTCAACTTTTCAAACTCAGGATCTTTTATACTTAATAAAAGAATCGCTGCGATTATCGAAATTCCCGCACTTATTAAAAATGCGGTTGTTGCATTAACATTTGTCCAGACATATCCGAACCAAAGTGACGCAGGAAAAACCGTGATTCCAAATGCCAGATTATAAAGCCCGTAAGCTGTGCCGCGTTTTTCTTCCGGGACCAAATCGGCAACGAGAGCTTTTTCCGCACCTTCGGTCAGACCGAAATAAATTCCGTAGATCAAAAATAAACTCAAAGCCTGCCACGCCTGCGAAACAAATGCGAATCCGCAATAAACCAACGCATACAGAATCCAGCCTGCGAAGATCAATTTTCTACGCCCGATTTTATCGGATAAATCCCCGAAAATCAGCGAACTGATGACTTTGGAAATATGCAGAGCCATCCATAAAAGCGGAATTACCGTGATCGAAATTCCCGCTTGTTCGGCACGCAGCAGCAAAAAAGCGTCGGTTGAATTGGAAAGTGTAAAAAGTGCGATGACGAATAAAAAACGCTTAAAGTTTCCATCAAATTCTTTGAGCGAAAGTTTGATCTGCGGCTTTTCAATTTCGGGGATAACCTGTTTATTTTTTTTCTCGTGGACAAAAAATATTATGACAAAAAGTCCCAAAACAATGGGAATTGACGCGAAAAGAAAAACCTGACGATAATCGCGTGCAGTTGGATTGTGTGAATCGGAGGCTAAAAAATAAAGTAAAACAAATGCGACAATCGGACCTAAAACCGCACCAAGATGATCAAACGCACGATTAAAACCAAATGCCAGTCCGCGTTTTTCGGGCGGAACGCTCGCCGCCAAAATAGCATCACGCGGAGCTCCGCGAATTCCTTTGCCGACGCGATCCATCAGGCGTACAAACAAAACCTGTTGCCAACTCATCACAAAAGCAAGCAGCGGGCGAACAATGGTGGCAAGTGCGTAACCGACAAAAACGGGAAGTTTGCGTTTGTCGAATTTGTCGCTCAAATAGCCTGAAAAAAGTTTCAAAAGACTGGCGACGGATTCAGCAAAACCTTCGATCAAACCGATTGCAAAAGGTGTCGCACCGAGCGTTAAAAAAAGAAATGCCGGAAGAAGCGGATAAATTATTTCGCTCGAAGTATCGTTAAGAAGACTGACGATGCTTAACGCCAGAACATTGCCCGAAAGACTTTTGTAACGTCCGAAGTATTGTTTGATTTTGAGAGGCATTATTCACTATGGAAATATATCAGCGGGATTTTTTCGTTTTTACAGGAGTTTCTCTTATAAAATCTTTGCCATCCATATTCCACAGAGCGACTCCGCCTATCACGGTAATTATCAAAATCAGCAAAACAACAATTGCCCGAATCGCCATTTTTAGAGTTTTTTTCAAAATTCTAAAAGCAATAAAAGCTGCGGCGAGCATTATCAGAACAAATATAATTGCGGCTATTTCCATTTTTTATTCGACTCCTTTTTTGGCGAGGGCTTGTTCGATCTGGTCTATTTCTTCTTCGGTCAGAGCAGACGATTCGGTAGGCAAAGCAAATTCGCCGTCCGCCCACGCACCGAAGTCTAACAATTTACAACGCTCCGAACAAAACGGGCGAAATTCATTTCCCGTATATTCGGTTTTTTTACCGCAATTTGGACATTTGACTTTTGGCATAATTTTTTACTAAAAACAGATTATCATAGGTTTTTGTAAGATAAAAAACACCCTAAAATAGTTGAATGTTTTATTCTTTGGTGCAATTATAAAGTCTTTAGAGATGATTTGAAAGATGAACGAAAAATATTTTTCATTTAGAGAAACACCTGATTTTACCAAAAGATTGGTAAAATTGATGTCTGATGATGATTTTGCAGAATTTCAGATGTTATTAATTGCCAATCCGAATCTTGGTAATTCCAAAAAGCGATGGATTGAGGAAGATTCGTTGGAAGTCGAAACAGGGTGGCAAACGCGGTGGTGTTAGAATCATCTATTATTTTGTAATTAAAAAGGATTTAATTTTACTTCTTGATATTTACAGCAAAAACGACAAAGTAGATTTAACCAAAGATGAACTGAAACAACTTGCAAAAATCAAGAATGAGGAATTTTAAGTTATGAGTAAAGAATCTTTTGAAAGATTGACGGAAAGCATACGGCAAGCAGGTAAAATCGTGCGTAGTGAAATGGATGCTTCGCGGGAATTTGTTATTGAGATTGATGAAGATTTGCAAAAAGGTTTGGAATCTACAAAAATCTGGGCGATAAATGTTTCGGATGAAGATGACTCTTTGATTCTGCGAAAGGTTTACGAAATCGAATTTTTTTCAGGACTTTCAAATGTTAAAGTGATTGATGAAGATGGAGAAGTTCTTCTTTGTCCGAAAGATTGGTTTTTGCCGATTACCATTCCACAAATTATGTCAGAAACTTTGGCAAGAGTGGCTTGAATAATTTTAAAACGAACAAAATTTTAACAAAACCGTATTTTAATAATAGAGAATTTAAGAAAAAGGATTAAAAAAATGGCGGATTATAAAGAACGATTTGAGAAATGGCAGCGTGAAGCAAAAGAACGGTTCGAGGAAATTGATGAACAATTGGGTTTGTCGGATAAACTGGAAGAAGGCGTAAAAGTTGCGAGAGAAACAGCAAAAAAAGGTGCTGAAGCAGTTCATCAAAATGCAGAAAAATTAAGAAAAGAAGCTGAAAAAAGCGAAGCCGCGAAAAAGGTCGTAAAGGTTGCAGAAGAAACTTTTGAAACGGCGGAAAGAACTTACAAAACTGCGGAAGATACGGCAAAGAAAACCGCGAAAAAGGCTTGGGAAGCAAGCGAGCCGATGCGTGAAGCAGCGGATGATGCAAGCAAAAATGCCGAAGATGTTTTTGGAGCGGCGGCGAAAAATGCGGGTGAAGTTTTTGAATCTGCAACGAAAAATGCGGGCGAGGTTTTGCGGACGGCAGGTGTTAAAGCCAATGAAGTAATAAATATTGCCGGCGAAAAAGCGGGCGAAGTTTTTGGAGAAACGAGAAAATCTTTTGAATCAACCGCCAAAAAAGTTTCAAAGGCTTTCGGACTCGGCATTAGCTGGACGCGGACGATTGATTCGGCTTTTAAAACCTTAAATCAAACGAGCGAATGGATTCAGGAAAAACCTCTGCAAGCCGCCGCCACGGGAACTTCAGTTGTCGTCGGTGCGGGACTCGGTGTGGTCGTAACGACATTTAGTTCGCACTGGCTGTTTAATTCAACTCTGCCGACATCCGCTGTGAAAATTGCCGCTGATAAATTTAACAATCATCTCAAAGCCCAAAACGAACAACTTTTGCAAGGTGGAATGACCGAAGCCGAAGCCGAGAGATTACAGCTTGAACGCGATATTACCAGATTTGTTGGAGCTCCGCTCTTAGGTGCGTATTCATTTGCTTCGGGAGCGGTGATGATGACCAATATTTTGAATCCGAAAACAATCACGGGAGCTCCGATTGATTGGCTGCTTGGCGGAAATCCTCTGCTCGAAGGAGTTTGGTTTTTCGGCAACGGAATGGTTTGCTTCAAAACGAGTTATGACTTCTTTATGATCTCGCTCGAAGACCACACGGAAGTTCAAAAAATGGTGAAAGAAGTAAAAGGAATGCTGCCGAAGATTCCGCAAACTGAAGGAGCATAGAATGGAAGCGGTCAAAATAGACAAAAAATATACACTCGAAGATTACTTTGAACTTGAAAAATCTAAAAACGAAAAATTCGAGTTTTGGAACGGAACTGTTTGGTCAATGAGCGGAGCCAGTTTTCCTCATAATCAAATTGTGATGAATATATCAATCGAAACGGGAACAAAACTTCGGGAAAAAGGATGCAGCGTTTTTCCGTCCGATATGCGAATAAAAGTTCCGGCATATTCGCCGTATCATTATCCCGATTTAACCGCTTTATGCGGAGAAGCCAAGATTGAAAAAGTCGGCGGATTGGATATGTTGGTAAATCCGCAGGTTATTTTTGAAGTTTTATCCGAATCAACCGAAGCATTTGATCGCGGCGATAAATTCAGTTATTACAAATCAATCGAAACTTTTACCGAGTATATTTTGGTCGCCCAACATCGTCCGCACGTTACGCAATTTGTAAAACACGGCGACGGTTTTTGGATGCAAACCGAATTTAATGATTTGAATGATGTTTTGGAAATAAAATCTGTTCCTTGCAAACTATCTTTGAAAAATATTTATCGAGATGTTGTTTTTCCATTTAACGAAGTTGAATCGGAAAAGGCACAAAACACAAAATAAAAATCAGAAGCGTTAAAAGTGCAATGATTTTGCGTTTAAGATCAAGCGGTGTGTAATCAAGCGGTTCGGGATGTCCGACGCGAAGCATCACGGCTAAAATTACGACGAACAAAAATCCGCTTGGACTGTTGAAAAAATACATTCCCAAAATCGAGAAAAGCAGCATTACGGCAAATGCGATTTTTCCGGTCATTTTGTGAAACCGCTCGCCGAAAATCGCATAAATCGCGTGTCCGCCGTCGAGTTGTCCCGAAGGAATTAAATTGAGTGCCGTTACCAGCAGACCGAGCCAGGTCGCAAAATAAAATGGATTTGGAAGTGTTGCCCGACTTAGATCGATTCCGCCGAGATAAGCGAAAAACCTATAAGCTATGGGATTGGAGAAAATCAGTTGAAAATCATCGGGCGAAACCGCAGCAGGCGGAGCATATTGTGTGTTTATGATCGCCAGAAAAGCAATCGGCAGTAAAGCGATAAATCCCGCAATCGGACCGGCAACTCCAATGTCGAAAACAGCACGACGCGAGGGCATCGGCGAAACTATTTTGATAAATGCTCCCAAAGTTCCCGCCGGACCGATCAGCGGCGGAGTCGGTATAAAATACGGCAAAGTTGCATCAACTTTATAAATTCGGCAAGCGACGTAGTGTCCCATTTCGTGGCAGATCAAGATAAATAAAATCGAAACCGAAAATTTCAAGCCGTAACTCAAATACGCAAAGTCAACGAGTTTTTCAATAACACCAATGACCATTTCCATATATTGAAACGGAATTGACGGAAGTATTTGAAGAAACTCAGTCCAGCTTTGCGGATTTAATTTGGGCAGAAAAGGAATCGGTCCAAAAGGCTGTATCAAAGACGCGATTGTGCAGGTAACAAAAGTTATAAATAAGAGCAGAATATGTTTTATCCACGTCCGACGGGTTGGACGCATCGCGTGTCTTTTTTCAAAAAATTGATTTGAAAAGGAATTTAATTCTGACATTAAACTTCAAAAAAATTATAAACCGCAAGCCGCAAAATTTTAAAGCTATACTTTTCTTGCGACTTGCGATTTATAGATTTAGCGGAAAATTTATTAAAACTATTCGATGGTTTTCGCTTGCAGGTCTTTGCCCGGTTTAAAACGGATCGTTTTACCGGCGGGAATCGGAACTTCTTCGCCGGTGCGTGGGTTGCGTCCGATGCCGCGTTTGCGTGGTTTGACGACGAACACGCCAAATCCGCGAAGTTCGATTCTTCTGCCGTCGGCAAGAGCATTTTTTATCGCATCAAAGAGTGCATCAACAACTTGCTCTGCCTTTTGTTTCGGCACACCTGTTTTTTCTGCTACACGATTTACAATATCAATTTTAATCATTGTCAGTCCCTTCTACTCAAAATTATTGAAACAAAAAACTTTAACGGATTCTATGATGATAGGAATTTATATGTAGTTCTGTCAAGATTTTTCTGTAAATTTAATCTCATAAAGTTATTAATTTCACAATTTGCGTCTAAACAGGCTATTTTATTAAAATTTCCTTCACAATTTGTTGTGAAAATCAAAAAAATGCTTGATAAGGGTTTCGGGAACTTCAAAATGCGGAAAATGTCCGACGTTTTCCAATTCGATTATATCTTTTTGATCGGGCAAAACTTCGCGGAATCTTTTCACCAGATGTCTGCCCGAAACTTTATCATCTAAACCATTTATAAACCGAAACGGTTGTGTCATATTTTTCAAAACACCAACCCAACGGCTTCTATATTTTTCGCGTTCCGTCATATATTGAATTAATTTATGAGAAATTCCCCGTCCGCCGTTATATTGAAAAATTTCGATAAAATCGTCTAATTCTTTTTCCGTCGGTTGCGTGTTTTCGCCAAAAACCGAAGCCAGCGATTGCCGAAACTTTGAATCGGGAATCAATTTTCCAAATAAAAAACCAATCGGTGAGATCAAGATTTTCTGTGCGAGAATCGGATGATGTGTTTCGGGAAATAAAGCTCCGTTCATAAAACAGATCGTTCCAATTTCAAAATTCAGACGCTTTTCCTCATCGCGTGCAAGTAATTCCTGCGTGATCGTATTGCCGTAATCGTGAGCGAGAATGTGCAGTTTCTTGATTTTCAAATGCTCGATCAAGGCTTGCAGAATATCAACTTGTTTAAATGTCGTATAATCAAAATTTTTCGGTTTATCGGAAAAACCGTAACCAATCATATCAAACGCAACAAGCGAAAAATTTTCCGCTAATTCATTCCAGATTTTGTGATAATCATAAGAAGAAGTCGGAAATCCGTGCAGACACAGCAGAGTTTCGCATTCATTATTTTCCGTACGGTAGAATATTTTATTTTCTTTGAAATCAAAATAATCTCCGCTTTGTTTCCATTCCTGTAAATTCATATCTTCAAAAATAAGTTTTTTTATATTTCAACATAATGCTAAAATCTTTACACTTAGCAAAAAGCAAAAAGCAAAAAAACGGGGGAATTAAAAATATGCGTTGGAGAGATCAGCGGCAGAGTTCAAATGTAGAAGACAGACGCGGAATGAGCGGCGGAAGAGGAATCGCTCTCGGCGGCGGCGGTTTGGGAACGATAATTTTGATAGCGGTGATATATTTTTGTGCGGGCGGCGATATTAGCCAGCTTTTAAATAATTTGCCATCAACCACGACACAACCGCAAACACAGCAGCAACCGCAAGGATCGCAAACAAGCGGTGCTGATGATGAAAATAAAAAGTTCGCATCGGCAGTTTTGGCAAGCACCGAAGATTTCTGGAGCGAAAATTTCAAAAAATCCGGCTCAAATTACCGTGAACCGAAACTAGTGCTTTTTACGAATCAAGTTCAATCGGCGTGCGGAGTTGCGGGTTCTTCAACCGGACCTTTCTATTGTCCCGGTGATCAAAATTTGTATCTCGATTTTGGGTTTTTCAGCGACTTAAAACGTGAGTTTAACGCTCCCGGCGATTTTGCCGAAGCCTACGTAATCGCTCACGAAGTCGGGCATCACGTTCAAAATCTGCTCGGCGTAATGGACAAAGTTCAGCGTTCGGGAAACTCAAACGAAATGTCCATTAGATTAGAATTGCAAGCCGATTGTTTAGCCGGACTCTGGGCGGCTTATGCCCAAAACAAAGGCTTGGTCGAAGCGGGCGATGCCGAAGAAGCGATCCGTGCGGCGGCGGCGGTCGGCGACGATATGATCCAAAAACGCACACAAGGCTACGTCGTCCCCGATTCCTTCACCCACGGCTCATCCGAACAGCGTGTAACGTGGTTCAAACGCGGTTTCAATTCGGGCGACTTGAAGCAATGTCAGACTTTTAGATAAGCTATTACGTGAATTAAAATATTATGATTATTTTGAGCAGACAATGTTTCATTTCAAAGATCATTGCACTGCTTAACCCTCTGTAAACAGAAAAATTTGACCGATGAAATTAGATAAAATTTATAACGAAAATTGTCTTAAAACTATGGCTAAGATGCCGGATGAATTCTTAGATTTTATAATTACTTCACCGCCTTACGACGATATTAGAAATTACAACGGCTATAATTTTGAATTTAAAAAAATAGCTAATGAATTAAAGAGAGTTTTAAAAAAAGGCGGAGTGATAATTTGGGTTGTCGGCGACAAAACCAAAAACGGCAGCGAAACCGGAACGAGCTTCGAGCAGGCGTTGTATTTTAAAGAGATCGGACTTAAACTTCACGACACGATGATTTATTACAAAAATAATCCGATGCCAACAGCGGGAAAAAGGTATCACCAGCATTTTGAATATATATTTGCCATCTCAAAAGGCAATCCTAAAACATTTAATCCGATAAAAGAAGAAACAAAATATAAAGGACTGGCAAATATGAAAAATAGAGGTGAAAATGGAAGTTTAGATTACAAAAAAGTCGAGAGGACAAATGAAAAAAAAGTCGGCAACGTATTTTTTTATTCCATCGGCGGCGGCATTTCAACGAAAGATAAAATAGCTTATAAGCATCCCGCAATATTTCCCGAACAATTAGTCTTTGACCAGCTTATTACTTGGACAAAAGAATACGATATTGTTTACGATCCCTTTATCGGAAGCGGAACAACAGCTAAGATTTCAATTCTTAACAACAGAAAATGGCTCGGTTCTGAAATCTCGAAAGAATATGTTGATATTGCAAATCAAAGGTTAAAAGAAAATTTTTCAAACAATTTATTTATCAATGGATTTAATTAAATTAGGTTCGGAAACAGCAAAAAACGGATTTAACAATGAAGATGACATTGTTAAAAAATTTAACGGCTGGAAAAATGATATTGATGCTCAAAAATGGCTTCTGATAATGCAATATAAATTAGAAGAAATTGAATTTGTAAGAGCAATAAAACTAAGCGGTTATAAAACAGATGTTCAGGCTCAGGTAACAATCAAATTAAAGGAAGCAATATATATTCAAAACCTCCAGGTCAAACTGGAGAGCAATCCGAAAGGTTTTAACCAAATTGACAAAAGATGGGTTGATAGATATGTCGAAATGTGGGAAATCCCCGGCGAGATAATTGATATTTTAAAAAGATATACGGGAGAAACTAAGCCGAACATCAAAATTCTTAAAGATAAACGAAGAATGTTTGCAAATGAATTTGAAGAATATGAACAATTGTCAGTTTTAAGATGGATTACTGAGAATAAATCATTAATTATGGCGGATATTTTAAAAGGAAGAGGACAGTTTTCGGCAGAATGGATGCTAGTTGCTCAAAAAATCAAATCAAATGCAAGATGGGTCTTAAAGCCGATGAATTTTGGCTTAAATTTTTTCGGAAATGGAAAAATAGAGATAACGAAAAGAGGAAATTTTAAAATCGGTAAGATTACAATGCAAAGAAAAGGCGGAGATGGTGGCAGAAAAACCGCAAATATGCTGCAATTCAAAATTAATCCGGCAGAATTATTTGATGATTAAAATTTGCGTAGGAAGATATAAAATTTAATATATTGGCATTAAACAGAAAATAAAATTTCTTCTAAATTTCTTTTCATTATTATTAAACAGGTTTGTAAATTTTGGACTACTATTACGTAATCGGCTGAAAAGGCTGTCCGTAAAGTTCCTGATAAACCCAACCTAAAAAGCGAACTTCCGCTGTGCATAGAGATTCTATCCAACAACTTGTCAGATAAATTTTCTGTTCGAGTTCGGAAGGAATTTTTGCTGCTTGTACGATGTGAGATTTTCCCTGCTCTAAATTATAACTTTTTGAAATATCTTCATTCGTCTGTTTCGCTTCGCCGAGAGCCTGCAAAATATCCGAAATCCAACGCTTTAACTTTTCTTCCGAATTATTTTCCGCAATCGCCTGAAAACTCCCGATGGCAAAACGTGCTTCGGCGTTTTCAAACGGATAAGTTTCGATGCCGTTTGCTTTGTCGTCAGCCTGTTTCCATTGAAAAAGTTCCTCAACCTGCGGATGACGAACAATCGCAACTCTTTGGTCAAAATTCAAAAAGAATTCGAGCAAATCGGCAAGCGAATTCGTATCAATTTCGCCGTCCGCAGTTTTGCGAAGTTTCGGCGGTTCGGTTTGTTGTGTTTGTGCCATAATTCATTTTAAAGAATAGAACGCGGATTACACGGATTTTACTGATTTATACTGATTAAAAAAATTTATAAAAATAAAATCTGCGAAAATCCGCCTGATCCGCGAAATCCGTGTTCTATTCTTTCCAATCTAAATCTCAAAATCTGCAACCACTTCGCCGACTTCTATATCCATTCTATTTTTCAAGATCATCGGCGAAAGTTCTTTCAAAGTTTCTTCCGCTTCATCCGTCATAACGCCAAGTTGCCGCAAAATTTCAACCGCCACAACAGGTCTTGCCCGATTGTCATCACCGTCTTCGATTTTAAGTGCAATTCCCAAACCTTTTTCCCATTTCTCACACGGCAAAACGCCAGCCGACCAAACGCCTTCCGCACCGACTTTACAGATGATTTTTCCTTCCAAAGCCTGCATAACTTTTGTATCGAGCCGATCACTTCCGCCAACCATTTCAGGATATTTCATCTTCGCCGAAACAATTCTTTCGCAAGCGTTTTTCAACTCTTCATCAAAACCCGGCGGCGGATTTATCAACTTCGCAAAAGCCAAAGCCATCGAATCTAATGGCACGGCAAAATTCGGTGCGGAACATCCGTCAATTCCGAGTTTTATTTCATCATACGGAATTTCCGTAAAGATCGAAACTGTTTCTAAAATCATTTTTTGAACGGGATTTTCCAGATCCAGATAGGTTTCGTGATTCGCTCCCGTATGTTTTGCTAAAGCCAGCATTCCCATGTGTTTTCCTGAACAATTATTGTGTAATTGAGTCGGCTTTTCATCTGACTTTATCATCGCCTTGGCAGTTCCTTTGTCAAAAGGAGGTTGTGAACCGCAACACAAATTCTTTTCGCTAAAACCAGTCTTTTCAAGCATTTGCCGGACAGTTTCAGTATGAAAACTTTCACCCGAATGCGAACCGCAAGCGAGTGCAATTTCTTTTTCAGTAAATCCGAAGGCATCCGCCGCACCGCTTGTTATAAACGGAATCGCCTGCAGAGCCTTCGCCGCCGAACGCCAGTATGTAACTTCAGACGCATCACCGATTTCCGCAACTTTTTTGCCATCGCCATCAACAACAATCAAAGTCCCGCGATGCACCGATTCAAGCGTCCCGCCGCGGGTTACTTTTACAAGTATTTCAGATTTCATAATTTTGTAAAAAGAGTGAATAGGGACGAGGGAATTATTCTTGCCCTCGCCTTTTTTCTTTTGGTTTATAAAAAAGTAACGAGAATAACAAGTTTTTTATTCTTACCTTGTCCCTTGTCCCTTGTCCCTTGTCCCTATCCGCAGCATTTCCCGTGCATTCTGCCGTGCCGCGTCGGTAATTTTCTCACCTGCAAGCATTCGTGCGATTTCTTCGATCTGCTCGTTTTCTTTCAAATGTCGCACACCGACTTCCGTATTTTTGCCGACACTTTTTTTCTCAACAATAAAATGATGATCGGCAAGCGATGCAACTTGCGGTTGATGTGTAACACACAAAACCTGCTGGGTTTTTGATAATTCCTTTAATTTGAGTCCGACCGCTTCTGCCACACGACCGCCAATTCCGGCATCAACCTCGTCGAAGACAACCGATTTTTCCGGGTAATTTATTCCCGCAACCGTTTTCAAAATCAGCATCAAACGCGATGCTTCGCCGCCCGAAGCGACTTTTGCCAAAGGCTTTGGAGATTGTCCGGGATTTGCCGAAAAATAAAATTCGATTTGATCAAAACCTTTGGAAGTAAATGGTTTATCGCTTTCCGAATTTTTTAATTCACTCTCTTTCGGCGTTTCAAAATTAATGACAAATTTTGCTTTTTCGAGTGCAACCGTTTTTAAACTTTTTTCAATCTCTTTCTCAAATTTCTTCGCCGCTTTCTCACGTTTATTATTTAAATCTTTTGCAGCTTCAATATATTCCGCCCGAACTTTTGCCAATTTCTGACGCAATTCTTTTTCTTTGAATTCGGCAGTTGTGATATTTTCAAGCCGCTCTTCCACTTCCGCTAAATTTGCCAAAACCGCTTCGACCGAACCGCCGTATTTTCGTTTTAAACGTGAAATTTCCGCCAGACGGTTTTCGATTTCCTCCAATCTTTCAGGCGAAAATTCAATCGAACCGCCGAAATCTCTGACCGCAAACGCCAAATCTTCTAAAACCGCTTGAGCCGTGTCCAAACTTTCTTTATATTCCGAAAAACTCGAAGCATACCCGGATAATTCGTTAATTTTACGAATCACTTTTTCCAGATTTCCGACGATCGCATCTTCATTTTCATACAAAATCGCGTAAGATTCATCGCTTAAAGTCGAGAGTTTTTCGACGTTGTTCAGACGTTTTTTTTCTTCTTCCAACTCAAAATCTTCATCCGCTTCCAGATTTGCCTTGCTGATCTCGTCTATCTGAAACTGTAATATGTCCAAAAGCTGTAATTTCTGTGCTTCGTCTTCCTGCAAATTTTCGAGTTCGCGGCGGATTCTTCCCATTTCCCGAAACTTTTCTGCAATCTCTCCACGTTCTGTTTCGACCCGTGCATATTTATCTAAAATCTCTATATGATTAGTCGGATTAAAAAGTGTTGCTTGCTCGCCCTGCCCGTGAATCTCGCCTAAAACCACACCGATCTTTTTCAAGAAGCCTTGTGTTACCAATTGATTATTGACAAAAATCCGATTCCTTCCCGTTCCTGATAGTTCCCGCCGAATAATCAAATCAATCTCACTTGAATCTTCCAGTTCAACACCGCTTTCATAAAAAATCTCGTGCAGATCAGCATTCGCCGAAAGCAAAAAAAGTCCCTCGATCTGAGCCTTCCCCTCGCCCTCCTTAATCAAATCCGAAGACACACGCTCACCCGTCAAAGCCCCGAGCGAATCCACAATAATAGATTTCCCCGAACCCGTCTCACCCGTCAAAAGATTCAATCCTTGACCGAACTCCAGACTAAGTTCATCAATCAACGCAATATTTTTAATTTTAAGCAATGAAAGCATAAGAAACTTAGATTTTCGGTTTTCGCGTGTGGATTGTAAAGTCTATGAGGAAAGATTTTAGTTCAACCTGAATTTTGCAAAATAATTATCAATTTCAAGTCGCAATTCAATTCCAGCTTGTTCAAAACAGTCAAGTAAATCAGAATAAGTTCCATCACCAGAAAGAAAATCCCAAAATTCTTCTGCTACAAATACTTCATCCTTAACATCAAGCATTCCTTTCATCGTCCAACGCTTGTAAGAATTAGGTTCATAAGGATTATAAGGTATCGAAATTAAAGTATTAGCGTTTGCTTCGGGAAATTGATAAAAGAAAACAGCCAACCATTCCAGCAATGTTCGCTTAAATGAAACGAAATTTGATTTATTTGGTTTAACGGTTTTTAAGTCAAACATAAACACTTCATCACTTTCAGACACGAGAAACAAATCAACTTTTACAGATTTGAGTTCATTTACTTCGCCAGTTTGAGCGACTTTTCGAATTCTTTCAGTTTCTTCTTCTTTATTTACATCACCGCCAATTGATAAATCATTCATTATTCTTTGAATTTCATTTTGAGCATCTTGCGTAATGAACTTTCCTAAATCAAATTGTGTATGAGCTTCTTTAAATTTGTATTTTGCAAGCTCTCTCGCAACAGGTTCATAAATTGAAACTCCAAAAGTTGTATTCAACGATTGTATAAATGAATACAAAGCCATCCTGTCTTTTCCCAACAAACTATAATGAAATGGCATATTTGCCGTCTCCGGTTTATAATTTTTGAACTTGTTTCTTAAACAAATTTTGATTGTTTCTATAATTTGTGTTTTGTGTTCTTGTGAAAGCATATTTAATTTTGATTAATTTCTTCTAAGGCATTTTGAATTGCTTCATACCAAATATCACCCATAAAATCACCGATCTTTTCTTGAATTTTATCAATATCTGATTCAGAAAATTTCATCTCAATTTCTTCAGAAACATTTTTTAAGTCTTCGATTGTAATAGCATAAAGAATTTGTTCATTGTCCATAATTATTTCCTTTTCAAATGAAAAATTATTTCTGAATAAGCCTGTTTATCTTTTTCCGTTCGATTCAAAACAGGTCGTTTATATTGATTAACGATTTGCATTTCTGCATTTTCGGCAATTTGCTTATAGAGATTGTATTTGTCATTAGCAACAAGAAAAACATCAAAATCTTCAATCATAAATCTCCGGGAATTCTTTAAAACATTTGAAATTCCTTTCGCATAATTTTCTCTGGCGGTTTTGCTTTGTCGTTTTGCTTTTGAGCCGATTTCTAAATCGTCCTTGCGTTCAAAGCCGAAAAGGTCGTAAGCGTAAGCGTGTTGTTCGTGGTAATCAATCAAACCGACATACGGTGGGCTTGAGAAAATTCCGCGAATCTTTTGATTTTCGGCGAGTTTGGCAAAGTCTGGATTTTTGTTTTGTAAAGCTGAGAAAATGTCAAAATTTTCCGAATTGCCGTTTAAGCAGATTTGATTTGTTTCCGTCCGCAATTTGTCGAATTGAGCAAGACGTTTGATCGTGTCGTTTGCGTATCTTTCCCACCACGAAACGATTGTAAAAAGCGGTTTGCAGATTTTGCCGTGTTTTTTGCAGTAATAAACGGTTGTTATGGGTTCTTTCAAAGTCGCTAAATCGGCGTGTGTTGTTGCACGACAACTGCGGACAGTTCGGCTTAAAATCACGGTTAAAATATCGCGGATTTCTTTGCTCTTTACTTTTTTGATTTGTTCGGAAACAAAATCTATTTCCTCACGCACCGATTCGATAAACCATTTGTCCAAAAAGCGTTTGTTTTCATTTTGCTTGAGTTTAATGCTGTAAAGTTCAATAAACTCATTATATTTTTTCAAAACAAATTCTTCGTGTTTAGCGGCGTGGCTTTTTTCGTCAATTTCCTTCTTACGAACTTGTATCTTAAATTTGGGCGAAGGAAAATATTTGCTGTTGTATTTGCCGAGATAAGTATTTAATTTTTCTTCAAATTCTATATTGTATTGTTCGGCAGTAAATGATTTAAGCCAAGCTGAAATAGAATTTATTTGAGTTTGTAATTCAATTAAATCAACCTTTTTGACTTTGATATTTGAAATCAGAGCATTGAATTTAGAAATATCAACGCCGATGGAATGAATTCCTAGCTCATTTGTCTGCACGAGAGTTGTTCCACTTCCGCAAAAAGGATCAAGCACGATGTCCCCTTCTTTAAAGAAAACCTCCGTTTTGAAGTTATCTGTGTGTTTATCAAGAAAATATTCGACAAGCTGCGGGATGAATTTTCCTTTATATGGATGCAGGCGATGCACGTGCTTTGTTGTTTGAGATTCTTTGTATTGCTCAAATGACAAAGCCCAATTTAAGTCATCACCAAGTTTTTTTTTCCAATCCTTCTCGTTCGGTTGCGTTTTGTAATAAGTAACTAAATCTCTTTTTGAAACAAAAACATTTCCATTTTTGCCAATTTTCTTTACTCTGCCATAATTTATGAGATACGAAATATTTGAGGGCGTAACATTTTTACCGATATGTTTGCTTGCCCATGCACTAGCTTCTTTAACGCTAAGAATTTCTCCTGTTTCTTTCATTAAAGTTATTATCTAACAAAACAAAAACTTTTTAAAATACTTCGGCAAAGGTTTCAGCCAATCTGTCATCATAAATTATGAAATAAAAACTTTTTTTGACGGAAATAAAATTTTATCAAAGAATGATTTTAATCTAAAAGAATTCCCCGTCTGCTTGCAGCGTGGGTTTCCTTATTAGCCCTGAAAGGGCGACAGTTCTTTGTTCTTAGAAAATTCGTGGTAGTCGGTGCTTTGACCGACTAATTTTCGGGCGAATGCCCCGTCAGCTTGCTGCGGGGTAGTCCGAAAATAACGAATTTTAATTTACTCAATAGAAAAATTTGGTAGAATTCTGATGAAAAAAGTTTAGAGTGGTTTTTCTTCATGCTTGCTTTTGAAAAACTCACATTAAAACAAAATCAATATTAAAGAGCAAAGTTTATAAAATTTTTGAACAAAATCTTTTTTTGCTTTCAAAAGTTTTTTATAAATAAATTTTTGTCGGGTTAAATTATGCGTTTTTTTTACTTAAACACGAAAACTTATTCAAGAAGAGTTTTATTAATTATTCTGATAATGACCGGACTGCTGAGTGGTTTTGTTTTAGGACAGGAAAAAAATCCGAAGGTCGTTGCGGAAGTTTCTGAAATAAAAAGTTCGCGAGATATATTTTTATTGAAAGAATCCGTTGATATAGCAGAATATAAAGAGTCTGAATTTGAATCTTGGCAGACTACTGAAATTACAGATGATAATTCTGCCGGGGATTATAAGTTTTTTGAATTTAGCAAACCCGAAGAAAAAAGTCCGCAACAGACTTTTCTGAAACCCGAATTTCGTGAGTTTACTGAAAAAAGAAAAGAACCGCTTGAAAAGTTTCCCAATGAAATTCCCGAGCAATTCGACACTTCCAAACAATCCAACACAGTTGAAAAATTTCATTGGAAACCCGCATTAATTCAGTCATTTTATCTTCTCAGTATTCAACACGGTGCAAGGATTTTTCAGAAGAAAACCATACGTGAATTTAATGGTAAATTTTTTCCCGATTGGGGAAATTCCGTTAAAAATCTCGGCGGTTGGCGGGACGGTGATAGTCTTTTGACAAACTATATCGCTCATCCGGCTCAGGGAGCGATTACGGGCAGAATTTTTATTAATAATAGCGATAAGTCCAAAAAACTGGAATTTAGTAACACAAAAGAATATTGGGAAAGCCGTTTTAAAGCGATGGCTTGGTCGGCGGTTTGGAGTACGCAGTTTGAATTAGGACCTTACAGCGAAGCCACTATCGGCAATGTCGGACTTTATGACAAAGTAGGACCGAATCGCATGGGTTGGGTGGATATGGTTATCACGCCGACAGCCGGCACCGGATTTTTGATCGGCGAAGATATAATAGATAAATATATCTTGAAAAAATGGCTCGAAAGAAAACTCACAAGCCGCACGAAAATCAAGTTTTACCGCACATTTTTCACCCCTTTTCAAAGTTTTACAAATATCCTGAGCGGCAAAAAACCCTGGAGCAGATATAATCGGTAAGGCAATCTTCATCAAATAACTTTAAACTGACGTGAAGGCGAGATAAGAAAGTCTTCTTAATATATTATTCTTGACTTCGCGTCTCTCTCCTCTCTCTCTCTTTCTCTTTGCGTCTTTCTCCTAACGTCATTTACTGTGAAAAACAAGCAGAAATCAACCGCAAAAGATTATCGCTAAGGACGTTAAGATTCACAGAAAAACAAGCAAGTCTTCATAACCCAGTAACTTTTGTTTTGAACTCACGTTAAAAATGTGAAAATATTTGTAATAAACTTAAAACAAAAAAGCCCACGACATTTGCCGTGGGCTTTTGCTTTTGGACGTTAGAAAACGTCCGTTAAATTTACCAGCGTGAACCGCCGCCGCCGCCGCCGCCGTAGCCGCCGCCGCCGCCGCCGCCTCTGCCGCCGCGTCCGCCGCCGCCGCCGCCGCCTCTGTTTTCACGAGGTTTGGCTTCGTTTACTTTCAGATTACGACCTTCGACTTCTTTGCCGTCGAGTTCGCTGATAGCATTCTGAGCTTCTTCCTGGCTCGACATTTCGACAAATCCGAATCCGCGTGAGCGTCCCGTGTCACGATCTTCAATGATATTTACTGATTCAACTGTTCCGATTTCGCCGAAAACTTCTTCTAAATCTTGCTCAGTTGCACTAAAGGAAAGATTTCCTACATATAATTTGGTTGACATAATATTTTTATACCTTTTTCCCTTGAAGGGAATTTCTAAGAGAAGTATCGAAAGCGAGTTGGCTTCGGAGAAAAACGGTCTGCTGCGAAGAATCGGGTTTTCGGATGCTCAGAAATTTTAAGAGCGAACTTCTATAATTAAAAATGAACCTGCTCTCTAAACTTATCCAAACGAACCGTCTTTGACTAGCACATCAAACGTTGATGCAAGAGAAGGATTAACGCTGTATATGATGCACTTTTTATAAAATAGTTGCAAACACAGTTTAATGTTTCTTGTAATTACTAAATTTAAGCGTCTTGTCTGAGAGAAATGTGGCTTGATTAAACTGAAAAAAAATGCAGTTTTAAAATCCCTGCCGTTGAATTTTCTCTGCCGGTATTTTTAATTAAAATGAATTCTTTTGAAAAAAAGCCCAGGCTGAAGCGATTATTTTCTGTAAATTCTGTTTTTCGGGTTCCCAGCCTAACTCTCTTTTTATTTTGTCGGAACTTGCGATCAAAACGGCTGGATCGCCTACCCGTCTTTCACCGAATTTGACTTTGATTTCCCTATCTGTAACAAGCCGTGCCTCATCAATCACTTCTTTCACCGAATATCCCGCACCGCCACATCCTAAATTATAAATCCCGCTCCGCTCATCCAAAATGTCGAGAGCCATAATATGTGCCCGTGCTAAATCTTCTACGTGAATATAATCCCGCACGCAAGTTCCGTTAGCGGTTGGATAATCCGTTCCGTAAACTTCGATAAATTCTCTTTTTCCGGAAGCAGCTTGCAAAATTATCGGAATCAGATGCGTTTCGGGATCGTGCCGCTCACCGCATTTTTCGCTCGCTCCCGCCGCATTAAAATACCGCAGAGCGACGAATCGCAATTTATATGCTTTTTCATACCATTTCAGAATATTTTCAAATGCTAATTTGGTTTCGCCGTAAGGATTCGTCGGATTTGTCGGATCGGTTTCTTCAATAGGTTGCTTGGCAGGTTCGCCGTAAACAGCAGCAGTTGATGAGAAAACGATTTTTTTAACATCAGCGGCAAGCATTGCATCCAAAAGGCTTAAACCTGCAATTACATTGTTCTTGTAGTATTTCGCAGGTTTTTCGACGGATTCTCCAACCAGCGAACTTGCCGCCATATGAATGACCGCCTCTATTTTATTTTGCTTCAAAACTTCAGCCAGTTTTTCCGTTTCCAGTAAATCGCCCTCAATAAATTCCGCTTCCGCCGCAACCGCATCACGATGACCTTTGGAAAGATTGTCATAGATATTAACAGTATGCCCATCTGTTACCAATTCTTCGGCAACCACACTACCAATATAACCAGCACCGCCCGTAACTAATATATTCATCTTTGTATTTGTTTTTAGTAAATTTAATAAAGAGATTGAGTTAATTATTAAAATGTATCTTTTGCTGTTTCCATTTTTGTTTTTGGATAATTTTGCACTAATTTCATCAAGTTCACCCTGATAGCCGTTATTTAAAATATCAATTTCTTTGGAAGCACCGTAATAGTTTACTATTGCCGATTGAATGGAGGCTTCTGAAGCAACAACCGGTTCGACATTAAGTCCGGTCATAAACTTAATATCATCCATTGCAAAAACATTTGTCGGATCAGCCATTGCCATTGTCAGAGTTGCTCCGACTTTCGAGATCAGCATAACCGAATATTTTGATGCAACTTCCTGTGAGATCAAATGAACCGTTTCCTGTTCAATTTCAAAAAGATCCAAATTAATTGAAGGCACGCCATACTGCCGCGACAAAACCGACGTAATAACTTCATCGGAAATTATCCCGAGTTTGATTAAATTTGATCCTAAGCGTCCGCCGCTGGTGCGTTGATAATCTAATGCCTCACGTAATTGCTGTGACGTAATTAAATTTTCACGGATAAGAATTTCTCCGAGTTTTGCTGACATTTTTTAGAATGACTCCGTAAATTTTTGTGTGTAAGGAAGTTACTAGAAGGTTTCGCAGCCTATTTTGAAAGAAACTAAACAATGGTAAACATTGTTAAAATGATAATAGTGATTTAATCCGATTGTGTCAAGAAATCTTTTTATATTTATTTTGGTTCAAAAAAACCGCGTTCGATTAATTTTTAATCGAACGCGGTTTTTAAGAAATATATGAAACTATTTTTTCAGGTTAATTGATTTTTTGCGGTTTCAATTTTTCCTGCGTTTTTAAGTAAGTAGCCAAACCATCAATATCATCGCGTAAACTGTGATTTTTCGGAGCTACTCTTAAGAATTTGTCCATATAATTAAGACTTTCCTGCTTCATCTGTGCACTTTTTTTATCTTCAGATGCAGTATATAAAGCCAGACTTATTCCGGCTAAAACATCCGCGTCGTCGGGAGTTATTTCAATCGCTTTTTTATATTGAGCAACCGCACCCTCGTAATCACCGGCATCCATTAAATAGGAAGCCAAACTTGCCTGAGCCTTTCCTTTTTTAGCCTTATCATTTTCAAACTCCAAATATGCCTGAGTCAGATTTGCTGCTGCCTCTGCATTTGGTGTCGCGGCAATTTTCATCTCCGACATTAAACGTATCGCATCTCTCCCACCATCAGCCGCATTATAAATATTCTTTTTATGATTTGCCTGATCTTTTACTTCATCCGCCGATGCATTCTTCAATAATACATAAGACTTATTGTAAGCATTAATAGCATCACCCAAGTCTTTTCCAATCTGTTTTTTGGCTTCCTTTATTTTATTTCCATCGCCCGACTTAACAGCTTCATTATACATATCAACGGCACGCAATCTCAAAACCTGTCCTTTATTATTTAAGAGAATTGGTGCACTTCCGACAAATTCTGGATCAGCATTGATTCCTTCATCATATTTAGCTAAGGCAATATCGTAATTTTTACTTTCATATGCGGCATTACCTTCTTTCAGAGCTTTTGTAACGGCGGCAAATTTTTGGTCGGAATTTAATTTTCTATCTTCAAAGTCCTTCAGCATTTTCTTTTGCTCATCCGTCAATTTACCCGATTCTTTTATTGAATTAATATATGATAATCTAACCTGTTCTTCGGAATAACGGTTACTGTCGCCGGCAGTTACCGGAATTGTAAAGCTGTCCATTCCCGCTTTAACATCCGAAACTATTTCAGGTGTAAGTCCCGCACCACTAATGGATAAAGCATAAACTCCAGCTTCGGGAACTTCGGGGAAAACAAAACTGCCAGTCTCGTCAGTTTTGATTTCAGGCAATCTGCCAACCTTATCAAGGCGAATTAAATCTACAATGGCATCTTTGACAGGAACTTTCGAGCCATCCGAAGGAAATGCTGTGGCGATCTATAATTCAGAAGATTCGGGTTTCTGTAAAGCTGTCCATTCCCGCTTTAACATCCGAAACTATTTCAGGTGTAAGTCCCGCACCACTAATGGATAAAGCATAAACTCCAGCTTCGGGAACTTCGGGGAAAACAAAACTGCCAGTCTCGTCA
>MWWE01000015.1_pt1 | contig 25559 bp, 26 predicted proteins | sample 1047301 | NCBI WGS metagenome assembly MWWE01 (sample SAMN06349973, study PRJNA376086) | soil metagenome | isolation source: MS1-1 sample Antarctic (ecotone) soil | place: Antarctica
GCAAAACGAAGCGGGTTGGCGAACCGAACCGCCGGTTTCCGAACCCAAACTTGCCCGCACAACTCCCGAAGCAACCGCTACTGCTGAACCGCCCGAACTTCCGCCCGGAACTCGTTCAATATCCCAGGGATTTTTAACCGTTCCGAAAGCTGAATTTTCGTTGGATGAACCCATTGCAAACTCGTCCATGTTGGTTTTACCGATGATAATTGCACCCGCATCATTCAACCTTTTAACCGCCGTTGCATCATACTGAGGTTTATAATTTCCTAAAATCCGCGAACCGCACGTCGTCTGAATTCCTGTTGTACAAATATTATCTTTAACGGCAATCGCAAAACCACGCAAATTTTGATCTTCATCCGAAGTTTTTGAAATTTCTTCGGCTCGTTTCAATGCAGAATCTCTTTCGATTGAAAGAAAAGAGTTCAATTCGCCGTTTAATTTTTCGGCATTGTCTAAAACTTTTTCGATTTTTGATTTAATTTCGCTCATTAAATTTTAATAATTTTTTTTAGATTTGTTTGTAGGGAAGTATGTATAAAAAGACCGACATAAAATGACAAAAACTTCCTAACAATACAAAAAGATGAAAAATTGCGTGGTTGAATTTTATCATTTTTAAGCCGAAAAGAATCGCCCCGATCGTGTATGAAATTCCGCCGCCGATCAGCCAGTATGTTGCTTCAATCGGAAGATTTCTGATAATTGCTTCGATTCCAAAAACTCCGAGCCAGCCCATTAAAATATAAACGACAGTTGAAATAAAGCCGTATTTTCCTGTAAAAAATAATTTAAAAACGATTCCAAATACCGCAATTGTCCAGATAATCATCAACAAAACCCAACCGCGTGAGCCGTCAATTACATTCATCGCAAAAGGCGTATAAGAACCGGCGATCAAAACATAAATTGAAGCGTGGTCGAAAATGTTTAGTTTATAACGCAAGTTGGGTTCTTGCACAAAATGATAGAGCGTCGAAGCCGAGTATAAAAGCACGAGGCTTATACCATAAATCGTAAAACTGATGATGTGCCATAATGTGCCGTATAAACTCGCATAGCTAATCAGTGCAATACACGCAAAAATGCTCAAGATCAATCCGATTCCGTGCGAAATTACGTTGAACTTTTCTTCCGTCGGATGATAAAAAGTTAATCTGTCTTCCATATTTTAATTTTTCGGCAAAACTTTATAGATCAGCCATCTATCGTTTTCTTTGATGGCTTCAACGTCAATTTCACGCTGAATATTCTTCTCATCTGTTCGCCAAAAAAGTAAAATTTCAAACTTCGTTTTATTTTTGTCTAATGTTTCACATTTTCCAGCCCGAAACGCTTTCGGATAATCATCCGTGTCCGTAAAATAATCTTTCGCCGTTTCTTTCTGTTGGGCGAGTTTATCTTTTAATTCCTTGCTCAGATATTTTTCCCGCTTCTCAAGATTTTCCGCCGAAGGCTTCATATCATTGCCGAAATGATATGAATAAAATCTTTTGACCGAATCACGCGAAGCGATACATTCGGGCGACTCCAGAATCGGCTGACTGCAATTAAGCAGTAAGCAGTAAGCAGTAAGCAGTAAGCAGAAAAGAGGAATTCTTCTCCAAACCATTTTCCATTTTCCATTTTCCATTTTCCATTTCATAGGACTTTCGGAACTTGAAAATGTCCTTTTACCGCCGATGGTGCTTGGTCGAGAGCTTTTTCCTGACCGAGTGACTTTTGCGGAATATCTTCACGGACAGTTTCTGTCGCTTCTCCTTCTTCGGTCAAACCGCCGATTGAAACTTCGACATTTTCCGTGTCGAGTTCGTTTAGTTGCTCAATATAGCTAACGATATTCGCCATCTGCGGCGTGTAAAGTTCGACTTCTTCATCTGTTATTTCAAGATGTGCAAGTTTTGCAATTTGTTTTACATCCATTATGGTTTCAGTCCTATAAAATATCTGTCAAAAAGGTCTTCAATATCTCTCGCTCCGTGCAGAATGCGATAAACTTCGATGCCGTTTTCTATGGGGAAATAAAAGATTACATATTTTTTGTGCGGAAAACTTCGTAAGTGAACAATAAATTCGTCGTGGCTTCTTCCAATTTTCGGATTTTTCGCAAGAAGCAAAAACTTTTCATATAATTCATCAAGAAATTTATCAGCAGCAGTTAGATTTTGTTTGGAAATGTGAAGCCATACTTTCTTCAGATCATCTCTGGCAAATTCAGAATATAATATTTTTGCCATTGATTACTTTTGCTCCTTTTGCTCATTTAATTCTTTGCGTGCTTCTTTTTTTATCTCATCAAAAAAATCGTGCAAATTTTCGGTTGTATGCGATGTGTATTTACCCTCACGCATTTGATCCATTCCCTTTTGCACTTCACGACGCAATTCTTCGATGCGAATCTGCCGAAGTTGATCCTGCTCATTTAACAGACGCAAACCTTCGCGGATAACTTCGCTTGCGGAATTATACAAACCCGATTGCACTTTTTGATTTATCATTTCTTCGAGTTCTTTGGTTAAAGATACGTTCATAATTTTACCTCCCAAAAAAATAATAGATTTCATAACCATTAATGTCAATCTTTGTTATTTTGTGTTATTTTCCATCCCGCTTCTTTTTTGCCAGAGAACTTCCCGCGGCAAGCAAAAATTGATAACGCAAATTATCGTCTTTAATTGAATCGGCGTGAAATCTCAAATTAGGGGAAACTTCTTCGAGTGCGATTTTTTTAAGTTCTTCATCGGACAAATTTATCTTTCGCGTTTGTTTTGCTTCTCTTAAAACCGTTTCTTCGTCAACCCGAAATTCGATAAATGTTACGGCAGGTTGTCCTAAAATCGAATTAAGTTTGAAAATCATTTGCCCTGCGAGTTCTTTTTCGAGATGGCGTTTCCACATTTTATCTTTAACGGCGACAACCAGATGTTTCTCAAAAAGCCGAAACGGAACGGAATGTTCACACAGAGATTTTCCCGCAACCCGCCGCCACGCCGCAAAAACAACAGCTTCGCGGACTGCATCGGAATCATCAATTTCCTTTAAAAGCTTCGGCAATGTGCGGAATAAATCTTCCATAAGTCATTTATCATTTATCATTTATCATTTATTATTTATTACATTTTTGATGAAGTAATAAAAGTATAGGGAAATTTATTAGTTCTTGATAACAAAGTAACTAATAAATGATAAATGATAAATGTTAAATGTGCCAAAGTTAATTTTAGCTTCGGGAAGTCCGAGGCGGGCGGAGATTTTAGGTTTTGTCGGTTGGGAATTTGAAAAGCACGTTGCCGACATTGACGAATCTCAAAAAACAGGTGAAAAACCTGCTGAATATGTGCAGAGATTGGCTTATGAAAAAGCTGCTGCTGTTGCATTGAAATATGAAAATACTTTAGTTTTAGGTGCAGACACAATCGTCGTGATTGACGATAAAATTATCGGAAAACCTGTTGACTTAGAAGACGCACACGAAATGTTGAAAATGCTTTCGGGACGCTGGCACGAGGTTTTAACAGGCGTTGCGATTGTGAAAAATTCAAAATTCAAAATTCAAAATTCAAAAGAAGAAAAGAGCAATACTTTGCAATCAATCGTCAGTTTTCAGACTACACGAGTTAAATTCAGTAAATTAAACAGTGAAGAAATAAAATTCCTCGTCCGAAAAGGCGAACCGCTCGATAAAGCCGGTGCTTATGCGGTGCAGGCACAGGCGGCACTTTTTATAGAAAAAATTGAAGGTGATTATTGGAATGTCGTCGGTTTGCCGGTAAATCTGGTTTATCGTTTGACCAAAGAATTTTCATGAAATTAATCAAAACAAAAAAGCGGTTTCATTTCTGAAACCGCTTTTTTGTTTTTGACTAAAATTAATACTTACAACAATTTATCAATTCTTTTTGACAAAATTGCAGCTGCGTCAGCCTCACCGAAAGGATCAACTCCGATGATCGGGTTGCCATCGGGTTTTCCCTGCTTATCTAAAATTATAAAAGCCGGAAGCTGATCGAGTTTAAATTTTTTAACGGCTTGAACTCCATCGTCGTCACGCAAAATCGTGATGTTTAATTTGTTGCGTTTGGCAAATTTTTGAATATCATCGTTGCTCGCATAATTTTTTGATTTTGATGAAGCGGAATCGGTAGCGATAAAGTAAATCACAACATCATCCCGCCCGTCATATTTTTTTGAAAGTTTGTTAATTGCCGCCGCTTGATCATTTGAAAGTGGAAGCCAACTTGCACCGATTGCCATCACGACAACCTTATTTTTCTGAGCTTCAACATCAATCGCATTTCCCTCCAAAGATGTAAATACGATTTTTTGTGCCGTGGTACTCACAGACATTGCAAAGAAAACGGTTAAAATAGCTGTTAAGAGTTTAATATTTTTCATAATTGTTGTTACCGCCTTTGTCGGCATACGTATATTTAGATGCAGATTTAGCTCCAATCTACTGCTTTTTGTTCAAAATAATATTATCTATCAAACGAATATCATCAAAACGCACGGCAATGGCAACCAAAACGGGATTTTCACCGATTTTATCAATTGATTCAAGGGTTTTATTATCAACTACTGAAATATAGTCAATATTTGCAAGAGGCTCTTTTTCGATCTCTCGCCGCACTATTTCAGCCAGTTTTGCGGTATTTCGTTCACCATTTTCCGCCGCGATCTCGACTTCGAGCAAAGCCTTGTAAATTATTGATGCGGCTTGTGTTTGCTCATTTGTTAAGCGATCATTCCGCGAAGACATCGCCAAACCCGATTGTTCTCTGACAATTGGAATAACAACAATATCCGTTTCAAAACCCAAATTTTTGGTAAGCCGTTCAATAATTGCGACTTGCTGAGCATCTTTCTGACCGAAGAATGCAAAATCCGGGCGAATTGTATTAAATAAAATTGTAATAATCGTTGCCACACCGCGAAAATGTCCGGGACGTGACGCACCTTCGAGTTTTTCTGCAAGTTCATCAACAGTTACAAATGTCGAAAAGTCTTCACCGTAAATTTCGTCCGCAACGGGAGCAAAAACATAATCAACCGGATAATCGGCTAAAATCGAAGCATCTTCAGTTAAATCACGAGGATAATTTTCAAAATCTTCCGATTCATTAAATTGAGTCGGATTAACAAAAATCGAAACAATAACAATATCGCTCATTTGCCGAGCCTTTATCACAAGTTCGAGATGTCCTTCGTGCAAAGCTCCCATCGTCGGCACAAATCCGATAACTTTTTCTTCACGCCGAAGTTTGCGTGCCAGCGATGCCATCCGTTGTCTGCGGTTTATTATTTCCATAAATAAATTAAATTTGAAGCAAAGTTTATTCTTTCACTCTATTCAGATCAACACTTTTAGGCATTCCATAAGATTCTTCATCATTCGGATAATTACCATTTTTTACGTCATCCATCCAGTTTGAAACGGCTTCGGTCATTATTCCCCGAATGTCTGCATATTGTCGCACGAAACGGGGAAGTCTGCCGAAAGTTAAGCCTACTAAATCATGCAGGACCAGAACCTGTATATCGCACACTAAACCTGCACCGATTCCGATAGTTGAGATTTTTAATTCATTTGTAATCATTTCGGCAATTTCACGCGGTACGAGTTCGAGAACGATTGCAAACGCACCTGCTTCTTCCATTAATTTTGCATCTTCGATTAGTTTTTTCGCATCTTCAACAGTTTTTCCCTGCACACTGTAACCGCCGAGTTTGTGGACTGATTGCGGTGTCAGACCGATGTGTGCAACGACAGGAATTTCTTCGTTGACAAGCCGTTTGACCAGATTTATACGATTGCTTCCACCTTCCAGTTTGACGGCTTCGGCACCGCCTTCTTTCATCAGTTGAAGTGCATTGCGAACCGTTTCGTCTTCGTTTATGTGATAAGTTCCGTAAGGCATATCGGCAATAATCAATGCTCTTTCCGACCCGCGTTTGACAGCTTTTGTTGCGGAGAGTATTTCTTCTAAAGTTACGGGAATCGTGTTGCCGTAGCCGTGAATAACATTGCCGATACTGTCGCCGACAAGAATCAATTCCACGCCCGCTTCATCAACGATTCTCGCTGTCGGGTAATTATAAGCTGTTAAACAAGCTAATTTTTCGCCACGTTTTTTTGCCTTGCGAAGTGCGGGGACATAGACTTTTTCAGGTTCGTCGGGTTTTAAATATGCCATAGATTGATTTTATGATTATAGACAGAAAACGGCTTTTAAGTCCAGTAGATAGAAAGTTTAGGAAGTTGATGTTTTGGAAAACGACTGCGGATTGAAATTTTTCACTTTTTTGTTTTTATTCGGATTCCAGCGGACAACGGCGGAAAAGTCTTCAACTTCATTAAGTAATTCCTGGATAGTTTTATTTTCAACCGGATGAACAAAATGCGGGGTAAGTTCGGCTAAAGGCACGAGAACAAATCTTCTGTTATGCAGTTGTTGATGAGGAACTTGCAGAAAATCCGTGTCAATTATCGAATCTCCGTAAAATAATAAATCCAGATCAACTGTGCGTGGAGTTTGCAGGAATTTATTTCTGCGTCCGAGCAAGTATTCAATACGAACCATACGTGCCAGCATCTGCGAGGGAGTTATATTAGTAACGTGAATTTCGGCAACCATATTCAGAAATGAATTATGGTTTTCAACGCCAATCGGTTCGGTTTCATAAATTGCCGAAAGTCTGCAAACGTGAAGTCCCGCTTCCAAAAGACCGCGAACCGCAAGCAAAAGATTGCCTGCTCTGTCGCCGAGATTTGAGCCGAGACTAATGTAAGCTGTAATGATTTCAGTATCCACGTTTATTTTTAACCTTATAAATCCTAAGTGTTTTTAATTATAACACGATAAAAAACTTTTTTGCCAAAATTATCTTTTTACTTTTTTGCTTGTGAATGTTTCAATAATAGATAGAAAAGTTATTTGATTCCAGCAATGCAGATTTTTTTATAAAACGCATTCGGGCGGATTTTAGAGAGTTCCGTCATTAGAAAATAACTCTCATATAAAATGACACGAAAAAAATTTCGCAACAGCGGACGTTATACATCAAGCTCAGAGCGTTCTTTTCAAGAATATATCACCAACCAACCCGCACCGATAACCACGCGGTCCGAACTCATACGCTTAATTCGCGGCGGTGAGGACACATACCTCGAACTCAAATTAAAACTTTCAAACCCCGAAAGGATTGCACAGGAAATTGTCGCACTTGCAAACACGGCAGGCGGAACTATAGTTTTCGGCGTTACGGATCAACTTCGCGTCGAAGGACTCAGAAATCCCGAAACTGTTCAGGATGAATTAATAAAAATCTGCCGCCAGGAAATTTATCCGCCGCTTGTTCCATATCTCGATACGATTGCATTTGACGATGGACGCAGGATTATTGCTTTAGATGTTGAAGGAAAACAGCGTCCATACCGCACAAAAGCAGGGAAATTTTACCTGCGGATCGGTGATGAAAAACGCGAGGCGACACGCGAGGAACTTTCCGTTTTGATTGATGAAAACCGTCCGCTCTATTATGAAAATATTCCGCTTGAAGGTTTAAGTGAAAATGATTTTGACGACACGCTCGTGTGGAGTTTTGCGGGCGGTTTTGAAAAAGATTTGACGGGCAAAAACGGTTACGAAACGAAAAACTTTCTGCAAAAGGATTTGCTTTTGGCGGTTGGTACAAAAGACGCATTTCTGCCGACGATTGCGGGAATTCTTCTTTTTGGAAAAAACGAAAAAGTCTCGGAAATTTTGCCGCGTGCGAGTGTTACGGCAATTCGTTACTCCGGCGATGATAAAAATTCGGAGTTGATCGAAAAACAAATTTTCAGCGGAAATCTTTTAACGCTTTATGAATCTTTAATAAAATTTACCGAGCAATACTGTGATCTATGGAAACACAAATCGAAAAAGCAGACAGCGGATAAAGAAGCAGACGGACAAGATTTTATTTCGGTTAATGCACGCGGAAATTATCATATTTATTCGGTCAAAGAAGCCGTCGCGAATATTCTAATACACAGAGATTTGGCTTTGCGTGAGATTGATACGGAAATTGTGATTTATGATAATTCGATTGAATTTATAAATCCGCGTCGGACAAACGGCTTTAGTCCGCCAGCTTCAAAAGCGATTCGTTACGGCATAACGCAGCGAGTAAATCCGCAGATCGCGGCTATTTTTTCCCGTCGTGAATACGGCATAAATCTTCCACGCGGCGGTTTGCCGATGATTCTCAAACAATCAAAGCATTTTTCGGGGAAACGTGCGGAACTTTACACAACAAACGATAAATTTAAGTTGAAAATTTTAAGTGCGTAAGAATAAAAAAAGTCTGTCTTACAAATATTTGTGAGACAGACTTTTTGATTTTTTGTTAAACAGTCAGTTATTTTTTATCGTCATCATCATCTTCAGTTTTATAATAAGGACGGTGCTGAACTTTGAATTTTTTGTCATCGTATTGTCCGTCGCCGTTGACATCAACTTTAACTTCCAATTTATATTTCTTATCCGGTTTTCGACCATCTCCGGCATCATAAGCAATACTGTATTGATTGCGAAGCAGTGCATTTATGTTACTTAAAATCGAAGGTATTTCGCCCGGGAAAGTCATTTCATAATGCACACCGCCGGATTCTTTGGCAAAGGTATTCATCGCGTTTCTCGCTTGCAAAAATGTCAATCTTCCCGGTGTCCCATCTATTCCATCGGTGGCGGGAAGTCGGCTTTCATATTTTTTAAAAAATAAATTTCCCGTGCTGATAATATAAATCGGAATTCCCGCACTTTGAATTACTTTTCGAACCTCACCGTAATTTATCCGGCTGAATGTATCAATTCCCGAAGCGACTAAAATTATCGCCCGTCGTTTGGCTTTGACATCAACCATCCCGCCGTATTCCGATTTATTAGATTCCGATTTCTCCAATACAACCGAATCTGCCGTTCCGCCGACGAGTGCGAATTTTATTGCATCAAAAAGATTATTTTCACGAAATGCCGGGCGATTTCTTAAAAGTAAATTGACAGTCGCCTGAAGTCTACGCGGATCGTTTGTAAAATCGGTGATCGGAGTCGGGCGAATATCAAAAGCGATGACGGAGGCAAAATCATCTGGCGGTTTGATAAAAGTTGAAACAAAAGAAGCTACGGGACGAATAACTTCAAGGTTGCCCGGATCAAATCCGCCGCTGCCGTATAGACCGAACATTTCCGACCATTTGCTGTATTCGACAACTAACGTAACGGTTATCGGAGATTCCGGCATTGCAAAGTTTGTAATTTCCTGCTTGATACCATCTTCAAAAACGGCAAAATTTTCTTTTTTTAATCCCGTTACAATTTGTCCGCTTTTTTTGTCATAAACAACCGCATCAACATTTACGAGATTTGTTTTAATTTCTAGAATTTCTGTATCAACTACAGCATTTTTCATTTCCTCTTCGAGTCTTTTTTCTTCCGCCTCCTTTTTTAATTCTTCCTCGGTTTTCGGGATGGGACGCTGATTTTTCTTATCATTTCCCTTTGTTTGCGGTCTTTGCGGACGGGATTGAGCGAAGGAAATTGTTGACAAACCGAATACGAAGGCAATCAGTAATATTAAAAAAATGGAAATTCGATGCGGAAAAGTGGCTTGCATATTTTTTTACACCTTAAAAAGAGATATTTAAATTATTAGATACGAATTGTCTGCTTTTAGTTGGAATAAATCAAGTAAAAGGCGGGAACCCTCCATAACTATCGGGTTTCCGCCTAAGGTCTTTAACTAAAATTTGATTATCTAAGCGTCTTCGGATCAATCTCAATAATTACCTCATATGAGCCGCTGTTATCGTCGAGTATTCCCTCGTTCACGCCTAAAAATAAAGCACCGTCGCGTTGGGCAACAAACTCATAATCAGAACCGATATACATAAAATCGTTATTATCATCACCGATCACCGCGATTAAACCGCCCGTTGGCTGATCTTTGATGAGTTTCTGGTTGTCGGGAAGTGTGCTGATTCCTGAAGGAGTAGAATAACGACCATTTCCGAGCGAAACTCTACCGTTGCTGACGATACGTATTCTTTGACCTTTGCGGACAACCCAACCTGCATTTGTCCAACCGTTTGAAGTATTATCAGCCAGAACTTTTACTCTTACCTGAATCGGTTTGGCATCGGCAACAGTAGTTGTATTGGACGGATTGGACGGAGCAGTATCCGTATAATCAGTATCATCGGTTGAGGTGTCCATTGAAGGTTTAAGTGAAAATGATTTTGACGACACGCTCGTGTGGAGTTTTGCGGGCGGTTTTGAAAAAGATTTGACGGGCAAAAACGGTTACGAAACGAAAAACTTTCTGCAAAAGGATTTGCTTTTGGCGGTTGGTACAAAAGACGCATTTCTGCCGACGATTGCGGGAATTCTTCTTTTTGGAAAAAACGAAAAAGTCTCGGAAATTTTGCCGCGTGCGAGTGTTACGGCAATTCGTTACTCCGGCGATGATAAAAATTCGGAGTTGATCGAAAAACAAATTTTCAGCGGAAATCTTTTAACGCTTTATGAATCTTTAATAAAATTTACCGAGCAATACTGTGATCTATGGAAACACAAATCGAAAAAGCAGACAGCGGATAAAGAAGCAGACGGACAAGATTTTATTTCGGTTAATGCACGCGGAAATTATCATATTTATTCGGTCAAAGAAGCCGTCGCGAATATTCTAATACACAGAGATTTGGCTTTGCGTGAGATTGATACGGAAATTGTGATTTATGATAATTCGATTGAATTTATAAATCCGCGTCGGACAAACGGCTTTAGTCCGCCAGCTTCAAAAGCGATTCGTTACGGCATAACGCAGCGAGTAAATCCGCAGATCGCGGCTATTTTTTCCCGTCGTGAATACGGCATAAATCTTCCACGCGGCGGTTTGCCGATGATTCTCAAACAATCAAAGCATTTTTCGGGGAAACGTGCGGAACTTTACACAACAAACGATAAATTTAAGTTGAAAATTTTAAGTGCGTAAGAATAAAAAAAGTCTGTCTTACAAATATTTGTGAGACAGACTTTTTGATTTTTTGTTAAACAGTCAGTTATTTTTTATCGTCATCATCATCTTCAGTTTTATAATAAGGACGGTGCTGAACTTTGAATTTTTTGTCATCGTATTGTCCGTCGCCGTTGACATCAACTTTAACTTCCAATTTATATTTCTTATCCGGTTTTCGACCATCTCCGGCATCATAAGCAATACTGTATTGATTGCGAAGCAGTGCATTTATGTTACTTAAAATCGAAGGTATTTCGCCCGGGAAAGTCATTTCATAATGCACACCGCCGGATTCTTTGGCAAAGGTATTCATCGCGTTTCTCGCTTGCAAAAATGTCAATCTTCCCGGTGTCCCATCTATTCCATCGGTGGCGGGAAGTCGGCTTTCATATTTTTTAAAAAATAAATTTCCCGTGCTGATAATATAAATCGGAATTCCCGCACTTTGAATTACTTTTCGAACCTCACCGTAATTTATCCGGCTGAATGTATCAATTCCCGAAGCGACTAAAATTATCGCCCGTCGTTTGGCTTTGACATCAACCATCCCGCCGTATTCCGATTTATTAGATTCCGATTTCTCCAATACAACCGAATCTGCCGTTCCGCCGACGAGTGCGAATTTTATTGCATCAAAAAGATTATTTTCACGAAATGCCGGGCGATTTCTTAAAAGTAAATTGACAGTCGCCTGAAGTCTACGCGGATCGTTTGTAAAATCGGTGATCGGAGTCGGGCGAATATCAAAAGCGATGACGGAGGCAAAATCATCTGGCGGTTTGATAAAAGTTGAAACAAAAGAAGCTACGGGACGAATAACTTCAAGGTTGCCCGGATCAAATCCGCCGCTGCCGTATAGACCGAACATTTCCGACCATTTGCTGTATTCGACAACTAACGTAACGGTTATCGGAGATTCCGGCATTGCAAAGTTTGTAATTTCCTGCTTGATACCATCTTCAAAAACGGCAAAATTTTCTTTTTTTAATCCCGTTACAATTTGTCCGCTTTTTTTGTCATAAACAACCGCATCAACATTTACGAGATTTGTTTTAATTTCTAGAATTTCTGTATCAACTACAGCATTTTTCATTTCCTCTTCGAGTCTTTTTTCTTCCGCCTCCTTTTTTAATTCTTCCTCGGTTTTCGGGATGGGACGCTGATTTTTCTTATCATTTCCCTTTGTTTGCGGTCTTTGCGGACGGGATTGAGCGAAGGAAATTGTTGACAAACCGAATACGAAGGCAATCAGTAATATTAAAAAAATGGAAATTCGATGCGGAAAAGTGGCTTGCATATTTTTTTACACCTTAAAAAGAGATATTTAAATTATTAGATACGAATTGTCTGCTTTTAGTTGGAATAAATCAAGTAAAAGGCGGGAACCCTCCATAACTATCGGGTTTCCGCCTAAGGTCTTTAACTAAAATTTGATTATCTAAGCGTCTTCGGATCAATCTCAATAATTACCTCATATGAGCCGCTGTTATCGTCGAGTATTCCCTCGTTCACGCCTAAAAATAAAGCACCGTCGCGTTGGGCAACAAACTCATAATCAGAACCGATATACATAAAATCGTTATTATCATCACCGATCACCGCGATTAAACCGCCCGTTGGCTGATCTTTGATGAGTTTCTGGTTGTCGGGAAGTGTGCTGATTCCTGAAGGAGTAGAATAACGACCATTTCCGAGCGAAACTCTACCGTTGCTGACGATACGTATTCTTTGACCTTTGCGGACAACCCAACCTGCATTTGTCCAACCGTTTGAAGTATTATCAGCCAGAACTTTTACTCTTACCTGAATCGGTTTGGCATCGGCAACAGTAGTTGTATTGGACGGATTGGACGGAGCAGTATCCGTATAATCAGTATCATCGGTTGAGGTGTCCATCGGCGGAATATCTCTGGGAGTCGTCCCGACCGTGATAACCGTACCGTTTCCGGTATTAGTTTGTGTATAATTCGGTTCTCGGCGGGTGGTGGTAGTATTGTTTGAAGACAATCCTGCATTTGTAGAAATACCCTCTGAATCAAATTTGATGGATTCGATTTCGTTAGCGAAAAACTTCAACTGCTTCTGCCGCGTGCCGTCGCCGATTAAAATAATAAATTGATTATTATCAAAACTGATTATTTTTCCCTTGATAATACTGCCGTCTTTTAATTTTATCGTATCAGCGAAAGTGAAAACGGCTAAACCTAAAGTTAATATAAAAATTGAAATGATTTGAAAGAATTTGGATTTTAGAAACATATTTCCTCCAACGAAATTTGCTAATCTCGGGATTAAAAAGTTATGAAAGAATCTCTTTGAAAGAGCTTATTAGATAGGTTGCATCTAACTGTTTAAATAGATGCAGTTTGGAAACTGACAAGTTGCAAATTTACTTTGCGGCAAATTTTATAGAATTATACACAAAACTTCTGCAATGTTAAACAAAAAAGCGGAAAAACAAAAATAAAAAAGACAAAAGAAACAACAAAATCTAAGAAATATCGTAGTTTTTACAATCTAGTTTGCCGTTTTTCTTTTACACTTTTTTAAATCCCGGGATCATCCGGTTTAGCGGGACGATTTTCTTCCGTAAATCTCATAGTCGGGAGAGTCGAGTCGTAATAAAAATACCGCGTTCCGGTTGCCGTTACTCCTTCAGAAACCTGTGGATTAGCATTTATCGAATAAAAAGAAGGTTGTGAGCCTGATGCTTCCTGAACCTTCATTGTATAAATATAACCATTGACAAGCGGGGTTTCTCCCTTAAATTTATCGTCCAATTGAACGGATTTTATAAGTTCGTCAAAAGTTGGTGCGAAATTTCCTCTATGTCTTGAGGCGTATTGAATCTGAAGTTTACGTATTAAATCAATATTTTGCGTAGCAGCGGTTTCATTGCCGCTTTGGGTAATTGACTGCCACGCCGGAATGCCGACGGCAATAAGCAGTGCGATAATCGCAATAACGATCATTAATTCGATCAGGCTGAAACCTCTCTGATCTTTTAATCTTGTGCGAAAGTTTTTCATAATTTTTAAGATTTCCTCTGTATAATTCCACGAAACAATGTCATAAAAAGTTGCAAATTATTTTCATTAAATTTATAGCATATTTTTATATTGGAACGAAAAGTCCGTAAACAAGTTGCATCAAACGATAAAGAAATATCAAAACATTTTGTATGGAAAAGTTTTTGGTATAAAAAGAAAAGAAAACTTTTCGTGCATAAAGGCATTCAAATCCTGTAAAATAGAAACGGTATTTCTGCCATTTAGGAAAATAAATAAAATAAATAATGAGAGATTGGATAGTTAGAGAACAGGAAACAGTTACGGAAACCTTTGACGTGGACACGAATAGAGTCGAAAAACTTTCGCAATTGCAGGAAGCAATCGGCAAGGTTATAAAAGGAAAATCCGAGGTCGTCAAACTTTCCCTGGTGGCAATGCTTGCTAAAGGACATCTTTTGATTGAAGACGTTCCGGGCATCGGAAAAACTACGCTTGCCAACGCTTTGGCTCGTGCCTTGGATTTGTCTTTTCAGCGAATTCAGTTTACTTCCGACCTTTTGCCGTCCGACGTTATCGGAATTTCGATTTTTAATCAGAGAAACGGCGAATTTGAATGGAAGGCAGGACCGATTTTTTCAAATATCGTTTTGGCGGACGAAATAAATCGTGCGACACCGAAAACGCAAAGTTCACTGCTGGAAGCGATGGCGGAGAAGCAAGTTACATACGAAGGAATTTCACGCCCGCTTCCTCTGCCGTTTATGGTCGTCGCCACTCAAAATCCGTCCGAACATCACGGGACTTATCCTTTGCCTGAATCGCAACTCGACAGATTTATGCTCCGTCTGCATATCGGTTATCCGGGCAGGGAAGATGAACGTCAAATTCTGCGGGACAGAGAAAAGGAAAATCCGCTTGATTTTGTCAAGCCGATCTTGTTAGAAGCGGACATTCTGGAGATGCAAATGCTGGCAAGCGAAGTTCGATTTGACGAGGCTTTAGTTGATTATCTGTTAAGCATCGTTGAGAAAACACGCGAAAATAATGCGGTTGAATTGGGAGTCAGCCCACGCGGAACTCTTTCGCTTTTTAATTCAGCACAGGCTTTGGCATTGATCGAAGGTCGTGATTACTGTATCGCTGACGATATCAAACGGCTTGTCGTTCCGTGTTTTGCTCATCGCTTGATTGTCAGTTCGCAGTATTCAAAAATTTCAAAACAAACCAACGAAGCCGAACAGATTCTGAAGGAAATTTTGACGCAAACGGAAGTTCCGGTTTGAAGTCGTAACGCCGTCCGTCCCGGCGGCTGTCCTGAAACCGTCTCGGTTTCAGATTAAGTTTAAGTTCTAAGAATTTTGTGATAAAGCGGCGGCGGGACGCACGCCGCGACAGCCACCGGGACGGTGGCGTTACGATAAAAGTAATGTTAAAGAAATTCCGCCAAATTTTGCAGCTTTTCAGTTTAAGCGATTTACGTAATGCAATTGTGGGAATTTTGATTATTTTCGGCGGTTTGGGACTTGCTTTTCTGACAATTTACGCTCATCAGACCGGACAAGTAAGACTTGCAGGTTTTGCCGCCGCTGCGTCTTTGGTTTTTGTCCTACTGATAATAGTATTTGTTATTCCGCCGCTGGCAAAAAACGCAAGTGCCGAGGCTTCACAGATGAATTTACCGTTTGAATTTACAACGGGCGGAGTGGTTTTTATCGGGCTTCTCATCATCGTCGCTTTTGCAGCCTGGAACACAGGAAATAATCTGCTTTTTTTAGTGCTTTCTTTTCTAACTTCCGCCTTTGTCATAGGTTTTTTTGTCGGCAATTTTTGTTTAAAAAAACTGGACGTAAAAATGCGTTTTCCCGAAACGATTTTTGCCGAAGAACCGACACCGATTCTCGTCAGCCTTCACAACCGCAAACGGATTTTCCCGACATTTTCAATAACCAGCGAAGTTCGCGGCAAAGACAGGAAACGCTCGGTAATTGCTGATGATCTGGAAAATCTTTTACCGAAAAAATGGGCGGAAAAGTTTTCGCGTCCGCCGCTTAAAAAACTCACGCTCGATTATTTCGTTCACGTTCCGCGAAAGAATTTTATTGAGAATAAGGTCAGGCATATCTTCAATAAACGCGGGCGTTTTATCATTAAAGATTTTGAACTCTCGACAAAATTTCCGTTCGGATTTTTTCGACATCGCCGCCGCCTTTCCGCTCAACGAACCGAGATTATAATTTTTCCGAAACTTCTGCCGCTGAATTCCGACATCATTGATCTGCCGCTTGAAACCGGAAAACTTATTTCAGCCAGAAGAGGAATCGGGCAGGATTTGCTTACGCTTCGTGATTATCAGCCGTTGGATGATTTGCGTCATATTGATTGGAAGGCAACCGCCAGAACACGAACTCTGACGGTCAGAGAATTTGCTTCAGAAGATGAAAAACGGGTAACGATAGTTTTTGACAGGCGGATAATTAAGAACAAGAAACAAAAACAAAAATCGTTAAGACAAAAAATTGAAGATGAAAAAGAAGGGAAAAAACTTACAAAAGAAGAAAAGCGTTTTGAAAATGCAGTCAGTAGATCAGCATCTTTAATTTCACATTTTGCCGATGAACGGGCGGAAATTCGCCTTGTAATCGAAAATACCGAAAGCGATTTTGGTATCGGTAAAGAACATTTTAATGAATGTCTGCGTAAATTAGCCCTAATCGAACCTGAATTTGTTGAATCGTTTTCGCTGGATTTTCTGGATGAAAATTTTCGGGAAGTCTTTGAAGCCAGAACAGACAGCCATCTTTTTTTTATAACGGCAATGAATGAAAAAGATATTCCATCAGCCACTCTTCATCAGGCAAAAATTATAAGTTATTAAATTATCGGTGTCGGAACACTCCCGCAAACCTTATATTTCTGAACAAATTTATTATTATAACGTATCAACTTGCATACATTATCGGTTTGCGGGTAGAGTTTTTCATAAGCAATTTATGAGTTCAAAGGAATTAATCGGTCAGATTCTTGACGGAAAATACAAGATAGACAAACAGCTTGGCAAGGGCGGGATGGGAACGGTGTATCTTTCGACGCACATCGGAACGGCACGACCCGTTGCGGTAAAAGTTATCGCACCCGATTTTATGAAGCGAGCAGAATTTGTCGAGCGTTTTCGCCGTGAAGCAAAAGCCGCCGGCATCATAACACAGTCGCTCAGTCAGCTTGTTTTACTGCCGTCAATTCTCCTTCTTGCTTCGATCACTTCCGTAATCACGGCACTCTTGTATTTTAAAACACGGCAGGCGGGCGGCGAATCTATGCAGGAATTACTCGGCAAACTCAATGAAACGGAATTGCCTCAAAGTAAATGGCAGCAGCGTGTCCGCGAACGTCTGATACAATCGGGAAAAATTACAGACACGACCGCAAATCATCATAAATCAAATTAGAAACAATGAAAAAGTATTTATCACATCTCATTATCGCTTTATTTATTTTAAGCCTTTCGTCAATTGCATCCTCTCAAGGTTTTAAGAAGGATTTTACCGTTTATACGGGTGGCACGATCGAAGTAAAAAACTTGTCCGGGCGGGTTGATATTGAAGCCGGTGACGAAATTGAAAATGAAGTTTTTCTGGAAATTCGCAGTGAGAAAGGTTTTTCTGAAGAAAATATAAAAGCCGAATCAACCGGCAAAAAAGTTTCGATTGAAATCCTCAACGAAAATACTCAGATCAGAATTGATGTAAAACTCCGTGTGCCGAGCCGCGTAAAAGTCAAAATAGAAACGGGCGAAGGCGAAATTCGACTTGTCGGAAGTTTTCTGGAAGCCGAAGCCGAAACAGGAACCGGCACGATTTATGCGGATGTTCCGCTTGAAAACTTGAAATATAATTTTACGTGGACGGCTTCGCATCCGCGTGTTATCAGCGATGTCGAACTTGAAGATGTAAAGGAAAAAGCCGCCGGAAGATTTGTTATTAACGGTAAAATTTTTAATAAAGAAGAAATTGATAAATCTAACGATGCAGCTAAAAATGTTGATGAAAAATCAACAACTGACGAAAATTCAGAGAATATAGAAAAGAAGGAAAAAAAGAAAAAATCCAAAGATAAAGGTGAAGTAAAACTCAATTTTTCAACCGCCCGCGGAATCGTTCTGCTAAATGTCGCACCCGAAGAAGTCCCGACAAATTTACAGGAAAGACCTTTGACCGAAGCTGCCAAAGCAATAATACGCAGCGGCGATGTGCTTTTGATGGACGCAATTCGCCGTGCCACGCCAAAATATTTCGGTGAATACGCGAGAACTTTGCCGCCACGCCGTGAAACTCCGACTTTAAGCCAAGCGGATAAAAGAAACAGTGTAACCGCAAGTGTTAAACAAGTTACGGTTCGCATAATTGACATAAATAATCGTGCTATCCCAAATCTTGAAAGGGATGATTTTCTTTTGACCGAACGTGGTCAAGAACGCGAAATTTTATCTGTTGAGCCGACCACCGCACCGTTTAATCTTGTTTTGCTTTTAGACGTTTCAGGAAGTATCGAAAATTATGTTGATTTTATACGCAAAGCCGCCCGTAATTTTCTAGATACCGTGAGTCCGCAGGATAATGTTGCCATTGTTTTATTTAATGAAGATGTCAACACGCTCTCCGTTTTTACAAAAGACCGCAATAAACTTTCCGAAGGTTTAGATACATTCGACGCAGGCGGCGGAACCGCTTACTACGATTCGCTCGCCTACACTTTGACGGATATAATCCGTCCGCTGAAAGGCGACAGAACCGCAATCGTTATTTTATCCGACGGCGACGATAACCGTTCATTTCTTCCATTCAAATCTTTACTCGGCTCAATTCAGGAAAGCGGTGCATTAATTTATCCACTCTACGTTCCGACCGATCTCATTGCTGCTTCTGCCGGTAAAGACCCAAGTGAAACAGTTGATCCTTTGCGAAGCCGTTATATGTCGCTTTCGTCAAAAGCCAACGAAGAAGGCGAAACTTTAGCTCAAATTTCAGGCGGAGTTTATTATCCGATCTCAAGACTTTCCGAACTCCAAAAAGCCTACGACGACATCGTTTCCCAACTCCGCACGGCTTACACGATCAGATACCGCTCGACCTTAAATGAAGGTAGCGGAGACGGTGCATCGCCGAAATTAAATGTTAAAGTCAAACGCGACAATACTTTCGTAAAACTCGGCTCGGTTGTCGCAGTCGGAAGTAATTAGCTTACGAAGTTTAATGCTAATTCTTAAATAAATGTCAACACTTTTAGATTCACTTTTTGACGAGGAAGAAACGCGACCTTTGACGATTTCGGAATTGAACGATTCGGTCAAACGGGAACTTGAGCGGCGTTTTGCTTCAGTTTGGATCGAAGGTGAGATTCTGGATTTTTTTGATGCACATTCGGGGCATTGGTATTTTACTTTGCACGATGGCGATTCGCAGATCAAAGCGGCGTGTTATAAGGGAACGAATTGGAAAATTAGGTTTAAGCCGTTTGATGGGATTCAGGTCAGAGTTCGCGGGAAATTGTCGCTTTATGCTCCGCGTGGGGAATATCAGATTTTGGTCGAATCGCTCGAACCCGTCGGCGAAGGTGCTTTAAAAGTTGCGTTTGAGCAAATTAAATTAAAACTCGGCAAGGATAGATTATTTGATGAAGAATTTAAGCGTCCGCTACCGTATTTGCCGAAGCGGGTTGGAGTTGTAACAAGTCCAAATGGTGCGGCGTTTCACGATATTTTAAATGTTTTATCGCGTCGCACGAAAACGGTCAGCATCGTTTTGATTCCGACAAGAGTTCAGGGCGAAACTGCTCCCGAAGAAATTCGTGATGCGGTTATTTTAGCAAATGAGTTTAATAAAAATGCGGATGAGAAGGATAAAATTGATGTGCTGATCGTCGGACGCGGCGGCGGTTCGACTGAAGATTTATGGGCGTTTAACGAGGAACGTCTGGCGAGAACTATTTTTGCTTCGGAGATTCCGGTGATTTCTGCCGTTGGACACGAGATTGATTTCTCGATTGCAGATTTTGTCGCCGATGTTCGAGCCGCCACGCCCTCCGCCGCCGCCGAAATTGTGGCGGAAAGAGAAGATAATATTGAGGCATTTATCAGACAAAAAACGCTTGATATGTTTCAGATTATTGATTATAAACTTCTGCAATCAAAAAGCGATTTGCAGGAACTTGCATTATCAAATGTGTTTTCGGAGTTTCCGCAACGCATTAAAGATTGGAAATATGAGCTCGAAGATTCGCAGGAGAGAATCGCCGATGCTTTGAGTGAAAAATTAAATGAAAGTGAGAAAATATTGGAAAAACTTTCCAAGCGTCTTTCGCCGGTCAGACTCGCATCAACATTGGGCGATAAGAAAACAAGGCTTGCCCGTTTGGAGCAAAAAAATTTCGCTGCCGTCAATGCTAAAATAAACCTAGCGGATGAAAGGTTAAAAATCGAAATGGCTTCATTGGACGCACTCTCGCCATTATCAGTTTTGAATCGCGGGTTTTCGATAGTTAAAACCGCAAAAAACGAGATTTTGCGGAATGTGGCGAAAGTTAAAGAGAATGATAAATTGAAAATTCAGCTTGCAAATGGGAAACTGGAAGTGAAAGTAATAAACAAAGAGTAATTTTTTGAATGTCGAAAATAGTCGTAGATTTACAAGAAAAACAGGAAGTTCCAAATAGTTTGAATGTTCTGCAATTTGGTGATTATCAAAAGGGAGAAGAACGTGGAACTTTTAGAAAAATTTTGAAGGTTTTTTCTATTATTCTTGTTAGTTTAATCATCATTAGTTTTATCGGCGGCTTTTTTTACTGGCGTTATTTGAAAACAACTCCGCAATATTCGCTGGCGTTAATTATTAATGCCGCCCGCCGCGACGATCAAAAAACGATTGATGAACTGGTCAATCTGGATGCGATTGTTGAAGATTTTTTGCCGCAGGTTGTTGATAAAGCCGTTGAACTTTACGGTCGCGGAGTTGCTCCCGATGTGATAGAAAAAGCAAGATTAATCGCCGCACCACTTTTGCCGGTGGTTAAACAGAGAGCCAAGGCGGAATTGCCCGATTTGATACTGGAGAAAACAAGGCGGTTTGAAAATATACCTTTTTGGGCAATTGCCATCGGTGCAAAAAGGTATTTGGATATTGAGAAAGATGGCGATAAAGCTATAATAAAAAGTAAATTAAAAGACCGTCCGCTTGAAATCGAAATGAAAAAAAACGGTACTAAATGGCAAATTGTCGCTATCAATGATGAGCAAACCGCACAAAAGATCGCACGCAAAATCGGTCAGGAAGTTTTGACGATGGCAAAAAGCAAAGACGCGGGAACGATTGAAAATGTCGGTAAGAAAATCGGTTTGGATAATGCAAATGATCTTCTAAGACAGGTAGAAGGTATTTTTAAATAGAAATGGCGAAAAATAAAGAACAAACATTTGAAACTTCTCTTGGAAAACTAGAAGAAATCGTAACTCAGCTTGAAGATGGCGATTTGTCTTTGGAAGAAAGCCTTAAACTTTTTGAAGACGGTGTAAAACTCTCGCGTGAATGTCAGGAACGTCTCGACCAAGCCGAGAGACGTATTGAGGTTTTGCTTAAAGATAAGAATGGAAACCCGACTCTGCAACCGATTGAAAAAGATGATTTAGTTGCTGATAAACCAAAGGTTAAAAAACGTATTGTGTTTAGCGACGATGATGATGATTTTACAACTTTCTAATCCCACTCATAATTTATTTATCAAAAAAAGGCACGAAATTTCGTGCCTTTTTTGTTAATGTTGTCTGGAAAAATTTAATCACGTCCCATAAATATCATCAGGATATAATAAAACAGCAAAGCAACGCTGGCAAATAATCCTAATGAAGCCGCTACATATTGATTCGTGTTATAACGATGCAGCATATTCGATGTTTCATAAAGAATCGAACCGCCTGCAAATATGACCATTGCAAAAGCAAAGAAACTTCCTATGCTAAAACCAAAGACTATTCCCGATACGATAAATCCGAGTGCGACGAATCCGCCGATTGCCAAAATAGGACCTAAAAAAGAAAAATCTTTTCTGGTTATCAGCACGGTTGCCGACAAGCCCAGAAATAATCCGAGTGTAACGACACCCGCTTTTGCAATTACATCAACTCCTGAATAATGTGCCGCCATAAAAAGCAATGGCAAAAAGACTATTGCTTCGGCAACGGTGAACATAATCAAGCCCATATATTGCTGAGGTCTGGAGGTGTCGGACAATGCCCATTTTTGAGCAATATAGGACACACCCATAAATAACCCCAAAACAATCAGCCAGGCATAAGGTCCGCTAAGCATTGTTTGTGCAATCCAAAGACCTGCATTAGAACTGACGAGATAAAATGTCATCGCACTAAAGGCTAAAATAGCCAAAGCCAGGTGCATATAAGTTTTGCGTATAAATGCCGCACGTTCCGCCGGTAAAGCGTCTGCTACCGAGAATTCTCTGACTGCATTTTCGTAAGTTGTGTTATTCATTTTCTGCTCCTTTTCAAATAAAACAAAAACCTGCTAATAAGATGCGTTTTTTGTATAAAAATCTGTCTAAAATCGTAAAATCTTAAAACAATTATATCAGATTTTTAAGTTTGATATAAATAAGTTTTTTCAGTAAATGGAAATTCAATAACAAATTGTAAATAAAGACAAATATTACCTGTTTTCCATTTTCAGTTATCCATTATTAACATACCAATCTGCGTGCAAAGCCCATTCGCTACAAGATAGACACGAAGTCCAACGCCATTGGTATTTGCAGCCCGGACATTTCCCGTGTGTGCTGAATGTATTCCAAGCCGTTTCGCATCCGCCGTAAAAATATTCGGGAAAATCACAATCACTGCAAAACCAAGTGTTTGAAGCCTTTGGCTGCCATTTGCAATGCGGACAACGTATGCTGCTGAAATCTGTGCCATCTTCCTTTAATTTTTCAACAATAATTTGTTCAACTTCCGGATTCTTTTGCAGAAGTGTGAAAAAGATTTTGGCAGAAAGTGCTGTTCCGAATTTTTTACGATTAGTAAACATTTGTAAAACTAATTATAATCCAAAATTTCAAAAAGATGGCTTAGTATGAGTCATCTTTTTGAAATTTAATACTGCAAAACGAATTATCTTTTAACAGCCAAAAGATCAATTTTTTCAATATTCGGGTCTTTTGCCAATAGTTCGTCTTTCTTCGACATTAACGCCTTTGCAATATCGCCGTTCAGATGTGCTTCCTGTCCGTCAACGCCTTCAAACGTATCAAAAATTCCAAACGTCGAATCATCAAATTTGAGTGCGTGCCAGGTAATTGTTTTTTCTTCATCTTTCGACATCTCATAGCCCTGCATCAAAAAATCTTCGAGTTCCTGTTCCTTTCCTTCTTTTGCGTGTAACTTTACAAATAGTGCTTTTTTTAACATAAATTTTTCTCCTTAAAATGTTTGTAAATAAATTGTATTGCTTACTGACTACATTCGCAAATCCGAGCATTTTGGATTTATTTTATCAATTTACAGATTTCACTTTCTCATCACGCGAATAATTTCACCCGGAGCGGATTCATTTCCTTTTGAATCAACAGCACGAACATAATAAAAATAAACTTCGTCCGGTTCGACACCTTCATCTTTATATTCGGTTGTCGGAATCGGCTCTTTATTACGTCGTTCCCATTTATCAAGCGGCACTTTTTCGTCCGCCGAGCGATACATATTATAACCGACAAAATCTTTAAGCGGATTCTGCTCAAATTTATTTCCGGCGTGATCCGTAAAACTGCTTTTCGGTGTGATCGGATTACTTTCTTCGCCATCTTCATAAACCTGTGTGAGTTTGTAAAAATATCGCTTCCCAAGCTTTGCAGCAGGATCATCAAAATTTCCTTCGGGAATCGGTTCATCGGTCATTCTCGCCCAAAATACAAACGGCAGATTTTCATTTTCCGAACGATAAACGTGATAACCGATTACTTTTCTGTCCAGTTTTTGCAAAAGTTTCTTTTTCTTTTTTCTCAATAATTTCTTGTTCATACATTTTTACAAAACTAAAAAAGCGACTCATTTCGAGCCGCTTGTCTTTTATAAAATTTTTACTGGATTCGGTCGGATAATTTTTTTCGCTGAAACTGAAGTTGCCGGAATGAGTTATTAAACTTTATTCCACCGACATTTTCCTTGTTATCAACTTTTGGTTACCAACCTAATCCCTTGTTTATTATTGCCTTTCCGGTTTCGCCGAATTCTCATCGGCTCAAATAATCCGGCGGCGTTTCGATTGAACTTTCTGTCATATCTATCACCTCCTGTAATTATTAGATTACAAAAAATAAATTAATTTGTCAAAAAATTTTTATATTTTTTGAAGTTTATCGGTTTTGTCGGCAATTTTAATAATCAAACACAATGCTTCATTAACTGCTTCCGACGTTGGAAATCGCTGTATAGAATTCTTCACAAAGGTTAATATAAGTTGATAAAGCATAATTAAGAAATTGATCACTTGTAATAACTATGTTTTGAATTAATTTTTCACTATTTTTATCTCCATCTAGATATTGTGAATTTGATATATAATTAATTAATTTCTTGTTTCCCTCGGTTATCTTTCCATCTTCGTGAACAATTTTGTTACGAAGTGTCCTTAAAGAATTTATTTCACTCCATACTCCTATTCCACAGTCCCAGTCTAAACCAACTACTTTAGTTAAGTATTTAGTAGCACGCCCAATGTGTCCATTATCTGACTTAATATCATAAACACTCAAATCTAATTTTTTTTGGCTTTTGAACAAATCACATAAATTATTTAGTTGGACATCAAGAAAAGAATGTAATGTTATGAAGGCACTTTTACGATGATAATTCGGGAATTCAACTTTAACGATTCTTTTTACGCTATAATGATTGGAATCATCAAATCCTTTATAACCTTCAAGGTCATATCTCTCTTCTAGAACAGTAGTTTTATTTAGTTCATAATCTGATATAAATGAGGATATTTGTTGTTCAACTTGTTCAATAAATATTTCTAAGAATTTTTCAGATTCTTTAATTCCTTGAAACCAATTTTTAGGATCATAAAAAACAATGTTCATATTTTCATTAATTACTTAAAGTAAATCATCTTCATTTTGTTTAAAAAATGAAGATGATTTACTAAATTTTATTATGAATTTACTCAGCTTTCGGAGCAGCATCTTTTACCGCATCGGAAACACCTTCTTCAAATTTTTTGAAGTTTTCGTTGAACAAGTTTGCCAAATGTTTTGCTTTTACATCATAAGCGTCTTTGTCTTCCCAAGTGTTTCGCGGATTCAGAATTTCACTTGGAACATCGGGGCAACTTGTCGGAACGAGAACACCGAAGATCGGATGCGGTTCAAATTCGGCTTTTGCCAATTCACCATTAAGAATCGCCCGAATCATCGCCCGTGTGTATTTAATTG
>MWWE01000016.1_pt1 | contig 25532 bp, 26 predicted proteins | sample 1047301 | NCBI WGS metagenome assembly MWWE01 (sample SAMN06349973, study PRJNA376086) | soil metagenome | isolation source: MS1-1 sample Antarctic (ecotone) soil | place: Antarctica
TGCCTGATTCGCGGTAATTGATTGCGGTCCGTGAAAACATTCGCGGATCGCGTAAAGCGGATATGTGCCGATGTCGCCATAGACGACACCGAGAGCCGTTAAGGATAAAATCCATAAATACTTTCCTTTCGGAGCTTCCTTTGGTATGTGCGTGTCTGCATAAGTCGAATGAATATCCGTTGATACTGGTTCTGCCATAATCTATTTGGTGAAAATAAACTGAATTTTCTTATCGGTTGTAACAATGTCAGCCAAAAAAGAAACTCTCGATCAAAGAGAGCATATTTTTACTGATAAAGTTTTCTCCAAATATAATTACATAAAATTTATAAAGTTTTTATAAAGATTTCTGATGAGTGTGGAAACCGGTCAAAATAAAGAAATTTAGATTCAAGAATTAGATTTTATATAATTGAAACAAGTTTGATTAGAGTTTTATTCAAAAGAATCTGAAAGACATAAGGTTACTTAGCACTTAATAACAGCTTTAGTATTTTTAACTCATTTTCCAAGAAAAATTAAATTCCTTATTGATACTTTTCGGGAGTTTGGGCGGAAAACCCCAAATTGTGAATAGCATACTTTTGATTATTTACAAATGATAATCTCGGTATAAAGTGCGTTGTACTCACAGTTTAAGAGTAAATTATTATTTAACAAATCTCTCAAATTATGCACTATAATTTTCTATAAGTATTGATTGGCTGAGAATTAACAGGTAGTTGATTTTCAAACATCAAGATATTATTTGTCAATATTATGCAGGTTTCTTCTATAAATTATAATCATTTAATTCTGTGGGAAGTATTTGTAGAGTATGGAGCGTGAAATTTGAAACTGATTGCAAATATCCATAAGGTGTCGGGGACGATTTCAGTAAAAAAATTTTCCGTCTTTTATAGATACTAAAAACAATAGTTTTAACCCGAGGCTCTACGACTGCGTTTACCTTATCGTTTTGCTGCGAATAATTCGTCAGCTTTGACCTCACCCGAAAAAGGTGATTTAACGTTGGCAATCTTTACTCAAACGAGGACAAGTTTTTCAAGAAGATATAATTAAAGCTTCCATAAAACGGTTAATTAAGCCGTTTGATCGGTGGACAAATCAAGAGCAAAATACTTAATAACTTCCCTAAATTTTTTACACAAATTCGGGAACGCTGATACTAACGGTTTAGCCTATTTATTACCGTAGCTCACAACTGAGATGGTGTTTTCCTGTTTATTTGATTTTCATCTTTACAAATGTATAGATGTGGATTGAAACATTTGAGTGCTTGGTTTTCTGCCGTAAGCACTAAATTTCATCTTTTTAGAAATTGATTAACATAAAATCTTATTTATCTAATTATTTTTTTGGAAACAATTGAAATTTACTACGTATTTTAGTATCACTGTCTTATGGAAAAAGATATGAAGAATGTCGCTTACTTACGTGTTTCAACTTCTCAGCAAGGTGAACAAAAAACTATCGAAATTCAACGTGATCGAATAAATGGTTATGCTGTATCCAAGCAAATAATAATAGATGAATATTTTGAAGATGAAGGGGTTTCCGGTGTGAAAGAATTCTTCGACCGTCCGCAAGGGCGAGAACTTTGGAAACAAATTGAAGCAGGTCAAGTTGAAAGATTAATCGTTACAAAGATTGACCGGGTTGCCCGATCTATTACGGCCTTTGTCAACCTTGCCAACCACGCCAAAGAGTATGGCTGCGGTCTGGTTGTACTAGATGAAAACTACGATTTTAATACCGCACAAGGTAAGATGATGCTTAACTTCCTCGCTATTTTTGCAGAGTTTGAACATGACCGGATTCAAACCCGCTTAATAGAAGGTAAAAGAAAAATGGCAAGAGATGGAAAAGTGCTGTCTCCAGCACCATTTGGTTATTTGAAAAAGGATTATCAATTATATGTAGACGAAGAATTAAGAGAATATGTTAAATACATTTTTGAGGCTTATTTGTTCGGAATTTCCCTACGGGATTTAGCGGACGATCTAAATAATAAATGTATTCCCGCCCCACCCCGAGCGAAGAACGGTTGGAAATATCATCATATTTTCAATCTTATTAAAAATCCTGCCTATTACGGTGAGTATAAAGCTTTCCGCACGACAATAAAAAAAACCAAACCTGAACCAATTTATATTGAAATCCCGGCAATCATAAGCAGGGATCTATTTGATCAAGTTCAGCAAAAAGTAAAAGATAAGATATTTGCCGGCAGAAAAAGTTCTAAAAGGTTCTATTTGTTGCGAGGGTTGGTGCGGTGCGGTTTATGCGGATATGCTTATACCGGACGGTTACATGCTAAACAAAAGAAGCCGAACGGCAAGGGTTATTATAAAGAGCGGGTGTACTATGAATGCAGCTCAAAGAATAAACCTTATGCTGATAAATCCATTAAATGTGTAAACAAAACAATTAAAGCAGAAGATCTGGAACCGCCTGTTTGGAATGCTGTCCTTGATTTACTTTCAAACCCTTCAAAAGTTATGGAAGATATCCTAAAACTTCAGCGTAAAAATTCAACCAAGCAAAATAAAAATTTAATGGAGATTAAGAAATTAGAAAATAAAATTAAAGATAACCAAAAGAAAAGAAGAAATATAGTTGATTTAGTTTCTGATGGAACTATTCAAAAGAATGAAGCAAGACAAAATCTGGATGAAATAACAAGCAAAATTGAAAAACTTGAATCAAGAGTCGCCAATATAAATAACTTAAACATAGAAGTTGATTTAAAACCTAAACTTAAAACTGTTGAAGATGTAATTAGGCATGTCCAAGAAATGTTAAACGGTAAATTGAACGATCAAATGAAAGAAAATATAGTTAATGCTTTAATCTCTAAAGTTATAATCAATCCTCCGGTAGATGGAAAACCGGAAGTAGAAGTAGAATTTATTTTTGATAATAGTATTTTTAACAGTAATGTTAGTAAAGTAGTCTGACAACTTGATGAAAAATCTTCCCAAAAATTTCGAGCAATTTACCGAAAATCTTCTTGTGGAGATAAAAACTGTCGAAGGTTATCTGTCGCCGAATGAAATTCGTTTTCTCGCATTGCTTGCCGCTTGTCCAACGGCAAAAGGTGAGATTCTGGAGATCGGAAGTTTCAAAGGTAAATCCACAATTATTTTGGCAAAATCCGCTGCTTTGACTGATAATGCTGTCGTTCACGCCGTTGATCCGATGATTGCACCTTCGGAAACCGATCCTGATCTAAAAGGTGAAAAATCTTCTTTTCCCGACTTCAAAAAAAATATTGAAGAAAAAAATGTTGCGGATAAAATCGAATTTCATCAAAAATTCTCTTATGAATTAGCCGAAACCTGGGACAAACCGATTCGTTTTTTGTGGATTGACGGCGATCATACATACAAGGGAACAAAACTCGATTTTGACGGATTTGCAAATCATTTGGAGGACGGAGCAATCGTCGCAATTCACGATGTTCTGCATGAATTCGATGGCGGAATCCGCGTGTTTATGGAAGATATTTTGCTCTCGCCAAATTTTGGTGCGTGCGGTTTTGTCGGCTCAATTGCGTGGTCGCAGTTTTACAAAGATGAGCAGAAAGGTTGGAATTACCGCGAAGAAAAATTAAAACTTTACAGCCGTTTAAGTAAATTAATTCCTTATGTTGTTTTCAAAAAAGAACTCAAAGGTTTTGAGAAAAAGAAATACAAATTACTGCGTTCGAGAATTCCGCATGCTGCCATAGTTCCTGAAAAATGGCTGGAAATTATTAAATAAATTATGATTAAAACCGACGAATTCGTAAAGGCAGAAATTAAACTTTATTACGATCTGCACATTCCGCAAAATGCAGAAACTCCAGCACCGCTTCTGATCGCCGTTCACGGTTACGCCGCCCATAAACATTATATGATGCGTGAGGCAAAACTCATCGCACCGGAGAATTTTGCGATAATTTCAATTCAAGCTCCGAACAAATTTTTTCGCAAAGGCAAAAATGACGAATACAAACCGGTTTTCGGTTGGCTGACTCCATACAAGCCGGAAGAATCTGTCGCATTGCATCATAAATTTATTCTGGATGTGATTGAAAAACTCGGCAGAGAGAAGGTAATTGACGAGTCAAAAGTTTTTCTCTACGGATTTTCACAAGCCTGTGCGTTAAATTTTCGTTTTGCATTTACAAATCCGAATGTTTTAAAAGGCATTATCGGAGTCTGTGGCGGGATTCCTTCTGATCTGGACGCGAGCGAAATTTACCAACCGACAAATGCCGAAACGCTTTATATTTACGGCACGAAAGACGAATTTTATCCGCTTGAAAAATTTCAGAAATTTGAACAAATACTGGTTGATTTTCTACCTAATTTCCAAGCGTTAAAATATAAAGCCACTCACGAAATCACAAATGAAATGCGTGAAGATATGCGGGAATGGCTTCTCACAAAATAAAAAAAAGACGAGAAACAAATCCCGTCTTTTTATAGTTTAATTTTGAAAATTAAATGTTAGTTTCCTGCACGATAAACAGCAAATTGTTCACCCATTCTCGTTCCTTGTCCGCCTGAAAATTCAAACATACAGTTATCATCCGTATAATCCATAAAGTTTGAAATCGGGTCAAGTCCCGGATCGCGGCGGCAGGAATCTCTTCCACCCGGACATCCGTAAGCCGGTGAATTTTCAGCCGGTGTGTCATCTACATAATCTCCGTTTCCGTTACATCCGCCCTGAAATGTGTGGTATAAACCCATCCAGTGCCCGACTTCGTGTGTTCCCGTATCGCCTTCATTGTATGGTGCGGCATTTCCGCCCGGCATACTTTGGTCAAGTATAACCACCCCATCTAAAGTCGGTTGACTCGTATAACTTGAAGGAAATGTTGCATAACCCAAAATTCCGTTGCTCGGATTGCAGGAATAAATATTCAGGTCGCCAGCCGAACCCTGATGAAGTGCATTCTTCATCGGACCTTCCGCCGAACCGTAACAACCATTATACCAGGTCGCATTTGTTGTGCGGTCGGTTGAAATAAGATTGAATGAAAAATTGTATTGTGCATTAGCCGCATTTAAGATGCTGATTTGATCGGTAATCCATTGAGCAGGGATATTGCCGTCGGCTGTAGTTGAACCTTGATTGACAACGTGGAAATAAACATTGATAACGCCGCCTGATGGTGGTGGCGGAGGTGGCGGTGTCGGTGTCGGTGTTCCGCTGCCGGGTTTTCCTTTTTCGTTGGAAGATTTCAGAAGTCCTTTGGCAATTTTCTTTTCCTTAAATTCCTTCTCAGCTTTCGCAATTCTCTCAGGATCGTGATCTGTTGCACAAACTTTGTCATTTTTAACTATCGTTAAACCTTTTGCTTCTACCGCATTGTTTCCGGTTTTGTAGCTAACACCAAAAGCCAGCACAGCTAACGCTATACAACTTAAGACAGTTGTAAAAATACGAATCTTATTCATTTATCGGTTGTCTCCTTTGTTAAAGTTTTATTTAGATAACGATATTTGTTATGTGTTCGAAGGGAAAAACCCAATACAAATATGCAGGTTTGTATAAAATACAGGACTTTGGATATTTAAGTCAACCTAAAAATCTGACAAACATTAAAATTAATACCGTAATTGTCTGTAAATTGAACCATCCTGTTGATTAATGAAACCATCTAATATACTTGATTACATATATTTATAAGAGAATTAAAATGATGCGTTTGAAAAAAATTGTTTACCTCAATTTATTTATAATTTTTGCTCTTTTTTCAGGTTGTCAAGATGAAATCCTGTCACCGACTCCAAAAGTTTTCTCAGATTTTCCGCAAACCTCGGTAAATGAAAGACCAAAACTTGCCGAAATTAAATCGCCCGAAATCCGCAAGATTTTAGCGAGTGCGAATAAACAAATCAAAATCACAACGGGCTACACGCAAAGATATTATTCCATCTCGTATCCAAACGGCGATGTGCCAAAAGAAACGGGTACCTGCACGGATGTCGTCATTCGCTCATTCCGTGCCGCAGGCATAGATTTGCAAAAGGAAGTCCACGAAGATATGCAGGCGAATTTTTCAAAATATCCGAAAAAATGGGGTTTATCGTCAGTTGATAAAAACATAGACCATCGCCGAGTCCCGAATCTGCAAACATACTTCACACGGCAAGGAAAATCTCTGCCGATTACAAGCAACCGCGAAAATTTCAAACCGGGCGATGTAATCAGTTGGGATTTAAACGGCAAAGGAATGACGCATATCGGAGTCGTTTCAAACATTTGGAACGAAAAAGACAAACGCTACTTGATAATCCACAACATAGGCGGCGGAACGAAGTTGGAAGATAGATTGTTTGATTGGGAAATTACGGGACATTATAGGTATTTTTAAAGTTATTCACTTGTATTTTTTCTTTCGCTTGAGTTGCGAATTCACTTTCAGGAAATTGTTTAATAACTTTTTGAAAATATTCTTCGGCTTTATCAAATTCTTTTTCCAATAAATAAGTTTCACCAAGCAAAAATAGCACTTCCACTGTTTTTGAATAATTTGGATACTTTTCAACAATCTCTAAGAAACGGAATTTTGCTCCATTTAAACCTCTGTTTTGGAATTTAATCGCCTGTTTTAGATAATAATCACCAACAATAAAATTTATTTCAGCCTTTTCTTCTTCTAAAATTTCAAGTTGCTCTTGCAGATAAGGCATCAATTCTGCATTCGGACAAACATCCAAGATTTTTTTGATGTGATACTCTACTTGAAACTGAAATTCTGATCCTCTTAGCTTTCTCGTGCGAAAATAATATTCAGCTTTATTAAACAATTCTGAAGTGCATTGAAACTTTTTCAGCGGCAAAGGTGCGGGTTCGGTTATTTCGCTTTGTGCTTTTATGCAAACCGAAAATACACAAATACAAAATAATAAAAGTAAGTTTTTAATTAAAAATTTCACGCCGTCCTCATCGTATCAATTTGCTCAAGCGTCATTTCTTCGCGTGCTTTATTTTCAAGATGTCCACGTTTGTTTTTGCAGAATTCCGTAACTAAATCAACAAAAAGTTCCGGTTTTTCTTCGGGCGGGACGTGACCACAATTTTTTAGAATTACCAGCCGCGAATTTAGAATTCTGTCATAGAGTTTTTCGCCATTTTTTAATGGAATTACATTGTCGTTTTCGCCCCAGACAAGAAGCGTCGGCTGATTGATAAAATGTGCGTCTTCTTCGATGCGGTTCGCTTCCCAATTTCGTGCAGTCATTAAAAGCGAATAATGTGCATCGGCGGCTTTTAGCGGTCGCATAATTGATGCAATGCGATCTTCGGTAATCAGGTGATGATTGGATTTGTCGAGCGTTCCCTTCATACGACGTTTAAGAAAGAACTTTGAATCAATCAAAAATGGTGAAACGGTTTCACCGATTCCACGCATTCCGACGACTCTGAAAATCGGACTAAATTTCGGCTCATCATTACAAACCGCACCGACCAGCACGAGTTTTTCGACTCTTTCGGGATTGTCCAAAGTAAACCAGGAAGCTACCGCACCGCCGTAAGAACTGCCGACAAATGTTGCTTTGCCGATGCCCAGACGATTTATAAAACGCAAAATCAGGCGAGATTGTGAAGCAATCGAATAATCGAACCACGCCGGTTTATCGGAAAAACCAAAACCGATCAGATCAACCGAAATTACGTGAAAACCTTCATCGGCGATTTTTGGAGCGACCGTGTGCCAAACATAAGTTGAAGCCGTGTAGCCATGAATCAAAATCATTTTCGGATTCGTTTCGTCGCCGAATTCCTGATAATGAACGCTCACACCGTCAACCTCAACAAAATTGGAATTTTCAGGATGATGAATTTCGTCCGTGTAATCATTCCAATCAATCGTTTTCTCACGCGACAAAAGTTTCCACGCAACCGCCCCGCCGATCATTCCGCCGATTCCGCCGACACCAATTGCCAGATGTTTCTTTTGCATATCTATTAATCCTCATTAAACAATCAAGTTATATTTTTATTATAATCTTTTATCAGCATTTTCAAAAAATAATTTTTAATCAATTAGTAAAAACCATTCGCGGCTGTATTTCCTCTTTTGACTTATCATAGTTTCCAATTGCAACCAGATTATTTTCCGGATCGTTTAATCTAATTTGTTGAACATTTTCATCTTCGAAAAATCCATTGATTTTCATTCCATTCTGAATTAATTTTAATTCGTGTTTCTCAAGTTTTTTCTCAGGTAAATGCGAAACCGCATCGTTCATCGAAATCAAAATTTCATTTAACTTTCCGTTTTCTACAATTTTTTCCAATTCTTCCAAACTTACAGCATTTTCAATTCCGAATTTTCCCGCTTGCGTCCGCCGCAATTCTGCTAAATGACACGGAACACCAATTTTTCGCCCGATGTCTTCAGCAAGCGTGCGAATATAAGTTCCCGCCGAACAGGTTACGAAAAGTCCAATGTCCTGCGTTTGTGCATATTCGTTTTTCGGCAATCCGTAATTGGCAATTTGCAGTTCGCTTATTTTTACATTGACGGGTTTTCGCTCGATCTCGATTCCCTGGCGAGCCATTTCATAAAGTTTTTTGCCCTTTACTTTTTTTGCCGAATACATCGGCGGAATTTGTTTGATTTCGCCTGTAAATTCAGGCAGAACTTCTTCGATTTTCTCAACCGAAATATCCCCTAATTCGTAATTTACCTCTCGCGGAGTTCCCGTCCGATCTCCCGTGTCGGTTTCAAATCCGAAACGAATAATCGCTTCATAAGATTTTGCGTCTTTATCCAAAAATTGTGCCAGCCGCGTCGCTTTGCCGACGAGCATTACTAAAACGCCCGTCGCAAACGGATCGAGCGTTCCCGTGTGTCCGATTTTCTTTGTATTTAAAATCCGCCGCAGACGCGAAACGACATCGTGTGAAGTTAAACCAACGGGTTTGTCAATAATTAAAATTCCGTTATTCATATTTTGGATTTTGGATTTTGGATTTTGGATTTGCAAGTTGAAAGAATAAAATTAAATGTAAATCTAAAAAATGCTCACAGCTTACTGCTTACTGCTTTTTATGCGAAAGTTTAAGAAACCGATAAAAGACGAAGACAGAGTTATCGAAAATCCCGATAGGTCGAGGCGAAAAACTTTTGACCGGGCGGTAAATTTGCTCACGTATAAACCGCGTTCGATTGAAGAACTGCGTGAAAGACTGCTTGAAAAAGTTTGGACAAATGAGGAAATTGTTGAAGGGGTTATCGAAAAATTAAAGGAATATAATTACTTAAATGATGAGCAGTTTGCGACCAATTTTGCCGCCGCAAAAATTCGCCAAAAAGCAGTCGGCAGAAGGCGTTTGGAACAGGATTTATATCGTAAAAAACTTGACAAAGAAACGATTCAAAAAGCAATTAACAACGCTCTCGAGGAACATCCCGAAGACGAAATAATTGACCGTGCGATTGAAAAACGTCTGCGGATAAAAGGAATTCCCGAAACGCAGAATGATAAAAAAAACTTTTTTGCATATTTAATGCGGCAAGGTTTTAATTATGATCTGATCCGCGAGAAAATGGAGAACATTGAATCTAATGATGTTTGAATTTGATAATGTTTGAAAGAGCAATAAAAAAACGGGATAAATTTATCCCGCTTTTTATACTGCTTTTGAACTTAATTCCCCGGCGGCGGCGGAATTGGAATTTCCTGTTGCTGTTGCTGCGGAAATTGCGGCATTTGTGGACCGGCTGGTTGTGTTTGACTATCTATTTTCGCAATCGCATCTTTGAAAATTTTAATTTTACCTTTGGTTTCCATCTCCTGGCGAACCGCTCCCAGATAATCTGAGAAAATACGGTTTTGTTTCTGCGTAAGTAATTGCTGAACCATCTGCTCACGCTCTTTGGCAAAATCGTCTATATCCGCCTCCTCGCGTTCATTTACGCCGACAACATACCAATTATCTCCAATTTTTATAGGTTTAGTAACTTCGCCTTTTTTCAAATTAAAAATCGCATCTTCCAAAGCCTCATTGGTCGTCGCCGAAGGTCCTTCGCCGAGCGGTGAGCCGAGAACGAAATCTTTGGCTTCCAGGGCTTTTAATTTCTGTCCCGTCGCGGCTGAACTCAAATCACCTGCTGAAGCTGCATTATCGGCGATAGCTTTGGCAATTTGTTCGATCCGATTTCTGGCTTGATCGGCTTTGTAGGCTTCGGCGACTTGTTCTTTAACTTCATCAAACATCGCATCACGTGGTGCTTTTTTATCAACCAGCATCGGGATTGCAAAACCGTTCGGGATGGGAATTTTATCGCCGACATCATTTTGCTTTTCCAAAGAAGCGATGCCTTGTTCAAAATCCTGCGAAACGCCTATGTTTTCAACTTCGTCACCGGGTTTTACATAACTTGTTTCGCGTATCATATTGTCAACGCTCATATTCGCCTGTGAAGCAAATTGTTCGGCAACTTTTTTAACGTCTTTTTCCTTTTTTAACGCTTCGGCAACCTTTCCGGCAAGTTCAGCATTAATCGTATAAGCCTTTCTGTTTCTAAGGCTTACCTCAAGCTCTTTTTTCGCATCTTCAAAAGTTTTCAGCGGAGCTTGACCGCGACGCAGAACGTAATAATTCGAGCCGTATTTGAGCGGTTCGGTAATTTCTCCCTCTTTCATATTCAGAACTCTCTGATACGGATCATCCTGTTTTGTCGGATCAACCGCCGGACGAACCAAACCCGCAACTTTACCGCCGTTTTGAGCGGTGACAGGTCTTTCGGACTGCCCTTTGGCAACTTGGGCAAATTTTTCTTCCGAAACGGTTCCGCCGTCTTTCATTAAATCCTCGGCAATCTGATTGGCTTTTGCCAAAACCTGTTCATCCTGTTCGGGATTCGGCACACGCAGAACTATTTCCTGCACTTCAACGCCGGCTTGTTTTCTTTCTTCAGGAAGTTTGTCGTATTCGGCTTTCAGATTTTCGTCCGAAACGCTTAACTTTTCTCCAACCTTTGAAGTATTCAGGAATATGTAACGAATTTTCTTTTGCGGTGAATCAATGTAATAGTTTTTCTTGTTTTTCTCAAAATAACTTTTTAATTCATCATCGCCCGGCTCGATATTTTCGGCAATATCCGAAGTGCTGATCGGCACATAAGTTAAGTTAAACTTTGTATTCAGGCGTTTATAATTATTCAAAACCTCTTCTTCGGAAACCGTTACGCCCGATGTTACGAATGCCTGAACCTTTTGAGCAGATAACTGGTCACGAATGCCCTGTTCAAAGGCAGTTACGCTTCCTGCCTGGCGGACGGCATTTTCTTCATATCTCGCCTGGTCAAAAGGTGTTCCATCGGGAGAATTAAAAATATCCCGAATCGTTTCCGCAACTTCCGCGTCCGATGCACTTAACCCCAGCCTTTTCGCTTCAATTCTGAGCAGACGCTGACGAATCATACCGTTGAGCAGAAAGTTAGCGGGCAGAGGCTGCTGCATATTTTGCTGCTGCGTTACCAATTCTCCGACGGTTATTTCTTCACTACCGACGGTAGCGGCAGTTTCTCCGCTCCGGGTCAGGTTTTCTTGTATATCACCCGTCGGTGCATAAAACACGATCAAACTGATCACCATTACAACTGCGAAAAGAAGAAGAAGAAAATTTCTCGTCCTTTCCATACGTTTGAAAAACTTTAACATCTATTTAATTTACCTTCGTTTATATTTATTTAGAATCAATTGTAATCCGTGATTTTATCAATCAAGTGATAAATTGTAAATTGTTAATTGTTGATGGTTAAAAGTTAATATAGTGTTGTATAAAAAATCTAAAAATCATTTATTATAGTGATGAACGATTTAATATTTAATTAATAAACTAACTTCTATCTTATTTAATCTTATGAATGGTATCGAATATCCGTTTTGGCTATGGGTTACATTTTTTGTAGTTGTGCTGGTCGCATTAATTGTTGATATTGGCATAGTTAATCGTAAGGCTCACGTTCCTTCGCGGAAAGAAACCTTTTTCTGGAGTATTGTCTGGATTTCTTTGGCTTTGAGTTTTAATATTTTTATATATTTTGCTCTTGGCAGTATTTTTGACTCGAATATCGCCGCCTTTAAAGCAAAAGAATTTTTTACGGGTTATCTGATCGAACTGTCGCTCTCGATTGATAATCTGTTTGTTTTTCTGCTCATATTCAGCTATTTCAAAGTTCCGCGTAAATTCCAGCACCGTGTTCTTTTCTGGGGAATTATGGGAGCGTTGGTTATGCGTATGACGATGATTTTCGCGGGTGCGGAATTGGTCGAACGTTTTCATTGGATAATATATGTTTTCGGAGTATTTCTGATTTATACGGGATTGAAAATGTTTTCTGATGATGAAGACGCATTTAATCCCGTAGACAGCAAACTCGTATCTTTTGTTATAAAATACATCCCGATAAAAAAAGAATACGTCGGCGGGCAATTTTTAACCCGCGAAAACGGCAAGCGTGTCGGGACGATGCTTTTGCTTGTTTTGATCGTCGTAGAATTATCCGATGTCATTTTTGCAGTTGATTCGATTCCCGCAATTTTCGGAATTACGACCGATAGATTTATTGTCTATACGTCCAACATTTTTGCTATTTTAGGCTTACGCACATTTTTCTTTCTGCTGGCAGATATGGCGGACAGATTTCATTACCTAAAATACGGTCTGGCGTTTGTTCTGACATTTATCGGGGTAAAAATGTTTTTCCCTCTGATCGCACACGGTTTGCTTCTGGCTATCGGTGAAAACAGCCCGACGGCGTTTGCGGCTTTTCTGATTAATTTTGAAAACGGTGTCTACAAACAGGAAGTAATCAACGTCTCTCTCGGAGTTGTAGCGGGAACAATCGCACTTTCAATAATTTTGTCTATGATCTTTCCGCGTAAAGTTGAAATATCTAAAGAAAAAATATTCAAAACTCTGGATCAGGAAAATGAAGATTAGGGTTTTCTCATAAAAAACTTAATTACTGAAAATAAACGATTTAAAGAATGTAATGCCAGCCTCCCGCTCACAGACTCAACTTTTAAATACGCCCAATATTGAATGAGTCTAAAGTTGAAGCGGCGGCAAGATGCCGGCGTTACGGTTTTATGAGAAAATCCTGCATCGAAGATAATAATATTTCTTTTTATCGGCAAATAGTCTAAAATAAAAGGCAGGTTTTCCTCCCGACCGTTTCCAGATTCCAAAACCTCAAAGCACCCGGAATAATGTCAAACCAAAAATATCGCAAATTCTATATTGAGTGGTGGAAGATCAAAAAAAGTACCGTTTATCGTGGTACGGCGATATTGGTTTTTTTAACGATATTGATCGGCGGCGGTTGGTGGCTTTGGACTAGCGATTGGTTAAATTCACAATTAAGCGACGGCAATGCTCCGAAAGATGCGGCACAGATTGTTTCATTTGAAGGCGATATCCGCATCATTCGTCTGTCAACCCGTGCCACCGAAAGAGTAACGGAAGCTGCATACGTTTCCGCCGGAGATACAATTCAAACTCAATCGGACGGCAGAGCACAAATAAAAATGATTGACGGCTCGATACTTTCCATCCGTCCGAACAGCACGGTTGTTATCCGCGACAGTTCTTCTCTGCTCGGCGGAACGAGTGTGCGTGTCAAACTTGATGATGGATAAATCAGAGTTAGAACCGAAGATCAGCCCGAGAGTTCAAATAATGTGGTTGAAGTAAAAGAATCTGAAAGTCGCCTGCTATCTCAAACCGAAGCGAGTTTCAACATCAATCAAACAACGGATAACGGTGAAATTAGAATCAATCGAGGCGGCGTAGAATCAAACATCGGCGGTCAAAAGAAATTTTTAAAGCAGGATGAATACGTTTCATTTTCAAATAACCAAATCAACATCAGAGAAAAACTGCTTAAATCTCCAAACTTACGCGAACCGTCTTCATCTGCTCAGATTTTATCGAGCGGCGGCAATGCAGATGTTTCTTTTAGTTGGGAAAGATCCGCAGGAAATTCATTTCATCTGCAAATAGCAAAATCTCCTTTCTTTGTTAAAGATGGAATCGTTATCGAACGCGAATCACTTAAAAGTTTAAATTTTACACTCGCAAATATTACACCGGGAACCTATTTCTGGCGTGTCAAAGCCTCCGCCGAATCGGGACAAGTCAGTGATTGGAGCGAACCTGCTAAATTTACGGTCATAAAAAATCAGCAGGGAGCAAAAATTGCTGCCGCCGATTGGAATGTCGAAAATGTCGGCGGTAAAGTTTATATTATTAGCGGAAATACGAAACCGGGTGCAACGGTTCGGGTTTTAGGACGCGAAACTTTTGCTTCAGCCGACGGAACTTTCCACATCCAGATTTCTTCGCCTTCAGTTTCAGTTCCGGTAGAAATCTATGATGATAAAGGAAATAAAAGCCGCTTTATTATCTCACTCAAATCAGGCAAAATAGTCGGATAAATAATTTCGGAATCAATATTTTTCAGTATAATTCCGTCCTTCCCAAAAATGCCGCCCACATCAGCACGAACGAAATCCACATTAAATCAGCTAACAAAAGATGCCCAAGCTGCATCAAAATCGGTGCCAGCATAAAAAGTGTTAAAGCCCCGAAGCAAAGTTGGACTAAAACCAAAACAGTTAAAATATTTGAAAACCGCTGAAGCCATAAATTTCCTTCCGCTTTAGTTTTCAGCCAACCCGCGAGGAAAACTATTGAAATTCCAACCAAAATAGAAAGTATCGGATGGCTGATTCGCAAACGTAATAAAAGCGGCGAGGAACCTGCAAAATCCTGCTGTAATCCTTCCGTTAAAGATTGCGTTTCATAAAGCATTGAGGATAATGCCGCCAGCGAACCGCTTGCTCCGACCAATATAAATCCGACGATTCCCAACGCCAGAATCCACAAATATTTACCTTTGTTTTTAAGCGTAAATTCATTTCCGCCGCTTGCCAACCAAGCCGTTAAACTCAATGAACCCACCAAAATAAAGGTATTAAGCAGATGTCCGATTGCCCAAAACGGACGAGCCGCTGTATTCGCTTCTGCCGTGTTTCCTGTTAAAACTAATCCAGCACCGATAAGTGCTTCGGTGATTATAAAGATGAATGAAATTACTGCGAATTTCCTGATTTGCTCGCCTTTTGCATATTTTCTCAAAACCCAAATCATTAAACCGAGAACAATCAAAAAATCCAATCCGCTCATCAGACGGTGAGAAAATTCGATAACGGTTTTTAACTGCGGAGCAGTCGGAATAACTTCATTGTGGCACGTCAGCCAATACTGTCCGCACCCGTCGCCGGATTTTGAAGCCCGCAAAAAGACCCCCCAGATTACAACAAGTATATTATAAGCAAGGACAAACCAAGTGAATTTTGCGAATTTCGAGAATTTCATTTGTGTTTCTATTCTGCTAAATTATATCTTGAGAATAGCACTTGAAACTTGAAATATAAACCGTATCTTTCATAAGAGAAACTTAATGGAAATCGAACATTTTTTTATCTGTCCGTATTGCTGGCAAAATATTTCGATGGTTTTGGATTTGTCGGTTGATGAACAAACTTATATCGAAGATTGCGAGGTCTGCTGCCGCCCGATTCAAATTTATTATGTAACGGAAGATGAGGAACTCGAAAGGTTTGAAGCCGACAGCATCGAACAATAAAAAATATACAGTAACTGAATTCTCTGTGGCAAAATTTCTTATGAAAAAGCAACGTATAGATAAGCTTTTAGTTAAACAGAATTTGGTAGAATCTATCGCAAAAGCAAAAGCGTTGGTTATGGCAGGTGTTGTTTTAGTTAATGAAAAAAGAGTTGAAAAATCATCTGAAATGTTTTCAGCTGATGATAATATTCGTATAAAAGGAAAATCTAAAGAAATAAAATATGTCGGACGCGGCGGACTAAAAGTCGAAAAGGCTTTAGATGAATTTCATATACGAGTAAGCAAATATATTTGTTTGGATGTCGGTTCTTCGACAGGCGGTTTTACCGATTGTCTTTTGCAAAACGGTGCGAAAAAAGTTTATGCAATTGATGTTGGTACAAACCAACTTAATTGGAAAATTAGAAATGATGAGAGAGTTGAAGTGCGTGAAAATACAAATGCCCGTTATCTAAAAATGGAGGATTTTAAGGAAAAATTTGATTTAATCGTGATGGATGTTTCTTTTATTTCGGTTACAAAAATTCTACCTGTTTTGATTCCGCTTTTGAAGGAAAAGGGCAGGATTATCATACTTATTAAGCCGCAGTTTGAAGTCAAAAAAGGCGAAGTTGGAGCAGGCGGAATAGTAAAAGATTCAGGTAAGCACAAACAGGTTATAAAAAATATAAATAAATTTGCTGAAACTTTGAAATTAAAAGTTTCGGGATTGTGCGAATCGCCAATTTTAGGTGCCGGGGGAAACAAAGAATTTCTCGCTTTATATGAAAGAAATTAAAGAAAAAGAAACAGAAAAAACCCGACAGAAATTTGTTGAAGGAGTTGATTATTATTTCGATAAGGGATTAATGGTTCTGACCGGACATTTTTTAACAAAACGCGGTTATTGCTGCGGAAACGGCTGCCGGCATTGTCCTTATCCGGCTGCTCAAAAATCAAATTTACAATAAATAAGTTTCGATCTCCTGTTTCGTTTCAATCTCGGTATTTGCCTCAATAATTGCCTCGGGTTTTGGAGCTTTTGCAATGGTTGTCGGTACATTCAAAGAACAGCAAGCATCGATCAGACTTTCATATTCTTTCTGCATATCCTCCTGCGATTTTAACCATTCCAGCGTGTCATATAAAACTTCTCTCGCAAACGCATTTTCGGGAAATTTTATCCGGTAGTGCATCCATTTTCCCTCGCGTCTGGTTTCAACTAATTCGGCTTTTCTCAAATACGCCAGATGTCTTGAAATCTTCGGCTGACTCTCATCTAATACTTCAGTAAAAAAACATACACAAATTTCATCTTCCCGCATCAAATTCAAAAGCCGCAGACGGGTTTGATCCGATAGAGCCATATAAAGATTTTCCATCTTCGAAAGATTTTTGTCGAGGTTCATATTTGTATTTTAACAAAATTATTTGTTTTTGTCTTGACTTTATATTTTATTCGGAATATATTCATTTTGACATATATGTTCAAACGTATATGAAATTTATGAAATTAAAAACAGGAGTAAGAAAATGAAAACACATATCTCGTTAAATGTAACGGATGTTGAAAAAAGCATCGAGTTTTACAAAAAAATGTTAGGCGTTGAGCCTGTAAAAATCAAGTCGGATTATGCAAAATTTGATGTTGCTGATCCCCCTTTGAATTTGACTATGAATCAAAAAAAAGTTGAAAAAGGCGGTTCGCTTTCACATTTAGGCGTTCAAGTTGAATCAACCGAAGCGGTTGAAATTGTCAGCCAGCGTTGGCGGGAAAACGGTTTATTAACACTCAATGAAATGGGAACGGAATGCTGCTACGCTTTGCAAGATAAAGTTTGGGCATCTGATCCCGATGGAAATAGTTGGGAAGTTTTCACGGTTTTAAAAGACGTTGAGAGTGTGAACAATGAATCAGCAACTTGCTGCAAGCCTCTGCCTCAAACAGTTGATAGCGGCGGTTCGCCAAATTCGACGAGTTGTTGTTAAATAATTTATATGAGCGACAACAAATCATTTTTTACAAAAGCTGTTCACGCAGGTGAAGATACGAGCGAACATCACGGGGCATTGTCAGTTCCGATCTACAATGCCTCGACTTATGCCTTTGAAAATGCCGACGAAGGAAAGGCAATTCATAATTATGAAAAACACGGATATTTTTACGGGCGGCTCGGAAATCCGACACAAGAGGCTTTGGAAAAAGCGGTTGCCGAACTTGAAAATGGTGAAGCGGCTATTGCCTTTGCATCGGGAATGGCAGCGATCTCGGCTGCAGTTTTGAGTCTTGTCAAAACGGGTGAACATATCGTTGCACTTGATTCGATGTATTCAACGAGTTCAATATTTTTTCAGAATATTTCGGAAACCTTGGGAATAGATATAACTTATGTTGATGCAACGGATGCAGTGAATTATGAAAATGCGATTCGTCCCGAAACCCGTATGCTTTGGATCGAAACTCCTTCAAATCCGCGTTTGAATATTACCGATATTTCCGCAGTCGTAGAAGTTGCAAAAGCTAATAATATTTTGACTGTTGCCGACAATACTTTTGCTTCGCCGTTTAATCAGAATCCGATTGATTTTGGAGTTGATGTTGTGATGCACTCGGCGACAAAATATCTCGGCGGACACAGCGACCTTTCGGCGGGAATTTTGGTTGGAAGTAACGAAATAATAGATGAAATCTACAAAAAAGGTGTGAAATTATTCGGCGGCGGGATTGCTCCGCAGGTTGCCTGGCTGGTTTTGCGGGGAATTAAGACTCTGGCGTTGCGTATGAAACAACATAACAAAAACGCATATGCTATAGCGAATATGTTACAGAATCATATAAAGGTAAAAGAAGTTTTTTACCCAAATTTGGAATCGCACAAGAACAAAGAAATTGCCAGAAAACAAATGCGGGGTTTCGGCGGAATGATTTCTTTTGATGTCGGCGGAATCGAAGAAGGAAAGACTTTTATAAACAATTTAGAAATATGTTCGATTGCCACTTCACTTGGCGGAGTCGAATCTATTGTTCAGCATTCCGCTTCGATGACACACGCGACGCTCTCAAAAGAAGAACGCGAAAAAGCAGGAATTTCGGATGGCTTGATAAGGTTTTCGGTTGGAATCGAAGACAAAGAAGATTTGATTCGGGATTTGGAAAACGCCTTGAATAAAATTTAATGAATTTGGCAAGAAAATTTACAGCAGAATTTATCGGAACAGCAGGTTTATTAGCGGTTGTCGTCGGCTCTGGGATAATGGGCGAAAATTTGGCAAATGGAAATGCGGCAGTTGCTTTACTTGCCAATACGATTGCGACGGGTGCGGGATTGGCATTTTTGATCTGGAGTTTAATAGATATTTCCGGGGCTCATTTTAATCCGGCGGTAACTTTGACGGAAATGGTTCGCGGTGCGATTGGCTGGCGGGAAAGCATTTATTATTTGATTGCACAGATTTTGGGAGCATTTGTCGGGGTCGGTTTAGCAAATCTTATGTTTGAACTTCCCCTCTATTCAACAGCAACAAAAATCCGGACGGGCGGTTCGCAGTTTTTGGCGGAACTTGTCGCAACTTTCGGCTTGATCGCCGTCATTCAATGCGGGATAAAATTTCGCCCGGATAAAATTGCGGTGATGGTTGCAACTTATATAACGGCGGCTTATTGGTTTACGAGTTCAACCTCATTTGCTAATCCCGCTGTAACATTGGCACGTTCGGCATCGAACACTTTTGCGGGAATTATGCCCCAAAATGTTCCGATGTTTTTAATTGCTCAAATAATCGGAGCATTTTTGGCACTTTTTGTGTTTAGCTGGTTATTAAAAGAAGAGAATGAGGAAATTTTAGATGTTTGAGAAAAAAAGTATATTGGTTTTATGCACGGGAAATTCCGCCCGCTCACAGATGGCTGAAGGTCTGTTAAAACATATCTGTCAAGGCAAATATGATATTTATAGTGCGGGAATAAAACCGAGTATTGTGCGTCCCGAAGCAATCAAAGCATTGAAAGAATTAAACATTGATATTTCAGATAACCGCTCAAAATCAATTGATGAATTCGAACATAAAAAAATAGATTTTATTTTAACGGTTTGCGACAATGCCAAAGAAAATTGTCCTTATTTTCCCGCACAAACCAAAATCATCCATCATTCATTTGAAGACCCGGCGGATACTGTTGGAGACGAGGAAACCAGAGTGGAAGCATTTAGAAAAATCCGAGACGAAATACAATCATACTTGCCTGAATTTATCAGAAAAATACAAATTAAATAGAAAAGAGCGTGAGATAAATCACGCTCTTTTTCTCTAACGTAAGAAAATCAACTAATTTTTACCGATAAAATTAATTGTCTTGTTGCGGGGAATTTTGTCTTCTTTCCTGACGGCGTTGTTTCCGTTCTTCCATACGCTTTTTGTGTTCAGCTTTTTGGGCTTCGAGTTTTTGAACCTGTTCGGGTGTCAGAAGTGCAAGAACAGAATTATGTATTTGTTCCCGTGAAGCCTTTGCCTGCTCTCTTAGTGCCTGAAATCTTGTCTGATCTGCTTCGGTCAAAGAACCGTCGCGTTTTTTCATCATCAATGAACGCATTTCTTCGCGTTGTGCCTGATGAGCAGCTTTATTGCTTTCGTGCAGAGATTTGATCTGCTGTTTTTGAGCATCGGTCAAATCCAATCCGCGAAGTCCACGCATCATTCCGCGTCCACCGCGTCCGTCACGCATTCCGCGTTTACCTTCTTTTCCACGCATTTCTTTGCGTCCAAACTTGCCTTCTTTTTTCTCTGTTGGAGAAACCTGCTCGTTATTGGTCGTATTCTGAGCCGATGTAAATGTGCTGAATGCAAAAACTGCAATCGCTACTGTAACTATTGATAAAAACTTTCGTGCCGTTAACATAATTTTTGAATACCTCTTTAAATTGTAAATTTTAGATTTTTTGACTATCTGTTTACTTAGACGTTTAGAACAGTGTTTTGGTCGAAGAAAATTTATAAGTTAAGGTAAGTGCAGAAACCCGCACGAAGTAAGGGTGTATTTAAATCATTAACTTACCTTACGCGATTTTATAGAATAAGTTTTTTTAGTCGGAACAAGGGGCGAGTCGTCTGCGTTTCGACAAAGCAAACTATTTTCTTAACAGATCGAGCTTATATAAATTGAATGAAATTAATATCGCGTAACATCAGTCATTAAGATAGAATACATTTAATTTTAATCTGTGTTATTTGTAAAGTGTAAGATACTCGGCATCTACTGCAGCCTTGCTTCGTGCGGGTTTCTTCATTAAAATGCGATTTCTCATTTAACATTTAAGAAACGGCAATATAAAATGCGTAGTTTGGGGAAATTATCCAAATTAACAGATTATGAGATTTTTATCGGAAATAAATTCACCTGCCGATTTGCGGCAACTTAAAGTTGAAGATTTACAAGAAGTTGCAGATGAAGTGCGGCAGTTTATTTTAGAAACCTGCTCACGCATCGGCGGACACACGGGAGCTAGCTTAGGTGCAGTTGAACTCGCGGTGGCAATGCACTATGCGTTGGACACGCCGAAAGATCGTTTGGTTTGGGATGTCGGACATCAGGCTTATGCTCACAAGATTTTGACGGGCAGACGCGATGAAATGAATACGATCAAACAATACGGCGGTTTGAGTCCGTTTTTAAGGCGTGATGAATCGGAATACGACACATTCGGTGCGGGACACGCTTCAACTTCACTTTCGGCGGCACTCGGAATGGCAATTGCCCGCGATACACAAGGCGAAGATTTTCACGTCTGTGCTTTGATCGGCGATTCCAGCTTAGCGGGTGGAATGGCGATGGAAGCATTAAATCAGGCAGGACATTTGAAATCGCGTTTGATCGTGATTTTAAATGATAACGATATGTCCATTGCTCCGGCGGTTGGTGCTTTGACGGGTTATTTAAATCGTATCAAGGAAGCACAAAGTTATCATCATTTAAAGGAAGGGGTCGGCGACACACTGGAAAGCGTTCCGGGAGTCGGCGGACAACTTCGCAAAGCAGCAAAATCATTTAAAGATGCGATTGCGGCGGCGGTTCTGCCCGGTGCTTTGGTCAATGAACTGGGTTTCAAATATATCGGCTACGTTGACGGACACAATGTTCCCGCGATGGTTCGTGCATTGGAAGAAGCCAAGAAAATAAAGGACGGTCCCGTCATTGTTCACGCTTTGACGAAAAAAGGAAAAGGTTATCCATCGAGAGAAGAAAATTATTACGCTTGGCACGCGACAGGTCCGTTTGATCTGAAAACGGGCAAAGCCATCAAAAAACAAAGTTCCACACCAACGCCACCGACTTATACAAAAGTTTTCGGTCAAACGATGTGTGAACTGATGGAAAATGATGAGAAAATCGTTGCTTTGACCGCTGCAATGCCCGATGGAACTGGAGTTGACCAAATTTTAAAGGAGTTTCCCGAACGCTCGTTTGATGTCGGAATTGCCGAGCAACACGCCGTAACATTTTGTGCAGGGATGGCAACGGAAGGTTTAAAACCCGTCGCGGCGATTTATTCGACATTTTTGCAACGCGGTTTTGACCAAGTAATTCACGATGTCGCTTTGCAGAATTTGAATGTAACTTTTGCAATGGACAGAGCCGGAATCGTCGGTGCGGACGGTCCGACGCATCACGGATTACTCGACATTGCATATTTTCGCGGCTATCCGAATATGACCTTGATGGCTCCGAAAGATGAAAAGGAAATGCGAAATATGCTTTTGACCGCAATCGAACACGAAGGTCCGACGGCGATTCGTTATCCGCGTGGTGCGGGCATCGGCGTAGATATTTCAAATCCGCCCGAATTGTTGGAAATCGGTAAAGCGGAAATATTAAAAGAAGGCAACGAAATTGCGATTCTGGCTTACGGTTCGATGGTTTATCCCGCACTCGAAGCGGCGGACGAACTAGAAAAAGATAACATTGATGCAACAGTTATCAATGCACGTTTTGTAAAACCGCTAGATTCGGAATTAATTCTGATGCTGGCACAAACAAACCGAATTATCGTAACCGTTGAAGAAGCATATTTAGCCGGCGGATTCGGTTCGGCGGTGATGGAACTGTTGGAAGAAAACGGAATGCTTGACAGCATAAAAGTCGTGCGAATGGGCGTTCCCGACAGAATCATCACGCACGGCGACCCGAAATTGCTGCTTGCAAAATATGGACTTGATGCAGATGGAATTTATACAAAAGTAAAAGAAACCATCGAAATTTTAGAAGAGCGGAAGGTTGGCAAAAAGCGTCGGAAAGTTTTAAGCTAAGAAAGAGAATTTTATCCGCAAATAAAGTGATTAAATTTCATTTTCGCATTTATTTGCAGGGAATAAAAATAATTAATAAAAAAATGGCAAACGAAAAAATAACAGTAAAAAAAGAAACAGGCAGCGGCGTAACGCCGTTCATAATTATTGGACTTATCTTTCTGGCAACGATTGTCGGAATCTGGTGGATTTCACAATCGGGCGAAAAAGAAACGGCTCAAAACAATACGGCAGCTTCAAATAATGGACAACCGCAGGATACCAAACTACCGAATTATGACAAAGCTCCGCAGGGAGCGACTCCGGCACATTTTAAAGGTGCGGCAAATTCTCCGGTTTTGGTTGAGGAGTTTGCGGATTTTCAATGTCCGACCTGTGCTTCTATGCACCCGAAAATGAACGAGATAAGTGCTAAATACGGGAATCGTGTTAAATTTGTTTTCCGTAATTATCCGCTTATCACAGTTCACAAAAATGCTTACGCGGCGGCGGTCGCAGCGGAAGCGGCGGGCTTGCAGGGAAAATTCTGGCAGATGCAGGATTTGCTTTTTAGAAATCAAACTCAATGGTCAAACTTGGAAAACCCGCGTGAACAGTTTTCCGATTACGCCAAGAGAATCGGTTTGGATGTTGAAAAATTCAACAACGATATTCTTGGAGTGCAGGCAAAACAGAGAGTTGATTTTGATATTGAGCGTGGAAGTTCATTGAACATCAGATCAACTCCGACGATTCTTATCAACGGAAGACCGATCCCATCCGAACAACGCGAGGTTTCCGAAATGGAGCAGTTGATTGATGCCGAACTGGCAAAGTTCGGGCAACCAAATCAAACCACCCAACGTGCATCGGACAGTAAAGCATCAGATAACAAAAATATGTCTTCTGAAGAGGGTACAAAAGAAGATACAAAACCCGACGCATCCAACAAATAAATGAGTAATTCCGAAACAACTGCAAAATCAAACACAGTCGCAAAACCTGCTATTTTTGCGGCTGTCGTTTCATTATTAGGTTTATTGGATTCGGCTTATTTAACCGCTAAACATTTTACCGACAAAAATGTTCCGTGCAGCATCATAGAAGGCTGCGAACAGGTTTTGAAAAGTTCATACGCTGAGATTTTCGGCATTCCGACGGCGGCTTTCGGTGCAGTTGCTTATTTTGCAGTGTTTAGTCTGGCGGTTTTAACGATTTACGGTAATCGCAGGATGTGGGATATTTTTGGGGTTTTAGTTGTCGTGATGGCATTTTTTACGGCGTGGCTTATTTATCTGCAAGCGTTTGTTATCGGGGCTTTTTGTCAATTCTGCCTGCTCTCCGCCGTAACTACTTTTACTCTCCTGATTATTTTTCTGATTTCAAAATTCTTCGCCAAAAAACAACTCAGTTAAATCATCGCATTCGTCGAATATAGATCGTCGCTAATTTTTAATCCGTTAAAAGTTTTAATCTTTTTAAATCCGATTTAAATCCAATCCGATAAATTTCCCGAATATCAAACATGTAAGGCAAAGATAAAAAGTTTGTTTTATATTTAATGACTGCGAGCAAAGGGGGAAATAAAAATAAATTATTTTAACATTTAGTTTTATTTAGTTTTTTGACAATTAAATCTCTTAATTAAAATTATTTCACATAAAACCATTTATACGGAATAAATATAATCTGTGCTTATTTCCCCGGCAAATCAAAAAAGCAAAAGACGACGAATTATTATGTTCTTAGGCAGTCGAATTTTCATCAGACGGTTTCTTGATTTAATATAAAATGATATTCTATTGAAAGGAACTTAGAAACAAAAAAGGAAATTAGTGACTGAAACGATTTTACAACGTATTGCTTCGGGAGATAAGACTGCTGTTCAGGAATGTCTGAATACATACGGCGGATTGGTCTGGTCTCTTGCCCGGCGGATGCTGGCGAATGTTAATGAAGCGGAAGATGCGGTGCAGGAAATCTTCATAGATATATGGAAAACCGCTGAGAGATTTGATGATTCAAAGTCATCGGAAACCACTTATATTGCGATGATTGCACGTCGGCGTTTGATAGATCGCCTGAGAAAAACATCCCGTCAACCTCACATTGATTCATTTGAAGATATTTTGGTTGAGCCTTCGGAAAACGAAGATAAAACGATGCAGACAAACATCGAAGCCAACCAAGCGGCAGAAGCGATGAGAGATTTGCGTCCCGAACAGCAGAAGGTTCTGCATCTTTCAATCGTGCAGGGTTTTTCGCATCAGGAAATTTCAGACGCTTTGAAAATGCCGCTCGGTACGGTTAAAACTCACGCCCGACGCGGTTTGATAGAAGTCAGAGAAGCATTAAAAAATAAAGGTTTTGAACCTGAAAAGGAGGTATCAGCATAAATGAATAATGAAATACAAAAAGAAAGATTGCTGGAACTCCTAGCCGATCAGGCGATCTTTGGATTAAACCGGGAAGAATTAAGCGAACTGGAAAACTTAAAACGCGAATTCCCCGAATTTGCTGATGATAATTCCTTTGATCTTACAGTTTCGGCAATCAGTTTGAGCAATATTAAATCGCTTGAAACTATGCCCGAATC
>MWWE01000017.1_pt1 | contig 24311 bp, 19 predicted proteins | sample 1047301 | NCBI WGS metagenome assembly MWWE01 (sample SAMN06349973, study PRJNA376086) | soil metagenome | isolation source: MS1-1 sample Antarctic (ecotone) soil | place: Antarctica
TGAAAGGAAAGTTAATAGTGTGCGAGTCGGTCAAAGGCAAGCTCTCAAGAATCTTTTGACCAGACAACGAACCTGGAATTTTATGAAAGTAAAATAAGCTAGGTTTTGTCCATCCTAGCTATGCCAGCGATGAATGATTTCTGTTGATATTTTCTCCGGTCATTCATACTGGCATTTTCTTGTTCTTTTCGCGGTGTGCAGGCTATGCTAACCGCCTTAATCTGAGCGTTTACAGAGCCTACAAGCGTCTTTTCTGGTTTAAGGGTACGGTCCAATCTACATCGAGCCATCAATCAATCGGGAAGCCACCATTCTCCTCTATTGCTTCATCTATTGCTCTCATCAGTTCGATTGTTTGTAGCAATGCCGAAACTACGGTTTTATAGTGTTCCGAGTTGTCATAGGATAGTGGTCTGCCTTTGCGGTCTTTGAGCCATTTTTGCAAAACCTGATAACCGCCGATGTGAAAATTCCAAACCGTCTCAGGAACATTGCCAAAATACTGCGTTTCGTTTATCCAAACTTTCCCATCTTCGTAGCGTATTGATTCAACTTCGTCTGAGCCTCTTTCCGGGAATGTAACATCGCTTTCTACGTCTGCTTCCAAAAGATGTAACTTCACCAACTTAGAGCCTAAATTAACTAGTAACCGAAAGAGAACAACATTGGAGGTTAAGGGCAAACGTGGAAAATTTGTCTTCAAAAATTCAGCGTAACGCGAACGATAATTCGGGGAATGAAAAACAGCGTAAGCGTAATTAAAAACATCTTCTGGTGTGAAAGTCTTTAACAAATCGCCTTTACCATCTGAAGCAAATTCGAGTTTTAGTTTCGTTTTGAAATCATTGATAAATTCATCAGAAAAATTTGGTAAACGGACTGCACCAAGCATCTTTTCATTCTCAGTTGGATAAAGATAGAGGGGAAAGGCACTAACACCACCGCGCCGAAAAGCATTTGTGTCAATAGGCAAATTTGAAACTGTGATTAAATCCCAAAAGTCTTCATTAACTGCATTTCCTTGGCTCCCAAGGCATAAACAAAGGTTGTCTTTCTTCGCTACGTGTTCAATAAATTCTCGACGGGGACGTTCAACTACAGACGAACTAAAATAACACCAACGCCAATCAAAAGGACGATAAATGCAGGGTATTAAGTCCGATTGCCAGTCTGTTTTTGAGCGAATTTGAGTTCTTGCTTTGGATATTTGCCAGTTATTGCTTTCTTTAAGTTTATAGTTTCTTCTTAAATCATCGTCTGAAAATTTGGTCTCTCTCAAGTCATTTATACGCTTTAACAAATCCTTTTCATCAAAGCTGATAGCAAAATGGTCTCTATGAGTTTTTATTCCATTTGCGGATACAGCCATTAAACTTGGAATTGTCCAGAGTTTTTCATATTCCTCACGCAAAGAAACATCTTGTTCAGTGAAAAGGTAAAGGGGAGCAGTTGGCTCAATCTCTACCCAATCAGTTGTTGAGAAATCATTCTGCCAAAGCCAATGGTATTTTCCTCCCGTGAGTTCTCTTTCATTGTTTGTATTTTCGGTCCAGATTTCTCGTAGACCGTAAAGATGTTTATTAAATACTTTTGTGGTTTTGGTATCTTGATTAGGAATCGAATCTGGCTTCTTTTTAATGAATATCGCAATCGAAACGCCTTGTTGTATGGCAAAGACATTTTGGTCTAATGAACCGTCAAGTGCTTTCTCCTTTCTCTTTACGCTACCGTGTAAATTCAAAATGTATATTTCATCGAAAGATTTCATCAAAGACTGTCGCATACCACGAAATAAGCGGGTATCTAAATATGTATTAGCAGTGATAAAAGCAAGAATGCCATAACCTGTTTGGTCAATCCTCAATTGTGCAAACCGGATAAATTTAACGTAATCATTATTGAGTCCTTTCGGATTTCTTTCCTCAAGTGGTCTACCGTCAACTTCAAAATAGTTTTCGGTTGGTTTGCCTGTAAGAGTGTCCATACCGTGTAGAAGTTGTTTTATCCACGCTCCTTTGTTTACTGAGTCTTCTGAATATGGCGGATTACCCAAAACAACCATTACAGGCGCATCCTGTTTGATTCTACTTGCTGAATTGGCTTCATCATTGAGCCAACGGGTTAAACCGGAAACGTCTGAAAATCGCTCAACTTCCTCCAGCGTATTAGTTAGAAATACTCTCAGGCGTTCATTCGATTGAAACTTGTAACCTGTCTCTTCCAAAAGTAAGCCCAACTTGAGATGTGCTACCGAATAAGGCGCAACCAATAATTCAAAGCCGAAGATTCGCGGCAAAAGATGTTCGGAAACATAGCTGTCCCACATTCCTTTGTTTTTCTCGAATCGTTTGGCAATTTGCTTAATAACGCTGTAAAGAAAAGTTCCCGTTCCGGTTGCTGGGTCGAGAATCAAAAGTTTGTGAGATTCAATTTCGGTCTCACCTTGTTTGATTTTAATTTTACTCGAGTCTGCCAAACCTTTTGGCATTCCAAAATCCGTCTGCAAAATCTTATCTACGCTTCGCACGATGTAGGAAACAACAGGTTCGGGCGTGTAATAAACGCCGCGAGTTTCTCTCAGCTTAGGATTGTATTCGGCAAGGAAAGTCTCGTAGAAATGAACAACCGGGTCTTCTTGTCTTGTGCGTTTACCAAAATCCTGCAAGATAGTTTCTATGTCAGTTCGATTCAAAAGTTCTGCTAAATCATCAACCGCCCAAGTAATGCGCCCATCAAGATTTATTCCGGCTATGTTGTCAAATAATTGCCGTAGAAACGGGTTTGTTCTCGGGACAGCTTGACCTGCGTTCAATCGTGTAAAAGGCGGCGTATGGCTATTACAACGCGCAGAAAACAGCCCGTAGGCAATCGTTTGAGCGTAAAGGTCGGCAAATTGTTCCTCGGTCAAATCCGGCAGCAGAACCTTACGAAAACTCTGCATTTGGTCGTGCAACGGGTCGAAGTCGCTGTCATCTGTATTCTCTGTTTCCAATGCCCTCTCAATCGTTACCCGAATTAGACGAGCAATCGAAGCCATTCGTTTGGCAAGTTCCTTCGGAGTGGAAATGGTTTCAGCTTGAATCGTGAGAAAGTTTTGGAAAAGCTCGATAAGTTCGTTTCCATTCGCGGTTGGGGTTATTTTTCTATCCCTTCCAATTTCTGCAAGAATTATAGGTGGTCGAGATTCACCACGAACAAACCAACGAAATTCTAAATAATTAGTATAAATGAGATTTGGGAGGGCTTCTCTGTAACGCTCAAACTGTTCTTTCTCTCGCTTGTCGAGCCTGTCTAAATCTTTGCCGACATCTTTGGCTTCAATATAACCAAGCGGAATCTCACCTTGCGCGATTGTGCCTTTGGTGATGATGTAGTCAGGCGCACCACAGGCAATTCTCTTAGGTTCGTTCGTTGCTGTGATACCACTTTGAAGTGATTCAACTAATGTTTTCAAATAAGGTCTGTGAGTGTGTTCGGTAGCATCATTACGGCTGTAAGCTCTTTCAATTTGGTCAAGGTAGGTTTGAATATCATTCATAGGTTTACGTTTATTTGGCTACATCATCAATCTTTCAACTGCCTTCATTACCATTCGATTGATTTTCGATGTTCAAAATACCACAATACATAACTCTTTCAAAATCGTAACTCGTTCTTATAACCCCCTCCTAAAATGAGGCTTTGATTCTTTGCCGAGGGTGTGTTATAAAATGCGATTATGATAACGCCCTCTATTACAACTGCATTTTCGATTAACCCAGACCCAACACTTTTATATTTAACACCGGGTTTGAAAGCAGCCTTGCACAAATGCCGGTTCGTTATTGAAAACTACCAAGGACTTACAGCAATTGAAGGCGACGTAGGACTTGGTAAATCTACCGTTTTACGATACCTATACCAATCCTACGAAAGCCGAGATGATTGCGTAACAGCGTTTATACATACACCATCATTTAAGTCAGAATTCGCTTTCCTCAAGGCTGTATGTGCTGAGTTTGACATACCTATTAGAACTTCTATGCAGAAGCAGGAGTCAGAACTCAATGCATTTTTAATCAAAAAATACACAGAAAATCAAAGGGTAGTTTTATTCATAGACGAAGCGCAAAAGTTACCGGGCGTTCAACTCGAACTACTTCGCACGTTACTAAATTTCGAGACCGGAAAACATAAGCTAATTCAAATCGTTATCGCGGCGCAATTAGAGCTTAGGCAGAAACTAGCTGACCCATCCAAAAAGGCTTTAAGGTCAAGGATATTTGCACCATCGAGCCTTGAAGCTCTGACATTAGAAGAAACGGAACAAATGATTGACTTTAGGTGTGAGCAAGCCGGAATCGCTAATCCTTTCTCGAAACCAGCAATACAGAGTATTTACACAGTAACAGGTGGCATACCGAGAGAAATCTTAAAGACCTGTGCTATTGGAATGGAAATGATGCGCGAATTTGATGTAGAGAAAATCGAACCGGAAATGATAGCGACAATTCACAAGGAGGCAATCTATGGTTGAAAAATTGGCTTCCTTCAAAGATTTAATGCAAGCTAAACAAGACCGCGAAAAGTTAGAAAAAACTGGTCAACCAGTTAACCAGAATTCGGTTAACCAGTTAACCAACGTGGTTAACCAGTCCGTTCCAATTATGGTTAACCAGCTAGAAGAAGAACTGGTTAACCAGTTAGCCAGCGGGACTACCCACTTGGTTAACCAGTTAACCAGGGAAAGAATGTTTCGTAGTCGCAGGGAACGGAAATTAAAGGGGTTGAGGCTTCCAAAGCAGAAACTAGAAAAATGGGAATTGTGGTGTTTTATCAATAAATACGATTTTCAAGATGCCGTAGAAATGGCAATGGACTGGTTAACCAGTCAACCAGCCGCAACTCTGAGTGGTCAACTGGATAACCACGTATTGAATGATGATATTGATGTTAATAATGAGACTGATGAAATCATCATCTTTTATCAAAAATGGACTGGAAATAATATAAAACCTAAAGACCGAAAAGCGCGGGAAGAAGTCAGGAGATTTTCAGACGATATTTGCAAAATTGGAATTCTAACTGCAATCTCAAGAGCCAAAACAAAAATTAACTCATTTGCCTACTGTGTTCCGGTAATTGAAGATATAGCCGAAGATTCAAGTGCAATTGATAGTAAGGGTGAATACCTGAAACATTTGGAAAAATTTATTCTGAGCGTAAGGAAAGGAAAGAAAATTAGCTAACGGAAAGAAAATATGATTCAACCCGCCTCGAAAATACCAACAATCCTAGCTGGTGTAGCCGGAGAGTATTTTGTTGCCGCCGAACTATCACGTCGGGGATGGATTGCATCTATTTCTCTTCGCAATACTCGCGGCATAGACATTCTCGTTACGAGTCAAGAGGCTTCTCGTTCAATCACAATTCAATGCAAGACGAGCCAGAAGAAAGACAAAAGTTGGATTCTGAACGAAAAGAGCGAAACTTTCTTTTCCAATGACCATTATTACGTTTTCGTTAGCTTGGGTGAATTTTCCGAGCGTCCAAATTATTATGTTGTTCCAAGCAAAGGCGTGGCAGAACAGGTGCAGCAATCTCATCGTTTGTGGTTAGATACACCGGGACGTGCAGGACGGCAGCACGTTGATAATTCTGTGCGGAAGTTTTCCGATTATGAAAACTTGTATCTTGAACGCTGGGATTTGCTTGGTTTGTAACAAAACTATCCCTGACTTCGGTTCTGAGTTACTTCTTCTTAAGCCTCAGAAGGCGCTAAAACCGTTTTAATCGTGCTTCTCGCAAGCTATTTTGTCTTAAGAATGTGTCAAAGGCTTGCAGATTTTGAATTGAAGTTTGTATCTACTGTCTCCGATTTATCAAAAGCACGTTTAACAACAATATCAAATTCGTTCCAGCCATTACGTTCTGCGGCAAGTTTTACCAATTTCCAAGCGTGTTGACGGTCAACAATACCACTTAGTTCGTAAGTCTCTTTTGTTATTTGATTGATATAAACAAATGTCATAAAACACTTTCCAAATGCTTATCCAAAGCAAGATTTTTCAAGAAAATGTAAGTATTCGACTGTCTCACTTGCTTTATGATTTCTGTTTTCGTTTGTGTCTGCTTTGAATCTTTGATATGTCGTTTCGATTACATCATATCTACCATATTCGGACATTATTGTTTTAATCGTTTCGGGCGGCATTAAGCCTTCGTTGTTATAACTAAGAAAGATATATTTGAATTTCGCATTTTTGATTAACTCATTGAAAGTCTGTTGGACGTTTCCCTTTTGACACCAAAGTGACCGCTTGTATTCCCGTAAGCCTGTTTTGCCAGCAGGTTGAAAATTATCATACAAAGCAATGGTATTTAGCAAGTGGTAATTAGAGCCATATTGCCGCGCATTATACGGTGGGTCTAAATACAGAATATCCCCTTCAACCTCTTTGATAAGTTCGTTTGCATCTTTATTATAAATTTCGTGTTCGGCGTGATTTGTTTCAAACAGTGCAGGCTTTATCCAAAGTTCTTTCTGTGCAGATTTTTTTATTGTTTTCAAAAATGCGCCATATACACTTGCGGTATTTGCTACTGCGTCTGCGTGTTCCAGCAAACTGGCGAGTAAGAAATAATAAATATCATCTGTAATATATTCTGTGCTCTTCCAGCTTTCAATCTTTTGCCGCACGGCGTCAATTTTCCTACCATTATTATCACTAAAATATTGGCGTTCACAACCGCTTCCTGCACAATAATGTTTGAAAATGAATCCGTTTATCCCTTCAAGATGATTTAGTTCGTCTAAATATTCGTGCCAATCTATTTTGTGATGATTACCAATGTAGTTTCGATTTAAGACAAAACTATAATACTCAACGTCGTTAGCTATTATCTTTTTGGTATCTAGTTTGAAAGTTCGTCCAATTGCGCCTGTTCCAGCAAACAAATCGCAAAAAACTTTATCTTTGGTTTCGCCAACAATCTTTTTTATTTCGGCTTTGATGAATTTAGATAGTTTGTTTTTTGAGCCGATGTAATTCATTTGTTGGTTATCTTGTCGCGTTCTTTAATTAGTTCTGTAGGGCTTACCTCAAGAAATTCAGCCAATTCAACTACATTGCTTTTAATCGGTTCAAATTTGTCCGAAAGTATGTTTGAGAGTTGTGTTGTTGAGATGCCTAAACTTTCAGCTAATTTTTTGAAAGTTAGGATATTTTTCTTTGCCATTAGTTCTACAACTTTAGCTTTATTTACCGTCGGCATACTATCCTAATTTTTATATTTAGTCAACTATATTATGAATATAATCTAAGTATTTTGTGAATTAACAATCAATCTATTTAATTCCTCACGCCATTTGTAAGGGTCATACCAAAAACAACCAACACAACCTTTTTCATTGTGCGGGTCAGTTCGCCAATTTTCGTCGCCGTGATACCAATAACGTATACCGGGGAAGTGTCCGCGCACGTTCGTTCTAACACACCTTTCACAAGTTCGTGATTTCCTTTGATTACCGCTACGTGTTAATAAAACAAACTTTGCCATTAGTTCAGCATCGCTTGCGTTTTCGCTACTTTCTTCGTTTGTATTCCATCTAGTTTGCGGAAATTTATGGTCGACCTCTAAATCTTTGGGTAACATTTCTCTTAATAAAATGGCTTCCTTATTACCATAAAGGACTTTGACCTTGGCTGCTAGCTTTTGAGAAATACCCGCCCTTATACTAACTGTTTCAAGTCTTTCAAGTGTTCGCAATTTTCGATGAACTGTAGTTTTGTTGCAAGTTACGCATCTTATTCTTGCATCCCAATTGTTGCTGTTTGCATTGCCCTTTTCAAATTGAAAGCCATAAGCGTCACGCCAAGTTTGCCAAGTTTTAGCCTGTGCTGATGTTAGTTCACATCTTGTGCAATGCCACTGTAAATCTTTTAGAATTTCATAGTCGTGGTATGAAGTAGAAAGTAGTTTGAATGGATTCACAAAGGGCATTGAATATAATCTCCAAAGGTTTTCTTTGTAAATTATCACTAACCCAACAATGAATCAAACTTTCCGGTCATCTAAAAATGCATTTGTTATCATAAAGCCAACTGCAAGACATGTCCCTTTGAGCCATAAAGGTGGCTAGAATCGTTTTTTATGGCTTAACCCTATTAACACTATATGTTTTCCAAACAAAGCCCTCACAGGGCATTTATGCGCAAATTCTTTTCCGAGCCACTACCCAAGGTTAAACATCAGAAATATGTTTTAGAGGATTCACCTTTTTAGCTTCACTACTTTTGTAAATTAGGGTGTCGAGTTGGGCAATGATGTAACTTGCCTTCAATGCTTTATATCCTTTCACTACAAGGCTTTTAAATTTTATTAAAAATAATTTATTCAATGGAGCATCAGTCCAATCACGCTCACTATTGTGTAACAGAGTCGAATTCGGGCACCATGGTTTGTGTAGGGGGAAATCGTAGCGTAATGGACAGTGAAATAGTAGCAAAGCAACAGCGTAAAGGTAATGATTTTAGCTGTTTAGAATTTGCCGCAAAGCCAAAATTTAGTCCGGTTGAAGGATTCGGAAAATTGAATGAGAAACAGATTGCCAGTAGTGATTTGTCAGAGCAGAAACGCACCGACAAGCGCGTTAAATGGAGAGTCCTAAACTACGTCAAGGGAATAATCAGAAGAAGTCCAAACGGCTTCTCTTGCGTGTCTCAGCAGAAACTCTCGAAGATGCTGAAAATAAGAAGGCAGACCATCGGTTTTGCTTTGTGTGAACTGGTTGAGGATGAACAGTTAGATTTAGAAGTTCTACCGAATGGCAAGAGGAAAAATCCAAAGCACGTCTACCGCCTTCCAAACGCAAACGGGAATCCTATTAAGAGTGTATTCCGTCCCCTCTCCAACGGAGAGGCGTTTGAAGAGGTTCAAAGAACCCAGGAATTAAGAATTATGGGGTTAGATTTTTGGAAGTCGAGCGAAAGATTAGATGTTATTGACTTCTATTTGCGTTCAGGTTTAGTGGTTACACCTCTGGTAGAAGAAGGTAAGCTACCGCCAAAAGGCTGGACAAAAAGTTATCTCAGCACAATCAGTCGAGAAAAGTTATTGGAAACCTTTTACAGGAATCCAGATTACAACATCGGTTGCTGGATGCCGAGCAACTTAATTTGTGTCGAAGTTGATGACTTACAAGAATTTTGGAAGCTAAACGGGCAAGAGGATTACGACACTTTGACAGCGACAAGCGGCAAGGATAACCGATGCCATTACTATATGTGGCATAGCGGCAATTTAGGGTCGGGAAATGGCATTCGTCAGCATAAAGACGGCAGCAGCATACTCGACTATAAAACCAATGGAAGTTTAATGGTTTTACCTCCTTCAATTCACAAAAGTGGCAGGCAATATGAGTGGACAAATTTAACAGAGCCGATTGACGCGCCGGACATCGTTCACCAGCTTTATGAAACAAGAGAAAATTTGAAGGCTGGGAATCCTATTAAGAGTGTATCTCTTCCTCTCTCCAACGGAGAGACGCTTAGGGACGACCTCAAAGAGGCAAAGCAGCGCAATGAATCAGCAATTTTGAACATTTCTGAGGAGCTTTATCAAGGCAACCGCTACAACCGGCTCTTTAGGTTGGGTCGGAATTTACGATGGAAACGAACCTCCGATGAATTAACTCAGGAACTTCACAGCTTGAACCGGAGCTTCTGCAAACCAGCATTAGACAACAAACGGATGGAGCAACTAATTCTCGATGTGAAGTCTGCCAAGAATACAAAGGAATTTAGCGAGAAGTTAAGAGTTAAAGGCGATAACTAAAAGAGAAGGGCTAAAAATTGAAGCCGACGAACATTTGTAGGAATTCTTGTATGTCAGTCAACGCTCAGTATCCTAGTGAGAGGGCGATGTTTACAGGGGCAAACAATGTTATGACAGAGTTAAATTCGTCAGCGTTTCTTTTTGCGAGATTTTGGAAGTTGTTACATATCAATAGTTTATGAACACGGAGAAATAGAAATGAAATTAGTAAGTAAGAAAGAAGCAATCGAAAGCGGATTGCAGAGATATTTTACAGGGAAGTCTTGTAAACGGGGTCATATTTGTGAGCGACGAGTTTCAAGTTGTGAGTGTTTAGAGTGTCATCCTGAAATAGAGCCGAAGAAATATAGTGCCTCCTGGTATAAGAAATATCCTAACTATGTGAAGGAAGAGAATGAGAAATATGACAGGATGCGCCCAAAACATTGGATTGGCAAGGAATCTCCTGACTACTGGAAGACGAAAGTTTTAGCCCATAAAATACGGGCGGAAAAATTAAATCGTCTTCCGCGCTGGTCTAATCAAGAACGGATTGCAGAAATCATAAAAGCTATACCCGAAAATATGACTTTAGACCATATTGTGCCACTTCAAAATGATATTGTTTCCGGGCTTCACGTCCCAGAAAATCTGCAATATCTAACGAATAGAGAGAATTCCCTAAAGAGTAATTACTTCACGCCGCGCCGGTCTGTGAGAAATTACGGTGTAATTAGTCTCATAAGCTGTTGAAACTAAAGGGAACGCCTTGCTCGATTAGAAGCCTTTGAAACCACAATATGTAGGAATTCGACTCTTGCACAATATGTTGTGTTCTTGGTGATGACGTTAGAACGGAGATTTTTAGGCTACGGCACAACAGGTTGTGGTTTGAGGCTGTAAAGCCTTATAAATCAATCACATAATGCGTCTTATAAGACGCATCAATAAATTGGATAAAAGTAAAACACAGTATCTTGAAGAGTAATCAACTAGCTAACTATTGATTCCAAAGGATTTCCGCACCGGTATGGGCATCCACTAATATACTCGACCTCGTAAATGCATAACCGAAAAAATTCAGAGAACAGTTCGGCATTGGGTAAAGTAGGATGCTATTAAAATTCCTGGCACAACAAAAAAATAAAGTAGAGAAATTATTTATGAACAATACAAAAGAAGCAAAGACAAACATTGACACGAGTTTAGACAAGAACCGTCTTCTGACAGAACGTCAAGCAAGTGCCTACATTGGAATTAGCTACGAATCGTTAAAAAGAAGTGTGCGCTGGCTCGGCAAAATACCGTTCTACCGCGTAAACAAACGAATTTCATACAGGGTTAGAGACCTTGACGAATTTATGGAGCAGTGCCGCGTTCCCGCGGCTATTCAGCGTCCGACTTAAAATTTTATAGCTAAAATACGGTGAAACTGTTATTCTTTCGTTAGCATCTACACTTTCCCGGTTATAAATTTCTCTGGAAAGGCAGGAAAAACTTATGAACTCACAACGATTCGGTATTCAAATCTGGCGACAATTTTTACTTCTTTGCTTAATGCTGTTCGGACTCGGCGTTAATTCATTTGCCGCGCCCGGCGACCTTGATTTGAGTTTTGACCGGTTCACCGTCATTCGATTTATCAGTTTGGTAAAAACTTCACTTAAACAGGAATAACACTTATGAGTACATCCAACAGCTTTTTCAAGAAACTTCTTAATTATTTGCCGATTATTTTGATTGTTTTTACTGCAATGTTGACGGTTAACGCTCAGCCAAACAGGGTTGATTCATCATTTAATGCATATTCTGAAGTAAATTCGATTTCGACAGCAAATTTTATCCTTCAGCCAGACAACAAAACTATTGTTTTCGGTGATTTTCACATTGTTAATGGGGTTATCAATAACAGTATTGCTCGACTTAACGCGGATGGTACGGTTGATAATACATTCAACTGCGCGGTCTGCGACTTCCCCGTGACAAGTGTACTTTTGCAGCCCGACGGAAAAATTATCATTGGCGGGGAAACGAGTGAACAGAGCGGGCAATCAAGAATGTATCGCTTGAATTCGGACGGCAGCCGCGACGCGAGTTTTACTTCGCCTTTTCCTTCCGTAGTCGCTCCCGAAAGCAATCGGGCGGATGTTCGAGCAATTCAACCGGACGGAAAAATTTTAGTTGTTTTAATCAGCCGTAGATTTGCCAATTTCATCAATTATAAGCTTTACCGGCTCAATCCGAACGGAACAGTTGACAATACTTTTACTACGATTAACATTTCTAGCAGCAGTGGAGGAGTTTCAGGTGAACGTCCCGGTAAAATATCGGTTTTGCCGGACGGAAAGATTCTGCTCGTCACTAACTCAATCGCTACCTGCCCGACCTGTGCATCGGGCAACGCTTTGCTCAAACGCTTCAACCCGGACGGGACGATTGATACGACATTTGAATTGCTCAGCGTGACTAATCCTGGACCAAGTGCTTCAATTAACGACTTCTATGTTCAATCGGACGGCAGCGTGATAATCGTCGGCAAGTTTACTGCGGTCAATGGGGCGAGTCGCCAGAATATCGCTAAATTGTCTCCTGCCGGTATTTTAACTTCGTCATTCAGCACTCCATTTACAAGCATAATCAATAGAGTCGAGGTTCTACCAGACGGCAAGGTTTTAGTTAGCACTAATAACAGCTTTTATCGTTTCAGTGCCGAAGGTGTTCTCGACAATTCATTTGTCTCGCCGTCAAATCTCACTCAAATCAATTATTGGATGCTTGATTCGGCGGGAAGAATTTTCTTATTCGGCGTATTTGTTGAAAACGGCGCGAGCGTTAGGAAATTTGCCAGGCTCGGTCAAAATGGAAGCATCGAAAGTTCTTTCACCGTCAGTTTCGGAACCGTCGGTCCGGTCACGACAATCGCGGCGCAGGCTGACGGCAAAGTGATTATTGCCGGAGGATTTATTCGCGTCAACGGCGTGCCGCGCGTTTCGATGGCGCGAGTTAATGCTGACGGCACTCTTGATTCGACATTCAATTCGGGAAGCGGTTTCAACGTTAGTTCTGTATCGAAAATAATCGTGCAGCCCGATGGAAAAATTTTAGTCGGCGGGTATTTTCGCTTCTATAACGGAATATTTAGACCGCGCCTCCTTCGTCTGAACACCGACGGCAGCATAGATGAAACTTTTAGTCAGATTTTTTCGGACGGGAGTACGCAGGAGCTTACGATGGCTTTGCTGCCCGACGGTAAGATTCTGGTCGGCGGCGGTTTGGGAACTATTGGCGGGACGGGGGTGAGCAATGCACTGCCTCGACTTAACGCCAACGGCACTGTTGACGTGAGTTTCCGTCCGGTATTCGGAGACGCGACGATTCGGAGCATCGTCGTGCAGACGGATGGCAAAATTATGGTCGGCGGCACGTTTACCAACGTGAACGGTGTTAATCGAACCGGATTGGTTCGCCTGAACGCCGACGGCAGTTCCGACGCTTCGTTCGACGCGGGAAACATTACGTTCGTCCGGCAAATCGAAATTCAGGCGAACGGGAAATATCTCGTTTTGGGCAGCGGAATCTCTCGATTGAATAACGACGGCTCGACGGATACGTCATTTTTACCTGCATCTTTTAACGGAATTATCAACCAGTTTCTCGCGCAGCCGGACGGCAGTATTCTTGTCGTCGGACAATTTACTACTGTCGGCGGCTTGCCGCGTTCGGGATTGACGCGGCTCAAGTCGAATGGAACAGTAGACGCATCTTTTTTCCCGATTGGCGCAAACAATCAAATTCGAGTCATTGAACGACAGGCGGACGGAAGAATTTTGGTCGGCGGCGATTTTACGAGACTTGCCAATACGATTCGTATTGGTCTTGCCAGATTGATTGTCACCCCAAATAGCATCGTTCCGACGTATGACTACGACGGCGACGGGAAATCCGATATTTCCGTCTTCCGTGACGGCATCTGGCATTTGCAGCGCAGTCAAGCTGGTTTCGGTGCCGTCTATTGGGGTCTCGCCTCCGATAAAATCGCCCCCGCCGATTTCGACGGCGACGGCAAAACCGACCCGACGGTTTATCGCCCCTCCAACGGCGAGTGGAGCATTCTTCGCAGTTCGGACAACACGGCAACGGTTCTGCGTTTCGGCGCACCTGAGGATTTGCCGCGTCCCGCCGATTTTGACGGCGACGGGAAAGCCGACATTACAGTCTTTCGCCCGTCGAACGGCACTTGGTATCGTATCAATTCGAGCAACAACCAATTCTACGCCGTGCAGTTCGGAGCAGCGGGCGACGCTCCGGTCATCGCCGATTTCGACGGTGACGGCAAAGCCGACATTGCCGTTTATCGTCCGTCAAACGGAACTTGGTATTGGCTCAGAAGTTCGGACGGACATTTCGCGGTATTGCAGTTCGGTATCAGCGAAGACAAACCCGTACCGGCGGATTACGACGGCGACGGAAAAACCGACATCGCCGTATGGCGACCGTCAAACGGTGTCTGGTATCGCCTTAATTCGAGCAATAATCAATTTTTCGCCGCCCAGTTTGGTATGAATGGAGATGTTCCGACGGTAGGGGATTATGACGGTGACGGGAAAGCCGACATAGCTGTATTCCGAAACGGAATTTGGTATTTACAGCAATCAACAGCCGGTTTTACGACAGTTCAATTCGGCGCGGCAACCGATAAGCCTGTTCAAAATGCTTTTGTGCCGTAGCATCTACACTTTCCCGATTATAAATTTTTCTGGAAAGGCAGGAAAAACTTATGAACTCACAACGATTCGGTATTCAAATTCAGCGACAATTTTTACTTCTTTGCTTAATGCTGTTCGGACTCAGCGTTAATTCGTTTGCCGCGCCTGGCGATTTGGACAGGTCGTTTCGTCCGGCAATCGGAAGAAGCGGTGGCAGAGATATAAATTACGTTCTTCAGCCGGATGGAAAAATACTTGTGATAGGCGAGTTTACAATTCTCGGTGGCGAAGTAAAAAATAAATTGGCTCGTTTGAATGCCGACGGCACACTCGATAATAGTTTTCACCCTGAAGTGGAAAATGCTATTTATACTTACTTATTCTTGCAACCGGACGGCAAAATTTTGATTAACGATTTTGTTCTTGGATTTATAAGATTAAACTCTGACGGCTCACGCGATACCAATTTTAATTCAAGTGCTAAGGGAACGGTTAAATCTGTTGCATTTCAGTCTGATGGAAAATTAATTATTGGCGGTTTTTTTACTGTAAATAACATTTTCGGAGTTGGGGTCGCTCGGCTAAACACTAACGGCTCTATAGATGAAACGTTCAATCCGGTAAAGTTTCAAAGTGATTCAATGCGTCCGCCTGAAGTTTTTGCAGTTTTATTAGCGGCAAGCGGCAAAATCTACGTTGGCGGTTCTTTTAAGAGTGTTAATGGTGTGCTTCGTAATGGTTTAATCAAGTTAAATTCAGATGGCTCTCTCGATATGAGTTTCCCGCTTCAGTTTGCCGCAGGAGTAGTTGTAAGTAAACTCGGTCAGCAAACTGACGGCAAAATTTTGATTATTGGTGGTGGTTTCCCCAGTTTAGCCAGAATAAATGCCGATGATACAATTGATGAATCTTTTGCGCCGCCGCCACCGCTGGATGGTTATGGAATCATTTCATTCTTTCTCCAGTCTGACGGCAAAATTTTACTTAATATAGCGGGAGGTAATATCAATCAAACTTATGTTACCCGTTTGAACAAAGATGGCACAGCGGATTCAAGTTTCAGAGCGAATCCGCTTGACGGATTGGTGTTTGGGATAGCACAAGACGGCAAAATATTAAGCTCATTCATAGAAAATGTGAGTAGCGGTAGTAACACTTTTATAAAATTTTCACGGCTTAATTCGGACGGCTCACTCTATGACACTTTTGAGGTTTTGGTGGCAAGCGGCGGCACGGTTTCCACAATTTTAGTTCAGCCGGACGGTAAAATTTTAGTTGGAGGAACATTTCTCAGTGCCGGAAAACAATTGAGCGGCAAACTCACCCGGCTTAATCAAAATGGAACAGTTGATACTACTTTTAACATCAATTTATTTGTTCGCAATGTAACAGCTTTGGCGTTACAGCCGGACGGCAAAATTCTGGTTGGCGGGTTTTTTACTCCCAATATCAACGAAAGCGGCACAGGACTTGTGCGGCTTAATACCGACGGCTCACGTGATTCGAGTTTCAACTTGGGAGTTATGACCAGCTTTGATTCATCAATGGTCAGTGCAATTGCTCTTGAGCCGGGCGGTAAAATATATATTGGCGGAAGCATTAGTTACAACGGCGTTTCACTCCGCGGTTTCGCGCGACTCAATTCGGACGGTTCGCTTGATACAAGTTTTACTCTCAAACCGGGATTTGGTGTAAAACAGATAATTGTACAACCGGACGGAAAAATTTTAGTCGGAGGTGAAATGACATCTAATGGAACAGGAGATTTTCGTTTCGCCATCGAACGATTGAATCCGAACAACACGATTGATACGACGTTCAACAATAATCTTGTTGTTAATAATACAACTTCTTCGATTAATATTTCTTCGCTCGCACTCTTGCCAAACGGAAAAATTCTATACGGCACTTCGCAGCTAAAGCGATTAAATCCGAATGGTTCGGAAGATGAAACTTTCTCAACGGTTTCAGCAAGTTTCCCGAATAATTCACGAAAAGAAATTAGCCGAATAGTTGTTCAGCCGGACGGCAAAATAGTCATTAGCGGCTATTTTAATGGTCTAATGAATAGTGGTTCTCCGGTCGTTAATCAAGCCTACATTGCCAGATTAAATCCTGACGGAATTATAGATTTAACATTTACGCCGAGAATTAAACCAATTTTGGGTAATGACGTTATCATTCCCGCATTGGCAATCGAGCAAAATGGTGGAGTTTTATTTGGAGGCAATTTTGAAAGTGTTAATGGAATAATTCAACCTGCTTTAGCTCGTTTAAAAGGTGGTTCAATAAATAGTGTGCCTTTTGATTTTGACGGCGACGGTAAAGCCGATGTTTCGGTTTATCGCCCTGAGAACGGCGTCTGGTATATGCTAAATTCGCTGACAGGCTTTAACGCCGTGCAATTTGGCATCGCATCCGACAAACTTGTTCCGGCTGATTATGACGGCGACGGCAAAACCGATGTGGCAGTTTTCCGTGATGGAACCTGGCATCTGCAACGCTCACAAGCGGGCTTTACGGCAGTTCAGTTTGGCTTGGCTTCAGACATTCCCGCGCCCGCCGATTTCGACGGCGACGGGAAAGCCGAGATTGTTGTTTTTCGCCCTTCAACCGGTGTTTGGCATATATTGAATTTAGTTAATTACGCTTTTAACGCCGTGCAGTTTGGAACGGCGGAAGATAAACCTGTCGCGGCTGATTATGATGGCGACGGCAAAGCTGATTACGCTGTCTATCGTCCGTCAAACGGCGTGTGGTATATGCTCAGAAGCACGCAGGGTTTCGGAGCGGTGCAATTCGGCATCTCGACTGATAAACCGGTTGTCGGAGATTATGACGGCGACGGGAAAGCCGACCAAGCCGTTTATCGTCTCGCAAATGGCGTGTGGTATATGCTCAGAAGCTCACAAGGTTACGGAGAGGTGCAATTCGGCATCTCGACAGATTTGCCCGCGCCCGCCGATTACGATGGCGATGGCAAAACCGATGTCGCAATTTATCGTAATGGTGTGCTGGAACAGCAAACAAGCAGTCAAGGTTACAAGGCTACCCAATTTGGATTTACAACCGATAAGCCCGTGCCAAATGCTTTTGTGCCATAAGATAGAGGAAATTACTCGCCGCTGATTTTGACGGCAACGGTAAAACTGACGTAGCGATTTATCGAAGTCCGGCAACTCCTCCTGAAATAATGTTTTTAGGTAACCATACCTGAAGAATATTGCTCGGTAAGCAGAACATTTTCAATCCAATTAACACTCAATTTGATAAGTAATTTCAAATCGTTAATGTCCTTATCAATCCATTTTCTGACGTAATGAGTTTCATCGTTGCCTAGCCACGTTGCTCTTTCGGCGGTGCTTTTTAGCCGTGCGTCGTCAATATAAGTTTTTATTACCGTTCCTAGAAATGTTCCCTTGATTTTTTCCGCATCGTCAGGATTTTGATTGATGGCGAAATCTTTGATTAAAAACTCCAACGCCTTGCGGAGTCCTATACCTGCGATTTGGTCAAGCTCTGCGGATTCAGCTGCAATAGCTTGATTGTAAATTTCTACAAAAAATGGTGATAGCTCTTTAATTGTTTCGCTATGCTCTATTCTTGGAATACTCTTTGGCGTTACGTCGTATAGATGAAATGGCTGTCCGTATCCTCGGCTGCTTTCGTTAATGTAACTGGCGATGAAAATTCTGTCGCATTCTTCGTTTGTACAGCGGAAGATTATTTGCACCCTTTCTCGACCTAAATGTAAATTGGTGTAACTTGCTTTCAGCCTTTTGGGTTTTACGTGGTAATTGCACAGTGGACAAAAGTCAGGATTTCTATCGTATGCAGAACTTAATTTTACACCGTTAAAATCTTCTGTTTCTACGTGTAGAGTCATTTGAGATTCTCCTTTTTAACCTATCACTGTGTATAGACCCGAACTGAATCTTCTTTGAAGTTAGGTGAATTGAGTGATGAAAATTGAAATCTGAGAAAAGATTATTGCTCATAATTATTCAATGATAACACCGGAACAATATCTCATTTCCGAAAATATTCCAAACTCAGTACTCACTTTTGCAGCCCCCCTCCGAAATGGCACTTTGATTTTAAGACAGGGGTATGCTATAAAGTTCGCTTATGAATACGCCCTCTATTACAACCGCATTTTCGATTAATCCTGACCCAACACTTTTATATTTAACACCGGGTTTGAAAGCAGCCTTGCACAAATGCCGGTTCGTTATTGAACACTACCAAGGGCTTACAGCAATTGAAGGCGACGTAGGACTTGGTAAATCTACCGTTTTACGATACCTATACCAATCCTACGAAAGCCGAGACGATTGCATAACAGCATTCATACATACACCATCGTTTAAGTCGGAATTCGCTTTCCTCAAGGCTGTATGTGCTGAGTTTGACATACCAATTAGAACTTCTATGCAGAAGCAGGAGTCAGAACTCAATGCGTTTTTAATAAAAAAATACACAGAGAATCAGAGGGTTGTTTTGTTCTTAGACGAAGCGCAAAAGTTACCAGGTGTTCAGCTTGAACTACTTCGCACGTTACTAAACTTCGAGACCGGAAAACATAAGCTGATTCAAATCGTTATCGCGGCGCAATTAGAGCTTAGGCAGAAACTAGCTGACCCATCCAAAAAAGCATTACGGTCAAGAATTTTTGCGCCATCAAGTCTCGAAGCTCTCACTTTAGACGAGACAGAACAAATGATTGATTTTCGATGTGAGCAAGCTGAGATTGTTAACCCCTTTTCAAAACCAGCAATCCAGAGTATCTACACAGTAACAGGTGGCATACCAAGAGAAATCTTAAAGACCTGCGCTATCGGAATGGAAATGATGCGCGAATTTGATGTAGAGAAAATCGAACCTGAGATGATAGCGACAATTCATAAGGAGGCAATCTATGGGTGAAAAGTTAGCTTCCTTTAAGGATTTAATGCAAGCTAAACAAGACCGAGAAAAGTTAGAGAAAACTGGTCAACCAGTTAACCAAAACTCGGTTAACCAGTTAACCAGTGTGGTTAACCAGCCTGTCCCTTTTGTGGTTAACCAGGGAGAAGAAGAAGTGGTTAACCAGTTAACCAACAAACATACAGAAGTGGTTAACCAGTTAACCACTGAGAAAAAATTCCGTAGTCGTAGAGAGAGGACATTAAAGGGTTTACGTCTTCCGAAGCAGAAATTGGAAAAATGGGAACTGTGGTGTTTTGTTAACAAATTTGATTTTCAAGAGGCAGTAGAGATTGCGATGGACTGGTTAACTGGTCAACCAGTGGCGTCATTGACTGGTCAACTGGATAACCACGTATTGATTGATGATATAGATGATAATAAAGAGATTGATGAAATCATCATCTTTTATCGAAAATGGACTGGAAACAATATCAAATCCAAAGACCGAAAAGCGCGGGAAGAAGTCAGGAGATTTTCAGATGATATTTGCAAAATTGGAATCTTGACGGCAATCTCCAGAGCGAAAAATAAGATAAATTCATTTGCCTATTGCGTCCCGGTCATTGAGGACATAGCCGAAGACGCAGGCGCAATTGAAAGTAAGGGCGACTACTTGAAACATTTGGAAACATTTATTTTAGGGGTAAGAAAGGGAAAGCAAATTTAAGTGTGAAGTTAAATTTTGATGATTGGTATTAAAGGTGGTTCCACCCGATTAAGACCTTATCAAATAGAGCTTTCTACTCTGAAATAAATTTGTAAAACACAGCTAAAATGCCTCAAATACGTTATTCATAAAATTATGCCCGATAAATTTGATAGACCCCCAATACCATTACCGATACAAAGAGAAGTTAGACAGCGATGCGGTTTTGGCTGTGTAATCTGCGGGATTCCTTTATATGAATATGAACATATGCTGGAGTGGGCTGTTGTTCAAAGACATATCACGGAGGAAATTACGCTTTTATGTGATAAGCATCATAGGGAAAAGACATCGGGATTATTACCGAAAGAAGACGTTACTAAAGCCAATGAAAATCCACATAATTTGATAGAAGGTGTTTCAAAGCCCTATGACTTACATTATTCTGGTTCAGAGTGTGAAGTATTTATCGGCTCAAACAGCTTTACAACCATAGATAAGGGTTATGGAACTCAAATAATTCCAGTAATTATTGATGAAATACCAATTGTCGGATTTATAATGTCGGAAGGACATTTGCTCTTAACGCTAAATTTATTCGATGATTTTAATAACTTTATACTGCGTATAGTGAATAATGAGTTAGTTTATAAGGTTACATCTTGGGATATTCAGTTTGTTGGGCGCAACTTAATTATCCGAAAATCTAAAGGAGATATTTTAATAGATATTACATTTGAAGTCCCAAATAAAATCATTATAAATCGCGGAAAGCTAAGGTGCAATGGAATAGATATTGTAATTAGTCCTACATCTGTTGTTATAGATGGTAAAATGACCTATTCGGGCGGAAGAATAGAGAATATACCTGCTGGCTTTGTGATAGGGCGGTTCCCAGGTCAAGCTACCGCATTTTGTCGAATGGAAAATATCTCACGATATAGCAAATAATCTTTAATAGCCACTCTTCATCCTGAACCTAGCTTTGGGGTGTCGTTCTTTGAGCCGTAAGGCTGCCTAAAACTGATTTTTACCGCTTAACCCTACCCAACCTACTTATTTTTAGAACAAAGCCGTTATAGGGCATTTATACGCAAATTCTTATTTGAGCCACTACCCCAGGGTTAAACATCAGAAATATGTTTTAGAGGATTCACCTTTTTAGCTTCTCTACTTTTGTAAATTAGGGTGTCGAGTTGGGCAATGATGTAGCTCGCCTTCAATGCTTTATATCCTTTCACTACAAGGCTTTTAAATTTTATTAAAAATAATTTATTCAATGGAGCATCAGTCCAATCACGCTCACTATTGTGTAACAGAGTCGAATTCGGGCACCATAGTTTGTGTTAGGGGGAAATCGTAGCGTAATGGACAGTGTAATAGTAGCAAAGCAACAGCGTAAAGGTAATGATTTTAGCTGTTCAGGATTTGCCGCAAAGCCAAAATTTAATCCGGTTGAAGCATTCGGAAAATCGAATGAGAAACAGATTGCCAGTAGTGATTTGTCAGAGCAGAAACGCACCGACAAGCGCGTTAAATGGAGAATCCTAAACTACGTCAAGGGAATTATTAGAAGAAGTCCAAACGGCTTCTCTTGCGTGTCTCAGCAGAAACTCTCGAAAATGCTGAAAATAAGAAGGCAGACCGTCGGGTTTACTTTGCGTGAATTGGTTAAGGATGAACAGTTAGATTTAGAAGTTCTGCCGAATGGCAAAAGGAAAAATCCAAAGCACGTCTACCGCCTTCCAAACGCAAGCGGGAATCCTATTAAGAGTGTATTCCGTCCTCTCTCCAACGGAGAGAGGATTGAAGAGGTTCAAAGAACCCAGGAAGTGAGAATTATGGGGTTAGATTTTTGGAAGTCGAGTGAGAGATTAGATGTTATTGACTTCTATTTGCGTTCAGGTTTAGTGGTTACACCTCTGGTAGAAGAAGGTAAGCTACCGCCAAAAGGCTGGACAAAAAGTTATCTCAGCACAATCAGTCGAGAAAAGTTATTGGAAACCTTTTACAGGAATCCAGATTACAACATCGGTTGCTGGATGCCGAGCAACTTAATTTGTGTCGAAGTTGATGACTTACAAGAATTTTGGAAGCTAAACGGGCAAGAGGATTACGACACTTTGACAGCGACAAGCGGCAAGGATAACCGATGCCATTACTATATGTGGCATAGCGGCAATTTAGGGTCGGGAAATGGCATTCGTCAGCATAAAGACGGCAGCAGCATACTCGACTATAAAACCAATGGAAGTTTAATGGTTTTACCTCCTTCAATTCACAAAAGTGGCAGGCAATATGAGTGGACAAATTTAACAGAGCCGATTGACGCGCCGGACATCGTTCACCAGCTTTATGAAACAAGAGAAAATTTGAAGGCTGGGAATCCTATTAAGAGTGTATCTCTTCCTCTCTCCAACGGAGAGACGCTTAGGGACGACCTCAAAGAGGCAAAGCAGCGCAATGAATCAGCAATTTTGAACATTTCTGAGGAGCTTTATCAAGGCAACCGCTACAACCGGCTCTTTAGGTTGGGTCGGAATTTACGATGGAAACGAACCTCCGATGAATTAACTCAGGAACTTCACAGCTTGAACCGGAGCTTCTGCAAACCAGCATTAGACGATAAACGGATGGAGCAACTAATTCTCGATGTGAAGTTTGCCAAGAATACAAATGAGTTTAGCGAGAAGCTAAGAGTTAAAGGCGACAACTAAAAGAGATAGGAATAAAAGTAAAGCTGGTGCAAAGAGAAATCAAAGCCAACAAAATTTGTAGAAGGTCTTGTATATCAGTGAATTCCCATAATGCAGGTGAAAGGGCGATGTTTGCAGGGTCAAACAATGGTTGGGTGAGAATCTATAGTCTTTGTTCTTCTTGTTGTTCCGTATCGCCATCAGTCTCTATGAAAAACTAAAATTGGAAGTGGTAGAAATGCAAAATTTACAAGTATATGAAATACAAAATTTATCGAAGTTTCTGAGACGCAAGCATTCAGGTTCGCGGCTGCCGTTGGGTGCATCGTTAATAGAAAGGTTCGCGGTCAAAGTCGAAGTTGACGCTATAACAAAGTGTTGGAATTGGCGAGCCGGATTAACCTACGGTGGTTATGGTCAATTCAACCAAACGAGTTCACATAGGTTTATTTATAAATATCTCTTCGGCGCGATTCCTGAAAACTATGAACTGGACCACCTATGCAGGAATCGAAAATGCTGTAATCCTGAGCATTTAGAGGCTGTTACACCACTTGAAAACATTAGACGTGCTGCGGCAGCAATTACGCATTGTCCACACGGACACGCTTACGATGTAGCAAATACTTACTATACTAAGCGCGGATACCGGTCCTGCATCGCTTGTCAGAAAGGTGGACGAGTATATTTGAACCATTGAAAACTAGAGGAGTAAAACGCTTTCATAGCACAAGATGTAGGAATTCGACTCTAGCACAATATGTTGTGTTCTTGGTGATGGCGTTAGAACTGAGATTTTTAGGCTACGGCACAACAGGTTGTGGTTTGTGCCTGTAAACCCTTTATTTTCAGTTACATACACTCTATTATCGGATGCATCAATAAGTTGGAAAAAGTAAAACGCAGGTTTTCGACTACCGCTAGAGAAGGAAAGGCAAAACGATAAACCCTTGTTTCACAGCGTTTACGCACACCCTCCCCCTTCTCAAATAAGATTTATTGGGTATATCGGCAGATGAAGAAATCCAAACAATGTTTGGTTATTGGGTAAACAAGGTGCTGGCATTTTTCCGGCGCGGAAAAAAACTAAAGCCTGTCAAAATTCGGGCAAATACAAAATTGGAGTAAAAACAAAATGAGTAAAAAAGAAAGAACAAACGTAAACATTGACACAACTTTAGACAAGAACCGTCTTTTATCCGAACGTGCTGCGAGTGCCTACATTGGTATTTCCTACGAGTCGTTAAAAAGAAGCGTTCGTTGGTTAGGTAAGATTCCATTTTATAGAGTCAACAAACGAATCAGTTACAGGGTAAGAGACCTTGACGAGTTTATGGAGGCTTGCAGAGTTCCCGCAAAGAACTAACCAAAACATTAGCTATTGCTTTTTATCCTAGCAATAGCAAAAGAGGTTGGCGGAACGGGTGTCACCTGTGTTTTAGCTCGTTTCGGTCAACCTCTCAATTTCAGAAAAAAATGCTGGCAGCCGTCCATCTGTCA
>MWWE01000018.1_pt1 | contig 24012 bp, 24 predicted proteins | sample 1047301 | NCBI WGS metagenome assembly MWWE01 (sample SAMN06349973, study PRJNA376086) | soil metagenome | isolation source: MS1-1 sample Antarctic (ecotone) soil | place: Antarctica
CTCTATTCGTTATATTTATATCTTTATAAAAAGTAAGTTATTTAATTTGGAGAATTTATGAGCGTAGAAATCGTGATGCCTCAGATGGGCGAATCTATTACTGAAGGAACTGTTTCAAAATGGCTAAAGCAAGTTGGCGATAAGATCGAAAGAGATGAGCCGGTTTTAGAAATCTCGACCGATAAGGTTGATGCGGAAGTTCCCGCATCGCAAGCTGGTATTTTGTTGGAAATTCGTGTTGAAGAAGGGGACACGGTTGAAGTTGATTCGGTTGTCGGCGTAATTGGCGAAGAAGGCGAAACGCCGGCATCTTCAAACGGCAACGAAGCAAAAGCAACGGAAACCGATTCGAGCAGTAACAATCAAGGAATTGACGAAATTTCCGAGCATTCGTTGAAACCCGACGAGGCAAAAGTTACTGAAACTGCGGTCGAAATAACCGCTGAAGCGACTTCGGCGGACGTAGCTTCTGATGATGACGACTCCGAAACTTCTGAAACTTCTGAAACTTTGGCAACTTCGAGTGGCGAGGCAACCGAAGTCGTAATGCCGCAGATGGGCGAATCAATTACGGAAGGAACTGTTTCAAAATGGTTAAAGCAAGTTGGCGATACGATTGAGCGTGATGAACCGTTACTTGAAATTTCGACGGATAAAGTTGATGCGGAAATTCCTTCGCCCGTCGCGGGAACACTTCTCGAAATTCGTGCCGCAGAAGGCGAAACTGTTGAAGTTGATTCGGTTGTCGGTGTGGTTGGTGCGAAAGGAGCGGCGGTCAGCGGTCAGCAGTCAGCAGTCAGCAGTCGGGAAACGGTTCAGATTGAAACGAAAGCGGAGGAAACAAAGAACGAAAACCAAAGTCCCGAGTCTGAAGTTCCAAGAGCGGACGACGGCAAAAGCTACGATTATCAAAGTCTTGGAGCAGGCGAAAAACCAAATTCTTCAACGAGTTCTTCAAACGGACACGACAAACCGCTTGGCGAACGGACAGTTGAAGAATTACGGCGAACACGAAGTAGTCCGCTTGTCCGCAATATTGCTAAAGAACACAACGTAGATATTTCACAAATTAGCGGAAGCGGAATGAGCGGGCGTGTAACGAAAAAAGATATTCTTTCATTCATAGATTCAGGTGCAGCACTCAAACCGCAGGATTTGCTTTCGCAAATAAGTGGAGAGTCAGGAGTGGAGAGTGGAGAGAAAAGAACCGAAACTCCGCAAGTTCAAACGCAGTCTGTTCAAAAAACGGAATACAAAGCACCGCAGGTTTCTTCCGCCGTCGGAGATCGGGTTGAGCCGATGTCAAATATGCGTAAGAAAATCGCCGAACATATGACTTTCTCGAAGCAGACTTCGGCTCACGTAACGAGCGTTTATGAAATTGATATGACGAAGATTGCAAAATTCCGCGATGAAAATAAAGCTGAATTTCAGCAACGCTACGGCACGAAATTAACTTATATGCCGTTTATTTTTCAAGCGGTTACAAATTCTCTGCGGCAGTTTCCCGTAGTTAATTCACAAGTTTCGGGCGATCAGATAATTTATAAAGGCGATATAAACTTGGGAATGGCGGTTGCACTCGATTGGGGTTTGATCGTTCCGGTTATCAAACAAGCCGATTCATTATCATTGGCGGGTTTAGCTCAGGCGGCAAATGATCTGGCGGATCGGGCGAGAACGAAAAAGCTGATGCCGGACGAAGTTTCGGGCGGAACATTTACGATCACAAATCCCGGAGTTTTCGGGGGATTATACGGAACACCGATTATCAATCAGCCGCAGGTTGCGATACTTTGTGTCGGCACAATCGAAAAACGTCCGAAGGTTTTGACAACTCCCGAAGGCGACGATGTTATCGCAATTCGCCAGATGGCTTATTTTGCATTGACTTATGACCATCGAATCGTTGATGGTGCAGATGCCGAGCAATTTTTGTCGCATTTGAAAAATTATCTGGAGACAAACGAATATAGTTTGTAAATCGTTGCACTTACTAATTGAATTCAAGATTGAAAGAGATTCCGATAAAAAATAACAGGTAAAAAAGCAGGACAAATTTTAGCAAATAACTTTCCTGATTTTGATAATTCAAGAACTAGAAACGGGTTGATAAAAACTGATAAAGGTTGGTGGGCAAGGCGAACTATCAAACGAACTGAGAAATGTGAATATCATTATATTTGGGAAGAAGCATATATAACTAAGGAAACAAAATAGAAAGTGTTTATTGGTAAAAACTCAAAGATGTGTATATTATAATAAAAATGAATGAGCATTCACTCATTTTACTATTTCTTAGTTGAGCAGAGGAAAAATTATGAAAGAAGCAGTTATTGTATCAGCCGTGCGGACGGCGGTTGGGAAGGCTCCGAAGGGGACTTTGAAGAATACGCGACCTGATGATTTGGGGGCGACGGCGATCAAGGAAGCTGTGGGACGCGTCGAAGGATTGGAAGGTGAACAGGTTGAAGATGTGATTATGGGGTGTGCGTTTCCCGAAGCCGAGCAAGGGATGAATGTTGCACGGACGGCGGCGATTGAAGCGGGTTTGCCGGTCGAAGTTCCGGCGATGACGGTTAATCGTTATTGTTCGTCGGGTTTGCAGACGATTGCACTGGCGGCGGACAGGATTCGCACGGGCGGTTCGGATGTGATCGTGGCGGGCGGTTTGGAAACGATGTCTATGATTCCGATGGGCGGAAATGTTTTTCGTCCGAATCCAAAGATCGCCGATACATACCCGGATTATTATCTGAATATGGGTTTGACGGCGGAGGCTCTGGCGAATAAATACGACATTTCGCGGACGGAGCAGGATGAGTTTTCCGTCAAATCGCACGAAAAAGCGGCGGCGGCGATTGCGGCAGGGAAATTCAAAGATGAGATCGTGCCGATGACGGTTTATGTTGATGAAACGGATGAGAAAGGTCGGGTTCAACGCAAGGAAGTTGTGTTTGAAACTGACGAAGGCGTGCGTGGCGATACTTCGGTTGAAGCGATCAGCAAATTGCGTCCCGTTTTTCACGCAAAAGGTTCTGTAACGGCGGCGAATTCTTCGCAAATGTCGGACGGTGCGGCGGCAACGGTTGTGATGTCGGCGGAAAAGGCTGAAGAGATGGGCTTGAAACCGCTGGCGAGATTTGTAAGTTATGCAACGGCGGGTTGTCTGCCCGAAGAAATGGGCGTTGGACCTGTTTATGCGATTCCGAAGGCTTTGAAAATGGCTGGTTTGACGCTTGATGATATTGGAGTTATTGAACTCAACGAAGCCTTTGCCGCACAAGGTTTATCGGTGATGAAACTTCTCGAAATGAACCCCGATAAAGTAAACGTCAACGGCGGAGCAATCGCACTCGGACATCCGCTTGGATGCACAGGTGCAAAACTGACCGCAACGATCTTACAGGAAATGAAACGCCGGGATGCACGTTACGGAATGGTAACAATGTGCGTCGGCGGCGGAATGGGAGCGGCTGGAATTTTTGAGTTGATAAAATAAATACGGATGATAAAATCGTTCAAGCACAAAGGTTTGCGTGAGTTGTTTGAGAAGGGTAACTCCAAACGTATTTCAACGGATTTTGCCCCGAAACTAATTCGACAGATGGATGCAATAAATCAAGCCGATTCGCCCAAATAATTGAATTTTCCCGGCTATGATCTACACGAATTAAAAGGTGAGCGAAGTGGGTTTTGGGCAATGAAAGTCAATAAAAATTGGCGTTTAACCTTCGGTTTCGTAAACAGCGATGCGATTGATTTAGATTTAGAAGATTATCATTAGGAGTAATATTATGGCGATAAAATCAAATCGTCGCCCGACACATCCGGGAGCGATTTTAAGAGAGGATACTTTGTCGGAAATAAATTTATCTGCTGATGAATTAGCTGATGCTCTCGGCATTTCACGGGAAGTTTTTAGTGCAGTTTTGAATGAGAAATCACCAATTACAGCAGATATTGCTCATCGTTTAGGTCGTGCTTTTGGAATGTCGCCTGACATTTGGCTGAGGATGCAGCAATCCGTTGATCTTTACGATGAAGAAATCAAGAATAAAACCATCTATTCACAAATTGAAAGGATTGCGGCTTAGATAAAAAAGGATGTTAGTTTTATATCGCTAACATCCTTTTTCAAAAAATACTTGCTGAATGAGCATTCATTCAGTTATAATATCGCTAGCAAAAATCAATACAATAAGAGGATTTAAATAAAAAATATGGATGCACAAATGGAAAAAGAAAAAGAGTATGTTAAAGGCGGAGCGTTCCTTATCGAAGACCGCGAAGCAAGCGAGATTTTTACGCCCGAAGATTTTACCGAAGAACATAAAATGATCGGTGAAACGACACGCGAATTTATTGATAACGAAGTTGTTCCACACCTTGAAGCGATGGAAAATCATAATTGGGATATTGCCAGAGATTTGGTTGATAAAGCGGGTGATTTGGGACTTTTCGGTGCGAATATTCCTGAAGAATACGGCGGCTTAGAGTTAGATCAGGTTTCGGGTGTGATCGTTGCCGAAATAGTCGGACGCGGCGGCGGTTTCGGCACGACATTCGGGGCTCAATCTTCAATCGGACTTTTGCCGATTCTATATTTCGGTTCGGAAGAATTAAAGAAAAAATACATTCCGCAAATCGTTTCGGGCGAGAAGATTACGGCTTATTGCTTGAGCGAAGCGGGTTCGGGTTCGGATGCTCTCGGTGCAAAATGCAGTGCGAAATTGAGCGAAGACGAAACGCATTACATCTTAAATGGCGAGAAAATGTGGATTTCCAACGGCGGATTTTCGGATTTTTACATAGTCTTTGCGAAAGTTGACGGCGAAAAGAAAAAATTCTCGGCGTTTATGGTCGAACGCAGCGAAAATTGCCGTCCCGGTGCGGAAGAACACAAAATGGGAATCAGATCATCTTCAACCACACCGCTTATTTTGTCGGACGCAAAAGTTCCGGTTGAAAATCTGATCGGTGAAGTCGGCGACGGTGCGAAGATCGCATTTAATATCTTAAATGTCGGACGCTTCAAACTCGGTGCATCCGCGACGGGCGGGGCAAAATTAGCGATTCACAATGCGATTCAATATGCCAATGAACGCGAACAGTTCAACGTGCCAATTTCGAGTTTTGGTGCAATGAAACACAAACTCGCTGAAATGGCGATTAAAATCTGGGTTGCCGAAGCGATCACATACCGCACAGTCGGAATGATTGACGCGATGATCGGCGACGGCACGGACAATGCCAACAAACTGCGTTCAATCGAAGAATATGCCGTTGAATCTTCAATAAATAAAGTTTTCTGCTCGGAAGTTCTCGATTATGTCGTTGACGAAATGGTTCAAATCTACGGCGGTGCGGGATATTCGGCGGATTATCCTGCGGAAAAGGCTTACAGAGATGCACGCATCAACCGCATTTTTGAAGGAACGAACGAAATTAACCGAATGCTGATTCCCGGAATGCTCCTTAAACGTGCAATGAAAGGCGAACTCGGTTTGTTAAAAGCCGCAACCGCTTTGCAGGATGAGATTTTGAATCCCGTAATGTCATTTGACGAAGAAACAGAGTTGCTTCAAACCGAATTAAAACTTGCCCGCAACGCCAAAAAAGTTGCGTTGATGGTTTTAGGAAGTGCGGCACAAAAATATATGGCGGAACTCAAAGACCAACAGGAAATCTTAATGGGTTGTGCCGACATAATTATGCAGGCATACGCAATGGAAACCGCCGTTTTACGTGCGAAAAAAGTTGCTGACAAAAACGGCGAAGATGCGGCGAAAAAATACATTGATGCCGCCGGAGTTTTCTGCAACGACGCGATTCAACGCATCGAAGCGACAGCAAAAAACACAATCGCAGGCTTTGCCGAAGGTGATGAAATGAAAATGATGCTTGTTGCATTAAAGCGTTTTACAAAAAACAATTCACCGATCAACACAATCGCCGCCCGCCAAAGAATTGCGGATAGTTTGATTAGTGCGAATACTTATAATTTCTAAACTGGTTTTTCAAATTGTTGAGTTGCGAAAGTCCGAAGTTGAAAGGCTTCGGACTTTTTTTATTTTGGAAGAATAAATACAATTTTGGAGTTTAGAATTTTCTCACACTTATACGCAACCAATTTTCGATTTCGTCAACTTTCCATTTATCCGATTCGACGGCTAAAGACATTTCGTATAAATCTTTTGAAGTTGCGGTAAGTTCAAAGCCGTTGCGAAACAGGAATTCGTCCATTAGAAAACTTGCGGTGCGTTTGTTTCCGCCTGTCCACGGATGATTTTTTATGAGTCCGAAAACCAGAGTTGAGGCTTGGCGGATGATGTCGGCATTTTCGTAAATTGCGGCGTGTTTCGGACGAGCCAAAGCCGATTCGATTAAATCTCTGTTTTCAACTCCAAAACGAATTTCGCCCCAAATTTTCATCAGGGCGAAATGCAGATCAACTGCGTCAATATAACCGAGATAGACGATTTTTTTATCCGTCAATATCTTCCATCTCCTTCATAAAGCCGCCGTATTTATTGACGAATCTTTCGGCGGATTCTTTAGCTTGCTTTGACGGATGAATAAATGTTCCGTTTATTGCACCGTCTTTTACCGTTAGACTTGCAAGCGTGCCTTCGGCAAATCCTTCGCGTGAGCAAATTTCGGCTGGCAATTCCAAAATCCAAGTATCTTTTTCGACGCTAACAGTTTTAATTTTACTCATTTCTTAACCTCAAATTTATTTTAACCCAAAACAGCAGAACAACAAAATAAATTTGTCTCTCTTTTTTTCGCGTAATTTGGCGTTTATTCGCGGACAAAATCTTTTTGTGGCACAATACTTTTATGAAAATCGAAAAAGAAATATTTGAGCCAATGGCGGGTTTTACGAGGGAGATCGGTTTTTATTTAAGCGGAATGGCGGAAGTTCGTGAGCAGTTGAGCGATACAGTGAAGGATTTATCGGATGCGGAGATTTCAGCGAAAGTTTTGCCGGATGTTCATTCAATCGGGCAACTTATTTTGCACAATGCGGAAGCGGAATGGTTTTGGATTGAATGCGTTTTGGCGGAGAAAGAATTGGATGAGGAAGTTGCCAAACGTGAGTTGTTCTGGGATGTTTTACTTGATGAAGATTTTGCGGCGAAGAATTATTCAGCCGAATTCTGTATCAAAACGGCGGATAAAGTTCGCGGCGATTGCCTTGAAACTTTGAAGAAATTCGGTGATGAAGACCTCGAAACATATTTCGGTTTTAACAAAAAAGACGGCAGACGAATCGAGGTTACTCTGCGGTATGTTCTGCACCATTTGATTGACCACGAAGCACAGCACAAAGGGCAGATTTTGATGTTGAAAAGATTATTGCGAGCAGGTAGATAAAAATTATGAACTCAATAAAAGTTATAAAAATATCATTTTTGATTATTGCGATTGTCTTTGGTTTATTTGCGTGTAATACGGAAAACAAAGTTGAGAAAATTGAAAGTCCAATTTACAAAAGCGTCGGAGTTATCAAAGCGGTTAACGCCGAAAAAAGCGAAATTACGATTGACCACGAAAATATCGAAGGTTTGATGTCGGCGATGATGATGGATTTTCCGGTTTTGGATAAAAGTTTGCTAGAATCGGCAACAGTCGGCGATAAGGTCGAATTTGAACTTGAGAAAAAAGACGGGGAAATTGTTTTAACAAAAATTAAGAAAATCGGCGAGGTGGCAAAAGAAATTTCTGCAAGTGAAATCTACAAAACAAATTGTGCAAAATGTCACGGCGAAAATGGCGAAGGTGTTAAAGGGAAAGGGATTTCATTTTTGAAAGGACACGCCTTGGATCATTCGGAGGCTGATTTCATCCGGCAAGTCGAATACGGCGAAGAGAACGAAATGCCCGCTTTCAAAGACAAATTGAGCGAAAAGGAAATTGCTGAAGTCGTCAAATATGTCCGCGAAGAAATTCAAAGCAAAGCCGATCCGACGGAAAAAGGTAAAGGACATAAACATTGAAAATGAAAAAATTCAACTACAAATACTACATACGAAAATCGCATCGTTATCTGGGAATTTTTATCGGTATTCAGTTCATTTTCTGGACGCTCGGCGGACTTTATTTTAGTTGGACGGATATTGACGAAATCCACGGTGATCTTTTTCGCAAAGAGAAAGCGGAGATCAATTTTAGTCAGGATTTTATTTCGCCGAAAGCTGTTATTGGAAAAATTGAAAATTCCCAAAATGCACCGAAAATCGAAAATATGCGTGTAATCGAAATTTCGGGTTCGCCGTTTTATGAATTTGCAGTTGCAGGCAAAGATAAGAATTTTATTGTTGCTGATGCAATTAGCGGAGAGATTCGTGAAAACATTACGGAGCAAGAAGCAAAACAAATCGCAGCGGAATCTCTGGCAAAACCGCTTGAAGTTCAAGAAATAATTTATCTGACAAAAGATAATGTCGGCGGACATCACGAATATCGGGAAAAGCCTTTGCCTGCCTGGGCGATAACTTATGAAAATGATCTGACCGTTTATTTATCAGCAGAAACGGGACAAATCGGAGCATTCCGCACAACGAAATGGCGGATTTTCGATTTCCTTTGGATGCTTCATACGATGGATTTTCTCGGTCGGGATAATATCAACAATTATCTGTTGCGGGCATTTTCGATTCTTGGAATTGTGACGGTTCTTTCGGGTTTTTCATTATTTTTTGTTAGTTCAAAATTTATTAGACGAAGAAGGAAATGGAAAATGGATAACGAATAACGGATAATTTTTATTATTCACTTTCCGCTGACCGTTATCCATTTTTACGCTGAATTTCTTCCCGCATTGATGATTCCGAATGAACATCGCACGACTAATTTTTCGTAAGCACTCTTCAAATCCGTTTTATCTTCACGAATTTTTATTAAGGCATATTGCTGAATAGTTGTTAATGGTAAAACGATCTTTTCACGCACTTGAACGGACTGTTGGGCGACGGGGAAATCGGTCATAAATGTAGATTTTTGTGTGATAATTGCTAAATATTTTTCGCATAAAGTGTATTCTTCATAAATTTTCTGCCAGATTTTACCGTAAGTTTTATCGTTTTTAAGATGAATTGTCAGCGGAAAAAATGTTTTCTGCATTGCCATTTCACAGTTGTCAATTAAAGCTTTGAAAAATGGATTATCTTTGTATAGTTCGGTAACTTCGTTTAATTTTCCGCTTTTTTCCAATTCATCTAAAGCACTTCCAACGCCGTAAAATCCGGGAACATTTTGTTTCATCTGACTCCACGCACCGACGAAGGGAATTGCACGCAGGGAATCAAGCGATAATTTACTTGAAGAACCGCCGCGTTTTGCCGGACGCGAGCCGATATTTGTCTGGGCGTAAAATTTAAGCGGACTGACATTTTCAAGATACTCAAGAAATGCCGGATGATTTTTGAGTTCCGAGTAAGCTGCAAAACTAATTTCCGCTAAATTCTGCATCAATCTTTCTTCCGTGTCGGAAAAAGTTTCTCGTCGCTCACCGAAAATCTGGTTATAAATTCCCGCGTGAATGAGTTGTTCGATGTTGTAACGGGCGGCATCAATTGTGCCGAAGTTTGATGAAACCGTCTGACCCTGCACGGTTAATTCGATTGCTCTATCGGAAATATTTCCGCCCATCGAGGCGTAGAATTTATGTGTTTTTCCGCCGCCCCGGGCGGGTGGTCCGCCGCGTCCGTCAAAGAAAATTACGTCAATTCCAAACTCACGTGATACTTTTGTAAGTTCGTCTTTGGCTTTGTATATTCCCCAATTTGCCATCAAATAACCGCCGTCTTTTGTGCCGTCGGAAAAACCAAGCATCACGGTTTGTGTATCATTTCTTTTATTCAGATGATTGCGGTAAATTTTGTTTTCATAGAGCTTACGCATAACTTTTGAAGCATTTTGTAAGTCTTCAACCGTTTCGAAAAGTGGGATAATATCAACCGTTAAATTTTCTTTTTGCCAACCACCGAGCAAAAACAAACCGAAGACCTCGATAACATTCAAAGCATTTTGTGTGTGCGAAATGATGTAGCGATTACAAGCCGCTTCTCCGTTTTGTTCCTGAATCCTTTTTACGGCTTGTATGTTTTTAAAAGTGTCTTTTGTAATTTCGTCTTCAAAGTTTTCCGCATCAACCGGTTGCTTAATATTTAAAAGCGTTTCGATTTTTTCATCTTCGGAAAGTGATTTGTAATTTTCAGGCAAAATATCTGTTTTTTCAGAGACCTGCTCAAGAATATTTTGGTGAACTGAACTGTCCTGCCGTATGTCCAGAGAGGCAAAATGCAAACCGAAAAGTTTAACTTTATAAATTAGATCATCTATCAAATTCACAAATAAACTATTATGTTTTTCAATTATTATTTGGCGGATGTCGTTTAATGAATCTAAAATATCGGCTTTGGTTAAGTCCGAATTTGTGATGGATTGAAAGGCATTCGCATAAAGTTTGATTTCAAGGTCGGACAAAAGATTTTCAACGCCTGAGAATGTCAGGCGGCGTTTTAATTTTCGCACATCGCGGTGATAGCTTCGCAAGATGGCGGTTTTTAAAGCACCTGCGACTTTCAATGTTGTATCAACTTTTACAAATGGATTCCCATCACGGTCGCCGCCCGACCAGAAGCCCATTTGGACTAGGTTTTGAGTAGAAAAATCCGTTTCGGAAAATGTGCTTTTTAATTCAGCTATGATTTCGCCAATGGCTTGATAAAAGACATTTTCAAGATACCAGATCAAACTGGTTGCCTCATCAAATGGAGTCGGTTTTTGTTTTTTAAAAAACGGTGTGCGTCCGAGTTGCTGAAGAAGAATTTTTATTTGAGCGACATCATTTTTATCAGTTACGGCGGCTAAGTCATTGATGATTCCGAGAACCGAACCGGGATAAAATTGCGTCGGATGTGCTGTTAAAACCAGGCGAACGCTGAAGGTTTCTATTCTTTCGGCAAGTTCTTGCTGCTTGCTGTTTTGCAAAACCATATTTTCCAGATGGTTCAGCGTTCCGTTGCCGTTCATATTATGAAGTTTATTAAAAGAAGCATCCTCAAGAGCATCGAATAATACGACCTGACGCTCGGCATATTGGACAAAACGAAATAATAAATCCAACTTTTTATCTTCATCTTTTAGTGAAGTATTTGTTGCAAAGAATTCATCAATAATTTGCATCGGACTTTTACTTTTTTCAAAACCCTCTTCGCAGATTTGACTAAAAAGTGAAAGCATAATTCCCGTTTTTTCAATTTGGTAAAACGGCAGGGATAAAAATAAACTGTTATAAAGCTGAAAATTTATGCCGATGGTGTTTTCAAATTTTTCTGTCGAATCGTGTTGTGTCATAGAAAAATTGTATTATAGTTTGAAGAAGATTTCAGATTTCAGATTTCAAATTTCAGGCTAAGAAGATTTCAGATTTCAAATTTCAGATTTCATATGGCGAGAAGTTTTGAGGTTTTTGATTGAGAGGTAAAATTATCTGATTTTAAATTAAGACAAAATTATCAAATAAAACGAACACATAAAACCATCTGAAGTTTGAAATCTGAAATCTGAAATCTGTCTTATTGCCTTATGAAATATAAACGATTTGAAGACTTGCCTGTTTGGAAGGATGCAATTGAATTTGCCGTTAAAGTATTTGAGTTTACGACGAGAGCAAAATCTGAATTTCAAGGTTTGGGAGATTTGAAAAATCAGCTTGAGCGGGCGAGCGTTTCTATTTCAAATAATATTGCCGAAGGTTTTGAACGCGGAACTAACAAAGAATTGATACAATATATTTATATTGCCAAAGGTTCGGTGGGTGAATGCCGTTCGATGACATATATTTTCGGGCATCTGAAAAGTTTTCGTAAATTTAAAGAGGATATTTTGGATTTGAGAAGATGTGCTGAAATTATTGCCAAACAATTAAACGGTTGGGCGGATTCCTTGAAAAATTCGGATATTAAAGGGGCAAAATTTTTAACCGATAAAGAGAGAGAATCTTATGAGCGACGAAGGGATTTAGAGGAGTTCGACGCGGAAATGACTCAATTTCGGAAAGAGTTTAAAGAAAAACTTGAGAGTGGAACATTTTATGATAAAGATTAGGGAAGAAAATTTCAGATTTCAAATTTCAGATTTCAGATACTTATTAGAGAATTAAAATTTCAGATTAAGATAAAATTGAACTATCAAAGCCAAATTCTGAAATTTGAAATTTGAAATCTGAAATCTGTCTTAATATGAAATCTGATTATAGAATCGAAAAATGGAATAAAAATTCAAATCCAAATGTCGAAGAACTACGTCAGCAAATGGAAGATGAGGGTTTTTCTGTATTTCAATGGAGCGATAATCCGGGCAGAAATTACGGCAGACACAAACACGGCGAAGACCAGTCGCATTGGATAATTTCGGGTAAATTGGAGTTGAAGATTGAAGATTTTGGAACAGTTATTTTGGAAGCCGGCGACAGGGATTTTATGCCCGCAAATACGATTCATTCGGCACGGGTTGTCGGTGATGAAGCGGTCATTTATTTGATTGGAGCAAAGATTTAATTTGACGAAAAAGGGAAGTAGAAGGAGTTATGAGTAGAGCAAAAACATTGGGTGAATTAAAAAATAACGGTTACGAATCGCGTTTGGTTAAAGACGAAATGCGGGCGAATCTTATTAAGAAACTACAGAATAAAGAGAAATTATTTGAAGGCATTTTGGGTTATGAAGAATCGGTTGTGCCGCAGATCGTTAATGCGATTTTGTCCAAGCACAATATCATTCTGCTAGGACTTCGCGGACAGGCTAAAAGCCGTATTATCAGGCAATTGACGGAATTTCTCGACGACGAAATGCCGATTGTTGCAGGTTCGGAAACGAATGATAATCCGCTCGAACCGCTTTCGGCTTTTGGTAAACAACAAGTTGAAGAACAAGGCGACAAAACGCCGATTGCGTGGGTTTCGCGGGAAAATCGTTTTGTCGAAAAACTCGCAACGCCTGACGTAACGATTGCGGACATAATCGGCGATGTTGATCCGATCAAAGCGGCGAAGGAAGGCAAAAATTTGTCGGATGAATTGACGATGCACTTTGGACTTCTTCCGAGAGCAAACCGCGGAATTTTTGCAATGAATGAACTGCCCGATCTTTCGGGCAAAATCCAAGTCGGATTATTCAATATAATGCAGGAAGGCGATGTGCAGTTAAAAGGTTATCCCGTTCGTCTGCCACTTGATCTGATGTTGGTTTTTTCCGCAAACCCCGAAGATTACACGGCTCGCGGGAAAATTATTACTCCGCTAAAAGACAGAATCGGTGCGGAAATTCAAACACATTATCCGAAAGAATTGCATCTCGGCGTTTCGATCACGAATCAAGAGGCTTGGACGGAACGCGAAGGATTCGAAGATTTTAATTTAGAAATTCCCGAATTTATTTCTGAAATCATTGAGCAAATCGCCTTTGAAGCACGCGACGATCAAAGAGTTGATAAGCGTTCGGGCGTTTCGCAAAGATTTCCGATAAGTGTTTTGGAAGCAATTGTTTCCAACGCTGAAAGACGTGCTTTAATAACGGGTGAAAACAAGTTAGTTCCGAGAATTTCCGATGTTTATTCAGCACTTCCGGCGATGACCGGCAAAATGGAACTCGAATACGAAGGCGAACAAATCGGTGCGGAGAAATTGGCAAAAGAATTGATAAAACGTGCGGCGGGCGTCATCTTTGAAGGTTTCTTTTTAGGAATTGATTTTGAGCCGACGGTGCGTTGGTTCGATGAAGGCAACAAAATTTTGTTGAGCGAAACCGCTTCGGCGGAAGAATGCGTGATGCTTCTCGAAAGCGTTCCGCAGCTTATTGAATCTGCAATTACGCCGCTTGCATTGGACAAAAACGACAAAGCCCATCTCGTTTCAGCGTGTGAATTCGTGCTTGAAGGTTTATATGCCGAAAACAAAATCTCTCGTTCCGAGGATGGCGGTTTTGAAGCAACGACAAAAGCAAAACGCGACCGACGCGGGATGATCTATGAAGATTTGACCGATTTGGATAGTTTTAATTAATTATGAAAGAATTTTTTATAAATCATCCATATTTGACGGGCTTAGTTGTTTTCCTGCTGATTATGATTGGTAGTGTGAGTTGTAGTGTAATTGCGACCAAAATTAGTTATAATCCTAATTTGGATGATCCCCATGGATTGGGAGCAGGACTATTAATAACTTTGGCTTTAGGGGCAAGTTTGGTTTTTGGGATTCTATCAGGTTTGATAACGACTTATTTTTTACTGGAAAAAGCCAAAGCGAATAAAATGCCGTGAACAGTTTTAAAAACTATTCACGGCTCAATTAGTTCAATTAATTGTTAGTCGGATTAATTTCTGAGTTAGTATTGCCTTTCCTTCGGATTAATTCCGTAAGTATAAGCCGCACCGGCACCGGCACCGACTCCGGCTCCGATTAAAGCACCTTTTTTACCGCCCATAATTCCGCCGACAATTGCACCTGCACCTGCTCCGATTCCGATATTTATCAGATTACGATGGCGACGATAAAATGAAGGCTGATCAAGTCTGTCTTCGTAATAATCGTCATAAAGCGGATTGATGTTTTCGTCATAGCTCGAATAGGTTGGAGTATAACTCGGACTGGCGGCAACATAATTTGAATAAACTGGTGTTGCATAACTCGAACCGGGAGCAACATAATCAAAATAATCGGGCTGGTAAGCGTAGTTGTCTTGATACCTGTAATCATCGTTATTATCGTCCCAATCGTCGTTATAATCCGAATCATCATTGTAATCACCACGCTGATAATCATCACGGCGGTAGTCATCGCGGCGGTCATTGTCGCGGCGGATGGAATCCTGATATGCCCGTTGGTTTTCAATACGGCGATTTCTGCGTTCGATATTACGACGCTCGGCACGTCGTTCATCTCTTCGCTCGGCACGAATGTATGCCTGTTGCCGTTCAGCCCGTCTCTCATCTGTTCGCTCTAATCTTTTGTTTATCTCTTCTCTTCTCTGCTGATCGCGTCTGTAACGATTTTCAGCACGTCTGTAATCCATCCTCCGATCACGTCTGTCATATTTTCTTCTCTGATCGCGTCTGTCGTATCTTCTTTCGGCACGTTCGTAATTGCGTCTGTCCCGGCGATAATCTCTTTTGTCAGCCCGACGATTATCTCTTCTTGCGGGATGGTAATAATCTCTTCTCTCGGCTTGCTGATATTTGAATTTATGATGTTTGTTTTTTTGCTTCTTTTGTTTCTTAAAGCCTTTACCTTGTTTGCCTTTGTTCTGTCCGCCCCCGCCGGCATAAACATTGACTGATAAGACGGGAATACCGACTGCGAAGACGAAAAACATCGCCAATACTGCTATAAATTTTTTCATTATTATTACCTTCCTTGTGGTTTCATTTAAATACGAGGAGAGCCATATATTAAATTCTCGGGAAGAGTAGATACTAAAAGGAGAGTTATTTGATATAATGATTATAAACAAACAGTTCGCAGATAGCAAATGCGTCATTTTTTCTAACAAGGAGCAATAAAGGGTTTATGAAGTTCATCCGCTATTCAAAGTTTAATGGATTCGATGTTTTCGGAGTGAATTTGGGCGATTTAATGGATGCTTTGTCCGAAATGGTTTTGGATTCGGGATTTAACGAGGATTACTGGTATTCCCGCCAACAGAATCAGATGGACGACACGCTCGACGGTTTGCGGCAGGCACTTCTTCAGGCACTTTTAGAGAAGGGAATTCTCGATGAACTCGATGTTGAAAAAATGCTTGCCGAGAATGACGGAAAATTTAAGGGTTCGCTTTTGGAAGAATTGTTGAATAATTTGATCGAGCGTCTGGCTGAAGAAGGCTATCTGGATTTGAAAGAGATCGAACAGGAACAGCAGCAGCAGCAAATGCAGCCGGGACAGGGAAACGGTGAAGGCGAAATCGGTCAACCTTTGCCGCGTGATATACGTTTTCAGCTGACGGAAAAAGGACTCGATTTTCTCGGCTTTAAAACTCTGCAAAAACTTCTCGGTTCGGTCGGAAAATCTTCCATCGGCAGACACGAAACTCCGCACCTCGATACGGGCATCGAAGCGGCGATGAGTTCCAAGCAATATGAATTCGGCGACACGATAAATCTTGATGTAAATACTACGCTTTTATCGGCAATTCAGCGTGAAGGCTTGGGCGTTCCGCTTAATTTGGAATATAAAGATTTGCACGTTTATCAGCAGGATTATCAATCTTCCTGTGCGACGGTCGTAATGCTCGACTGCTCGCATTCAATGATTTTATACGGCGAAGATCGTTTTACGCCCGCCAAAAAAGTCGCGTTGGCTTTGGCTCATTTAATTCGCACACAATATCCGGGCGATTCATTAAAAATCGTTTTATTTCACGACGATGCCGAAGAATTGCCGCTTGCAAAACTTGCAACGACGCAGGTCGGACCGTATCACACAAACACGGCGGAAGGCTTAAAATTGGCTAGGCGTTTATTAAATGCACAACACAAAGAAATGAAGCAGATCGTAATGGTTACCGACGGCAAACCAACCGCCGCATTTATGGAAACATCAAATCCTGCTTATCTGAGTTATCGCCGTTATTCAGACGTGCAGAGCGATGAGAAACGTATGCTTTACAAAAACTCGATGGGCAACGATCCATTTGTAATGGCGGAAACTTTCAAAGAAGTTCAAGCCTGCCGCAAAAGCAATATAATGATAAATACGTTTATGCTCGCCAGCGATTATTATTTGGTCGAATTCGTCAAAAAAATGTCGGAAATGACACGCGGCAAAGCATATTTTGCCAACCCGAATAATTTGACGCAGTTTGTTTTGATGGATTTCTTAAAACGGCGGACGAGTCGTGTAAAATAAAATCACTATGAATATCATCTCATCAATTTTGATCATATTTGCAATTTTACTATCTGTTCTGACATTTATTTGTTTGGTCGGTTGGTTGATGAAGGGCGGAATAAATATCATACTTCCCGGACTCGGCTTGGTAATTGGATTTCCATTCATAATAATTTTGCTTTTGATTATTCAGATAGGAATTGTATTTATTGCATCAGCTGCTAAACCTACGCCGTCGCCGACTGATTCGGAAATACAGAAAAATCAACCTTATGAGACAAGCGATTTTAGATAAGAGTCTGAGGATAGTTTAGAATCTAAGGATAAAAATTAATGCTCTATCTCGAATTATTAAATTATGAACTGAAAAATCAACTTCAGGATTTTGTTGATTTTGATGAAGCACAGAAAAGGGATTTGTCCGAATATATCGGAACTTTGCAAAAAATTAGTCGGCTTTCAAGCGAGAAAGTCCGCCAAAAAATTTCTCACAGCGAGAATATCGGAGCGATTCCCTCAAAAGAATTAGACGATCAAAATTCATTTTCGATTGAATTTGGAACGAGTTGGAATAACCACGAAGAAGCAAGATTTTGGGCAAATTCCATATTACAGAATCGCACGACATTTGCGGCGGACGGAAGCCAGCTTTACGCTGAAAAAGAAACGTCTCTGCCCGTCGGTGCGATCCAGATCGGCTGGTTTGAAAATCCGCACAATGAAGAAAAAACATACGAAAAAAATGCTCATTTCAAAATAATTTCCCCGCAGGAATTGCTTGAAAATCAAGAAGAACCCTTAAAACCCGAAAACCTCATCGGACAGAAAAGATTTAATGCGGAAATTGATAAGGCGAAGGAATTTTTAGACAAACATAAAAATTGGCGTGAGAAGGGCGAGAAAATGCCGATTGCTTTTTATGACGGAACGCTTCTTCTTTCCACGCCGCATCCGAGATCGGAAGTTCAGGAAGCATTTACAAATAAATTGGTTGAACTCGTAAATTATTCGGTTTTAACAAAAGTTCCGATTGTCGGTTATGTTGACAGAAGTTTTGCAAGAGATTTGTTAAATTTTTTGGATGCTTTTGAAGCCCGCATAACTGCACGGAAACAAACGCTTTATGATGCAACTATTCTTTCAAGTAAAACTTCAAATGATAAAAAATTGCTAAAAAGTTGGGGCGACAGAACTTGTTTCTGTTATTCTAAACGTAAGGGCTTGGATGCCTTTATTGATTCGGAATCGGAAAAATCCATCGTCGGTTTTTCATATTTGCAAACGACGGGCGGTTCAAATCCCGCCAGAGTTGATGTGCCGACGTGGGTTTATGAAGAGGGTTTATTGAATGAAGTTTTAGATGTTGTTCGTGCCGAGTGCGTTATCGGTTTGGGTTATCCATACGTTTTGGAGACAGCGGATGTAACCGCCGTTATAACAAATCAGGACAGGCAAATTTTTCTCGGGGCTTTACAAAAGTTCTCCCAAAATAATAATCTTAATTTCAGTTTTTCGGGCAAAAATATCAGCAAAGGACGGCGAAGATGAAGAGAAAAGGACAAAGAGAGCGGGAGAGCGAGAGACGGGGAGAAAAATTCTCTCCGTCTCTCCGTCCCTTTGTCTCTCCCTCATTGATTTGTCCTGCGTGCGGAACTCAAGCTGAACGGGAAACGGCGAAATATTGTCCGGTTTGCGGTAAAGTTTTAAATGAAGATTATCAGCCGCTCGATACTCTGCGATCTTCGTATCGCTTGCAGGGCAAATCTTTTCTGATTGAAAATGCGGAAACTGAAGAAATTACCGATTTATTTGAAATAAACAGGAATTCAGTTTCCGAAATGGCTTGGGCAAGTTTCGTCTATTCAATGGTACCTTTTTTGGGTATTTTATTTATTCCCGTTACATTTGTAATAGGCATTTACGGTGTCGGCATATCACTAAAACACCCGAAAGCGGGCGGTAAAAGATTATCTCTGATAAGTATGGGACTGAGTTTTCCCATTCTCGGAATCCAAATATTTTTCTGGTGGCTTCTGTATATTATTCCCGAACTTGCGGGGAGAGTTTAGAAAATAGCTGTATTGACAAGTTAAGTTGTCGCAACGGCAACTATCAACTATCAATTATCCACTATCGACTTTTATCAAAATATATCTCTGTCTAAAAGTTGATAGCTGATAGTTGATAATGGATAGTTTGTTTTTCAACTGTTACCAACTTAATTTGTCATTAAAAATAGCTATTAGCTGATAGCTGAAGGCTGTTTATGAAAATTGCAAAAATCGTAAAATCAAATTCTCATATAGATTATGTCGGGCGTGTGATTGACTCGCTGGATGTAGCGAATCCGCCTGATTCGGAAGATTTCGGGTTTGCAAATTTTGTCTCGCTGCCGCTTGAAAATGATTCAGAAATTATCGGTGTAATTTATAATTCGATGCTGATAAATCCCGAATATGCCAACTACGGTCCGCGGCTTTCGCCAAAGCCCGAACTTGGGAATTTCAGTCCCGATTATTTGAATGAACAGGGTTTTTTGATAGGAATTTTACTGCTCGGTGCAAAAGATGAAAATGGAAAAATTCTGCAAGGTGTTCCGCATAGAGTCGTTCCCGCAGGACAGGAAGTTTATAAAATTGACGGCGAAACCGTGAAAAATTTTCACACAGACGAAAGCGATTGTATGCAGATTCATTATTATTCACAGGTCGTCGCCCACGCTGGACTTTTTGCCGTTCCGCTTCTGGAGGAAATTATCAGAAAATTATCTTTAGATTGCTCGGACGAAGATAAAAATCGTCTTGGAGTTCTAAAACAAACGCTCGCGTGGCAACGAACTATCGGCGGAATGCGTCTATAAATTAAAAGCTCAATCATTTCCCCCTTGAAAATCAAAAAAAGAGGACAATATGAAAAAATTATTTATTCTATTAATCATTAGCTTATCTATCACAACAGCGAATTTATTTGCTCAGGTTCGCCCTGCCGAAAGTAATACGGAAAATGATAAGGCTAAACAAGTTCAGGCAAAACAACCTACCGAACAGAAAATGCTTGAAGCTATTGAGGTTGTATATAAAGGCGGTTTATACGGTTTCAGTAAATCTCAGGATGGAACTTTGAAATTCGACACGACAAACGAACGGCTCGTTTTTTTCGGCAAAGACGGAAAGGAAAAATTCTCAATTCCTTATCAGTCAATGATCGTAATTTATCCGAGCCAAAAACAAATGCAGTCGGGAACAGGCAGAGTTGTTAGTGCATTGCCGATTCCGGGAGCGGGTATCGGCGGAAGATTTATCAAAAAGAAGAAAAATTATATGATCATTCAATTTGATGATCCCGATGTAAAAGCTAAAGGAACAGTAAATTTTTTAGTTGATACGGGAGATTTATTGAAGTCGGCGATTTATTCGATTGGTGAAAATGCCGAAATGAAACCCCGCGGCGATGCTTATATCCGTAAAAGTGATTTCTAGATTTTTTCTTAAATTTTTAGCAGACGGACTTTTTTTATGTCCGTCTTTTTCGTCTTAAATCAAATCTCCGAAGCGATGCTGCAAAATCGCTGCAATAGAAATAACCGCCGTTTCCGCCCGCAAAATTCTGCCGCCGAATGTGATTATTTGAAAACCGTTTTTTTTTGCCAATTCGATTTCCGAATCTTCCCAACCGCCTTCCGAACCGATAACGGCGGTCATTGTTTTGTTGGATTTAATTTCAGAAAAACTTTTGCCATCGCGTTCGGAAAATAAAATCTTCGTTCCATTCGCATCTTCAACAAAATCTTCAAACTCAAACGGCTCGGTTATTTCCATCAATTTCGCACGCCCCGTCTGTTTTGATGCTTCGATGATTATTTTCCGCCAACGCTCCAATTTTTTCTCTTCGTTTCGCAGTTTAACGTCGCATCTTTTTGTAATTATGGGAACAAACTTTATAACGCCGAGTTCGACTGATTTTTGAATTACCAAATCGAATTTATCACCCTTTAAAATCACAACAGCTAAAGTTAAATCCAAATTCGATTCGTTTGAATTTGTTGAAATTTCCTTAACGATTTGAAGGGAAGTTTGTTTTTTGTCAATATTTTTAATTTCGCACAAAAATTCATTTCCTTCACCGTCAAAAACGGAAATTTCATCTCCTTCGGATAACCGCAAAACATTCTTTAAATGTCTTGTTTCTTCAGCATTCAGAAGGATTATATTATTTTTAAAGTCCTTTCTCGGAGCGTAAAATCTTCGCATTTAATCAGAATTTTCCGTGTCGAATTTTTCTTTGAAATCTTTTGATTTTTGCCGTAGTTTCACCCAATTTTCGAAAATTTCGGGCGATTGCAGATAGAGTCTGAACCATTCGGCGATCTCGGTTTTTTCCGCACGTTTGGTTTTGTCAACTTTCGGATTTTTGGAAATCATCGCCGCCCGGTTTTTGCCTTTTATTCCCGTTTCGCGGACGAGCCGCAAGCCTTCTTTGTCATTTTCCTTTAAGAATTTTTGCCGCAGATTTTCTAATTGGCGGATGGAATTTAATGTCTGATTGAAATCGGAAAACTTCAAAATATTGCGAAACATCGCATCATAGGGTGATTCCAAACGGCGTTTAACATCCAGTTCCAAAATCTCCGCGTGGCGAAGTTCCGCACCTTCATCAGCTAAAAGTCGTGCAATAATCATTGGACTTTCGACAGCGTTTGAACCGAAAACATCCCGCACGACGGTTTCAATAGCTTCGATTTCTTTCGCACCAACATCTTCGCAATCGAGCTTTTCCCAAACTTCGATGATTAAATCTTCTTTTGTTTTTGAAATCCACATTTTTACGACACGGAGACCGGCGATGGGGAGACGCGGGGAAATAGAAATAAAATTACGATTTGAGTTCTTTCTCTCCCTCCCCGCGTCCCCGCGTCCCCGCGTTTTCCATTAGTTCAATTAAATTCGTTGACGAATGATCTTTCGGGTCGCCGACGATGGCGACTTGTCCGCCGTATTCTCTGACGATTTCTCTTTCGGGAACTGTATTAACAGTGTAATCAGTTCCTTTGGCGTGAAAATCGGGACGAATCGCACGGATTAATTCTTCAACCGTCGGTTCGGGAAAAATCGTGACAAAATCAACGCATTTCAAAGCCGAAACGATTTCCGCACGTTCATTTTCAGGCATAAACGGACGATTTCCACCTTTTAATTTTCTCACCTGCTCATCGGAATTTATCCCGACAATCAAGCATTCGCCAAGTTCCTTCGCACCTGTCAGATAGCGTATGTGTCCGACGTGAAACAGATCGAAACAGCCGTTTGCCAGAACGATTCTTTTTTTATTCCGACGCTCAATCGCAACCCGTGCCATTAAACGATTGCGTTCTAAAATCGGTGCAAAATTATTATTTGTTGAAATCATTAATTTTGTGCAGTAGAGGTTTTATTATCTTCTTCCAAATTTTCGATTGATTTGATTAATTCATTTGGACTTACCGAAGCCGTACCTTTTTTCATCACGACAATTCCGCCCGCGTGATTGGCAAGTTTTGCCGAATCATAAAAACTCAAACCGCTTGCCAAACCCAAAGCATAAGTTGCGATAACCGTATCGCCCGCACCCGTTACGTCAACAGGTTCGGATGAGCCGACAGCCTTAATTTCCTGCGGGGGTTTATTGTTTTCAATCAAAAGCATTCCCTTGTTTCCGCGGGTGATCAAAAGGGCTTGCAGGTTGAGTTGTTCACGTAGATTTACGCAATCTTTTTCGGTAAAATTTTCTCCCAGAAGTTGCTCGACTTCTTCCTGATTCGGCGTTGCGGTTGTCGCATTTGCAAATTCTTTAAGGCGAAAACGCGAATCAATCAGAAGCGGAATGTTTTTTTCTTTTGAAATTTTTGCACAGAGTTTTGCGATTTCGGGATTTGCTACGCCGTAATTGTAATCGGAAATTATAATTGCATTAGCGTTTTCAGTTGCAGTAATCACATTTTCTTCTAACTTCTCAATAAGTTCTGCACTAATCTCCGCAGTATTTTCGTAATCAATCCGTATAACCTGCTGACGCGGGGCGTAATTTTGTCCGGCTAAAACACGAACCTTTGTCGTTGTCTGAATTTTTTTCGATTCAATAATAAATTTGCAGTTTACTTCTGATTTAAACAGAATATTTTTTAGTTTCTCACCATTTGAATCTATTCCGATCAAACCGATTACAATACAATCGCCGCCAAGCGAAGCAACATTAACCGCCGCATTTCCCGCACCACCGCCAAAAGTTTCCGTTTTATCGTGTCGCAAAATAAACACGGGTGCCTCACGCGAAACGCGGTTGATCGTGCCGCGTAAAAACTGGTCAGCAACCAAATCACCGACGATGACAATTTTCTTTTTCGAAAATTCTTGCTCAATTTTTGCAGACAAATTATTCATCTATTGAACAAATTACTACAAAATAAGCAGTTAAACAAAAGTATTAAAATTTATTTTATTGGAAGGATAAAGAAAATAAAAGGGCGGCTAGAGGGATTTGAACCCTCGACCTCCTGAACCACAATCTAAAGCCGTTGTTTTCTTGAGTTTAGCTGAATTTATTTTACTTCGTTTAATACTGCGTTATACCGCTTTTTAGTTTATAATAGTTTTATTGAGTTTTGCTGGTTTTGGCAGAGTTGGCACTCATTTGGCACTCAAAAATTTAAGCTATGGAAATGAATATTACTCAAAGACCTAAATGGAAATTTCCGCTTGTTGAAGCCTTTATTTATCAAGAAAATTTTCTACATTATTTTATTAAACACAATCCCGGATTTTGGAAAGATGTAAAAAATATATATCAGTTTCATTTTGATATATTTGGAAGGCACGAACAAATGACTCCGCGTCTATCTGAACATAATTGGATGTTGACACCCGCAATATCAGAGAAAGACTATCTTTTTTTTTCAAACCTAATTGAAACCAAACTAAGAGTTTTCAATTATGATGTGATAAATCAAAATGATTTTTCAAAAGAAAAATTAAAAGTTAAAACAGATATTTTACTCAATAAAATTACCGATATTATCGAGCGTTATAATTTATTTTTTGGCAGTTATCACAATACCTTTGAATCTCTCTGGATATTTCATC
>MWWE01000019.1_pt1 | contig 23209 bp, 21 predicted proteins | sample 1047301 | NCBI WGS metagenome assembly MWWE01 (sample SAMN06349973, study PRJNA376086) | soil metagenome | isolation source: MS1-1 sample Antarctic (ecotone) soil | place: Antarctica
ACGATTATGAAGACAAAGAACGACTTTGCTATTCGGTCAAGCAAGCCTTAAATGAATTTGGCAGAAGTCTGAGAATAAAGTTTTCAAACTTCAAATATAGTCTAACTTAATTGTGAGTGATTACTTAAACTCAAAAAAGATACTTTCAAAAATGCTCCCTTAATAATTTCATTATTTCAACTTAATACTGAAGGCAACAAAAAGCTAAAAGCTAAGTTCGATATGACTTGTGAGGATTTGGGCAAAGTCTTAGATGAAAAGCGACGTTAATATAAATTGCTAGATTTTTGCCTATTTTTTTTAGCTGGAATAAATTCTTCACCTTTCCTTGTGAAACATTTCACGCAACTGTATCATAATGTGTGATAAATTAGGTGAAAGCTATGAATCAAACAAATGGAAAACCAAAAGTTGTAATAATCGGTGGCGGATTCGGTGGTTTGGAAGCGGCGAAAAGATTGGGCGGGAAAGATGTTGAAGTTACGTTGGTTGATAAGAAAAATCATCATACATTTCAGCCTTTGCTTTATCAGGTGGCGACGGCGGTTTTATCGGCGGGTGAGATCGCTTCGCCGATTCGGAGAATTTTGCAGGGGAATAAAAATATCGAAGTCGTTTTGGGCGAGGCGGTTGGATTTGATTTGGAGAAACAAACTGTTGAATTGCTTTACAGCGACAAAGTTCCCTACGATTATTTGATAATTGCGGCTGGTGCGAGGCACGCTTATTTTGGACACGACGAATGGGAAAACCTGGCACCGGGTTTGAAAACCGTTGAAGACGCTTTAGAAATTCGACGGCGTGTTTTGCTGGCGTTTGAAATTGCCGAACACGAAGCGATTTTGACTGGAACGCACGAGCCTTTGAATTTTGTGGTGATCGGCGGCGGTCCGACGGGCGTTGAACTTGCGGGAGCGATTGCGGGAATCGCACGGCAAGCGTTGGCGAAGGATTTTCAGGCGATTGATACGACGAAAGCAAAGGTCAAACTTTTTGAAGGCTCAAAGCACGTTTTAGGAACTTATTCCGAAGAACTTTCGGTCAAAGCTGAAAAACAATTAGAAGATTTGGGCGTTGAAGTTTTTACGAATAGTTTTGTGGATGATGTCGAACCGGGTAAAATAAAGGTTGGTGAAAAATGGATGAAATCAAGCGTAACGCTTTGGGCGACGGGTGTTGCCGCATCGCCTCTCGGAAAATATTTGAATGCGGAAACAGATAAGGCGGGCAGAGTTTTAGTAAATAAAGATTTGACCGTTCCGAATCAAGAAAACATTTTTGTCATCGGAGATATGGTTTCCTTAAAACAGGAAAACGGCGAACACGTACCGGGCGTTGCACCTGCCGCAATTCAGATGGCACAAAATGCGACGGCAAATATTTTGCGAGATTTAAAGGGCGAACCGCGTAAGGATTTTGAATATACCGACAAAGGAAGTATGGCGACGATCGGACGCAATAAGGCGATTGTCGAAGTCGGAAACTGGAAATTTTCGGGTTATTTTGCGTGGCTGATGTGGTTGTTTGTCCACGTTCTGACGCTTATCGGATTTCGCAACAGACTTTCCGTTATGAGCAGTTGGTTGTGGGCATATTTCACAAGAAACCGTAGTGCTTTGCTGATAACAGGCGATGCCGAGCAACTGAGCGAAGTCATAAGTTATATGCGTGAACTTCCCGAATCTGTGAAACCGCCGCAAATCGAGGCGAAAAAATCTAAAGAAAAATCCGTCAATTAACAAACCAATTTTTTTATAGTAACCTTTGCTTATACTTTTTGCGTATTAGCAAGGTTTTCTATTTTAGATTTTTTATTAATAACTCCGAACTTAAATGAAAAAAAATTCCATCTCTTTAATTTTATTACTAATCTTTTCAATTTCTATTTTCGCAAGCGAACCTTCGATCTGGTCAATTAATTCGCGTGATGACGTTGTGAGAGGAGACGCGAAAGGCGTTTCAATAAACGATAACGGTTCGATCACGCTTGCACCGAAATTGACCGAAGTTTTCAAAACCGATCAACCATTTGTCTGGTCGAGTGCGGTTGATAATTCGGGAAACGTCTATCTCGGAACAGGCGGCGACGGAAAAGTTTTAAAAGTTGATGAACGCGGAAAAGGAACACTTTTTTATGATTCGGCGGAATTAAATATTACGGCTTTGGCGGTTGGAAATGACGGCACAGTTTATGCCGGAACTTCGCCTGACGGCAAGGTTTATCGAATCTCATCTAGCGGAACGGCAAGCATTTATTTTGAACCGAAAGAAAAATATATCTGGTCGCTGGCGATGATGAGTGATGGAAGTCTAGCGGTTGGAACGGGTGAAAACGGCAAGATTTATAAAGTAAAATCAGCAAATGCAACTCCAAACACTTCCCTTTTATTTGATACGAGTGAAACTCATATTATTTCGCTGGCAAGCGACAAAAACGGAAATCTTTATGCCGGAACGGATTCGGAAGGTTTGGTTTTGCGTTTTTCAGCGGACGGAAAACCATTTGCTCTGCTGGATTCGTCGTTGAGAGAAATTCACGAAATTTCAGTCGCAAATGACGGTTCGATATATGTTCTGGCATTGGGCGACTCCGCATCGGTTGCCGAACCAAAAACCGAGGATAAAAAGAAAGAAGTGAAAGCAGTTACGGTTGCAAATAAAAAAGGGGCAATACCAACACCAAAGACACCAGAGAAAAGCCGTTATGATCTGACTTCGGCAAAATCAGCCGTTTACCGGATTTTGCCCGACGGAGGTAATGATATTATCTGGAATTCGGACAAAGTTGCCGCATTTGCAATTCAGGCAAATCCGAATGGAAACGGTGTCTTAATCGGAACTTCAGATAAGGGAAGAATCTATTCAGTAACAAACGATGCCCGCGAAACTCTGCTTTTACAAACTGATGAAGAACAGGTTTCGACCTTTAAAGTTCGCGGAAATCAAGTTTTTGCAACAAGTTCAAATCAGGGAAAATTATTTCGTTTCGGTCAGGAAACTTTAGCTGAAGGCACTTACGAATCGCCCATTTTAAATGCCGATTCCGTTGCAAGTTGGGGTAGAATTTGGTGGCGTTCGAGCGGAAATGTGCAAATTCAAACCCGCAGCGGAAACACGGCTGAAGCAGATGAAACTTGGAGCGTCTGGAGTAATTCTCTGACAAATCAAACCGGCGGACAGGTTGCGAGTCCGAAAGCTCAGTATCTACAGTGGCGTGCGATTTTGAAAAGTTCAAACCCTAATTCAAGCGTCAGCGAAGTCAATGTTTCATTTCTACCGAGAAACATCTCGCCTGAAATTCTTTCGATTGAGATTTTGCCGGCAAACGTCGGACTTGCTTCAAATCCTGATATGCAACTTGACCCGAATATTCAGGCTTTAGGACTTGATCCGGCAGATTTCGGCATCATTATTCCGCCGAGCATTCCGCGAAGAATTTTTCAAAGCGGAGCTAAATCCCTGCAATGGACTGCCGAAGACCGCAACGGCGACGACTTGCTTTATTCGATTTATTACAGACAAGTGAGCGAACCGAATTTCAAACTTTTGCGTGAAAATTTAAAAGACACATTTTATACGATTGACGGTTTAGCTTTGGCGGACGGGCGTTATATTTTCAAAATCGTCGCCAACGATTTGCCGTCAAATCCGATTTCAAATGCACTTTCGGGCGAGCGAATCAGCGAACCGTTTGATATTGATAATTCCGCACCACAAGTTTCGGCAATCGGAACGCCACAAATAAACGGCGAAAACGTCCGCATAGTTTTCGAGGCAAAGGAAAATTCGAGTTTTATAAAACGTGCTGAATATAATGTAAACGGGGGCGATTGGAAAACCGTGTATGCCGATGATGGAATTTCCGACAGTCAAAATGAGCGTTACACAGTAAATTTAACACTGAAAATTTCGGGTGAATATTCAGTCGCCATACGAGTTTTCGATTCAAGCGGAAACGCGGGCAATGCAAGAGTTATGGTTAAAAAATAAGAAAAAAACGGACAACGGAAAGTCGATAATGGATAATTTTTCTGAGTTTATTTCTTCATTATCCATTTTCCATTTTCCATTATCCATTAATTAACTATGTCCATTTCAAAAGATAGTGTTGCGGTTATTACGGGAGCAGGTTCGGGAATCGGACATGCTTTAGCTTTGCGATTTGCGGAGGAACGAGTTGCGGGAATTGCGATTTCCGATGTTAATGAAACCGGACTAAATGAAACTGCTGAAATGGTAAAGGCAAATGACACGGAAGTTTTAACCTCGATTGTTGATGTTTCAAAACTTGAAGATGTGCAAAGATTTGCCGATGAAATCATCAAAAAATTCGGGCGGGCGACGCATCTTGTCAACAATGCAGGAGTCGGACTTGTCGGACGGACGGAAGAAGTTTCAATCGAAGATATGAAGTGGCTGATGGATATAAATTTCTGGGGAACGGTTTACGGCACGAAGCTTTTTTTGCCGATAATGCGAAAACAGAATTTCGGACATATCGTAAATATCTCCAGCGTTTTCGGGTTATTTTCACCGCCCGGACAATCTACTTACTGTGCCAGCAAATTTGCCGTTCGCGGATTTACAGAAAGTCTGCGGCACGAACTCGAAGGAACGAATATTTTCGTTTCCTGCGTTCATCCCGGCGGCATTCGCACGAATATCGCCAAAGCCGCCAAGCAAGGTGAAGATGCTCCCGACGAAGACAAAAAACAAGCATCAATAATTTTCGACAAACTCGCTCAAACGACACCTGAACAAGCTGCCGACACAATTATAAAGGGAATAAAAGCAAAAAATCCGCGAATATTAATTGGCACGGACGCATTTCAAATCAGTGCGGTTCAGCGTTTGTTTCCGAAAAGACATTTTAAGATTATGGACAGAATTTCCGGCGGAATGTTGTCAAAATTCAGGTAGTTTATTTATTAACTTTCGGCAAAGTCATCGTTTCGCCTTCCGAATCCATTTCCAGATGCCGCGTCGTATTTTCGATAACGCTCGGCGGAATCAAATCGCCGGTTTCATATTTTACTTCGGGAATGTTTGAAACAAATTCGGTTTGCTTCGGCGGAAGATTATTAAAATTATTTGATTTTATTTGTTCCGAATTAATATCATTTTCTAGTTTGATTCCAACAAAATCTTTTTTCGCTTCCGATCTCATTTGAATAATTGAAGCAAAACCTTTTCCAAGCATTGAGAATGCCGGAATTAACATCCAAAACCACCAACCTCTGCCCATTGGTTGAAACGCCAGAATTATAGAAATAATTAAAAACGCTAGCCCTCCAAACATAGTTCCAACAGAACTTTCCCAATCGGTTTTTCCCTTTTTATTACCTTTAAGATTTTTGCTGTTGGATTTTGATAGTTTTCCGCTAATTGCATCGGAAATATTTCCTAAATCGGTTCCGCATTGACGGCAAAATTTTCCGTTGTCGGGGTTTTGTGTTCCACATTTTGGGCAAAACATAATTTTTAGTCCTTTGTTTGATGTTCTTTTTTTTACTTTTTACCTGCTGCTTTATTTCTCTGTCTGCTTGCTTCAAATAGTATTACGCCCGCTGCGACCGATACGTTCAGAGATTCTATTTTTCCAGACATCGGGATTTTTACCAAAACATCACATTTTTCTGCCGTCAAACGACTCAAACCTTTTCCTTCGCCGCCCATAACTAAAGCGGTTTTCTGTTTCCAATCCCAATCAGAATAATTCATCTCCGCATCGCCACTTGCTCCGACGATCCAGACATTTTTTTGCTTCAGATCGTCAATTAAACGGTTTACATTTGTAACTTTTGCAACCTTTACATATTCACTTGCTCCGGCGGAAGTTTTTGTAACCGTTTCAGTTAAACCAACCGCCCGTCTTTCGGGAATAAAAACTCCGTCCGCACCGACACATTCAACGCTTCGCAGGATCGCACCGAGATTATGCGGATCTTCAACACCGTCTAAAATTACGCAAAGTGAATCTTCTTTTTCGGTAATTTCTGCAAAAAGTTTATCCGAATCATAATAATTTGCCGAAGAAGTAAAAGCGATTACGCCCTGATGATTTGTGTTTGGTTCGACAAAACTTGAAAAATTTGAACGCGGAACTTTTTGGAATTTTATATTTTGCTGACGGGCGAGATCGAGAATTTCGTTTATTCGATTATGCTGAGTTCCCTGCGAAACTAGAATTTTTTCGATTTTCCGGCTTCCTGCATTTAACGCTTCTAAAACGGGAGAAATTCCGTAAATAAGTGGTGAGTGGTAAGTGGTAAGTGGTAAATTTGGCTTTTTATTATTTGAATTATTTTTATTTTTTTTCACGATAAATTTTTCTATGTTTTTTTTGATTTAACTCTCCTCTCTTTACTCTTTACTCTCCGCTCTTGAGAAGCCATTGAAGACGTGAGTATTTTGTAAATTGTAACAAATTATTAGTTGTCGTAATATTTTGCCGATTAAAACTTCCGAAACTTTTCCGCTTTAAACCCTTCGATTCTTTTCGTTCTTCTATTTCCCAAACCTGCGACAGACTTTCACGCACTTTTAAATAATCACCATCAAATTCAGCATTCGGCGAAAAATTACGCAGCTTAGAAATTAAAATTTTAATATTTTCCGTCGCCAGCATTTTTTTGTCGCCGCCAAGACAGGAAAAATCAAAGCCTTTTTGAGAAATTCTGTAACCGATCAAATCATTTTTTGTGTATATATCAAGCAGAAATTCATCGGAACTGATTTCGTCTGTTTCCAGAATTTTGCTTTCTTTGTTTTTTTTATATTTTTCAGTTGATTCCAATTTCTTTTCAAATAATGCACCGGCAACAATTAAATTTATATCTTGGTTTTTAACTTCAAGAATTTCATCATTATTAAATAGTATAAAAATTAATTTATCATCGGAAAATTCAATCCTTCGTAAACGTCTGGGAAATTTTTCTTCCTTAAACTTATCGTCGGTTAAAATCCGTGTGTTGATTCCAATTTCGCTTAATCTTTTTCCTACGATTTCAATTTCTTTTTTTGTTTCAACCCGTGCAAGCGGCATAGATTTTTTTGACTCAAACAACCTTTGCAAGCTAGTTTTACTTATACGTGTCATTTTGCTGACTTCAGATAAATGAATCTCGTTCCAAGTTTCAAGATTTGCCGTATAAATCAAATTAAAACCTTTAATGTGCGATTCTATTTTTCGCAAAATCGGTTTCAACCTTTGACTTTCGCCTTCATCAAACACCAGATCAATACCGCAATACAAACAATTTAGGCGAGTCGGTGAATTTTTTCTCCGGCATTTTTGGCAAGTGATCACTTCTTCAGGTTTATACCCTTCCTTTTCGGAACGCAAAGGAATATCTTTCAGCCACTCGTCTGTATGCAAATTTTGAAATTTTTTGTCCATAAACATCTCGGATTTATGATTATACTCTGAAACACATTTATTTTGTTAAGAGAATAAAATCGCTTGACCGATTTATATTTAAAATACACTATATTAAAATATATTCGGCTTTTGTTTGACGATTAATTGATAGGAATCTTTTTAAGTAAAAATAAAATTTCAATTTATCAAATTTATTTTCTAACTTTTTTTACACACTTATTTTAACAGTATTTCACATTAACAACTTCTATTCTGCCTTCAGTCAAATCAAAGCCTGATTTTCGTATAAATTTATTATAAAAAAAAGGATTTAATATAATGCAGTTTGATTCAAGAGCAAGTTCCACATGGAAATTTGGGCATCGTGGTCGTGTTGCGGTATTTATTGATGGTAACAATCTTTTCCACGCAGCTCGATTTCATAATTTAGATATTGATTACAACAAACTTCTGCGGGTTCTTCTCGGTGACGGCAGACTTCTCCGGGCATTTTTTTACACGGGCGTTGATGTAGGTGCCGAACGTCAGCAGGGTTTTCTTTTATGGATGCGGCGAAACGGTTTTCGAGTCGTGCAGAAGGAACTTAAAACTTTTTATGACGGAACGAGGAAAGCAAATCTAGATGTTGAAATCGCCGTTGATATGTTGAGTCTGGCGGGGCGTTATGACACAGCAGTTTTGGTTTCGGGCGACGAAGATTTCGTTTATGCTCTAAACGCCGTGGCTTACAAGGGTTGCCGTGTTGAAGTCGCAGGCTTTCGCTCAAACACAGCTCCGCATCTGATTGATGTTGCTGATTTTTTTATAGATTTGGGCGATATTGCCGAATTGATACGCAAAGATGGTTCGGAAGGCGACGAATATGAAATCCCTGCATTTTATCTGCCCGAAGAAATTCCTCCGCCTGAAATGCTGCGTGATAAAGATGTCAAAAATCAGGATTATAAAAAAGATTATTCATTAAACAAACATAAATCCGAAGATATTTATACGGAAGTTCAGTCAAACATTGAATTTGAACCAGATTATTCCGATGAAGACATAAATGAAAATGCAGATTTAATCAGAATCACAGATTAGAAATAATTAAACCGGAAAAATTTAAACAACCAGATCAAAAAATTTTATAAATAAAAAGAGTTGGCAAATTAACCAACTCTTATAAAACCAACAAAAAACTAAGAATTAAACAGCAGATGCACCTGCTTCGGCAACGGCGTGGTCATCTTCAACGGAACTTCCCGAAACTCCGATTGCTCCGATAATTTCGCCGTCTTTATTTTTCAAAGGAATCCCGCCCGGAAACGAAATCAGTCCGCCGTTTGAAACTTCTATTTGATAAAGCGATTCGCCCGGTTGCGACAGTTTACCGATCTCGCCAGTCGGCATATCGAAAAATCTTGCAGTTTTTGCTTTTTTGATAGCAATGTCAATACTTCCCAACCACGCATCATCCATTCTGATAAAAAATTTCAGATTCGCTCCGGCATCAACAACCGCAATGTCCATTTTCACATCCATTTCCTCAGCCTTTTTTCGGGCAGCTTTAATTACTTCGTGAGCTTGATCTAACGTAATATCACTCATTTATTTTTTTTTCTCTCCTCATTTTATAAATTATTTTGTAATTATTTTGCATTAATTATAAAAATTTTATGACAAACTCTTGTTATCTTAATTATCCACTTTCCATAATTTTTATCTATTGTCATTTCCCAACTTTTAATTTCTTCTCACGTGCGTCAAAATTTTGTCGGCAGAGTTCAGTAAATTCTTTTGCAATCGGTGAAAAATATCCTCCGCGTAGTCTGGCTAAACCCAGATTCCATTTTATTTCCACGCCTTCAATTCCCCATGAAACAAGTTTTCCTTTTGAAACATCAGCAGCCGAATTTTTTGCTCCGGCAATACCGACTCCCATATTATTTTCAACCATTTTATTGATTGCTTCCTGACGTGAAAGTTCCATTGCAATATGTGGTTTGAGATTGTGGACATCAAAAAAATCGTCAATCATACGCCGCGTATTTCCGCCCTGTTCGCCGAGGATTAGATTTTCTCCGGCAAGCCTTGCCGCACTTATGTATTTTTGTTTGGCAAATTTGTGGCTCGGATGTGCGATGGCGACGATTTCATCGCTGTAAAGTAATTCGGTTTGGATATTGGAATTTTCAATTGGCAGTGAAACAAACGCAATATCAATATTGCCGTGCATTATTTTATCAACCAATTTTTGGCTTGTTCCTGAACTGACAGAAACTTCGGCGTTGGAATATTTTTTTATAAGTTTTTCCAAAATCTTCGGCAGCTGCTCTGTAGCAAACATTGCTGAAGCCGAACCGATTCGCAAGCGTCCGTATTCCGCCCCGGCAATTTCGGCTAATTCTTCAAGTGCCGAATCGTGTTCCCGCAATATTCTTCTCGCCCTTTCAAGCAGATATTCACCGGCTTCGGTCAAAATAACTCTTCGCGGAGTTCTTGTAAAAAGTGGCAAACCAATTTCTTCTTCCAACTGCCGAATCTGCATTGAAACTGCCGCTTGCGTAATGTGAACACGCTTTGCTCCCGCCGTAAATGTTTTTTCTTCAGCAATGGCTATAAAGGCTTTTAATTGTTTGATTTCCATTTGGTTTGTTAGTATTTTGTAATTTTGCTGTTCGTTGCTTTTTTTTATTTGAATAGTTTAATTTAATCAAACTATCAACTGTTAACAATTACCGAACAACTATCAACTTATCTTATCGCTATTATAAATTTATTTGATTTTGATTATATGTTAAATAAAACTAAAATAGAAGTAATTTTTTCAAACTGAATAAAATTTGCAGATGCCAAAAAAATCCGCTAACGAATACAAAATTAATTCTTCCCGTAATCTTTATTTGGGTGTTGACGGCGGCGGAACAAAAACTCAAGCTGTATTAATAAATAACAGAAAAGAAATTATCTGCGAAGGTTTATCAGGACCGTCAAACCCTCTGCGTGTCGGAGTTGAAGATGCGGTTTCAAATATTAAAAAGGCGGTAATTACAGCTTGTGATAAGGCTTTTGTAAATCCGACCGATATTGTTTCGGCAATTTTGGGATTGGCTGGAGTCAGACGTGCGGATATACGTGAGAGAGTTCGGCAGAGTTTTATAGATTCGCTTAAAATCAAAAATATCGAGGTTTTAACCGATGCTGAAATAGCACTTTTCGGTACGACACTCGGCAAAGCCGGATTAGTGATTATTTCTGGAACAGGCTCGATTTGCTTGGGCAAAGATGAAAATGGGAATTCTGCTATAGCCGGCGGTTGGGGACCGATTGCGGGCGATGAAGGCGGCGGCATAAGCATTGCCAAACAAGCACTTAGGGCAATTGCTAAAGCATCCGACGGACGCGGCAAACACACAAAATTAAGCCACGTCGGTGCAGAATATTTTCGTGCGTCAACTCCCGACGATTTGATCGTTGCAATTTATTCGCCGCAAATGGATAATAAAAAAATCGCCGGATTTGCAAAATATGTTGTTGAAACTGCAAATAAAGGGGATGAAATTGCCATCGAAATTTTATCTGTCGCCGGTTATGAGCTCGGACTCGCAGCTCTTGCCGTTATTAAAAAACTGGATATATCACAAGTTAAAATTCCAATGGGAACGGTCGGCAGTATTTTTAAAGCGGGTGAAATTTTAACAAATCCTCTGCTTAAAACCGTTCACTCTTATGCTCTGAAAGCATTTTTACAAAAACCAAAATTAAATCCGGCAAATGCGGCGGCTGTACTCGCTTTTGAAAACCTCAACAAATGAGCAAACTTATTACCGAGCAGGAAAATCCGAACACGAAAAATATAGATCAAGTTTCGATACTTGAAGCGATTTGCCTTATAAATAATGAAGATAAAAAAGTTGCCGAAGCAGTTGGGAAATGTTTACCGCAAATTGCCGAAACAATTAAAAAAGTGTTTGAAAGATTAAAAACGGGCGGACGGCTTTTTTATATCGGCACGGGAACAAGCGGACGGCTTGGAGTTTTGGACGCTACTGAAATTCCGCCGACTTTTGGAGTTTCTGCGGATTTGATTCAAGGCGTAATTGCGGGCGGTTTTGAAGCACTGTATCAGGCGACGGAAGCCAGCGAAGATAATTTTGAAGCGGGAAAAATTGATCTGCAAAATCGCGGTTTGACTCAAAATGATGCAGTCATCGGAATTGCCGCGTCCGGCGGAACTCCATATACAATCGGTGCGGTTGAATTTGCCAAAAATCTGGGTTGTTTTACGGCTTGCATAACTTGTAATCCAGATTCACCGATCACAAAAGTTGCTGAAATTTCAATCGTTGCAGTTGTCGGTGCGGAAGCAATTTCCGGCTCAACCCGTATGAAAGCCGGAACTGCTCAAAAAATGATTCTCAATATGATCTCAACCGTTTCGATGATAAAACTTGGATTTGTCAGAGGAAATAAAATGACAAATCTGAAACCGAAAAATAAAAAATTGATTGAAAGAAGTTTACAAATTTTAATAGACGAAACGGATTTAGATAAAATTTCAGCCGAAAAACTTCTTGAAACGGCAAAAAATGACTTGAGGATCGCTCTGATAATGGCTGAAACATATGCGGATTTTAAAACTGCTTTTGATGCCTTGAGTAAATCGGATTTTATAATTGATCGGGCTGTAAATAAAATTAAAGCAACTAAATAAACAATTTTAACGACAAACTTTAATATGAATTTTACAACTTCAAAACATTTGCAGATTTTTCGGCTTTTAACATTCATTTGGCTGAATTTATTTGCTTTCGGCTCCGTTTTCGGTCAATCATATATATTAGATATTGCCCGTGATTCGGCTCGTTCAGACACACGCACCGGCGGAGTCATTGAAAAAACCGATTTTAAGGCAGGCGGCAGTGATGTAAAACTTAGTGTCAATGTTCCCGCTTTTCAAATGACTTTTTGGCAGGGCGGTAAGGAAGTTAAAAATTACCCGGTCGGAGTCGGATTAAAGGAATATCCGATTTTTGTTGGAATCCGGAATATAAAGCATATCATCTGGAATCCGATCTGGATTCCGCCCGCGAGCGATTGGGTTGCTCCCGCACTTCAAGGACAAATTATTGAACCGACCGATCCGCGAAATCCGCTTGGAAAAATAAAGATCCCGCTCGGCTACGGTTATCTGATTCATCAGGCAAAAGGAACTCAGGATTTGGGAAATTTAGTTTCGCACGGATGCGTCAGAGTCCTGCAAAATGATCTTTATGATTTGAATGAGAAAATCGTATCGGCATTTTTATTGGATGTCAGCAATGACGAAATTTCAAATGCAAAACGCACTAAAGAAACCTTTGTTATAGAATTAGAAAATGAACTTCCGATTGAAGTTACTTATGACACATTGGTTGTCGAAGCGGGAAATCTGCATATTTACCCCGATGTTTACGGCTACAATAAAAATACGGTCGAAAATCTTCGTCGAGAATTAAAAGCAAATGGAATTGATGAAACAAAAATTTCCGACGCAATTCTTGAAAAGATGCTCGCTCGTGCATTAAATAAAAGTCAATATATTATAAGTCTCAAACAAATTCGTGATGGAATTTATCTGGATGGAAAAACTGTTTCGGTGATAGAACAAAATGCAAAATCCAACAAAGGAAAAAGACGTGGGAAAAAGAGATAGTTACTAAATTAAAAGCCTCATTTCCTTGTCTAACTATCTCACGCTCATTTGCCTACATATTCCCAGTGCCAAGGCTCGTAGAAATAAGGAATAAATCCAAATCTTTCGGCATTTTTCACCAGCCATTTGTAAGCCGGAGTCCTAATCTGGATCGCTCGGTTAAAATCCTTCGTCGTTACAGGCTCACCGCCGACATATATATCTAACGCACGACCCGTAAAATGCGGACTGACAAATGCGAGTTGTCCGCGTCCCGCATTTGGTTCTCTTTTCCGCAAACTCGCCTGATATTCCGGGGAACGATAGGTTGAGATCAACTTGAAAACCTTTTCCTCCTCGCTCAAATTTCCATTTTCATCGAATTTCAAGTTCAACCTCTCATCAGCCTTTGCTGCATCTATCATTTTTTTGTATGCCGCAAATGTTTCCTTTTCAACCTTCAAAAGTTCGACACTTCTCGTCGGATCATAAAAATTTGAGATCGGTGCGGTTATAATTTGTTCTTCTGTAGCTAAAATAATCGGCTTGGTTCGTCTTGATTGCCAATAACTGACAAAGGAATAAAGTGTTTCACGGCTTAAAACACCGTCTGCTATTAAATTGTTCTTTATCTGCCATTCGGAAATTTTCTCTGCAAATTCGGGAGTTTGCGGTTCGGCATCCGTTTCCAGGGTATGTTGAATAAGCGGAACATACAGATACCAGCCCTTCTGAACTTTTCTGCCGAATGTCCACGTCTGAGAATACTGCAAATTTTTATTCTCGACGGCGGCTTTTGTAAAATCTTTTACATCTTTTATTTTAGTTATCCAAGCCGAAGTTTTTTTTGTTTTTGTTATCCGAGCTGAAGTATTTTTTGTTTCATCTATCTGAGCCGAAGTATTCTTATTTTGATAAAAATACAAAGCCGAAAACAAAATTGCAGTTATACCCGCAGAAAGCAGTATTTTTTTACGATTTATCTGTAACATTATTTCTCCGATGTAATATGCTCAAAACTGGTTTGCTCTTGGAGAAAATTATAATCTGATAATATTAAATTTACCAATTGTTTTTTAGCAAATCTTTAGTTCTAATTACGTTTATGAATTTTGACTGGACAATTGAAAATTTTCTTGAAGTTGAAAATAATCAACTTTACATTGACGGCGTTTCCGCCTGCGAACTGGCTGAAAAATTCGACACTCCGCTTTTTGTTTTCAGCGAAAATCGTATTGAGCAAAATATTAAAAGATTAAAAAAAGCCGAAAACCTGATCGGCTGTCCGCTGAAGGTTTGCTATGCGGCAAAAGCTAATTCAAATATGGCGATTTTGCAGGTGGTCAAAAAAACCGGCTGTGATCTGGAAGTAAATTCCGGCGGTGAACTTTTTAAGGCTTTGAAAGCTGGTTTTACAGGCGAACAAATAATTTTTAACGGAACTTCCAAAACCGAGAAAGAAATTAGCGAAGCAATTCAAGCTGAAATTTACGCAATTCAAGCCGACTCGTTTTTTGAAATCGAATTGATTGAAAAGGTCGCCAAAATTTTGAATAAACGTGCAAATGTTTCTCTACGGCTCGTTCCCGAAATAAAATCTGACACTTTACACGGCTTGCAAACAGCACTTCTAACTTCAAAATTCGGGATGATGCCTGAGCAGGCTTTAAAAGCATTTAAGCGTTGGAAGCCGGACGATAAGTTTTTGAATTTATGCGGATTACATCTGCACATCGGTTCGCAAAACCCAAATTCCGAGCCATATTCGCAAGCCTTTCAAATACTTTTTGAAAATCTTCTGCAAATTTTTAATGAAACGGGACATAAACTTTCGCATTTAAATTTAGGCGGCGGTTTTCCGGTTAATTATCTGCGTGATAATTCAAATGTAGAATATATTTCAAAAGAACAAAAAGATTTATTTTCCGCCAGTCTTGAACCATCTGAAGTTTTACAAAGCGTTTTTCAAATTGTCGAAAAAAGTGCCGAAACTGCCAATGCTACACATCTGCTTGAAAACATAGAACTTCTTATCGAACCGGGCAGAAGCGTTATTGCCGACGCAGGAATTTGTCTGACAAAGGTTAGAAATAAAAAAGAAAGACCGATAAAGCAGTCAGCGGAAGAAACCGATATTTCACTTTCTACTCTCGACTCTCCGCTTCAAAAAGATGTCTGGCTGCTTACGGATGCGGGTTTTAATATTTTACTTTCGATGGAAACTTATAAATGGTATTACCACCTTATTTCAGCAGATAGAGCCGGAGAAATTCATCAAACTCAATATAAATTGGCAGGTCCTTTATGCGATGGCGGCGATGTTTATTTTGACATCGAAGGACAGAGCAAATTGCCCGATTATCGTCTATTGCCGGAAAATGTTGAGGTTGGAGAAACTCTGGCGTTGCTCAACTGCGGTGCATATTCAATCGCTCAGATGTTTCAATATAATGGTCGGGAACTTCCCGCAGTTATTTTGATAAATAAAAATAATGGGGTCGAACTGATCCGCAAACGGGATAGTTATGAGGATTTATTAATAAATGATGTATTTTAGAATATCTTCACTCTGAAATTATCAGGAAAATTCGGAAGTCTTAACCAGATCATCTAAAATACTTTTATCTTCGGCGGTAACTGTAAAATCAAACTTGTTGTAAATATCCGACAATTTAGCCAAAGCCGCCGAACGATTTTCATCGCCTTTTATTTCTTCAATTGTCCGAAGACTTTTTGAAGCCAACTCGCGGGCTTTCTCCGTTTCGCCGAATTGATAAAAACGTGCGGCGAGATCATTTTCTACTTCGGTGCGGACAATAAACTGCTCAACCGTATCAACCAAATACGAGGCTTCGTTGAGAAATTCAAGTGCTTCATCTTTTTTATTCAGATTGGTTTTTACATCACTCAAGGCAACCAGAGCATTTAATTTGCTTGATTCTTCGTAAATCGCCTGCAAAGCCTGTCGTGCATATTTGTCGTTTTCCTGCATAACGGCAATTTGTGCAATTTGTGAGAGTGCCAGATTTTTCTGCTGCGTGTCGATGTTTTCCTCTGCGGTTTCGATTGCCCGTTCAAATTTTCCGAGTTTTGCAAATTGAGCGGCAATCATTGCAAAAAGCCGATAGCGTTCATTCGTATCGCGGATTTCGGTTTCACTCTGCGATTTCAAAATTGCATAGGATTCCTCAATTGAACTGAAGGCTTCTTCCACATCGCCTGAATCTGCAAAATCCTGTGAATATGCCAGCAAACAGTTTGATATTTGAGTTTTGTCGAGAACTAAATCCAGAGTCCTGTCGGCAAGTTCGAGATTTCCCGCCTTTAGATAACCGACGGCGACATTTACAAATAAGCTGTCTTTTTCAATACCATCCATTTTTTCAATAATTTCGCGGGTATCGGTTAAAGTTTCGATTGCTTTTTCTTTGTGTTCTGAACGAATATACTGAATTGCAATTTCAAGCAGATAACTAATTTTTTCCTGTCTGAATTCAATCTCGCCCGCATCGCTTTCGGCTTTTTCCAGAAATTCTATGGTTTTTTCAGTTTGATCTTGTTCCCGATAATATACGGCAATTGCAATCAGGGCTTTTACTTTTGAACCGTGAAAATCAATTTTCTCTAAAGTTTCTAATGCTTCGTTCTCAAAACCGTTTTGTGTTTGATAAGTTGCAATTCCCGCAAAAGCATCGGAAGAATATTCGAGATTTTCGGCAATTTTCAGAGCATTTTCAAACTCGCCCTTTTTTGCCATTTGCAGAGCGATGACTTCCTTTGCTCTTGACTGAATTCCGTATTCATCAATCGCATCAACCAGTTGAAAAGCATATTCTTCATCATCTAATTCGACGCATTTTGAAATAATCTTTGTTAAAAGACGATTGCGTGCAAATGGATCGTTCAGAGAATCGGCAAGTTCCGCTGCGAGGTCAACATCTCCCTGTCCCACAATATGCGACACAACTTCATCCATCGCTGCCGTTCGGGCTTCGACGCTGTTAATATTTTCTGTCAAAAACAATGCACAACTTAAAAGATTTTCTTTTGCGTTTCCAATTGAAATTATATGATCTGCCATAATTTTATAAAATTTTTGATAATGTTTAATAGCTTATTTTTGAAAATACCTCTCTGAAAGAATCGGGAAACCAATCTTTTAAACTGTGCGTTACGGCATCCGCCCCGGCTTCGCGTAATTTTTTCGCTTCAACCGTATTTGTAACACCCAAAGTATTCAGACGCACTTTTTTTCCTGCAATAATTCCTTGCGGTGAATCTTCAATGACAACGCATTGCCGCCGCGTAATCGGAACTTTTCCCTGTAAAGTTCTGGACAAATCAATCAGCCGGAAACCTTCACGATAACATTCGGGATCGGGTTTGACCGTCGAAATATCTTCAGCACTGATGATTGCTGAAAAACTGTTTTTAAGTCCCGTTGTATCAAGCACATATTCAATTTCGGGACGGCGTGCCATACTGACAAGTCCAAGCGTAAAATCATTTTCCATACGCTTGATAAAATCATATACGCCTTCAAAAATCGGTATTTCTTTTTCAATCTTCTCACGCCATTTGCCGGTTTTAGCTTCAATCAATTCGGGCAGTTTTGCAGTTTCGACTTCTTTTCCCTCGCCTTTATAAATTGTTTTTAGAAAAACTTCGTCATTCATTCCTAAACAACCGAAGTATTTTTCTTCCGTTAAATCAATTCCTTCATCTTTCAAAACGTCCCGGTAAGCCTCCATTTGCAAATGCTCATCGTCAATAATTACCCCGTTGAAATCCAGTAAAAGTGCTTTTATCATTTATTATAATTTTTCCCTGTAAATTTAAGAACTGCAAAGATTTGTATTTTATATTGCAAATCATTTTGCCGCAAATTGCAAAAAGGCACTATCAAAAATTTAATAATGCCTTTTTAATTTACGGAGAAATTAAATAATTAAAATTTTATTAAATTATTATTGCTGAAATATCTACAAATACAGCTCATATTTTAATCAAAACTTATTGAACTATTTCTGCATATTTTCCTTCAAATCTTTCAAAGTTTTCGTGCAGACATCCGCCCATTTTTTCTTTTCCTCGTCGTTCATTTTGCCAACGCCATCCTGTAAACTCTTCAAAATCGTGTTGCGGTAAAAATACATCAGAGCTTTCCCTACATAACTTCCTTCAATTTCTTCCGTGTTGTCATTGACATAGGTTGCCAGTTCATCGCATTCGGTTATGCCGACGATAATCTTTTCGCCGGATGGCGTGGCTTCTTTTTTCTTTTCAGAAGTTGAAGTTGAATCGCTCGTTTTATCTAAAGTTGTTTCGCCGGAGTCCGAACTTCCGATATAATCAATCATTCCGCAACCCATCGCTACAAATAAAATCAAACTCAAAGATAAAAGAATCGTAAATTTATTTTTCATTGTTTCTCCTCAATTTTGTTGAATTTTTAAAGCGAGGTTTTTGCTCTCTCGATTAAAAGACGTTAGTAAATTAAAAATTTTGCGTCCATTATATTTTCGCGTCCCAAAATTCCTTTGCGGTCAAATGCTTTTTTTAGTTCCGCCATTTCGTTCAAATATCTCTCGCCATACATTACATATAAATATTTTGATTTCAGTTTCCCGATGCCGTGTTCGGCGGAAATTGTCCCGCCGAGCATTATTGCCTGAGCAATAAAACGCCCGTAAAGATGTTTGGCTTTAGTCATTTCAGACGCATTTTTGGGAATCATATTCGCGTGCAGATGATTGTCGCCGATGTGTCCGAAAATAACATATTCCAAGCCGCTTTCGTCTAATTTTGTTTTGTAAAATTTTAAAAACGATTCAAACTTTTCATCCGGCACAGCCATATCCGTTCCAACTTTTCTTTGTTTATATTTTACGATTCTTTCATTAACTGAAACGGGCAAAGCGTGGCGAAATTCACGCATTTTTTCAAGGTCTTGTTCATTTATTGCAAACCACGATTTTTCAATTTCGGCATTATGTTTTTCGAGTAATTCGTTCCATTTCTCAAACAATTCATCTTCATTCTCTTGCGTCGTTTCCTGCTCAAAGAAAATTGCTCCTGCCATCTTTTCAGGCGTTTCGGGAAATTTTTCGCTGATAAATTTCAATGATTGTCCATCGAAATACTCAATAACAGTCGCATCAATCGAATTGTATTTTGCATTCTGCGATTTGCGATTTTGTCTTGTTTCAAAGGAATTTTTTCGCATTTCAATGACTGAATTTAGTAAATCTTTTTCATCTTGAAAGAAAACAATTCCACTCAAAAAGCCTTTCGGTTTCGGCAAAAGTTTTAATTCGATTTCCGTAACGATTCCGAGAGTTCCTTCGCTTCCGATGAACAGATCAATCGCATCAATCTTTTCGCCCGAAAAATATCCGCTCGTATTTTTGCGAACATTCGGTTGCTTGTAAGTCGGCAATTTTGCTTTGATTTTGTTTCCGTTTTCAGTTTCGATTTCGATGAATCCGTTTTCGCTGAAAACCTCGCCGCGTTTCAGATTCAAAAAATCACCATCAGGCAGAACAATTTCCAGACGCTCGACGTAATCACGTTCTCAAACAATTCATCTTCATTCTCTTGCGTCGTTTCCTGCTCAAAGAAAATTGCTCCTGCCATCTTTTCAGGCGTTTCGGGAAATTTTTCGCTGATAAATTTCAATGATTGTCCATCGAAATACTCAATAACAGTCGCATCAATCGAATTGTATTTTGCATTCTGCGATTTGCGATTTTGTCTTGTTTCAAAGGAATTTTTTCGCATTTCAATGACTGAATTTAGTAAATCTTTTTCATCTTGAAAGAAAACAATTCCACTCAAAAAGCCTTTCGGTTTCGGCAAAAGTTTTAATTCGATTTCCGTAACGATTCCGAGAGTTCCTTCGCTTCCGATGAACAGATCAATCGCATCAATCTTTTCGCCCGAAAAATATCCGCTCGTATTTTTGCGAACATTCGGTTGCTTGTAAGTCGGCAATTTTGCTTTGATTTTGTTTCCGTTTTCAGTTTCGATTTCGATGAATCCGTTTTCGCTGAAAACCTCGCCGCGTTTCAGATTCAAAAAATCACCATCAGGCAGAACAATTTCCAGACGCTCGACGTAATCACGTGTTGAACCATATTTAAAACTTCTCCCACCGCTTGCATTTGTCGCCACAGTTCCGCCCATCTGACAACTCCATTCCGTCGGATCAGGCGGGTAAAATAAACCCTCGGCATCGGTTGCTTTCTGCACATCGGTCAATAAAACTCCTGCTCCGACGCTTGCTGTTCCACCATTTTCGTTTTTGGAAATTTCTAATTTCTTAAATTTCTCAAGCGAAATAACAAACCCGCCAAACGGAATCGCACCGCCGACCGTTCCCGTTCTTGCACCGCTAATCGTGACGCTAATATTCTGCTCATATGCTTCCCGCAAAATCTCCGCAATTTCTTCTCTGGATTCGGGAATAAATAGCTTATCTGCATTTCCGCCCTGCAAATTGCTCGCGTCTATCAAATAATCCTGTATTTCGTCTCGCTGAGTTTTTACCTGCATAAAAATTTATTTCAACTTTTTATTTTGTTTCGTTATTTCCTATTTTGTAACTTCAAATCTTTTAAACATATTTCTTTGATGTAATAAGCATTTTGGTTTTTTCAACCCGTTCGGAAACTTTTTCTTTCTCGTAATCTGTTTCCAACGAATTATTCCCCAGATTTTCAATCAAACGGACTTGCTCCAAAAGCGTTTCCTGCTGGGATTCATCAAGACTGTTTTTGGCGATCAATGCCATTGTATCGAGCAACCTTTGCAGAACCGCTTGATTACCTTTACCGTTGATTCTGATTTGGTCAAAAGCCGTTTCAACAAAACTTTCAAAATCCGGTGCTTTGACGATTATGCGAACATCGCCGTTTTTTTTGCGAATGTCGGTCGGCAAATTTCGTCGGGCAAGGTCGCTGATAATCGTTCCGAGATAGTCAATGCAAATGATTGCGGTGGTTGTATCATTAACACCCGGCGAAAGTGCTTTTAAAGCAATATCCACGATCTGCCGAATTCCGTAACCGACATCTTGTTCGATGGAGCGAAAACGATGGATTTGAAAGTAAGAATTAACCTGTCCTTCATCGTCTTCATCAAAAAGCATCTCGGATTTGCCGATGTCGGGCGAAACTTTTATCAGCGTTTGTCTTTTACCGACAAATTGTCCGATACTGGCGTGCATTTTAACAATTATATTTTTCTCTTCGGCAAATTCCAACAAACCTTTGGTATCAACATATTGAATATAACCGTTCGAAGTTGATTCGATTTCCAGCCAATCCTCATCATCAATCAATTCCCTCGCCGCTGTTTGACCTTTTTTCTTTGCTGCAGTTCCCGTTTCCTGCGGAAAAAGCACATCAATTGAATCTTGAGTGTCTTCAACAATATGCTCAATAATCGTTGTCAATTGAAGTGAACTAGCGACGTGATGAATAAAATAAATTAAAACGAGAATTCCACCGAGTGCAAGTAATAATCCGAAAACAATCGCCAAAGACGGCACGAATTTTATCTCATCCGCACCGCGAATTGTTCGCAAGACCACCAAACTATATGCAAAAACGCCGACAAAATATCCGAGAATAAATTGGTTCCCGCCATCTTTCATAAAATTACGTAAAATTCGCGGTGTGTATTGTCCCGAAGCCTGTGCAATTGTGCTTAAAGTGAGCGAAAATGCAAGGGCTGCAACCGTCAGCATCGAACCCGCAATTGCCGTCAGCATTCCTCGTGAACCGTCTGCTCCGAGTCCGAAAATTCTTGGATATTTCAGCAATAATTCCGGATCCACCCAGGATTCGGATTCTATCAAAAACAAAGCCGAACCAATCGAACCGATCAACATCAAAGACGGCACGAACCATAATGAAGAACGGACTGAAAACCAAAACTGCCTTATTTTTTCCATTTATAATTTTCTTAGATCAATTCAACCTGTCTTTCTCTTAAATATTTTACTCTATCACGAATCTCCGCTGCTTGTTCAAACTTCATATCTTTTGCGGCTTGTCGCATTTCCTGTTCAAGACCGGCGATCATTTCCTTTAGTTGATTTGGTGAATACTCTTCATATTTTTCTAATTCGAGCGGAATCTTGAAATAATCCGCTTCATAAGCCGTAACCAAAGTTGCATCAATTGACTTAACAATTGTCGTTGGCGTAATTCCGTGTTTTTCGTTATAGGCTTCCTGAATTTTGCGACGGCGTTTTGTCTCATCAATCGCATATTTCATTGATTTTGTTATTTTATCCGCGTAAAGAATCGCTAAACCATCCGCATTTCTCGCCGCCCTTCCGATGGTTTGAATTAAACTTTTTTCCGAACGCAAAAAACCTTCTTTATCCGCATCAAGAATTGCCACAAGCGATACTTCCGGTAAATCCAGACCTTCACGAAGCAAGTTGATTCCGACTAAAACATCATATACACCACGTCGCAGATCGCGTAAAATTTTGATTCGATCAAGAGTCGTTATGTCAGAATGCAAATAATTTACTTTGACACCGACTTCGGCGAAATATTCCGATAAATTCTCCGACATTTTCTTCGTCAGAGTCGTCACCAAAACCCGTTCATTTCTTTCGGCACGCTTTCGGCATTCTTCAAGAAGGTCATCAATTTGCCCTTTGACCGGACGCACCTCGATATTCGGATCGAGCAAACCTGTCGGGCGTATAATTTGTTCGATAACTTCGCCTTCGGTTTTTTCCAACTCGTAATTTCCGGGTGTTGCAGAAACGTAAATCGTCTGATCTTTCATCGCTTCGAATTCCTGAAAATTGAGCGGACGATTATCTTTTGCACTTGGCAGACGGAAACCGTAATCAATAAGAGTTCCCTTGCGTGATTGATCGCCTTTAAACATCGCTCCGATCTGCGAAACGGTCTGGTGCGATTCGTCTATCACAATGATCGCATCTTTCGGCAAATAATGAAGCAAAGTCGGCGGCGGAGCTCCCGGCGGCTTGCCCGTAATGTGCCGTGAATAGTTCTCAATACCGCGGCAAAACCCCATTTCCTTCATCATTTCCAAGTCATACATCGTCCGTTGATGAAGCCTCTTCTATTCAACCAATTTACCCTGTTTTATGAATTCTTCTTCATACCAATCGATTTCTTCTTTAA
>MWWE01000020.1_pt1 | contig 22933 bp, 36 predicted proteins | sample 1047301 | NCBI WGS metagenome assembly MWWE01 (sample SAMN06349973, study PRJNA376086) | soil metagenome | isolation source: MS1-1 sample Antarctic (ecotone) soil | place: Antarctica
TCTCGGACCGTAATCTGCTCGCTGGTTATCTCTTGTGCCATGCTCAGATTCCTTCCCTAGATGATTGCTACTTACTGTGTCCAAAACAAGAAAGCTCTAAACACCGCGGGTCCCAACCCACAAATTTAGAAGAGCTATTCTCACCAGGAATAAACATGGAGGAGGCGAAGTTTAGCTTGCCTTCGACTCTTCTTCAGCTTCAAGAGCTTGATCTACGCTCTACTTCTTGCCGTACACGTTTTGCAGGGTGCGTACAAAAAGCACTGACGTCCAGGGATAGAGAAAGATAATCCGGGAGAATCCGCTATGTCTACCGCGCGACGGCATGGGTTGGGTAGCAACTCTGGCATAGTCCCCTGGGCGCTCACCGGCCTCATAATGGGTCTAATCGCAGGAATCGTTTTCATCCTTTTCGAGATGTTCATATCCGGCTTTAGCAATCCCACCCTCTTCGGTCCGCTGCGGCTTATAAGCGCCATCGTACTCGGTCGGGGTGCTCTTCCTCCCGAGCCCGCTATCGGAGCCGGGGTCGCGATAGTCGTGGGTTTCATAGTCCACTTCGTCCTCGCGGCAGTCTTCGGCTCGATCTTTGGTGCGATACTTGGCGCGATCGCCTCAGGGGTTGGTGTGTTGACCGAAAGTCGTGGCGTGCTCATAGGGGCCGCGATGTTTGGAGGACTGCTGCTGTGGCTCGTCAACTTCTACGTGATCGCCCCGATAGCGTTCCCGTGGTTCACGATGGTTAGCCCCGTGGTGCAGTTCTTCGCCCACACAGTCTTCTACGGCGCTGCTTTTGGGTTGCTACTCGCGGGGCGGCTGAGGGCAGGGGGAAGTCGGTAGAAGATTTTGAGCTACCATAGCGAGTTACTGGCGGAAGCATCCTTCTCATAACGAATAAGAGTAGAATCCAGAGTTGCCGGGTTTCTGATTCCCTTCCGAACCCGGAGCTATACTGGGGCCGCTCCTGCGATTACAGCGGCCCCGGCTTCTTCTATCTCGTGACGCAAAAAAGACCGGAGCCAGAAGCCCCGGTCTAGTGTGAAGCTTTGGAGGTGCAGGCTACCTCCGTTGTAGAGGCTCTACTCGGAGCGCCTCCGCAGAACAGCCAGCCCGAGTATGCCGGAGCCCATGAGCAGAGTAGCGCCTATCAGCAGGACGGACGGACCGCCGGTGTCCGGCAGGGCCGTCATGCCCTCTGTATCCTCAGTAGTCTCTTCCTCGTACTGAACATCACCAGCACCCATGGTCTCCTCCATCTCGGGGACCGTAGTCTCCTCCATCTCGGGGACCGTGGTCTCCTCCATCTCGGGGATCGTGGTCTCCTCCATGGTCGTCTCAGGGACATCAGGAACCGCACCGCACTCGGACACAGTGATGTCGTAGCTCTGCTCGGAGGTACTGATACTGAGATCGAATGGACCGGCGCCATTATTAGCAACGTTGAATACAGTGCTCTCGCCAGCATCTACATCTGCCGAGTCTATAGCCGTAGCGTTCGTGTCAAAAACGGTAACAGAGGTAAACCCAAACTCACTGCCCGAAGTGGTATCTATAGCAACTTGGAACGTCTCAGTGTCGATGTCAAACGGCTCGGTCTCAAACACGTTCGTGTTGCCGCTGAACGAGTCCACCAGTGTAGGATCAGCGCAAGTCCCTCCACCCTGCTGCGCCATAGCGGCTGGCGCGGAGACAATCATCATCACCATAGAGAGAACAGCTAAGTACATGGTAGCGCCCCATGGAACCGTGGATGAGGGTTGAATTGAACTATAGGCGGGCTCATGCGAGACCCTTGCTAGTTGTCAAAGCTAGCGAGGAGAGTCTGCATGAGCCCTCACGATCGATGGTGCCACAACCAACGCTGCCGCGCCTACGGACGCGTTGGCGAAGGCCACGTCGTGCTCCACAGCCAGAAGGAGTGCCGCTACCAGTGCAAACGTTGCAAACGGACCTTCACTGAGACCAAAGGTACTGCTCTGTACCGCACCCACAAGCCGAGGTGGCTGGTGCTCGCAGTGGTGACGTTGTTAGCCTACGGTTGCCCGCTACAGGCTATCGTCGCCGCCTTCGAGCTAGACGAGCGAACCGTGGCCCGCTGGCAAAAAGAGTCTGGCTCTCAGTGCAGGCGAGTCCACGAGCATCTCGTAGAGGCCGGGCGTGTTGCGCTTTTACAGGTCCAAGCCGACGAGATACGGGTCAAGGCTGTAGGCGGAATCTACTGGTTGGCCTCTGCTATGGAGGTGAGAAGCCGGCTATGGCTGGGCGGGGTAATAAGTCGCCATCGCGACACAGCGTTGATCAAAGAGCTAATGGTCCGGGTGCGCGCCTGCGGCCCCGTAGAGGAGATTCTACTGGTAACCGACGGGCTCGCCAGCTACAAGAGCCAGGCTCTGAAAGTCTTCCGCCAGCCACTTTATACGGGCAAGGTTGGCCGCCCGAGACTTGTCCTGGCCGAGGGAGCGATGATCGCTCAGGTCAAGAAACGTTGCCAGCGTAAGCGAGTAGTGGAGGTGATCCGGAATGTCGTTGTGGGCGCGGAGGCGGAGGTAATCTCCCGCGTGATCGGTACTCAGCATTCCATGAAGGCTTTGATCAACACCGCCTACATCGAGCGCCTCAACGCCACCTTCCGGGCGCGGCTAGCCCCATTGGTGCGCAAGACCCGCGCCGGGGCGCACAAGCGCTGTACGCTGGAGAGCGGGATGTGGATGGTAGGTGGTTGCTACAACTTTGTCTGGACACACTGCTCTCTCGGGGATGCGCGCACCCCGGCGGTGGCGGCGGGGCTTACGGACAATCGCTGGACGATGGAGGAGTTGCTGACGTATCCGGTGCCGCCCTCGGAGCTACCCAGGTGGCGGGGTAGGAAGCCGAAGTGGCTGCTGGAGGTGGAGAATGCGGCCTGACCACGGTTCACTGTGGAGCTACCAAGTACATTAGTCGCTTCATATTTCCCTTCCCTAGTCGTGAACTTTGTGAAAGGAGCCTGCTTCCCCTAACAAACGAAACATAACTTAATATAACGATGGATGCAATACGAGACGGGTTTTCATTAACCCTTTGGGTTAGGTGTGAGAGCGCAGATTCTCCTCAGTTGCTCGTGAGGATGACGGAAACTAGCATCGCCTTCTCCGTGTGCTTCTGTGCTACTCTCCCGGCGTCCACGAGACTTGCGCAACACCATACTCGGCGCTGGTAGAAGTCTCCTTTACCACCTCTCCATCCACGACGATCTCGACCCCAAGCTCTCCACCTGCGCCATTTTTCTGCATAACGGCCGTTACAGTGTCGAAGGCCAGGAAGCCCGTATCCACCTCCACCTCATACTCCGCAGGAGCAACGCCGTCCACAGATTGTGTAGTGTCGATGTTGCCGTAGCTGCCGCTAAAAGGGATGCCGCCGGTTACGCGTACTATGGCTCCTGAGCTATCTTCTTCCTCTGGAGGCGGGGCGTTGTCCTCCGCCGGCTCCTCTGGAGGGGGAGGCTCTTCACGTGCTGCCGCCTGCGCCTCCTCGGCCTCTTCGGCCTGCGCCCTGGCGTCCGCAGCCTCCTCCTTAGCTATAACCGCCTCTTCTCTAGCTTGCTCGGCCTCCTCTTCCGCCTGCACTAGAGCTTCTTGCTGTTCTTGTTCTTGTTGCTGATTAGGCTGTTCTTGTTGCTGGTTGTTAGTCTGGCTTGATTACGTGTCGGTCTGTTCTTCCGGGTCGCCGACGATAGCGCCAAGTACGATAAACGCGAAGAACACGATACCCACGCCGACCGCTATCTTGCCAAGCCGTCCGAGATTTACATACCATTCTTTTATACGATCCATATAATCGCCTCCTCCCCGCTAGCAACTAGTGATGATATAAGATTATCGGCTCGCAGAAGACGTGTCTTTAGGGTCCTATCGAAATCCACGTGACCTCTAGGACTATTCCTTTAGAGAAAGCGCCATTCTCATTCTCATAAGTGATTGACATACAAAGCACCCTACGCACTGCTCTCGTTGTGTGTTTGCTCCTCTGTCAGCTCACGTCTGTATTGCTCGGCGCTGGCTTTGTCTACTAGCAGCACCCCACGTCCGCCGGGCGCATCGCGCCCTACATGCGCCCCCCTGAGACGTTGTTCTTTGACAGCCTCGTATACGCGCTGTCGCCCTATGCCTATCAGGTGCGCGGCCTGGGCGGTGGTCATCCACTCTGCTTCTAGCTTCTCTATGCTGATCCTACTCATGCTTGCCATCTCCTAATATAGATTGAGGGCCGGAGTATTAGCGCCCCGGCCCGATTGACTATTCCTGCTACCCGCTCATACGCCCCAGGTTCGCCTGTATCTGCTCATTGGAGAATGAGATACCCCAAGCATTACGAGGCTGTGTACTTCCAGCTCTCCGGGATTGGCCTCGCTGTGTAGCTTTGTGGAGAGCGTAGACAGAGATCACGTGCTTACAGGTGTGTCGCCTTGCATCTGGACACGTGCAGCTCCAGCTCTCCGGCTCTACTACATACTCACGCGAGAGCTTCGACCCGGAGCGGACCCGGTAGGAATGACTCCCATCCGAGTGCAGCCTAACCCTAATGGGCCGGATTCCATTGGAGACAGATAACTGCGTAACCAAGATGTTCTCCGCCCGCTCGATCCTCGACTCCAGCTTGGGCCGGGCTGCGCGGAGCCTTTGCAACTCCCGCTCGATAGCGTCCACGTGTAGCGCTAAACTCTGCGTGTCCAAAGCTATCTCCTTTGGTCCAGCTCCCCGGATGCTTCTACATCGCGGGGAGCATCGTTTGTTTGACTACTTCATTATACCGCGTTTCCCGACAGTTGCACTGTAACTTTGGATAGGTAGCTTATTCGGTTCCCGGAAATCTAGCCAGGATAGTGGCGGAAACTAATACCCACTACCTCGAATAGCGCATCCCGGTTTGGAGAGAAACGCCGGACAGTTGCCGTCCCGAGTAGTCCAGAGATAGTCCATAGCAGCGCGGCCATCGTGTCCCCAATTGGGGACGTTCCCACCACCGCCGCCATCGTGGGGCCAATTGGCCCCAAAACTCGAAGACACTGCAACTATCGTGTCCCCCATGGGGGACGTTCCTACCGAACACCGCCGCCATCGTGGGGCCCACGGGCCCCAAAACCGAGAGACGTGGACGGACTAGCAGCATTGCTTATTGCCTGCACCACTCTCGTGTTCGGCAGATTGCCGTACCTACGGGGAGAGAGACGACCGTGAGCGACGGGGAAGACTTGCAGGCTGGTACAAATGAAGACAGAGGGCAGAATAAAGCCCAGTACGAGGGCAGGGAGGGAAGATAATGATGCACAGCACGCCAATACATGACCGAGATGAAGGCAAGACAGTATGGATGGACTGCATAGGATGTTCAGTAAAGACAAGACATTCTGTTCTCCACTCTGTAGAGCTTACTCACGGATCGCAAGAGATGTGGCTCTATGAGAACCATCGTATCGTCCAGTGCAACGGGTGCGAAACGATCGGGTTTATGAAGGCAACAGCCGATTCAGAGGACATAGATCCCGAGGACGGGAGTCCAATGCCTCGGACAGAGGCATTTCCTAAGAGACTAGCGGGTAGGTCAAAGCTGAAATCAAGAGACCTGACGAGTGTCCCTTTCGAGGTACAGGACGTATACGAAGAAACGTACCAAGCACTGTGTCACGAGCTGAGGATACTTGCAGCAATCGGGATCAGGGCAACGGTAGAGGCAGTCTGCAAAGATAACAAAGCGAGTGGAGATAAGTTGCCGCAGAAGATGGAATACCTAGTCGGAAACGGCACGATAACAGAGGCTCAAAAGACTATATTGATGAGCCTCAAGAACATGGGAGACGAGTCAGCACACGAAGTCCAGAGACACAGCATGGACAAACTGGATACCGCTTTCGATGTAGTCGAGAACCTCTTACAGAACATCTACATCATGCCCTGGAAGGCCGAAAAGTTCACGTGAGTGGAAAAGGTCACGCGACATTAGCGAGCCCTGTTTCCTCATCCCAGGCACACAGCAACTCGTCTGCGTGGCGTTCGTCCTCTTCGCGTTGCTTGAGGTTAAGCAGGAACCTCTCACGCTCGGCGTTGTGGTCCTGCACGGCTTTCTCATCCCGTTCTACTTCGCTGGCATAGGAGCCTACCTCCCGGACCTCGGTAACTATCCGGCCCGATGTCGGGTCGTGGCGATGTATAAGGTGCTTGCGCTCGGTGCTGTAGCGAGTATTGCGGATCTCTTCTGTGGTCTCACGTATCTCTGCAGCGAGTCCATAGAGTCCGCCGCGCTCGACTACCAAGCCAAGCTCTATGAGAGGATGTAGATGGTTGCGGCGGTAGTCCCGGACTCGGGAGTAGTCTACACGGTCGGCCAGCTCCGCGTCGGTCTGCCAGCCGAACGCTTCGAGGGCATAGAGTGTCCCGGCCTTAGCGTTGCCGACATAGCCTCCGGCGCGGAAGTATGGGGTTTCGAGGCGGTCAGGGCGTGGCGGAACCGGGGGGCGCGACGAATCGTTACAGTCCATATCCACTCCTCTTACAGCGACGTTCTCTGCGGGGTGGTTAGGACTGTAACGATTCGTCGCAGGCTCGACGATAAGCCGGGTTGTACCCTCGGTATCTCTTCTGGTGGAGCGTGAGATCATTGCACCATGCTCCTCTAGCTTCTTGGCCGCCCGCCCCACGGACGGGGCTTTGGTTTTCGCAGTCTCGGCGGTCTGTCTGCAAGATTCCTTAAACTCCACGGCCCGGCGCTGGTGCCCATTAACACTCACGGTCTTAACCTTGCCGTGCTTGGCGGCTGTGGAGAGGAACGCTGTGTACACGTCCCTCTCTTTGGACTTACCGCCGCCGGGCAGCAGCTTGTCGTACCAGTAGTCTCCAGCCCGCTCCAGTATCTCCGCGACTTCGGCGTTACCGTCTCCGAGATCCCCGCCGCGCCCTGGTCGGCACGCTTCACGCTCGAAGATGCTTCCGGCTATCTTCTCTACCTCATGGCGCGGGACTGGTGTTTCAGTAGGGACCGCTAGAAGCGCCTCGATAAGATCATCCCGGCTCCGGGTTCCGTCATGCAGGCGACCAGCACACGAGGTAAGGGTCGCGTTCCTAGCGCCGTCCGGTATGGGCTCACCATCGGCCACGTATGGAATAGTCCTATTGGACCCGGTAGAAGCGCCTCTCTCTCCGCCACAGTCCTCGACCAGGGCCTCAACAAGCTCCGCCGGAATCTCTGCTAGGGGATGCGCTTCCGCGACCGTGTATGGCCCTTCTGGCGTCTCTGACGGCGGTAGGACTACCATCCCACCGTCAGCCCGCACGTCGAGACCCGGCCCGATCAAGTCCTGCAAGACGTTCGCGGCGCTGTTGATACCCACGTTGGGCATGTGGAAGTAAAGGTGGAGCCCGCCGGATGGTGTCGTGGCCGTGAGAGTATCGGGCAGGGAGAACTCCCGCTGTAGGGTCGCCAGCGCCTTGGTAGAGTCCACGTCCAGCACGAGTAGCCCGGAGATACGTCCGGTGCGCCCGCCGATGTTGGCTTTCGGGTGCTCGCTCCACCACTCTCGAATCCTTCCGGGAGCCGTCGTAGCGTCGAGGTGGCCGCGTGAGCCGTGGTAGGGAACTTTCTTACCCGCAACGAGCGGGAATACGGGCACACCGTGCCCGGCGTAGGCTAGAGCTTGAGACGAGTAGCTTTGTCGTGCAACCGCACGTGTTTGATTTACTTCTTTTTGTTGTGTAACCGCTGACTCTCGGCTATTATGGCCCTGGACAGATTGTGCTGTGTTAGTATCTTGGTACATTCTGTTCCTTTCGATCTGAGAGCCGGGTAGACTTGGCGGTGTAACCGGCTCTCGTTTCCTTACTTAGTCCGTTTAGTCTCTCACGTCGGTAGAATCTTTGCGCTGAGAGTTATGGCGCTCGCCTGCTCTATTGGTCGAGAGCCCGTCCTACGGGGACGGGCTCGCCTTCGTCGTCCTGAACGCCCATCTGCTCGGCGAGACCGTCCACGAGGTTTTCCAAAGCCTCCCAGTCCACGGTATAGCTCCCGTCCTCGCCGGCCTCTTCTGCTAGCTCTATGAGCCTCCCTGCGGCCTTGACTGCACCTTTCGCGTCGCCCTTGTCTTGGGCTCTCTCGAACTTTCGAGTCGTGTTGTCAATTCTCACCTGTAGCGAATCTGTCATTTTCAAAGCCTCCGAAATCTTCTTTGCGTCTTTACGGTGCAGTGGCCGTCTACCAACCTCGTAGGAGCCGATGAGAGCCGTCTGTAGTCCGGCCCGCTTTCCAAGCTGTTCCTGGGTCCAGCCCCGCGCTTTACGCGCCTCTCTGATTCCTTCTACTCGCACCGCCGCCCCTCTCGTATCTGCCCTACGCCCATATTGTAGTACGGCCTGAATCTTCTTACACTGCAACTTTCGCCCCCGTACCCGCATGTCCGGGGAAGTCCCCGTATAGTGTCTATACTGCCCGTCATGGCCGAGAGCAGACAAGAAACCCACTGGGTAACGGTTCCAGAGGCTGCACGGCTACTCGATACTACAGAGGGAGCCGTCCGTAAGCGCATTGAGCGCGGTTCACTGCACCGTGAGAAGAGGGCCGATGGCCGGGTATACGTCCGGGTAGACAGCGTAGAGACTCGTACAGACACCGGGGAGACAGCCGGGCAACGTCTTACAGAGCAATACGAGGCTCGTATAGAGGAGCTGCGAGAGCAACTAGCCTCGGAGCGAGAAGCCAACCGGGAGAATCGCCGCTTGCTAGCCGCCGCTCTGGAGCGCATACCCGAGCTAGAAGCACCCGAGCCGCCACAGTCTCCACACAGCGCCCCGGAACAACGCTCTCCAGAGGGTACGGCCCCGGTTTCAGAAGAACCTATACCTCGAAGCACACAAAACCGCTGGCAGAGACTCCGGCGCTGGGTACGTTCTGACAGAGGAGAGTAGGCTATGCAGAATCCCGAAACCTTATGCAGTGGCCCCGATTCGTTACAAAGTCTCTCGGACTGGGCCGGGTAAAAGACCCTCATTTCGCGGGTGTTCAGGCCCGTATCAGGCTCGATATACAGCCAGGGTGCATAAATCGCCTAGGTTTGAGAAGATGTCTTCTCAACAGGAATAAAAGTAGGGAGCGGCAAAGGGGACTCCTCAACCCCGTGACACGCCGATGTTCAGTCGTCCATGAGTTCACCGTTGTGTTCACCAAGCACCTCCCGAGACGGATACGAAACGGAGTCGGATGCAGCAACTCGGAGGGACTGAAGCCGTGCGCTCTTCGTGTCAGCATTCGCTTGGGCCTATAAACGGAAGGAGCGCATATGTCTAACGGAGAGGACTGGAACACGTTCAAAGAGAGCATCATGGAGGCCGCTTTCATAGTCCGTGGCGAAAGTCACCTCAGTAATGGCAGGTTTGAGCGGGAAGCCCTGGCCTCCGAGATGGATATTAGCTATGAGGGGTCAGAGCAGAAAAGGCGATTCGCCCTGGCCGTAGGAGAGCTCTTAGACGAAGGGCGCCTGGTTACGGAGGATAAACATGCCTCCATCCTTAGCATCTCCTAGGATATCCTATAGCTCGGTCGTCTTCACCAAGCCTTCAGACGCCCGAGCTATAAGCCAGACTATCTGTATTACGCGTAATACTCTTAAGGAGCTAGGATGCGCACCAGACACCTGTGCAACCCGGAGAGGTGACCTGCGAACTTACGAGAATATGTGCTCTCGATAGGAATAAAGGCCAGACTTGCTCACAAATTTCCCCTGGAACGCGGATTCCGATGGAGCGTAGCAGGGTATGACTTTCGTATCCCGTAAGCAACGCACTCGAAGGGCTGGTGTGCATGGCGCAGCAAACACAAGAGACACAAAGCAAGAACAATCCGGCGAACCGGAAGCGTGACGGCTCCACGCCAAGGGATCTCCTCATGGGCTACGATGAGACCGAGGACCAGCCGCTCGGCGCGTACGCCGCCCTGGCCGGGCTTTTCAGCGCGCTTTTCATCGCGTTCCTGTGGACGGCTAAACTGGCGGGCCGCCCCGTACCCGAGCGAGTGAAGCTAGAGGATCTTGCTCTTTTAGGGGTAGCCACCCACAAGCTGAGCTGGGTCGTGGCCAACTCTTCGGTAACCAGCTTCATGCGTGCCCCGGTTACCAAACTGCAGGAGGACGAGGGCTCTTCAAACCAGGAAGAGAAGCCCCGCGGCGAAGGGCTGCAAAAGGCTCTGGGCAAGCTTCTGACCTGCCACTTCTGTATCGGGATGTGGGTCGCCGCCTCCCTTTCCTACGGGCTGGTGCTTGTCCCGCGCGTCACCCGCTTCTTCGGCGGCATTCTCACCATCCTTGCATTCTCGGACTTCCTACACCAGATCTACAAGGCCACTATAGACAGAGCCTAGTAGATGCGGCAAGGAGATCTGGGGCAGCCTCGGCAAGGGGATACGCAAGGCCCTGGAACGCGAGGTATGCGACGTCTCTCTACAGATCAGCTAGGAGAATCGGGAGGTCTCAGTGGCAGCATCGAAATCTGCCGAGCAGATATTAGAAACCGTCCTACACGACGGCAGGAGCGAACTCTCTAGAAAGAGCGCCGGGCTTGCTGTCAGCGGCTTCGCCGCGGGTCTGAACGTCTCGTTCTCTATAGTGGCCCTGGCCATCGTAGCCTCGCTTACCGGCGGGCTCGGTGTGGCCGCATATGCCGCCTATCCGGTGGGATTCTTGATAGTCATCCTCGGCAGAGCACAGCTCTTTACCGAGAATACGGTTACCCCGGTGACCGTGGTGCTCGACCAGTCAGCAAGTCTGGCGAATATGCTGAGGATGTGGGGGGTGGTCTTCCTCTTCAACGTCCTCGGAAGCGCGGTGTTCGCGGCGGCTCTCTACTACGGGAACCTCCTACCCTCCTCCGCTATGAGCGAGTTGATGACTTACGTCTCGGAGAAAGAGGCTTATGGTTTCATGGAGACCGGCATAAGGGCCATCTTCGGAGGTTGGCTGGTGGCCCTCATAGCGTGGCTGGTTGCGGCTTCGCAGGACACCATATCCCAGATCTTTTTCGTCGCCTCACTCACTTTTCTCATCCCAGCCGTTGGACTTATGCACTGCATTGCAGGATCTTCGGCGATGCTGATGGGAGTGTTTGGCGGGGAGGTCTCTATGGGGAGTTATCTAGCAGGCTTCATGCTGCCAACGACGCTCGGCAACATAGTCGGCGGTGTCATATTGGTTGCCTTGCTCAACTACGGACAGGTCTGGGGATCAGCCTCCAAAGGCCAGGAGGCCACGGGGGGAGGAGCAGGCTCATAGATGAGCCGAGGGCCAGAGAGCATTACAGAGGTATCGTTAAAAGTTGTGGATGCAGGATTCTTTGAGACACGCGGTGTACCTTCCCAGCAAGGCAATCGAAAGAGCCGACGCGCCAACGTCGGCGGGAAGGATACACCGTGCCGGACAGACTACATCAGGATGAAGAGGGCCGCGAACAAAGGCTACTGGATCTCGACGAGATCGCTCGTCAGGGAGCCAGGAAGATGATCGCCCAGGCCCTCGAAGTCGAGGTGGCCGAGTACCTGGATGCAGCCAGAGGATAGCGCGACGAGCAGGGCCACGCCCTGGTGGTGGTGCGAAACGGCCACGCCCCACAGCGAGAGGTGCTGTGCGGAGCCGGCTCGTTGGAGGTCAAAGCTCCGAGGGTCAACGACCGTAGGGTGGACGAGGCTGGCGAGCGCAGGTCCTGTTCTCTCTCGGCTCTGGCTTCGGCCCTGTCAGCTCGCTCGCTGGCCTCGCGCTTACCTAGCGCCTCCCTGAGGGCTATGCCGGTCGAGATCGCCGTACACACAGCCAGCACGATGCTGGTAACTAGCATCCTCTTCCTCCCCTAAATCGGCCCCGGCCTGCTCTCCTGGGGCTGTTCGGGAGGCTCCCACTCAAGGGCCTGGTTATCTCCTAGCTCTCCACGCTATCGCCGCGCGGCTGGTCTTTTATAGTTAGTTGCAGTCAGTAACGTTGCCTCTGATAATGCCGAAGCCCTTCAGCCAGACTCATATGAGTCTCAGGTTGCTCGTCTTTCGGTTACCTCTGCCCACTCCCTGATCTGGGAGGTCTTCGCTAGAAGCTCCGAAAGCTTGAGCATATCGTCTTCATCGAAAAGCTCCGCCCCTGCGTCGGGGACGAACTGCAGCTCACGGCCGTCGCTGTAGCGGATCGTAATCCAGCAAACTCTCGTATATCGGGCGCGCGATCTTTTCCCCGCACCCGTGACACGCTGTATACCATGCATAGGATCTCATTAGGTAGTCGAACTATAGAGGAAAGCTCGGGGTGGATACGGCAGGCTTAGACTCGGTTTAGCCACCGCGGAGCACGTGCGTTAACGCACCTAGATAAGCCGCTGTTTGGTGAAACTCGTAGGACTCGAACTCTTGGCGTAGCTTAGGACGTAGTATCTCTTCTTCTTCGGTATCGAACCTGATCACCACCTCCTCGACGCCATAGGGGTCGATACCATCTTCAAGCTCCAACGGACTGCCTCTCCAGAATTTTTCGGAGTTTCCGTCCACCTTTGGCCTCTTCCCAATTCTCGCGAATCTTCGCCATGTTTTGTGTAGTGCTGATTCCAACCTATACCCGACCTATGGTTTCTGTAACCAGCCTACACTGATGAGCTTATAGAGCGATATACAGTCCTGAAGAAGCCTCTTGCTTAAGTTTGCGGAAGCTCAGTGTGAGAATCTATGTTCTCGGAAGTTCGCATAGCCTCGAACCAGCGCCCACAGGCGGCTGGAGCTCACGGCGTTCCCTCCAGAGAGCAGTGTATTACGCGTAATACACGCGGAGCCAACTATGAGCGAGTTGATGACTTACGTCTCGGAGAAAGAGGCTTATGGTTTCATGGAGACCGGCATAAGGGCCATCTTCGGAGGTTGGCTGGTGGCCCTCATAGCGTGGCTGGTTGCGGCTTCGCAGGACACCATATCCCAGATCTTTTTCGTCGCCTCACTCACTTTTCTCATCCCAGCCGTTGGACTTATGCACTGCATTGCAGGATCTTCGGCGATGCTGATGGGAGTGTTTGGCGGGGAGGTCTCTATGGGGAGTTATCTAGCAGGCTTCATGCTGCCAACGACGCTCGGCAACATAGTCGGCGGTGTCATATTGGTTGCCTTGCTCAACTACGGACAGGTCTGGGGATCAGCCTCCAAAGGCCAGGAGGCCACGGGGGGAGGAGCAGGCTCATAGATGAGCCGAGGGCCAGAGAGCATTACAGAGGTATCGTTAAAAGTTGTGGATGCAGGATTCTTTGAGACACGCGGTGTACCTTCCCAGCAAGGCAATCGAAAGAGCCGACGCGCCAACGTCGGCGGGAAGGATACACCGTGCCGGACAGACTACATCAGGATGAAGAGGGCCGCGAACAAAGGCTACTGGATCTCGACGAGATCGCTCGTCAGGGAGCCAGGAAGATGATCGCCCAGGCCCTCGAAGTCGAGGTGGCCGAGTACCTGGATGCAGCCAGAGGATAGCGCGACGAGCAGGGCCACGCCCTGGTGGTGGTGCGAAACGGCCACGCCCCACAGCGAGAGGTGCTGTGCGGAGCCGGCTCGTTGGAGGTCAAAGCTCCGAGGGTCAACGACCGTAGGGTGGACGAGGCTGGCGAGCGCAGGTCCTGTTCTCTCTCGGCTCTGGCTTCGGCCCTGTCAGCTCGCTCGCTGGCCTCGCGCTTACCTAGCGCCTCCCTGAGGGCTATGCCGGTCGAGATCGCCGTACACACAGCCAGCACGATGCTGGTAACTAGCATCCTCTTCCTCCCCTAAATCGGCCCCGGCCTGCTCTCCTGGGGCTGTTCGGGAGGCTCCCACTCAAGGGCCTGGTTATCTCCTAGCTCTCCACGCTATCGCCGCGCGGCTGGTCTTTTATAGTTAGTTGCAGTCAGTAACGTTGCCTCTGATAATGCCGAAGCCCTTCAGCCAGACTCATATGAGTCTCAGGTTGCTCGTCTTTCGGTTACCTCTGCCCACTCCCTGATCTGGGAGGTCTTCGCTAGAAGCTCCGAAAGCTTGAGCATATCGTCTTCATCGAAAAGCTCCGCCCCTGCGTCGGGGACGAACTGCAGCTCACGGCCGTCGCTGTAGCGGATCGTAATCCAGCAAACTCTCGTATATCGGGCGCGCGATCTTTTCCCCGCACCCGTGACACGCTGTATACCATGCATAGGATCTCATTAGGTAGTCGAACTATAGAGGAAAGCTCGGGGTGGATACGGCAGGCTTAGACTCGGTTTAGCCACCGCGGAGCACGTGCGTTAACGCACCTAGATAAGCCGCTGTTTGGTGAAACTCGTAGGACTCGAACTCTTGGCGTAGCTTAGGACGTAGTATCTCTTCTTCTTCGGTATCGAACCTGATCACCACCTCCTCGACGCCATAGGGGTCGATACCATCTTCAAGCTCCAACGGACTGCCTCTCCAGAATTTTTCGGAGTTTCCGTCCACCTTTGGCCTCTTCCCAATTCTCGCGAATCTTCGCCATGTTTTGTGTAGTGCTGATTCCAACCTATACCCGACCTATGGTTTCTGTAACCAGCCTACACTGATGAGCTTATAGAGCGATATACAGTCCTGAAGAAGCCTCTTGCTTAAGTTTGCGGAAGCTCAGTGTGAGAATCTATGTTCTCGGAAGTTCGCATAGCCTCGAACCAGCGCCCACAGGCGGCTGGAGCTCACGGCGTTCCCTCCAGAGAGCAGTGTATTACGCGTAATACACGCGGAGCCAAATGTAGGTGCCGCTTGCCTAGAGGTATTAGGCCAGGGTGTAGCCGAGGTAACTACTTGCTTGAAGTGTGCTTCTCAACAGGAATAAAAAAGCCCCCGCTTTGGCGGGGGCAGAGATGGAACTGTATATCTGACGCCACGTTTAGACTCTTCAGTTGCAGGCCTCCGTGGCCTTCGTGCTCGCGCAGCTTGGGCTACTAGTTGAAGAGGTCCTTCGCCTGACCCTTCTTCTTCTTGGCAGTACCCTTTCTCTGGTCGGAGCGTCCCTCTGCCTTCTTCTTCTCGTCGCCGGTCATCGAGCCTGCGGCCTCTTTCATCCTTCCGGCGGCCTTGTCCTTCGCTGCCTCGACCTTATCCTTTCCGCTCTTGTTGTCGGCCATATCGGGCCTCCTTTCTCCTATAGTAGTTGCTATTATCGCACCCTAACAGGCTAACTTCTAAGCTATCAAAAACACCTGCAAAAGGGCCTCGCACGGTGCACGTATAGCAGAGTCTTAGCTTTCAAACTGGGCAGAGACAGCAGCAGCCACCGGAGGGTAAGATACTCGTGCTACGAAGTATGCCAGCGCGAACAAGAAGCTGTTACCAGCCCCGAAGATGACCCCGAAGCCGGAGAAGATAAGGCCAAGAATCAAGAGGGCCAAAAATAGCAAGATTGCGAAGACTAAGGCCTCCATTATGCCTTCCGCCGCTATAGTTCGGGCTCGTCCCGTCGGTCTAGCTTGAGCTCGTCCCGTCGGTCTAGCTTGGTCTCGCTCACGTCTACGTCCCATACTCACCTACCTTCTTTTTGGATCGTAGTAGGGTTGACTCATTCCACTAAAGTCTATCTACCATGCTTGTAAGTCTGGTAAACAAAGCGCCGACTTTAGGCTACCTTTTTCTGTCAGGAAATCTTGAGTTCAGCCTCGTCCACTTTTCAGGAGGTAGTTTCTCTAAAGGAATAGACTCAGTTGAGCTTACAGAGTCTTTCTCTAGCTTCTCTTCTCCTACCCCTTCCCGCCGCCTCGTGAACCAGCACCGGGAAGAGATACATTTGCGCTTTGCCTATCGTACATTTTTCCCGGAATCATACGTTCCTACCTAGAGCGGGGCGACGAGCTCCCGGACGAACGAGAGGTCGATCTCCGCCTCCAGGCGACGGTACGGGTGATTCCGGGGACGAGCTCTTCGAGGGAGAGATCGGGTAACGGGGCGAACTGGCGGTCCTTGATGCCCATCATGGCGCGGCCTCCTGCGACTCTTACGAAGGAGGCTCATGCTACCCCTGTTATTGGTTGCTCTCTACTGGGCGTATTTCAACAGGCTGACCCCTTCCACGCACTCGGGTGAATAGGGGCATGAGGAAGGGCCGGAGCGTTGTGCCCCGGCCCTGGATCCTCTCTTTGACTTAGTGGCTTGGTTCTTAACCCCTAGCTTGCGGCTGCGGGCCCGAAACGTTCTTGCACTTACCGGTGGCGGTGAACACCGGGTCTCCTGTCGGTGTCTTGTCTACGACGGGGTCGCCTACCGGTGTCTTCTCTACGACGGGGTCGCCTACCGGTGTCTTCTCTACGACGGGGTCGCCTACCGGTGTCTTGGTAACGACCGGAGCGCCTGTCGGTGTCTTGGTCACGACCGGTGGCGCGGTTACCGAACTCTCAGGCTTTTTGCCTTTAAATGTCTCCGTCTTCACCGTGACGGTAGTAACTTCGAACTCCTGGGTACTCGTGACCGCTAACTCCTGGGTACTCGTGACCGCTAACTCCTGGGTACTCGTGACCGCTAACGCTTGGGTACTCGTGACCGCAAGCTCTTGGGTGGATATCCCTTCCGCGGTACCTACCCTACCGGAGTTTCCGACCGTGCACGGCCCGCTAGTGGGCGTCCTCACGGTCTCGTTGGGCAGGTTGGTCACCACGAACTCGTTGGGCAGGTTGGTCACCACGAACTCGTTGGGCAGGTTGGTCACCACGAACTCGTTGGACAGGTTAGTCGTCTCGGTTGTCGTTTCCTTAGTGGTGGTCGTCGTGACGCAGGTCGTCGTCTTGTCTTTGTCTGTGGCCAAGGTGCAAACGGGGCCAGTCGTGGTCGTTTGAGCAAACGCCGTCCCTGCACCTATTGCCATCATCGCCGCCATTGCGACCGTCAGAAGCATAAAGACTCGTCTCATATAGCGCTTCCTCCTCTTCTCTTTGGGGCGAGGCGTTAGTACCCCGCCGCTGTTCGGTAACCCGGCTTCCTCCCCGCCTCACGACGGTTTTGCTTTTATCGCAGCGCATGGAAGCGCACGCATGTTATCAATATAACATGTACGATACATCGTCGGACGAGAAGGGAACTTCGGAGAACCGCCACTACAGCATCAGTTAGCGTCGTCGGTCACCGGCCCCGGTAGCTCCTCTTCCCCGAAGCTTCTGAATACACCGTGGGCGATGACGTGCCGATTGACCACAGAGGAAACACCCGGCTTAGAGAAATCCCGATCCTCAAAAAGCTCCTCTAAGCGGCACAAGGTGAAATATCTCGTCAGCTCTTCTGCGCTACGGAACCGCTCGGGAGCTGGAAGCTGCATGAACTCCGGTACCTCTTCGGCTTTTGTTGGGCCCGGAGGTCGAGCGAATCTTGCCGCACCTGGGGAAAGCACAATCTGTCGAAGACCTGGAGCGAATCATCCACGAAGTATTTGTTTCGATGTTCGACGAGAGGCTCGCAAGCTCTCCCGAACACTATCGAGACATAGCCCTGGAGACTTGGGAGATAGCGGCAAGGCTCTCTAGCGGATAGGGCCTGCGAGAGCGGGTGGCGAAGCTCAGTCACGGCATATTCCGAAGGTTTTCTGCCGCGGCCTACGGCCTTACCCCCTACGCACGGGCCACGGAGGTCTATTAACCAAACAGCCGCCTCCACCAGGGACGACGCTCTCCGTCGCTCTGAGCTCCACCCACGTCCTCCGAAGCCTCCCATTCCAGTACCACTCCGGAGGGCTCAGTGGAGCTCCTGGTCCCCTCCGCACTCCGCTCCTGATGCTCACCGCTCTCCAACGCCGGCATCCTCTCCAGGGCCGCGGCAAGGAGCCTGCGGTTCTCCCGGTTGGCGTCCCGCTCGGCCCGGAGCTGCTCTCTGAGATCGTCTACCTGACTGCGCAGGGCCTCGACCAGCTCGGACGGTTCGTCACGCTTATGTCCCGCTTCCGTCCCGCCGTCGTCCAGCCACACGACGCGCCGACCGTCCCGCTCCTCGGAGGGCAGTGTCCCACGGGCTATACGCTTTCTTATAGCGTCGCTGGAGGTCCCGAGCTCCCGCGCCGCCTCACCAACGTCCAGCCACCGTCCGCTCTCTCCGGTCACGCCTCCATCACGCTCCCGTCCCGCCACCGCCCAGGTCATAGGGGAGGATACGGAAGTGCTCGCCAGCAGACGTAGTGACCTGCCGGAAGTCGCGCTGGTCGGTGGTGAGGATGTCGGTAGTCCCATACCTCTCAGCGAGGACCACGTTAGAGGCGTCGGCTATTCCGAAGGAGGTGAGGTGACTATGCGCGCTCATCAGCGCGTTGGCCCTGGAGAAGTCCTCTTCACTAAACCCTTCAAGGCGATATGCGCCACGATCCACCTCATCCAGGAAGGCTAGCTGGCTCTCCCTGCCGTACCTGCTGAGAATCATGTAGTCGAGTTCGGCAACCACGAAAGGAGAGATGATCCTCGGGCCTCTTACGGAGGTGAGAGCGTCGAAGAAAGCACGGTGGTCGCCCTGCTCAAGGTCCATAGCAGCGAGGTATCCACCACTATCGACGATCAAGGGCAAGCGGCGCCGTTCAGCTCGTCCTCAAACCTCTCGGCGAGGGTTGGATCACCGCTACCGGATAGGAAAGGAGATCTTGGCTCCGGTTGATCTTCCCCACCGGGAGACACACGAACCCGTCTACTAGGACGGCCTATATCAGCAGAATCCTTCCAGGGCTGCTCATCGTGTGAGCCACGGAGGAAGGAGTCCATGATCTCCCGCAGCGCGCTTGTAGCCCCGTGAAGTTCCTCTGCGGCCCGGGCTAGCTCCGCTTCTCTAGTCGTGTCAGCCATGATCAGCACCTCGCACCGTCGCCTGGAGATCATTCTACCCGCCCACCGCATGCGCACTCCAGCACATACAGGCCTCCTAGGGGCACAGGGGGATCAGAGACAAACCGGGGACGAAGGAGTTGACGGGTGCCGCCTTCAGAGGAGGCTACGCCACCATACAACCGGACACTCATGTCCGGGCGGGCGGCGAGGCGGCGGACGTGTCTCTCGGAGACGCCTACCTGGACGGCGATATCTGCGGTGCTCCGGCCTTGTTCGTGGAGTTGGCGGACCTGAGAGTCCGTCCTGGCAGCAGCGGCGGCACGGTCCTTCATCCCGGCCTCTCTGCGCTCCTTCTGCTTGCGCTCGCGGTCCCTGCGGCGTTCCTCGTCGGGGCTTATCAGGGTGCGCATGGCTCTTTCCTCCTGTCCCGTGATCTCCAGCAGCTCCATGATGGTCTGTGAACGGAAGCGGTAGCGGGAGTCAACCTGTAGCCCCTGCCACTCGACCGTCTCGCCCCGGGCCGCCGCATGTGCGCGGCAAAACACGGCCTGCATCCGGCTCTGGCTCTCCCGGTCGCCCCAGCCCCCGGCCTCCCGGGCCAGGGCGTACAGCTCGCGTCTCAGCACCACCGGCTCGCACAGCCAGCTCATGGCAACCCCGGCGAGGAACAGCCAGTGATCGCGCTGTCCGGGCGGGAGCTCCACGCCATGACGCAGCCTGCGGAGCGCCTGTAGATCGCTCAGACGGGCCTCCCAGAGCGTGGCACCGGTGAACCCCTGGGGCGGGGCCTGCTGGCGCTTCTCGGGCTTCCTGGCATCCCTCGCGGCCCGCTGCACCCGGAGGTCGTGGATCTGCTCGCGGGTGTGCGGCAGCACCTCGTTGGCGAGGTCGTCGAACTCCCAGGTCTCGCCGGGACCCCGGATCGTCTCCACGAACGCGCCGTTCTTCGAGTTCCGGCTACCAACCAGGCGAAGCACTCGGGCGGCGTCCAGGGCTCCCCGATCGGCTCCCAGGGGCCGCAGGGTCTCCCACAGCGCCCTCTGGCAGGCGTTCCAGCGCGGGAGGGCCTTGCGCGGCACCTTGCCATGCAGCCACAGCAGGTACAGGCCACGGCCCGACGAGATAGCGAGCGACGGCTCGGGCTGCCCGGCACGCTCCAGCGCGGTCCTCGCGTCGTCCAGCACGCCGCGCGGGTGCATCTGTGCCAGGGCGGGCACCTTGTGGAAGTCCAGGTCCACGGCAAGCGCCCCACACGCCGCAAGCTGGCAGATGCGCCGCCAGCCGAAGAATGACTGAGTGCTCAGGTAGACGTCCCGCTCTCCGGCGTAGCGTGGAAGGAGGTCGGCAAGCTCGCCGGCTGGATACGCCTTCTCGGTCCAGCGGCCCTCGCTCTTGGACGCCACGGCCACGCTAGAGGAGCCCGCACCGTGGAGCAGGGCGCCGTGCTCCGCCGGGGTCGCGGGATAGGGCCAGCTTCGCGGTTCTCTTGACAGCCCGTACGCTTCGTGGTGGTGGTTTTCGGCTGGATCGGCGGTTATACTGGCCTTACAGCTACCAGGGGATGGAGTACCGTCCACGTAATCTCCTGACTGTATTGGAGACCCGCTCTGAGATTGGCGTCCAGGGGCGGGTCTCGTCCTTTGTCTGTCTACATTTTAGCGGCATCGCACGTCTCTAGCCCGGATCCGCCAGCCCCGGCATCTGCCACACCCCAGCCGCCCCTCGTCCATCCGGGGGCGGTCTATTTATGTGCATCAATACTCTCCGGGCAGCAGGATCGTCGTCACGCTGCGGTCGGCCTCGGTGATGATCCAGACTTTCTCCTCGCCTACGGAGTAGCTGCTGATAACCCGGTAGCCCCGCTCCACCGATAGCTCGTTCTCTCTAGCATCCTCCTTCGGCACCACGCCCCAATCACCCGAAGCGTGACGCCTCAGTAGCTCCAGGGGCTCCACACACGACTCCTCCAGGGCGGCGAGGGCCGCAGGCGTACCCACGACCCTCCCGAGCGGAAAGCGGCTCACAGAGCACCCGGCAGCCCGTAGCCCCAGCCGAGAGCGAGCCCGGCGACGATCCCCACGGCTGCGGCGAACAGGATCTCTCTCAGCGCCCTCACCGGCTCCTCAGCTCCGCCGCCACCCGGCGCGGTGCGGACGGGTACAGCCACACCCGCGCCTCGCCAGCGCCTCCACAGCGCCCGCACGTCGAGGTCTCCCGCCGATCCTCCGGCCTGTTGCCGCACGTCCACGTCTCGCCCGATCCTCCACACTCCCGGCAGAGGCGCATCTCGGCGGCCATCAGCCCTGCATCCGGTCGAGGTTCGCCTGCACCTGCTCGTTCGAGAACCGGACGCCCCAACCGCTGCGTGGCTGGCTTACGCCGCCCTTCGAGACCGCCTCCTCGATCTCCTCGTCTTCCGGGGCCTCGCGCCATGCTCCCCGGCCCCGCTTCCTGGCCCACGCCGTGAGTGCGCGGGCTGGGTCGAAGCCAGGCTCGTGCTCGTGGTCGAGTGCCCAGGCGCACATGAGCATCGCTTCCATAACCGGCTCACCGACGAACGCATCCCTTATCGGCTCCCGGTCGCAGAGCAAGACCGCCGCTATCTGGTCCGCGAGGTTGCGGTCTGTAGTGACCGCTCGGGTGGAGTCTCTGCGCGTGCTCGCGCTAGACTGTTTCGTGTCCACAGTGGCTCCCTTGGGTGCTGTGGTCCGGGCCTCGGGGTGTTTGCGCACCGCCGGGGCCGTTTCTCGATGGCCTGGGGGCTATCTCATCGCGCCCCCTCTTCGAGTTTTGGCTGGGCCTCTCGCTCGGGCCGCATCGAGTCGGGCTTCGCGTTCAAGACGACGGACTCTTCCGGGTCGTCGCACATCGGCCAAATAAAGAACCTCCCGCTGTGGAGCTCCACATCGAGCGCCGTGTACGGCTCCTTGCCATAGACTTGCTCGTAGCCATGCTGGAGCACATAAGCGACCACCCGCGTATACATCTCCGAGTGCTCGACCTTCTTGCGGTTCCAGTAGCAGTGAGGGTTCGCCGGCGCGCTGTGGGCCATGATCGAGAAAGTGCTCCGGCACCATGCTTCCACGTCCGCCAGGGTCAGCTCCTGGCCCTCCGGGACATAGTGCTCCTCCACGTCGCGCAGGGCTGCGCGCTGGTCCCGCTCGACGCGCCGCACCTGACTCTGAACGCCCTTCTGTTCCTGGCCGATGTGCGCGAGCTGCTGGAGAAGCTCGACCTTCTCGACCTCCAGAGCCTCCAGGTGGCTGCTCACCCGATTACCCCCAGAGCCCGGAGATCCGCGGCTGCGGCGTCCATCTTTTCGCCAGCTCGCTCAATCCTGGCCTGTGGAGCGCCGACGCCAACGAGCAGGCCGTAAGCCTCGCTTGCATGCTCCAGCTCCTGCTCGGCCTCGCCGACTCTCGCGCGGTGTTCCCTATAGGCATGGGGCGATAGACTTGTGTCCATCAAGGGATGCCTCCTTGATCGCGTCCGGGAAGGTTTCCGCCTTCGCCGGGCTTTTTTGTCAACATGCTTATTCTACTACACCTGAGGGCCGTGGTCAAGCTTTTTCTCGATAGGTATGGGGAATACTCGCAGTTTGTATCCCTGGTTCAGCGTATGCTTGTGGTAATGAGCGTATCTATGCCCGCAGAAGAGCAGGAAGGCTTTTTCCCGCAGAGCTTCGTAGTACTTTCGTAGTACAAAATCCCGGGGAAAAGCTGTTTTTATGCCCTCTCTGACTCTGCGCGCGCAGAGTCAGAGAGGGAACGCATATCTATGCGGAGTTTAGCTGTACTTTCGTAGTACTTTCGTAGTACTAAAACCCGGGGTTATAGTACGTTTTCCCTCTCTGCGCAGCGCAGAGTATTCGAGGGAACGCATATCTATTCAGGCCCTTGACCGGTCCCAAGATGTAGGTAGCCCGAGTGAGGCAGCGGGTGAGGTGCTCGCCATAACTTTACCTTGTACACCGAATGTTTATTCAGCAGCTCGGTGCATAAATCGGCTAGTAGCGAGAAGAAAGGTTCTCGATAGGAATACGCCACGGCAGAGAATAGGGAGGAACGCAGCCGGGGCGTATAAAAGGGTGAGTGCTACTTATCGGCACGTGTCGAATAGAACTTTAGCGACTTCCGGCGGCTGGT
>MWWE01000012.1_pt1 | contig 22928 bp, 18 predicted proteins | sample 1047301 | NCBI WGS metagenome assembly MWWE01 (sample SAMN06349973, study PRJNA376086) | soil metagenome | isolation source: MS1-1 sample Antarctic (ecotone) soil | place: Antarctica
CTGACCGAACAAGGACTTTTTATGATCTTTTGTCCGAACGGAAATGATGAATACAGAAAAAGAGAACCGCAGGTTTGGCACGTTAATTGGGGCGGCGTTCATCCTAATTGCATAGATGCCGAATTTGCCCGATTTATATTTAAGGACAATCCTTATTTAATTCTGACCGGAGATTGGAGGTTTGATCTGGAAGAAATAGCGAAATGGGATCGTAAAAGTCAGGTCGTATCACCTAAAAAAGACGGCAAAGAATTATTTATACTTACAAAACCGAACATCAAGATATAAAATTTCACGTGTTTAGCAAAAACTTATGAAGTATTTAGACATTGAAAAACTGCAAAACAGACTGCCGGAGATCAAGCAGGATTATCAATCGAAAGAACCGTTTAAATATGTCGTGTTTGAAGAGTTTTTCCCGCCGAAGGTGGCTGAAGAAATTTATCAAAACTATCCGAAGATCGAGAATGACAAATGGGATGGAACTACCTATTTAGACCAAAAAAATAAATTTCAAAGGACCATTTTTGAAGAAGATTCGATGATGGACACCGTTTTTAAAGAACTTAATTCTCAAGAGTTTCTGAATTGGCTTCAGGATTTGACCGAGATGGAAGATGAAATTTTGGGCGATGAAGACTTGTTCGGTGGTGGACTTCATCAATCCATTAAAGGAGCATTTTTGAATGTTCATGTAGATTATAATATGCACCCGAAAACCAGATTTCATCGTAGGTTAAATGTTTTGGTTTATATGAACAAAGATTGGAAAGAGGAATATGAAGGACATCTTGAATTGTGGGATTTATCTTCGGATAAAAACGGTAAAATGCTTGGCAAATATGCACCGATCTTTAATCGTTGCGTGATCTTTGAAACCAACGAAATATCTTTTCACGGACATCCGACACCATTGAATACGCCCGAAAATATCAATCGCAAATCAATTGCAACTTACTATTACACGAAAACCCGTCCAGCAAGTGAAATTGCTGAAGAACATAATACGATTTATGTTAATACTGAGGGGATCAAAGGGCGAACAAAGAAAATTTCCTCCGGTATTAAAGCTCTGTTGGAAAGAATTAACAAAAAATAAGTTCTCTTTGCAGAAATATTTTTTGAGATTGAAAGCATTATATGAAAGACAATAATAAAGTAGTTAAGAGAGGACACTCGCTTTACTTATGCTACTTCGGATTACTTGAACCGTTGGTTCAAACACAGGTTTTGCCTTACTTACGCCAAATTTGCTCCGAAGGATACAGGGTAAGTATTCTCACTTTTGAAACTAATCCTGCGAAAAAGTGGAATAAGGAAAGTGTTAAAACTCAAAGAGAAAGCCTTCTGGCTGAAGGCATCGAATGGCATTTTCTTAAATATCACAAAACGCCGACAGTTCCTGCAACAGTTTTTGATATTGTAAGCGGTGCGTTTTTCACTTGGAAGTTTATCCGCCGGACGCATCCCGATATAATCCACGCCAGAGTTCACGTTCCGGCTTTAATGGGAGCGATTGCCAAGAAATTTGTCATAAAAAAACCGAAACTACTTTTTGATATACGCGGATTTTTTCCGGAAGAATATACCGATGCCGGACGCTGGAAGGAAAATGGAAAATTATATCGAGCGGTGAAAAAAGTAGAAAAATGGCTTTTGAAAGAATCCGACGGATTTGTAATTTTAACGGAAAGAGGACGCGAAATTTTATTTCCCGAAAGCGAGGAAACCGGATTTGATAAACTCGGCAGACCTGTTGAAGTGATTCCTTGTTGCGTTGACTTGAAAAGATTTAAGGAAATTGACCGGACAACAAGAGAAGCATTTAGGAAAAAATTAAATGTCGAAAATCGTCGTGTGATAACTTATGTCGGCTCATTCGGCGGCTGGTATTTAACCGAAGAAACAGCGGATTTTTTCGGCGTGGCAAAACAGGAAAACGAAGATGTATTTGCAATGATTTTGACACAGAGCAATCCTGACGAGATAAAAAGTTTATTGAAAAAACGCGGATTTGGCGAAAAGGATTTTCTGATTAAAAAAGTTTTGCCGAATGAAATTCCCTTATATCTAAGCAGTGCAGATATAGCACTTTCGTTTATCAAGCCCTGCTATTCAAAACAAGCCTCATCGCCGACAAAAAATGCTGAGTATTTTGCATCCGGCATTCCAACTGTTGTCAATACGGGAATCGGCGATACAACGGAAATGACGCTTGAAGATGGAACGGGCGTGGTAATTGACGAATTTAACGCAGAATCTTATAGAAACAGTATTAAGCAAATTGAGAAAATGTTGGAGAATCCTGAAAAGATTGCTGAAATCTGCAAAAATAGTGCTGTAAAGCGATTTGATCTGGAAAAAGTCGGCGGCAAAAGGTATAAAAGAATTTATAAAAGACTCTTAAATGGAAAGTAAATAATCTTGGAATGAGTGAAAACCAAACGCAAAATAAAATCAGAATTTGTGCTTTAATGCTTGATCCGTTTGACACGATGCCCGGTCAGAGATTCAGGCTTGAGCAGTGGGAGCCTTACTTAGAAGATGAGAACATTTCAATAGATTATTTTGCTTTTACCGATGAGAGTTTGAGAAAGATTTTGTATAAAGAAGGACATCACGCGGCGAAATCTTTTGGAATGTTTAGATCAATTGTCCGCCGTTTAGGTCATATTTTGAAATCTTCGGATTATGATGCGGTTTATTTATATCGAACTGCGAGTATGATTGGACCGGCTTGGTTGGAAAAACTGCTGAGTTTTAGAAAAGTGCCGATAATTTTTGATTTTGATGATGCGATATTTCTTGAAAATACATCAAAGGCAAATAAGCGTTTCGGTTGGGCAAAATTTGCCGGGAAAACTGCCGACATTTGCCGTTTAAGCACAAGCGTTGTGGTCGGAAATTCTTATCTGGCTGAATATGCCGAAAAATATAATGATAATGTTTATATAATCCCGACAAGTATTGATACAACTAAATATAAGCCGACTCAATCAAAGCAGAACGGACGGGTAATCATCGGTTGGACGGGAAGTTCGACATCACAGTATCATCTGGAAAAATTCGAGCCAGTTCTGGAAAATATAATCAAAGACCTTGATGTTGAGTTACGGGTTATTTCAGACCGCAAGCCTGATTTTAAAAATTTAGTTTCTAAATGGCAGCCATGGTCGGCGGAAACAGAAGTCGAGATTACATCGCAGTTCGATATTGGTATAATGCCCATTCCCGATGATGATTGGTCAAAAGGCAAGTGTGCGGCAAAGGCTCTACAATATATGGCTTTGGAAATTCCGGCGATATGCTCCAATGTTGGAGCAAACCGGGATGTAATTAGTCAGGGAATAAACGGTTTTCTTGCTGAAACCCCGGAAGAATGGAAAGATGCTTTGAGCAAACTTGTAAAAGATTATACCTTGAGAAAGCAAATGGGTGTCGAAGCCAGAAAAACGGTTGTTGAAAACTATTCAATGAAAAAGTGTGCTAAATTATTTGCAAAGGCAGTCAATGAGACTTTGGAAACTGGAAGTTATTAATTGGGTAAAGTATTAATAGATTTATTAAATTAAACAAAGTTTGTAGTTGTAATGAAAAGATTTCTTATATTCATAGTATTTTGTGCCATCGTTTTTGTACTTTTTTTTGTCTTTCCAAAAGGTGCGGTTGCTACCATATTTAGTAGTGCTATCGTGATAATTACGCTTTTAATTATAGACTGGATGTTTGAAAAACAAAGTGCGGGGTTTCTCAAAAAGGTCTTTTTAGTAGCTTTGCTGTTAAGAGTTTTCGTCGCACTTATGATTTATCTGATGGAATGGGAAAGGACTTTCGGACCCGATTCTATAACATTTGATATTGCCGGACGAAGAATAGTCGGATATTGGACAGGGATGATGAGTCTTGATACATATGGAGTCGAAAAAGCTCTGAGTTTTGACCAAACCGGGTGGGGAATGAACTATTTTGTAGGTATCATTTATTACTTATCCGGTCGAAATCAAATAGCTATTCAATTTATCAGTTGTACCTTGGGAGCTGCCACAGTTCCCGCCGTTTATTTTTGTGCCAAGAAAATATTTAATACTCGTGCAGCTAAGTATTCTGCTCTTGCTATAGCTCTTTTTCCGGCAATGATTATCTGGTCATCGCAAATGCTTAAAGATGGGTTTATCCTCTTTTTTTTAGTTGTGAGTATGGCGTGTATTATTGAATTACACGAGAAAATTGATTATCCGGCGATTTTCATTTTGTTAATTTCTCTTTTCGGTTTGCTTGCTTTCAGGTCATATATATGTTACATGGTAACTGCTGCTGCCATTGGAAGTTTTATAATCGTAGCAGGGAAAACATCAGAATCAATAATCAAAAGATTGGTTGCTCTTTTGATCATTGCAACAGCAGTAGGTTATTTGGGGTTTAGTGGTGATACGAAAGAATCAAAAGATACTTATACACTAGAGGATCTTCAAACATACAGGCAGTATCAAGCTGAGGGAACAGGTTCAGGATTTGGAGAAGATTATGATATTTCTACAGTAGAAGGAACAGTTATATTATTGCCTATTGGAATAGTGTATATCTTATTTGCTCCTTTTCCATGGCAGATGCTGAATGCCAGACAAATATTAGTTGCACCTGAAATGTTAATCTGGTGGATGTGTATTCCACTTCTAATAAAAGGCTTATGGTTTACTATGAAAACCCGGCTAAGAGCATCTATTCCTATATTAACATTTAGTGCTATGCTGACGACTGCCTATGCTCTTTTCCAAAGTAATATTGGAGCCGCTTATCGCCAGCGAACACAAATTCAGGTTTTCTTATTTATTTTTATTGCAGTCGGATGGACTTTATACAAAGAGAAAAAGGAAAATAGAGATTTAACATTTAAGGAAAGAAGGTAAGAAGCGACATCCGGCTTTTAATGTTAAGATTTTAAACTTCAAATCTCATAAATACTCAATAACAAAATGTGTGGAATAGTTGGTTTTATAAATACCGGAGCGAAAGCTGTAAGCCGTGAAATAGTTGAAAAGATGAACAGTTGTATTGTTCATCGTGGTCCTGATGAAGACGGTTTTTACGTCAAAGATAATGTTGCTTTGGCAATGCGGCGGCTTTCGATTATTGACTTGGCGGAAGGTCAACAGCCGATCTTCAATGAAGATAAAACGAAATTAATAGTTTTTAACGGCGAAATTTATAATTTTCAGGAACTTAGAAAGAACTTAGAAACAAACGGGCATAAATTCAGAACACATTCCGATACCGAAGTTATTATTCACCTGTACGATGAATATGGCGTGGATTGCGTTCAGCATCTACGCGGGATGTTCGCATTTGCAATTTGGGACACGCTTGAAAAAACTTTGTTTATCGCCCGCGATAGAGTCGGTAAAAAACCTCTACTTTATTCGCATCAATCAAATGGAGATTTTATTTTCGGTTCTGAATTCCGTGCCTTGCTCGCCCATCCCGACATCAGCCGCGAAGTAGATTTCGAAGCAATAGACAGTTACTTGAGTTTCCTGTGCGTTCCCGCCCCGCAAACGGCTTTTAAGCAAATCCGCAAACTTGAACCCGGGCATTGGCTTCGTTGGAAGGACGGAAAAATTGAAACAAATCGCTACTGGCTGCCCGATTTTTCTAAGAAAATAAAAATAACGGAAGAAGAAGCGATTGAAGAAACGACACGGATTTTACGTGAATCGGTTAAACTCCGTATGATTTCGGAAGTTCCTTTGGGAGCGTTTCTGTCGGGTGGAGTTGATTCTTCGGTGGTGGTTGCTTTGATGGCTGAAGAAAGCAACAAGCCCGTTAAAACTTTTTCCATCGGCTTTGAAGAACAGGATTTCAGCGAACTGAAATACGCCAAAAAAGTTGCCGAACACGTTGGTGCGGAATACAACGAATTTATTGTCAAACCCGATGCTTTGGAAGTTTTGCCGACATTGGTTGAACACTACGGTGAGCCTTACGCCGATTCTTCGGCGATTCCGACTTATTATGTTGCAAAGGAAACCCGCAAATATGTAACCGTTGCATTAAACGGTGACGGTGGCGATGAATCTTTTGCGGGTTATGAAAGGTATGCGGCAATGCAGATTGCCCAGCTCTATCATCGTTTTCCAAAAGTTCTGCGAAAGGCTTTGATCGAAAAACCTGTTAGTCTGATTCCCACCTCGGAGCTTAAAAAATCAAGAGTCCGCGATGCAAAAAGATTTTTGCAGGCGGCATCGCTGGAAAAAACGGAAAGATATTTTCATTGGACAACGGTTTTTCGTGAGAAAGCAAAAGCAGATTTATACACAAAAGATTTTATCCAGACGGTTTCTCAAAATAATGCTTCGGATGTTTTAAGACAATGGTTTGAAAAAGCGAACGGTTCAGGCATTTTGGACACGACGCTTTTAACCGATCAAATGACTTATTTGCCGAATGATCTGCTCGTTAAAGTTGATATAGCTTCGATGGCAAATTCGCTCGAAGCCCGTTCTCCTTTTCTCGATCACAATGTGATAGAATTCGCCGCAAGTCTGCCGGAAAACTTGAAAATGCAAAGGTTTCAAACAAAATCTTTACTCAAAAAAGTCGCCGCAAAATTAGTTCCGAAGGAAGTAATTTATCGCCGCAAAATGGGTTTCGGAGTTCCCATCGGAAATTGGTTTCGCGGCGAGATGAAAAATTTTGTAAAAGATATTCTGCTTTCCGAAAAGTCTTTAAATAGAGGGATTGTGAAAAGCGATGTTTTGAAAAACTATGTTGAAGAACACATTAACGCCGAACGCGACCATACATTTCAGATTTGGACTTTGTTGATGTTGGAACTATGGTTTCAAAGATTTATTGATTGAAAAACGATTTGCTTTACTCAAATTCTTTGAAGTTTCTTTTATCAATTCCAGCTGTCTAAATCTAACCCTGTCAGTTCTTTTAATTCTTTATTATAGGGTCGGAAATATTCTCTTAAAAATTCTCTATCTTTTTTAGCTAAACCGGAAAATTTTTTTTTTGATTTATTGAATTCAACAAGATAGAGACTTAAATTAGTGAAAATTTTATAAGGCAAAACAGCCTTTGCCGCTTTTTTTATTATATTATCCTTTCGAAGTTTTAATAGAATTTCAGAAAAAAACTTAGATTTTACCTGCCGTGTTTGGTTATATTTTTTTCTCACCTCGGGCATAAATGATGAATCTACATTAAGCCATTTAAATATCTCGGAACAAATTACGCCCGGATTACTTTTAAGTTCTTCAAAAAGATATACCTTTACCGAATCTTGCGGAAAAATTGTATAGATCATCTTTAAGTGTTTTGAATACAAACTCAAATTGATAAATTTATACAAACCTTGACCGAAGTCTTCCTTCTGCAAAACCTCGATAATGTCAGCAAAATCACATTTCAACCATCCTTCGCTAATTCCCATCGTATAAGAAGAATAGGTTCTATCCACCGGCTGCCGGACTAAATATACCAGCTTACATTCGGGATTGTGTTCGTATAACCTTTTTAAAGCCTTTTCATCGTAGTATAACCCGGCGTGTTTGGCTATAACTTTTTTACCGGAAGTTAAATCGGGATTACCGTAATAGAGTTTAAAAACTTCATCAAAGTCTTTACTGTATTCTTCATCATCTGCAAAATATGAAAATTCGAGTTGGTTGTGTCCAATTAGATCAGGATGTTCCTTGAGATAATTTTTTAAGGAAGTAGTGGCGGATTTTTGTGCCCCTATTATGATTAAATCTATTTTGCTCATTGCGGTTTTATTTTTAAATGTTTTTTAAGGATAATTTATTGTTCAATTAATGTCAATTGATGATTATTTTAGATAAACTTCATACTCAAATTGCAATGTTAGGATAATTTATAGATAATGTATGTTTTGTTTACTTAATCTAAATATTCAATTTATAACTATATAAATATACATCTAAAAATGAAATTAATAAAACCTTATTGCGACAATTTAATTAACTTAACGGTTGACGGCGACGAACGGGAAGCACTGCATAACCACTCGGCTAAGTTACCGCGAGTTCAAATGTCTTTAAGGCATCTCTGCGATTTTGAGATGTTGACGGTCGGCGGATTTTCTCCTCTCGATAGATTTATGGGCAAGGCGGATTTTGAATCCGTTTTGGAGAATATGCAACTGGCGGACGGGACTTTTTTTCCTCTGCCCGTAACGCTTTCGGTTGATGAAGATTCTGATATAAAACTCGACAGCGAGATCGCTCTTGCCGACAGGAATAATAATCTGCTGGCAACGATGCGGGTTGAAGAAATTTATGAGCCGAATCGTGAGCGGGAAGCTCTGCTTGCTTACGGGACAAATGACGCACGCCATCCGATTGTTGCCGAAATGAACAACTGGGGAAAACTGAATATCTCCGGCAAACTGCGGGTAATTTCGCTTCCGCAGTATTACGATTTTAATGATCTGCGTCTGACGCCCGCCCAAACCAGAGAAAGATTAGAAGCACTCGGCTGTGAAAATGTCGTCGCATTTCAGACAAGAAATCCGATCCATCGCGTTCACGAAGAAATGACCAAACGGACGATGGAAGAAATTGGCGGGACTTTGCTGATCCATCCAGTTGTTGGGATGACCAAGCCGGGCGATGTTGATCATTTTACGCGGGTCAGAACTTATCGGACGATGCTGGAAAATTATTATGACAAAAGCCGCACTATCCTTTCGCTGCTGCCGTTGGCGATGCGTATGGCGGGACCGCGAGAAGCACTTTTGCACGCAATTATCAGAAGAAATTACGGGGCAAATCATTTTATCATCGGACGCGACCACGCCGGACCGGGTAAAGACTCTAAAGGCAAACCTTTTTACGGCGTTTTTGAAGCTCAGGAATTGCTCTCAAAACACAGCGAAACAATTGGCGTAAAACCCGTATTCTTTAAAGAGTTAGCTTATTTGGCAGAGGAAGACCGCTACGGAGAGATGGTAAATAACGAAGGAAAGAAAACTCTGAGTCTTTCCGGCACGCAGATACGCGAAGATTATTTAGGAAAAGGAAAACTGATTCCCTCCTGGTTTTCGCGTCCCGAAGTCGCTTCTATTTTGCAAAAAGCACATCCGCCTTTAAATGAGCGTGGATTCTGCATTTGGTTTACGGGATTAAGCGGTTCGGGAAAATCCACGACGGCGGAGATTTTGATTAATAAATTATTAGAACACGGACGTTCGGCAACACTTTTGGATGGAGACATAGTCCGCACGCATCTGTCAAAAGGCTTGGGATTCAGCAAAGAAGACCGCGACATAAATATCCGCCGCATCGGTTTTGTCGCGTCCGAAATCGTCCGCCATTACGGAGCAGTTATATGTGCGGCGGTGAGTCCTTACAGAGCAACCAGAAACGAATGTCGGGCGATGGTCGGCGATGAAAACTTCATCGAAGTATTTGTGGACACACCCTTGGAAGTTTGTGAAGATCGGGATGTGAAGGGAATGTATGAACTGGCACGGGCGGGGAAAATAAAGAATTTTACGGGGATAGATGATCCGTATGAACCACCGGTAAATTCTGAAGTTATTATCCAGACTATAAATACGGATGTTTCGGACAATGCAAATAAAATAATCTCTTTTCTGATTGAAAAAGGATTCGTTAAGGGTGAAACCGAATATAAACTAGCAGTCAATTAAATTAAAACAATAAACTTATGAAAGGTGTAGTATTAGCAGGTGGTTTAGGCTCGCGTCTGAATCCGCTGACGAAAGTTACGAATAAACATTTGTGCTGGCAACGATGCGGGTTGAAGAAATTTATGAGCCGAATCGTGAGCGGGAAGCTCTGCTTGCTTACGGGACAAATGACGCACGCCATCCGATTGTTGCCGAAATGAACAACTGGGGAAAACTGAATATCTCCGGCAAACTGCGGGTAATTTCGCTTCCGCAGTATTACGATTTTAATGATCTGCGTCTGACGCCCGCCCAAACCAGAGAAAGATTAGAAGCACTCGGCTGTGAAAATGTCGTCGCATTTCAGACAAGAAATCCGATCCATCGCGTTCACGAAGAAATGACCAAACGGACGATGGAAGAAATTGGCGGGACTTTGCTGATCCATCCAGTTGTTGGGATGACCAAGCCGGGCGATGTTGATCATTTTACGCGGGTCAGAACTTATCGGACGATGCTGGAAAATTATTATGACAAAAGCCGCACTATCCTTTCGCTGCTGCCGTTGGCGATGCGTATGGCGGGACCGCGAGAAGCACTTTTGCACGCAATTATCAGAAGAAATTACGGGGCAAATCATTTTATCATCGGACGCGACCACGCCGGACCGGGTAAAGACTCTAAAGGCAAACCTTTTTACGGCGTTTTTGAAGCTCAGGAATTGCTCTCAAAACACAGCGAAACAATTGGCGTAAAACCCGTATTCTTTAAAGAGTTAGCTTATTTGGCAGAGGAAGACCGCTACGGAGAGATGGTAAATAACGAAGGAAAGAAAACTCTGAGTCTTTCCGGCACGCAGATACGCGAAGATTATTTAGGAAAAGGAAAACTGATTCCCTCCTGGTTTTCGCGTCCCGAAGTCGCTTCTATTTTGCAAAAAGCACATCCGCCTTTAAATGAGCGTGGATTCTGCATTTGGTTTACGGGATTAAGCGGTTCGGGAAAATCCACGACGGCGGAGATTTTGATTAATAAATTATTAGAACACGGACGTTCGGCAACACTTTTGGATGGAGACATAGTCCGCACGCATCTGTCAAAAGGCTTGGGATTCAGCAAAGAAGACCGCGACATAAATATCCGCCGCATCGGTTTTGTCGCGTCCGAAATCGTCCGCCATTACGGAGCAGTTATATGTGCGGCGGTGAGTCCTTACAGAGCAACCAGAAACGAATGTCGGGCGATGGTCGGCGATGAAAACTTCATCGAAGTATTTGTGGACACACCCTTGGAAGTTTGTGAAGATCGGGATGTGAAGGGAATGTATGAACTGGCACGGGCGGGGAAAATAAAGAATTTTACGGGGATAGATGATCCGTATGAACCACCGGTAAATTCTGAAGTTATTATCCAGACTATAAATACGGATGTTTCGGACAATGCAAATAAAATAATCTCTTTTCTGATTGAAAAAGGATTCGTTAAGGGTGAAACCGAATATAAACTAGCAGTCAATTAAATTAAAACAATAAACTTATGAAAGGTGTAGTATTAGCAGGTGGTTTAGGCTCGCGTCTGAATCCGCTGACGAAAGTTACGAATAAACATTTGCTTCCCGTGCATAATCAGCCGATGATCTATTATCCGATCCAAACGCTGATCAATGCGGGGATTGACGACATAATGATCGTTACGGGCGGAAATTCAGCCGGAGATTTCCTGAAACTTTTAGGAAATGGTTCGGAGTTCCCATCGGAAATTGGTTTCGCGGCGAGATGAAAAATTTTGTAAAAGATATTCTGCTGTCCGAAAAATCTTTAAACAGAGGGATTGTGAAAAGCGATGTTTTGAAAAACTATGTTGAAGAACACATCAACGCCGAACGCGACCACACATTTCAGATTTGGACATTATTGATGTTAGAATTGTGGTTTCAAAGATTCATTGACTGAATAATTTTTAGAAATATGCAAAAGTGCCCCGTTTGCCAAAACGAAAAAGGTAAAGAAATCGGAGTAAAAGACGATTTCCGAATATTAGTTTGCACCAGATGCAAAAGTCTTCACGCAGCTAAAATATCTGCTGAGCAAAAACTTTTTTCTTACGACAACTATTATCACGAGGAAAATGTAGTAGTTCCCGATTTTGTTCATCAAAGATTAAGTGAAATTGTCGGAGAATTTGCTCCGTTTCGTCAAAATAATCGTTTGCTGGATGTCGGCTGCGGTGCGGGAGTTCTTCTTTCGGCGGCAAAAAAAGCGGATTGGAATGTTGAAGGAGTGGAAGTATCAAAACCTTCGGTTGAACATTTACAGGAAAAGGGGTTTAAAATCTTTCACGGCACGCTGCAAGAAGCAAATTTCTCCGATAATTATTTTGACGTGATTACATCAGTTGAGGTTCTGGAGCATGTTACCGAACCGAAACAATTGGTTGAAGAAATTTACTGCATTTTGCGACCGGGCGGATTGTTTTGGGGGACAACTCCGCACGGCAGAGGATTTTCCTCAAAAGCAATCGGAACGGATTGGAGTGCAATCGCACCGCCCGAACATTTGCAGTTATTTTCTGTTTCCGGCATAAAAACAATGCTTGAGCAATCCGGCTTTTCCCATGTTAAAATAAATACAAGTGCGGTTAATCCATTCGAGATAATCACGGTTTGGCGGAAAAAATTATCGAAAGTATCAAATAAGAAAGAAACAGTAAACACGGAAGAACAACATTTTAACGGCACTCAATCCGGTTATGAACTTAATGAAGCATTTACAAAAAGCCCTCTGCGTAAGTCAGTCAAAAATGTTCTTAATGGAATTCTCAATTTTACCCAACTTGGTGATTCGATAAAATTTTGGGCGGTTAAATGAACTTATATTAAAAATTATGAAAGGTGTAGTATTAGCAGGTGGTTTGGGTTCGCGTCTGAATCCGCTAACGAAAATTACGAATAAACATTTACTTCCCGTATATGATCAGCCGATGATCTATTATCCGATCCAAACGCTGATAAATGCGGGGATTGATGACATAATGATAGTTACGGGCGGGAATTCTGCGGGAGATTTTCTCAAACTTTTAGGAAATGGTAAGGATTTTGGTTTAAAGCACGTAAATTATACATATCAGGAAGGCGAAGGCGGGATTGCCGATGCACTTTCCCTGGTTGAGCATTTTGCCGATCAAGAGCCGATCTGTGTTGTGCTTGGCGATAATATAATTGAGAATAATATCCAAAAAGCTGCGGATGATTATCGCAAACAAGGAAAAGGTGCAAAAATTCTTTTGAAAGAAGTTGACGATCCTGAACGTTTCGGAGTTCCCGAATTGGACGGCGATAAGGTTTTACAAATTGAAGAAAAACCCGACAATCCGAAATCGAATTATGCAGTTATCGGTGTATATTTTTATGATGCGACGGTTTTTGAAGTTATTCGCGGTCTGGAACCTTCGGGACGCGGCGAACTTGAAATTACTGATGTAAATAATTATTACATTGATCGCAATGAGATGACCTGGGCAAAACTCGATGGTTGGTGGACGGATGCCGGAACATTTGAAAGCCTTTTGCGGGCGACGAATTTAGTTGCCGAAACGGGAGCTAATAAGTTGGAGGAACGAAGTGCAAACTCGAATGACTGAACAAGAAGAAATTTTCACGAAAGGCAAGATTCGGGACGTTGTGGTTTATCCGATCAAGAAATTTGTTGACGAAAGAGGCTGGCTGGCGGAGCTTTTTCGGCACGACGAATTAGACGAAGAGTTTTACCCAACAATGTCTTATATTTCCGTAACCGAACCGCTCGTCCAACGCGGTCCGCACGAGCACGTTGACCAAGCCGATCTGTTTTGTTTTATCGGCACGGGAAATTTTAAGATTCGTATGTGGGACAATCGGGAAGATTCGGAAACTTATCGAAATATGATGACCTTATTTGTCGGTGCGGATAATCCGATGGCGGTTGTCGTGCCGAAAGGTGTTGTCCACGCATATAAAAATGTCAGCACAACCGAAAAGGGAATGGTTATAAATTGCCCAAATCAATTGTTTATGGGTAAAGATAAAAAGGGAGAAATTGACGAAATCCGCCACGAAGATGATCCAGACACGATATTTAGAATGGACTAAATTTCATTAACGGAAAATGGAAAGTGGAAAATGGAAAATTTAAGAAAAGAATTATTTTCCATTTTCCACTTTCCATTTTCCATTTTCCATTTTTATGAAAATTGTTCGCATTATTGCAAGGTTAAATGTCGGCGGTCCGGCACGGCACGTTGTTTGGCTGAATGAAGCTTTGCAGGATGATGAATTTCAATCGGTTTTGCTGACGGGGCGAGTTCCCGGCGGCGAAGAAGATATGAGTTATTTTGCTGAACAGCATAAGGTTAAGCCGATATTTATTGAACAAATGAGCCGCGAACTTTCACCGAAAGATATTGTTTCGCTCTGGAAAGTTTATCGGCATATTCTGCGTGAGAAACCCGATATTATTCACACACACACGGCAAAAGCGGGAACTGTCGGCAGAACGGCAGGATTTTTTTATCGTTGGCTGACACCGAAAACTTTAATCGGTAAGCCGCGGAAAGTTGAGATAATACACACTTTTCACGGACACATTTTTCACGGTTATTACAGCAATTTGAAAACAAAGATTTTTATATTTATTGAAAAAACTCTGGCAAAATTTACAACTGACAAAATAATTGTCATAAGCAATCAGCAAAAAAGAGAAATAAATACAGATTTTAATGTCGGCAAAAGTGAACAATTTGAAGTTATTCCACTTGGAATTGATCTGGAGGCATTTAAGGATTGGCGGGAAAAACGGCATATTTTGCGTGAGGAAATTGGTGCAAAAGAGGATGAAATTTTAGTCGGTTTAGTCGGACGTTTGACCGAAGTAAAAAATCACGAAATGTTTTTGCGTGTTATTCGGTTGTTTAATGAAACTAAAGAAACCGATTTTCCTAAAGTAAAATTTATTATAATCGGCGATGGAAATTTGAGAGAGAATTTGGAAAATTCGGCAAAAGAGTTCGGCATTTCCGATTCAATTATATTTCTGGGAAATCGAAATGATGCTGACATTTTTTATGCGGGACTCGATATTATTGCTCTGACATCGGTAAATGAAGGAACACCGCTTTCTTTGATCGAAGCAATGGCGAATGAAAAACCTGTTATTTCCACGCTTGTTGGCGGAGTTGTAGATTTACTCGGAGAGATTAAATCGGAAAAAGAAGGATATATAATCTGTAAAAGAGGAATCGGCATTTCGTCAAATGATTCCGAAGGCTTCTGCAAAGGGTTGCGTTATCTTGTAAAAAATGAAAAACTTCGGTTTAAGTTAAAGGAGAAAGGAAAAAACTTTGTATTAGAGAGATACGATAAAAGGCGATTGATAAATGATATAAAAAGTCTTTATGAAAATTTATTAGAAAACTAAATTATTGTAAATCTGTTGATTTATGTATAAAATACTTTGTAATATTTCTTTACCAAACCAAAAAAAAACTTAAATAGTTCCGGATTATAATACTGGCATTTGTATGTTTAAAGCTTTTTCAAATCCTTTACTGATTGCAATAATTAGTTTTATTATTTCGTTAGTTCTTACGTTTTTAGTGCGTAAATACTCCCGCCTTTACGGGTTTGTAGCAAAACCGAAAGCTGACCGCTGGCATAAAAAACCGACGGCTCTGATGGGCGGTGTTTCGATATTTCTGACAACGGTTATCGTCTATCTCGTTTTTGTTCCGAAAACTCCGCAAGCGTGGGTGGTTTTAACCGGAAGCACATTTCTTTTTGCTATCGGTCTGCTTGATGATTTATTAAATATCAAGCCTTATCAAAAACTTATCGGACAATTTATCGGGGCGGCAATCGTCATTGTTTACGGACTGGTTCTGCCTTGGACAAATTTCCCGATTATAAATATCGGATTAACGATATTTTGGATAATCGGCATTACGAATGCGATAAATCTGCTGGACAATATGGACGGGCTTGCCGCAGGTATTTCGGCGATTGCCGCATTTACATTGGCGATTGTTCTGGGGATAAACGGGCAATCAGTAGAATTACTTCTAATTTGCGGTTTCATCGGGGCATTAATCGGATTTCTTATTTTTAATTTTAATCCTGCCTCTATTTTTATGGGCGATGCCGGTTCGATGTTTATCGGATATTTCCTCGCAACCTCGGTTTTACTTAACGAGGTTGGTGGGCGTTCGAGGAGTATTTTAACGGTTTTGGCGATTCCGGCTTTGATTTTATTTGTGCCGATATTCGACACGACGTTTGTAACGATTCTAAGGAAAATTTCAGGACGCAAGGCATCACAAGGCGGACGCGACCATACATCTCACAGGCTTGTCGCTCTCGGACTTTCAGAACGTAAAGCCGTTTTAATGCTCTACGGTTTTGCAATTTTAGCGGGAGTGGTTTCATTGGCAATGCGGCAAATTACTGCAACGCAGAGTTTGGCGATTTTGGGTTTGTTTACATTAACATTGGCGATAGCGGGAGTTTATCTGGCAAAGGTAAAGGTTTATGAAGAAACCGAAGAAGAACTGGCTCTAAGAGATAAGGCGGCTTTCGGCTTTTTAGTAAATCTTTCGCACAAACGGCGGGTTTTTGAAGTCGTTCTGGATGCCGTTTTGATAACTCTTTGTTATTACGCCGCGTATAGTCTGTATTTCGGAGATTTTGAGAAAACTGCTGATTGGAAAGTCTTCATTGAATCTTTGCCAATATTAATAGTTGTAAAATTGGGAGCATTTCTCGTTGTCGGTGTATATCGGGGAATTTGGCGATATACGAGTATCCGGGATTTTTTGACCTTTGCCAAAGGAGGAATTTTAGGTTCTGTTTTGAGCATTTTGGCAATTTTACTTTTATATCGTTTTCAAGGCTTTTCGAGAGCCGTATTCGTTGTTGACAGCTTACTTTTATTACTGGCGATGGCGGGAAGCCGTATGGCATTTCGTCTGTTCCGCCAAATGCTGCCGACTCCGATGTCAGAGGAGGGGCGAACCGTCCTGATCTACGGTGCGGGCGATGGCGGCGAATTGGTTTTACGTGAATTGAGAAATAATCCTGATTGGATGTATAAACCGATAGGTTTTTTCGATGACGACCCTTTAAAAAAGAATAAAGTCATTCACGGCTTGAAAGTTTACGGTGGAAACGGAAAACTTCCCGTAATTTGCAAAGATAATAATGTGCAGGAAATTTTACTTTCCTTCCGCGATATTTCGCCTGAAAGATTAAAAGAAATGAAAGGAATTTGTGAAGAACTAGAGGTTACGTTGAAAAGAGCCTGGATTAAGATCGAACCGATTGATCACATAGACATTTTGTAATTTCCGTAAATTAAAATAGAATATCTCAACTTTTGTAATTCCCGGTTTAAAACTTTTATGTCAAGCAAGTCAATCAAAATTGAATCGCCGCTTAGCCGTATTTTGTTGGGCGTATCAGCTTTAGCTATTGTTGCAGCAGTAATTTATGTTTTTAGCTGGATGTTTGCAGATTCTATTTCAAATAGTGCACAAGATAAAGATGTGGCGGAATTTGCGGTTGGTTTAGCTCCGCAAAATCCGCAGGCACATTATATAGTGGCTATGTTGCGGGAAAATTCTTTTATACCCGAAGACATACCCAAGTCCTTAGCAGGGTTTGAAAAGGCAGCTTCTTTGTCTCCAAATGATTATCGTTTATGGCTTGCTTTAGGAAAAGCACGCGAAAGTAACGGAGATGTAAATGGGGCTGAATTGGCTCTGCAAAGAGCTTTAGAACTTGCTCCGAATTATGCTCAGGTGCAATGGCTATATGGCAATATTCTTTTACGGCAGGGCAAAATCAAAGAGGCTTTTGCACATATTGGAAAGGCGGTTGAAGGAGATCCCGAACTTGCAAATCCTGCTGTAAATACAGCTTGGTCAGTTTTTAACGGTGATTTGGAGAAGATAAAAGCAGTCATCGGAGATTCAAATTATACGCGGGCGGCTCTGGCTTCATTTTTTGTTAAGCAGAAAAGATTTGATGAAGCGATGAATATCTGGAACAGCATTCCGGCAAAAGAGAAAAAAGATACTTTCAAAACCGAAGGAGAAAATTTATTTAAGAGTTTAATCGAAGAAAAAAAATACCGTGCAGCCTTGCTGGTTAAAAATCAGTTAGCGGACAATACGAGAAATACGGCGATTGGAAGAATAAACAACGGAAGTTTTGAAGAGAACATAAAGGACGAGCAGGCAGAGAAATTTGAGTGGGAATTAGGAGCGGGAAATCAGCCTCAGATCGCGGTTGATGATCAGCAGCATCACGACGGAAACAGGAGTTTGGTGTTATCATTCGGAGGGGTAAATAACAGGGAATTCAGAAACATTTCGCAGCTTGTTCCAATCGAGAGCAGCAAACAATACACACTTAAATTATTCTATAAATCCGATTTGGAAACTACGGCAAAATTTGTTTGGGAAGTTGTGGACACAAACGACAATAAGATTATCGCTTCAACCGAAGCCTTTGCCGAAAAGGCGGATTGGACATCGTTAAACGCAAGTTTTACAACTTCGGAAAACACCGAGGCTGTAATAATCAGAGTCGTCCGTTCCGATTGCGACTCGGCATTATGTCCGACATCGGGCAGATTATGGTTCGATGAATTTTCATTAAACTAAAACTAAATAAAAAAAGTGGAAAAAAATACAGAGCAGCAGCAGGAGCAGCATAAAGAAACTGCAATCCCATTAAAATTGAATAAACGAGTTGAAGGCAGACAATCTACCCGTTGGAATAGTGCAGCCTTTTTTATGATTTGCCTGATGCTGATTTTCTCAAGTGTCGCATACGGGTCGGTTGATACTTGGGCATTTGGAGTGCTTTCGATATTTGCCGGCTTGCTTATCATTTTTTGGATCATTGACGGTTGGAAAAATAAGGAATTAATTATCAATACAAATTTTATTTTAATTCCCTTGGTCGGAATAATTTTAGTCGGATTTGTCCAACTTCTGCCGCTTCGAAATCTTAATTTTTCCAATGAATTATTATCTATTCCCGCCGATAATTCACTTTCTCTTGATCCTTATTCAACCAAGATAGCAATAGCCAAGTATTTTGTTTTTCTGGTGGTTTTTTGGGCTTCGCTGACGTTTATAAACACTACGAAAAGGTTGAGAAAAATTGTTCTCACCATAATTATTTTTGCAGCGTTGATGGCGTTTTACGGGATTTTGCAGAATCTGACCGGAACGGACACAATTTACGGATTGCGTCCGGCAGTTCACGCCAATCCCTTTTCGGCTTATGTAAATAAACATCATTTTGCGGCGTTTATGGAAATGACGATTGGCTTAACGCTCGGAATTTTGTTTATTCAAGCGACGAAAAAAGATAAATATCTTCTGCTGATTATCGCCGTAGTTTTAATGGGCATCGCAATCGTTATGACGGGTTCACGCGGTGGGTTTATAAGTCTTGTCGGGGTTTTGGGATTTCTTGTTTTAATGACGGTTGTCTATGGAGATAAAAAGCATCCAAAGGAAAAAAGAAGTTTCCTCAATCGGAAAAATATCATAGTAATCGGTAGCAGCGTTTTGCTTATTCTAGTTCTTTTTAGTGTAACAATCTGGTTGGGAGCAGGTGAATCCCTGGAACGCGGCGTTGGTTTTCAGGTTGCCGATTCAGATTTTTCCACCGGCAGAATTCATTTCTGGTCAACTACTTTGGAAATTATTCGGGATAATCCGATTCTCGGAACGGGACTCGACGCTTTTGGTGTGAGTTTTACAAAATATGATACGTGGAATGGTAATCTGCGTCTGGAACAAGCACACAATGATTATTTGCAGATGCTTTCCGATTCAGGGATCATCGGATTTGCACTGGTGATTTTATTTATCTTTTTGCTGTTTAAGCAGTCGTTAAAGGTTATCAGCACATCAACCGACAGATTTCGCAGAGGAACGGCAATCGGTGCTTTAGCGGGATGTTTCGGGATTTTGGTTCACAGCCTTTTTGATTTTCCGCTTCGCACAAACGCAAATTCTCTATTCTTTTTCGTCTTAGCCGCCATCGCCGTAACTTCAATAAAATATCCGAAAATTTTGAGAAGAAGAGTAAAAGCAAGGAAAAAGAGGCAGTCGGATGATGAATCTTAGAAGCTGTTTGGAAACTCAAAAATTAGAAGAAAATTGAAGAAATAGAACGCGGATTGCACGGATTTAGCGGATTTACGCGAATAAATTTTATAAAAAAATCTGCGAAAATCCGTCAAATCCGCGAAATCCGCGTTCTATTCTTAATAAAATCTCGCAATCGCTGAGTTTTCAAACAGCTTCTTAGAGATAATTAAAGAAGCAAAAATTTTAGTCATCTATAACCCATTATTAATTTTGCTTTACTTTTTCCAGTCTTTCTTTTGCCTGTTTTGCTTTTTCAAATGCTCCGCCTTCCACATCGCCGACTTCGATTGCTGCATTGTAAATACCAAGAGCATATTCATTTTGGTCATTGAATTCATAAATTCTGCCTAAAGCAAAGTAAGATAGTGAAACCCACATACGGTCTGCCTCGGAAGTTTTCGCGGTGATGGGAATCGTTGCACGAATGGCATTATTATAATGAAAAATTGCTAACTCCAGCCGTTCTCTGGTTTTTTTGTAGTCTTTTAGTTCTGCGGCTGAAAGATTAGCAACCTGACCGAGTGCGTAATGTATGCGAATTTCCGTGGGGTTTTCATTCAGAAGCCGCTTTAATTCAGCTTCGGCAACGGCGTATTTTTTTTCTTCAATCAATTTGTCAATTTTAAAAAGTTTGGCAGTCAGGGAATTTCCGGTTATTACGTTTTCCGTGCCGAATGTTTTTCGTTCGGCAGCTCGTCTTCTTGCATCCGCATATTGTTCGAGTCTTTTATTTTCCTCAGATGGATTAAGCGAAACTATCCAATCCTTTATTGAACTTGAAATATCAAAACCGGAACTCTCAGTTCCCATTAATTTTTCGGCAAAATAAAATGCCAGAACCGCACCTTTTTCATAACTTTCGGAAAGCCGCAAGGCTGATTCGTCTGCCAGATTTTCCTTGAATTTATTGAGTTCGGCAACAATGGCTCTTTTTTCTTCATCCTTTTCGCCTTTTTGCGTTTCTGTTTTTTCTATCGAATCAATTTTCTGGCGGGCTAGCTGGGTGGCAAATTGCGTCTTTCGATATTCCTCTTCCCGTATATCAACGGCGGCAACCAGAGAACGGGAAACTGCCAGAAACGGATCGGGCGAAATCCTTGCAGCATTGGCTTCGCGTCTTTCTGCCAGCAATTTTTTTATTCCTTCGCTTTGTGTCAGAATTTCTTTTGCGTAGTTCAAAACAAGCGGGTCTAAGACAAATTGCAGATAACCGCGTCGAACATCCGAGGAACTCAGATCAACCTCCGGCGGAACGATTGCCGAATAATCATCCCTGACATTTAGAAAATTGACCGTTCCTTTCGGAGCAAGCATTTCGGGAACTATTTTAAAACTTCTTTCCCGTTCACGCAGTTGGACGTTTTTTTTATTCTTACCTTTTTTATTGTCCGAATTTTCTACCGTAACTCTTTCAACATAGGAAAGCTGCGGACGTGTTTTGAGATAATCGGTTAATTGACGCACCATTATTCTTGCGGAAGGACGCAGTTTGTCGCCTTCCAACTGATATTTTTTATAGTAATCGTTAATTTTATCCGAAATGCCCGGACTTTGATAAAATTCTTTAACCAAAACCGCATAATCAAGCACTTCCAGCAAATTGTCGGGCAAATCCAAAGACCTGTCGGGTTCGTTTAATTCGGGAACAGCCGATAAACTATAAGCCATCGAGATAAACGGAGCGATTAATTCTTTATCTAAATCTTTATCTGAATCTTTATCTGAATCTTTGGAATGTCTTTTTCTATATTGATCAACAAAAATTTTTATTTTCCGGCGAAGTTCGGGACTGACTTTTTGCAGGTCGGCTTGCAGTTCCCGACGGAACTTTTCGCCGTCTTCGGTTAGAGGAGTATTTACATCAGCTAATTCGAGCGATGCCAAAACCAGCATTAAACGCTTGTCGGGTTCAATTTTTATGCCGTAGTCCGGCAAATCAAGATTTCTGGGTGGTGTTTGAGCAAAAATGCTGACGGAAAAAACTGCGGTGATAATAAAGAATAAAACTTTTTTCATCTTTTTGTAGTGGAAGATTTGTAAAATTAAAGCAGCAAAGCTCACAAGACAAATAGTAGAAATAAAGGGGGTTGCAAAAAATTCTATTATTTATCTTATGGCTTTGCTTATTTATAAGGATGCAATATGTGCAAGTATGGATGCTTTGATTTAAAAAAATAAAAGGGACAAAGGATTTTTCAAATATATTTATCCTTTATCCTCTGATTAAAATCTTCTTTTAATTGTAAATTGAAAATCTCTAACTATTCAAAACTTGCCAACGCTTCACCTTCATCGTCGAAAGTGTCAAATACAGTTAAAAGTTTCGTAATTGCCAAAAGGTCTTGGATTTTTTGAGTCAGGTTAAGAAGTTTAAGTTTTCCGCTTTCTTTATTTACCGCCGTATAACTCGACACGAGTTCGCCGATTCCGCTTGAATCAACGTATTTGACATTGCCGAGATTTAAGAGAATGCTTTTTTTACCTTCGCCTAAAAGACGACGAATCGTGTTGCGTAAGGCGACGCTTCCTTCACCGATTGTTACTTTGCCGCTCATATCAAGGATTGTTACATCGCCCGCCTGACGTTCTGAAATATTAAGATCTGCCATTTTTTTCTCCTGTTTTCTAAATTAAATTATTCCTCAAAATTAATAGACGAAATTTACCAAAAAAACACAAATAAAACAAAGGTAATTAATAGTTTTTTACCATTTTTATAAGCATTCCGCCTTCCGGGTGGTTGTGCCATTCAACCGTATCTATAAAATTCTGCATAAATAAAATTCCGCGTCCGTCCGGTTTCATTAAATTTTCGGGATTTGTCGGGTCGGGAACATCTTCGACTAAAAAGCCTTCGCCGTAATCGCGGATACTGATTTGAAAATCTTTATCGGAATGTCTCAGTTCAATGTCAACCTGTTTCGATTCATCGAGTTTATTCCCGTGTTTAACTGCATTGGCGACAGCTTCGCGGACAGCCATATCTATACCGAAAATCGCATCTTCATCAAATCCAACATCCTGGGCAAACTCCACGGTTTTCATAACCGCTTCATCAATAGATTCAATTTTACTT